>LULR01000019.1_pt1 | contig 71211 bp, 63 predicted proteins | sample 729471 | NCBI WGS metagenome assembly LULR01 (sample SAMN03860284, study PRJNA289734) | marine metagenome | biome: seawater column; feature: ocean; material: water; isolation source: Red Sea water column Station 108 - depth 500m | place: Saudi Arabia: Red Sea | collected 2011-10-15 | depth 500 m
ATATAAATTTTACAGGCCCCTTATTGACTCTCGGAGGACTACATTCACCTGTTTGTTGTTGAGTCATGATTGTTATATTTTGCCGATGAATGTGGGGTCCTACAGTGGTCTGAACTGCAAGCGAATCATTTGGATGACTCTTAGCAAAAGACCAAATATCTTCAATGAGTTTTAAATGTAATGAGTCAGGTACTGCATAACTTAGTTTCCTGATTGGGCTTGCAGGCAATTGGGCAATCAGTCCAATTATAATTAAAATAAAAACTCCTTTCAGCCATTTCCTCTCCAACAAATTAACCAGGATTGTACGTTTTTCTATTAGGATCAACGCACAGGACATCAGCAGGAGAGTCGAAGATATATCATCATAATGATGAATTGTGCTGTACATTCCAGGCCTGCCTGAAAGTAAGTTGACTCCTATCGCTGGTGCTGCCAATACTCCATAGCGCCAAAAAATTAATGGAAGAAAACCCAAAGGCCAGCTTTTCCAGTTATATCCTGAAATGGAGCAATTTGAGTATTCCCAAATACCTGATAATCACGAAAGTATGGCATTAAATGAAAAATCATAAGATAAGTAACACACAAACCAATAGTGGTAAAAATAATACCTGTACGAAAGTTTTTCTGTAAAATTCTATACAAACCAAAACCTGTCAATACAACACCCATGTGTTCTTTCAACCCCAGTATAAACAACATTGTAATTGAGAATAAAAACCATCGCTTTTTTCCCATCAGGAAAAAACTTAATATGATAAAAGGAGGAGCTAATGAGGATGGAGAAAATTCAAAAAATCTGCTACTGACCGAAGGCTTGTAAAGCAACAGCATCCAAAGTCCAAACATACAGCTGATAGCAAAACAGTAGTCTTTTTCTGTTTTGTTATTGAGCCAAAAATAAACAACCAGCGGAGCAGATAAATAAGACAGTGCTTTGGCAAAAGTCAGCCAATGAACTGTTGCTGTAATCCAGTAAAATGGTACAAATAGAGCTAAAGAGGGCGTGAAATGATCGGCTGTTGCAGGTACCTGAAGGAAAGAATTAAAATTCAAACCATTGGAAAGGTTAAACACAACACTGCTATAACTACCTACATCAAAAACATTCCATTTGAATGAATAGAGACTGAGCAGAGTTTTTGCCAATACCATGAATATCAGCAAAACATACAGAATTTTAACTATTGAATGATTAAATGAAATTGAGCTGAAAGGTAACGGATCATTATTTAATATTAATTCTTTAAACAATAAAATCAGACCTATAAGTGCCGGTACAGCATATAAATCCGAGCCTCCTATTCCAAGCATCCATATGATCAGGCTGATACAAAACCAGCAATTACTCTTTCTCCAGGAAAGATTTTTTATTCTGTTCAAAACTGGCTCATTTTGATTCATTATTCTCACGGAAGTTAATCTTTTCCTGGATAATGTATCGAGGACGCTTCTTTACCTCAGTATAAATTTTTCCTATGTACTCACCCACAATTCCCAAAAACAGTAGCTGAACTCCTCCAAGCAAATAAAGAGGTGCAACCGTTGACGTCCAGCCCGGAATTGCTCCGCCAATGATTTTAACCACAATACTCCAAAACAACATTAGAAGTGCCAGTAAAGAAACTAAAAGACCAACACCTGAACATATACGAAGTGGAATCACACTAAAGGAAGTCAAACCGTCAATAGCAAACTCGAACATTTTACGTAGAGGATATTTTGTTTCTCCTGCCAAACGTTCAGGTCGATCATAATATACAACACATGATGGGAACCCAACTATTGGGAAAGTTGCTCTGATAAAAAGGTTATTTTCATTGAAGTTTAAAAAAGCATTCAGCACTCTACGTGTAAACATACGAAAATCAGCATGATTGTTTATTATTTCTACACCGAGCTTTTTCATAAGCCAATAAAAAAAATCTGCCGTCTTACGTTTAAAAAGAGAATCAATCCCTCTTGATTTCCGAGCCGCATAAATTACATCATAACCCTCTTTCACCTTTTCAAGCATGGTTTCTATTAATTCCGGAGGATCCTGTAAATCTGCATCAAGAGAAACAATCACATCTCCTTGTGCTAATTCATAACCTGCTAATAAAGCAGCTTGATGCCCAAAATTCCTTGAGAAACGAACAACTTTAAATTGTTGATCTGCAATCGTTGCTTCTGTCAATAATGCCAAAGTGCGATCTTGCGAACCATCATCCACTAAAATAAATTCTATACTTTTGCAGTCATCTCCGGTACTCCACTCATTGGATAACTTTTTAAGTTTTTCCAGAGTCAAAGGAAGTGCTTCCTCTTCGTTGTAACAGGGAATTATGACAGAAAGCTTGAACCCATCATCGGTTTTTGTCTTTTGTAAAATGCTACTGTTTTGCATCACTTTTAAATTTGTTTTGTTTCCTCTTCTATCCAGTTTAAAAACTCCGGGTTACCTCCTTGTACAGGTAACTCCAAAACGCAAGGACATTCATAACTGTGATGACTTTTAACTGATTCAATTAGTTTTGTCATGAGCGACTTACGGGTTTTTGCAATCATGATAACCTCATTACCTTCTTCAAGATTCCCTTCCCATTTATATATAGAAGTCATGTTTTCAAGAAGATTGACACAAGCAGCCAGATTTCGTTCAACCAGAATTTTACCTATTTTCTTTGCTTCTTTAATTGAACCGGCTGTCATATATACCCAGCAAAGTTTTTCTGTTGATTTCATTTTTGAGCATCCTTTATTGTTAGTTGAATTGATCGCTGTCCTCGGAATTCTTGAAATCCCAGGCTAACTGCTAATTGGGAAGGCAGATCATTGGTGAAGGACTCTGAGCGGTTCCAACCTATAACTTCAATATTTCCGTTTAATTTCCATTTGACGTGTTTCTGCTTAATCCTTGTAAAAGGTTTCCTTGGAGTATTAACTGAAAAAATTGGTTCCGGATTACCTTCCCCGAAAGGTTGCAAAAGATTTAGTTGTTCCACAAACAGTTCAGTTAATTCAGGATAGTCTAGAGTTCCGTCCAACTGCAATTTTGGCACAAGAGAAGTTGGAAGTCGTTCGTTGCAAAACGTAAAAAAACGTTCCCGGAACTCAGCCAAGTGTCCCGGAATTAAGCTGCATCCAGCAGCAGCAGCATGCCCACCAAAGCGCACCAGAAATTCTGAACAATCAGAAAGCGCTTCTTTCAGATTTAGTTCAGGAATTGATCGTCCGGAACCTTTTAAATTCCCCTCACTTTCACTGAGAATTAACACCGGTTTGTAAAAACTCTCCACTAATCGAGTGGCAACAATTCCATTAACTCCTTCATGAAACTCCGGAGAAGTCAAAATTAAAGCCGGATCATTCTTTTGTTCTTCTGCAAGTTTGAGTGCTGTTTCAATCATTTCAGATTCTGTTTCCCGGCGTTCGAGATTTGTCGAAGCAAGAATTTTTGCCATCTTTTCTGCTTCCTCTCTGTCATCCGAGAGCAAAAACCGCACTGCCATGTCCGCGTCCTTCAAACGTCCGGCGGCATTCATTAAAGGCGCAAATTGGAAGGCAAGAGTTCTCGAGGTAATAGTTTCAACTTTTTTCAAAGTTTTCAGAACCTGAATTGCTAATCTGGGTTTTTCATTCATTACCTGCAGACCATGATAAGTAATTATTCTGTTCTCATCCAGCAATGGCACAACATCAGCCACCGTCCCCAGTGCCGCTAAATCCAGACAGTCGCGCAAATTAGGCTCAGGACGCCTGGAATTCCACCACTCCTGATTCCTTAAGGATTTTCTTAATGCCATTACTAATTTTAGCGCCACACCGCATCCGGAAATTTTCTTGAAAGAATACTGACATTCCGGATGATTTGGATTGACCACAATTCCTGGAGGAAGCAGACTTTTCTCTGCTAAATGATGGTCTGTTACTATCGTTTTAACGCCTGCTTCATGCAGTCTACTGATTTCTTTAGCCGCGGTAATTCCATTATCTACCGTGATTACCAAATCAGCTTTCATTTCCAGTAAAATGTCGGTGCTGGCCTCTGTCAAACCGTAGCCGTGCTTTAACCTGTTTGGTATAAAAAAATCTAAATTCGCTGCACCGCTTGATCTTAAGAAATCCAGCAATAATGCCGTCGCTGTGATGCCGTCCACATCATAATCTCCTAAAATAATAATATGACTATTATTAAAGATCGCCTCCTGCAGCAGTTCTACAGCTTGCTGCATGTGGCGAAGTTGGAAGGGTTCTCGGAGATTATTCAGGCTGGGCTGCAAAAAAGACTTAATGTCTTCCTGTGTACCGAAGCCTCTACGAAGAAGTATGCCTGCAACAAGTGGATGGAAATCCCATTCGTCACACAAACGCTTTACTTCTTCTGAGTCCATGTTTGATGAGTGATTCCACTGTTTTTTAAGGAATTTCAATTTCTGCTCACTGCTTGTTGTTTTCAGAGCTCATGTTAGAATTTTTTAAATGAGATTCCGGCATATGCCAGATTATGTTTTCCGGAAGCAGATTTTCACGTTCGAGAAAATGGTACATCTCCAGGCAAATCCAGGCGTCAGTGGCCGCATAAAGACATTGTTTTGAATTAATTACTGGACGCTCCCAATTTGTCAACTGTGCTTTTTTAGTTATCCTGACACCGAAAAATATTGCCGCAAGATTTCTCAGCCCGCAGGTGACAATGCCCAGGCTGCTTGCAATATCTGCCAGTTCAACAAAACCTGCTGCATTAAAATTACTTAACTTTTGTAAACCCCTGACATCATCCAGGATTGCAACACCTACTTTCAGGACGCCTGGATCTTCAAGTAACAATACCAATTCTTCAGGAAATCCCAAATGATTTAAGCGGAACAGATAGGCTTCTTTTGGGGTAGAGAGCTGCAAAAGAGAAACAGAATGCTGCACTCCTTTTTTGAAGGTAGGACGTGTTTCAGTATCAAAACCCAAAATCGGATACTGCCTCAAGGTTTTTATTGCAGCATTTACATCTTTGATGTCTGTGATCAAATGTATTTTTCCATCGAATGCACGAAGAGGAAGTGTCTTTATGTGTTCTTTATCAAGTCTTTCCGGAAAGCGATAGATTTTTTTGGATTCCGCAGCTTCAATTGTATGATCGCTGGGTTGATTGAATGTATCTGCGTCGGTAGTGCATGAATTAGTTTGCAAATCTTGTCTATGCATTGAGACAATAAAATTATATGAGATTTTGGTTGTAAATACCTGGCAATTATGAATGAACTATACTGTATCAGAAATTGATTTCATATCCTGATATTCTTTAAGAGCTTTCTCGATAGTTCCCCAGGAGAAGCCTTGCTGGTAAAGTTTTTGACTTAAAGCCGCGAGTGTATGGTTTTTCCCTTTTTTTTGTATTTTCTCCAAACACTCAATTGATTTATTCAGCCACAGCTCCTGATTTCCGAATTCATTAAGCACCAGATTTGCCATTTCTCTTGAAATGCCTCGATCTAGAAGTTGGCTTAAAATCTTAAAGGGTCCCTGGGGCTTATTTTTTAATTTTGATTCAACAAATTGTCTGGCGAAACGCTCATCACTTTGTAACCCTTTTGTTTGCAGTTCCAATAGACACCGCTCAATTAATGAAGAAGAATTAATTGTTCCGGATTTTGAGAATCTCTGTTTAAGCTTTCTGCGCAATTCTGAAGCGGAATGCTCACGCATTGCAAGAAAACCGAGCACTTTGTTCCTAACCTGTGTATAGCAGGATTCTTGCTCCAGTAATTGCAGCTGTGTTTCAGTAAGTGGTTTGTTTAAAGGATGTCCTAAATCAACCCAAATTTCTGGAGCCAACTTCAATTGCCGTTTATCACTTAAGTTGAGTGTAACTGTACCGTCATTTGAATACCGGACTCCTTCTACACTTACTGATTGTTGAATGTCATATAATTCCAAAAATTCCTACCTGAATGAGATACCGCCCCAGAAACCTCCGAGATGAAAAACCGGAAGTTTTTAAAAATCTGGCAAAATACAATCCATACATAGCCCGCAATTATGGGCTGAAAAAAGACTAGGGATAAGTGAATCTACCCTTTCCGGAAAAGTTCATATAGAAGTTGGCAGCGGATCCAGTCGCTACCTGATCGAATGGGCTCGTAATTATCCGCAAGACTTTTTCATCGGTCTTGAATTGCGTTACAAGCGCCTTGTACTTGCCGCGAAAAAAATCCAGAAACAAAATATTGGAAATATTCTTCTGATGCGAGAAAGAGGTGAATTTCTGGATGAATATTTGTCCCACAATAGTATTGATTGTTTGCACATCAATTTTCCTGATCCCTGGTCCAAAAAAGCGAAACGAAAGCATCGCATCTTAAGTACAGAATACCTGACTAAAATGCATCCATTTTTCCGTTCGGAAGGAAAATTGTGCTTTAAGACTGATCATCTGGAATATTTTCAAACAGTAACTGGTATCTTGAACAAACTTAATTCCTACACAATTGATCAATATACTGAGGATTTACATCAAAGCAAGTATGCTACAGGAAACATATTGACTGAGTTTGAGATGTTGTTCAAGTCGAAGGGGAACCCACCAATTGGATACCTGCGTGCAAAAGCACTAAGAGAAAAATGATGATTCAGACTTTCCCCATTCTGTTCCGGTAAAATAAGTAAATTCGTAATAATTCAAATGGTGTTTGAAACATACTGAGCCAGGAAACTTTTGACAATCCTTGATCATGCCACTGCGTCAAAGGCATTTCAAAAATAGACTCGATAGTTTTTTTACGACCAAAAAGTTCAATGCTGCGTGCAAACAATTCTACATCAAAAAACCAGCGTGATAAAAAATAATCCGAAAAAATCATTTTCGCAAATTCTACTCTAAAAATCTTGGCACCGCATTGAGTGTCATAAACAGGAATGTTAAGAATATTACTCACTATCGTAGCGAAAACTCTTCCAAAATAATGTCTATAAATTGAACGGCGTATTGAAGATCCTAACCGACGCATTCTGGATCCGCAAACTGCATTCAATTCATTGTTAGTTTGAAATTTTTCCAGGAATATCTTTATTTCTGTAAGAGGTGTTGCCAAATCAGCATCCCAATATCCTACAAACTGAAACTTAGAAGATTGAAGCAAGGTATTCATTCCTTGTCTAACCGCTTCTGCTTTTCCGTGATTTTCAGAAAGATTGATCACCTGGCTGCGCTCAGGATTATTTTTTACAAAATCTGCTAGTACTTGCTGAGTCCCATCTGTGCTGCCATCATTTACAAAGAAAATATGCACGGAATCATTAGCATTTAGAAACTTGTTGAATTCAGAAAGTTGAATACGATCCATCTCATTGTAGCATGGGACAACAATCCCTACAAAGTTCTGGGGTTGCTGATTCTCACTCATGTTTTATTCTTGTTGTTGTATGATAATTGAGCACTATCTGCCCATTTTGCTGTTTAATATTATTTAACTCAAGATCCATTGGATGATATTTATTCAACTTCAATGGAGGGACAGGATGATTTTTAAACAAATTTGTCAGCCATGTTAAATCAAAGCCGTTAAGTAAAAATCGATTTACAACGACACGAATAAAATCCCTTTCCAGTACCAAATGAAAATCTGTATCAACTTCTAGTTCTCTTTCACCCAGTTTTCCGTATACTTGAAAATTTGTTAAGGATTGATCAGTGTGTACTTCAATATTTTCTACTTGTTGGAAGCGATCGAGTATCGTTTTTTCCATAGTATCTCCATCAACAAGCAATTGCATCGTAATACCTAAGTGTTCGTCAAATACAGGCCAGTTGTAAAATTTTGAAAGATGTATATTTGGTTTTGGGGACTTAATGGATATTCTCATTTCAGCGGTAACTAATTCCTTAAAAGGTACTTGTTCTGCAAATAAATTTACCTCAATATGTTTTCCAGAATTATCCAGTTTACTTTTAATTGTAATGTTTTTAGCCTCAGCCCATCTGCTTTCAAGGATATCTTTCCACCAAGCATTCCATTCTGATCCCCACCTTTCAGGTAAATTTTGTTCGTAATTTTGAAACTTAGATAAAACTGGGTTAATTTTATAAAATAGAAAGTTTCCTCCAGGACTTTGAAAAATCGCATTCATTGAATATTCCGGAGCAAGAAATGAGCTCATTCTTGGAATGTCTATTTGCTTAGCACGGTCAAACAATACATAAAAATTTGTATAGGGTTCCTGAGAAATAAAGGCTTTCATATTTGCCAAATCATGGTCTTCATAATCATAATGTTGCCTTCTGTATTGTTCTCCAAAAAGATAGTAGCGCAACATCCAGCCAAGAGACTGTTCAAAAAGAAAACTGTTTTCTTGTGTAATATAAGGTTTCAATTCTTTTACAACTTCACGAGCTCCTTGATATGGTACATTTATTGAGCCCTCACCAATCTGCTTTATCCTCTTTGATGCAGGAATAAAAACTGCTCCTAAAACAATTACTATCAAGAAACTGACCTTTAGATTTACAGGAATTACCATTTTCCCACTCCAGCTATTAACATTAGTCAATTGAGCGAGTGTAATGCTTGCTGTCAAAATAAGAAAAGGGAATACCGGAAAAACATAATGAGGGCCTGTATATTTTCTGGCTATAAAAATCAGCAAAAAGAAAAAGAACAGCGTGAACAGATTAAAACCAAAATGCAGTTTATCGTTCAATTGAAGAGGTTTTTGCAGACGCCGCTGATTAAAGATTTTTACCAGAAAAATGATCATTGAAAGTAACATTAAAGCTATTACCCAATGCCAGCTCAAACCAATCACTTCTGCCATATCTCCCTTGAGTCTGGTTAGACGTTCATGATAAGAACCCACAAATTCAGTTTCTTGCCCTCCGGAGACAAAACTGGTTATGTATTTAAAAACTCTCAAACGATCACTTGCCAAAAACAAGCTCCAGTACAAAACTGGAAGAAAGAACGTCATGAATCCCGGTATCATTTTTACAATTGATTTTGTTACAGAACGTAACACTTCCTGCCTGTTATGATGATGGAACTCTAAAATCAACAGCCAGAGAAGGTAAAAAGGACCAAAAGAAAGTACTGTTTGTTTCATTCCGAATGCGATGCCAATCAATAAACCAGTCCAATAATAGTGTCGATGAAGCATTGTCCAAAACGAAAACATCACTACAGCCATGAAAAATGAATCTATATATCCCACAGTTGAAAGCGAAACACTTCCCGGAGAAAGCGCAAAGAGAAGTGCTGCAAGAATTCCAGCGAAAGAATCATATAAATCCCTTCCCAGCAAATAGATAATCAACATTCCTAATAATCCGCCTAGAAAACTGGGAATAGCAGCAACAGATTCAGAGACTCCAAACATGTAGAAAAAAAAAGCCTGAAGGTAAAAAAACAAAGGAGGTTTGTCGCTCACATGGTTAACTTGCAGAAGCAAATCACCGTCAGCAATTGCGCGTCCAAGTGAAGCATAAAATGCAGTGTCCATAAACAGGGGGGCCAGATTATAGATCGACAGGCGAAGGATGGCCCCAAGCAGCAATATTGCAATTATCCAGAAGACGGTACTATTATTGCCCATTTTTATTTGTTAAAAATCAGTTATCTATGCTGTACAGAACAATTTAATCCCGCGACAAATGATTGGTTAAACTTGCAAATGAATTATTCTATAATTTGATGCTTTCTTTTATAGCAAAGTAATAATTCAATTCTACTAAAGGGGAATTCCTGAAGCTTTCAGTCAGTAATTAGCTTAAAATATTTTCATCATGATAAAATAGCAAAGTCTGTGCTTTAAGTCATTAACTGATAAAAGTCCTTCGGAAGCCTTGTATCAGCAAACATAGACGTCTTGGAGAAAAAGACTTTGTATGATAATATCAAGACTCTTCAAACAGCTTTTCCATAATTAAAATAAAGATCACCACACATTATAGAAAAACAACCACAGACATGATGGGAAGCGCAATATCATCTTGTGAATTGAACTTGCTATGACTCCGCGTGTAATGGTGTTGGGAGTAGGAGCTTTTGCTCACGCAGTACAGTCCATCCTTCAGGAGGACGGTGCCGAAACCTCCTGTTACCTGACACGTCCATATAGTCACTACGGTCCAGGCCTTGTTGGTCAAACATGGAATACCGATGACTACCCCTCTCCTTTGCCTCTTATTGAACAATATCAGCCTGACCTGATAATTCCCCAGGCAGTTGCATGGGCAGAGCAACCGTGGGCTGAGGAACTGGTAAAGCAGGGCTGGCTCATTTTCAGTCCTGTCGGCGATGCAATGAATATAGAAGTCTCCCGGAAATTGTCCTCCGAACTATGCAGGGAATATGGAATCCCTGTACCAGCCTTCCATCATGTGCAAAATCGCCTTGAAGCACGTCAGGTGATGAAGAATGATCCGCGTCCTTATGTTTTGAAAAATCCAATCTGTTCACCGTTCAGTCCCATTCATGCCATCATTTGTGAAAGCATTGAGGACACTATGGGATGGATAGAGCGGGTTGATTACGCAGAAGGCTTGTTTTTGCAGGAATATCTTGGAAAGGAGGAAGCCGGCCACTTTGTTTTCATCAGTGATGGAGAAATAAGCAGTTTAGTTACTAACCAGGAATACAAACGAGCGTTCACAGGTGATATGGGACCACTTGCGGGCGCACCTCTGGCGGGAATAGTTGAACAGGATCCGGAGGATCAATATGGGCTGGCAAAAAAATTAATTCATCCGCTAAAGCCATGGTTCAAGAAAACTGGCTATACCGGACCGCTTCAGGTAACCGCTATCCGAAAAGATGGAGTATGGCACGCAATTGAATATAACATCCGGTTAGGCGTTACCACAACCGCGTTACTTTTAAGGATGTTGAAAAACCCAGTCAAGGTTCTGCTTGAGGTAGTCCGGAATCAAAATCCTGTTCTTGATTGGAATCCTGACAATATTTTTGGCTGCACATTGACATTGGCAGGATACGGTTATCCCTACGTAGTTCCTTCAGTTCCAAAATTACCAGTGGAAGTTTCATCGCAATTGGAGTGTGATTTATGGTGGAACGAGGTGGATCAAGAAGATGGTAAGCTTTACATGGCAAATCATCTGAATTTCGAAATGGGACACAGAATTGCTGACGTGAATGCCTGCTTTGTAAACTTGGAATCCGCGGTTAAGCAAATTGAAAATGAAATGCGAAAACTGCGCTGCCTTGGCAGTTATTACAGGCTGGACCTAAAAGAACTGTCATCAAAATATCTCGATTTGATGTCATCTGCAAAAAATCAGGCACAAAATTAATGACATATACACTACCTAAGACTGAAGAAAAATCAGTTTATGTTGAGCAAATGTTTAATAAAATTGCTCAAAAATATGATCTTTTCAACGATATTATTACTTTTGGCATGCATCGTTACTGGAAAAAATTTTTGGTGTGTCAAACTGGTTTGGGGTCTGAAAATCGTTGTTTGGATTTGTGCTGTGGTACAGGTGATATCGCCCGTGAAATATTGCGACAACATCCATCATGCAAAGTATCCGGTCTTGATTTTTCAACAGAAATGCTTGGCATTGCTGAATCAAAAAACACAAAGGATGCCAGTATAAAGTATGTTCAGGGGGACGCAATGAATATTCCATTTACGGAAGCTTTTTTTGATGCAGTTACAGTTGGTTATGGCCTGCGAAATGTGCAAGATTTGAGAGGTTGTCTGCAGGAAATATTGCGGGTGCTTAGACCAGGCGGAGTGCTTGTCTCACTGGATGTTGGAAAAGTAAGTTTACCGCTGCTAGCAGAGCTTAATCACTTTTATTTTTTCCATGTTGTGCCTTTGATAGGAAAATTGTTAATGTCAGGTGAAAAGATGTTTCAATATTTGCCGCAATCTTCAGTTGAGTATCCCAACCAGGAATTCCTTAAAAACTTAATGACTGAAGCAGGATTTCAGAAGGTAGAATTTCACAATTTCGTTTTTGGTGCTTCTACGGTTCATGTTGCGTACAAATCAGCTAAGAATTGAAAACAACAGGAACCAGTGAAAACCAAAATATACCAATCTCTTGAAGAAGCTCGCTGTGCTCTCTTAAATCTAGTCAATGCATGGATTGAAGCAAAGAACAAATCTTCTGCTTACAATACCGAAATAATACGTTTTCAAGTTTCTTTAGAGCAGGCTCACCCACTGGAATGGTTAACTTTACAGGATTGTTCAGAAAAAATATTTTGGGAAAATCGCACACAAAAAGAACAGTTTGCAGGTATTGGAATCGCCTTTGAAATATCAGATGGGAAAGAGGGTTATGAAAATATTTTGCTGAGTGTAAATAAATTATTAGAGAATTCACCAGATTCCGTTCGTTTTTTTGGAGGAATGCGTTTTGACGCAAGTGTCCCAACTTCTCCGGAATGGGAAAAATGGAAAACAGCACATCTCACATTGCCTTTGGTTGAATTATGTATCGTTGATCAAAGTGTGACTCTTGCCTGCCACATACACACTGGAGCTAATGCTGATTCAAAATTGAAGCAGCTGCAGAAAATGCTTGAATCAATGCGTACGGAAGACATAACAATTCCTGACAGTCCTCTGATTCAGCTTGAACGACACGATATCCCGGAATACAGACAATGGTGCAGTCTGGTTGAACAAGGACTTGAAAAGATCAATGCAGGCAATATTGACAAAGTAGTGCTGGCACGAACAGCGGTTTTCAATTTAGCTCGGGACTATGACCCGACCGAATTACTGTTACAATTAAGACGTCAAGCCCCACAAGCATTTCATTATTGTTTTCAGCTGGATGCACATCACGCTTTTTTGGGAATCACTCCGGAACTGCTTTACAGACGTTCCGGAAGTCAAATTGAAAGTGAAGCGATTGCCGGCACACGTCCCCGTGGTTTTACACTTGAAGATGATCAACGACTGGCCGCAGAACTTCGGGAAAGTGAAAAAGAACAGCGTGAGCATTTAATGGTATTGGAAAGAATGGAGAGGCTGCTTCAGAAATATTGCAAAAAAACAGAGCGCCTTTCTTATTTGGAACCACTTAAATTGAGACATGTCCAGCATCTACAAAGCAAGATGCGTGGGACCTTAAGATCGGAAATTAGTGACTCAGATTTACTGCCTGCTTTTCACCCCACACCAGCTGTTTCCGGAACACCTGATCCGGAGGCTCGTGCTTTAATCAGAAAGCTTGAACCATTTGATCGCGGTTGGTACGCCGGGCCTGTAGGATGGATAAGCCGTAAGCAGGCTGAATTTGCTGTGGGGATTAGATCAGGCCTGTTATGCGGTCGTATTTTAAGAATCTACACTGGAGCAGGTATTGTTGATGGATCTGTTCCGGATGAAGAATGGCGAGAGATTGAAGTCAAACTACAAAGCTGGCAATATTTACTGGAACGAACGTGAACTGGAATACATGCTGGGGCGAATGGATTGTGGAGGAGTTAGTGCGGCACGGCACAAGATGTTTTTGTATTTCACCAGGTTCACGCTCCACTCCACTGACTTCTGCTGTTGCAAACAATCCGAAAGCTAAAGCTGTTATATTTTTTGACGAGCGTGCTGCTGGGTATTATGCCCTTGGTCATGCACGTGCTACCGGGATTCCTGCAGTATTGATCTGTACATCAGGAACTGCCGCAGCAAATTATTTACCTGCCGTTGTAGAAGCTTCCGTTGAACAAATCCCACTGCTGCTGATGACTGCAGACCGACCGCCTGAACTTCAAGAAACTGGGGCGAATCAGGCTGTTAATCAAACACATCTTTTTGGTACACATGTCAGATGGTTTTTTGATCCTGGCTGTCCTGGACCGGAATTCACTGCCGAAACTTTACTTGCCTCCATAGATCATGCGATCTCAAAAACACACCTCCCTATGTCAGGACCGGTACACCTTAATTTCCCTTTCCGCGAACCTTTCTTTGAAAATACTGATAACGGAAATATATTGGAATACAAGCTGATAGCCGGGAAAAAACCTTTTGTTCGATATTCTGCTCCCAGAAAAACACTCCCGGAAGAAGTAATACAGGATTTATTAGGGAACCGACCTGAATCAGGGATTTTGAGTATCGGACGTGTATCCAAGGACTCACATGATTCTCTCAGAATGTTGGCAGCCAAGCTCGATTGGCCTGTATTTGCGGACATAACCTCAGGTCTTCGTCTTGGTGAAAATTGTCCCAACAGGATTACATATTACGATCAGCTACTGCATGATGAGCTGACTACTTCCAGCTGGGAAATAGAAGCAATATGGCACATTGGTTTCCCGCCTACATCAAAACGCTGGCTGTCTCGCTGGGAACAGAAGCCTGCGCTTCAAATGGTATGGATCGCTGATCATGCTGAACGTCATGATCAGTCTCAGCAGTTTCGCTGGAAAATTGAAACAGAAATTGAAGAATTTTGCAATCTTGCGGTAAATGGTTTGAAGCTTGAAGAAAATAACTCAAGGAAATCAAATAAAGAAAAATGGCTTTATGCATCTGATGCTGCAGAAAAATTGATTGATGAGCACTTGTACTCAAATGTTGAAAAAAATGCTATCAATGAGTTTGGTCTCGTAAGAAGGTTGACTGAAATCATCCCGGGATCTTTTGCGTTTTTTATCGGAAACAGTCTCCCAGTCAGGGCAGTAAATATGTTTGGATCCGGAAAAGGTGCGGAAGTTGCCACTGCTCTCAATCGAGGTGCCAGTGGAATTGACGGCCTAATTGCCTCAGCGTGCGGATTTGCCTCCGGACTGAATCGACCTGTCGTATTACTGATCGGTGATTTGTCTGCAATCCATGATCTTAATTCATTCAAACTGCTTACGGAAACTGTGGTACCAGTTTTGCTGGTAATAATCAATAATCAAGGTGGCGGAATATTTTCATTTCTGCCAATTTCTCAGCAGAAAAAAATGTTTGAAACGTATTACGGTACACCACACAACCTGAACTTCAGTTCAATTTCTGCAATGTTTGATCTGGAATATCACAAGCCAGAATCAATTAAAGCTTTTGAGGAAGTTTTTTTAAAGGCATCTCAAAATAATAAATCGGCAGTAATCGAAGTAATTACAAAGCGTGATCAGAATCCGAAACAACTTGAGGCACTTAAACAGAAACTCATGAAATGTGCGTTTGTACCTGAATAATATGATGTTAATCAAAACACTAATTATTCAAACAGATAATTAAATCAATTATTCTTTCTTCATACCTACTCACTCTTGTTCCCCAAAATCACAATGTCTGCCCGCTATGATTTGCCCCTGATTGGAGCAACTTTATTTTTACTCTCATGGGGAACAGTTATGATCTACAGTACAGGCGGGGTCTTTGCCGAACTTCAATACAATGACGGACATTACTTTTTATACCGACACCTTATTCATGTGCTGGCAGGACTTGCCGCAATGGGTGTAGCTTTGACTGTTGACTACAAAAAATGGAAGCAGTTATCAATATGGCTCAGGGCGGGAATGCTTGTTCTGCTGATTCTTGTTTTAATTCCTGAAATAGGACACGAAGTAAAAGGAGGACGCCGCTGGCTGCGTTATGGTTCATTGAGTATCCAGCCTGCTGAATTACTGAAGGTTGTTTTGATTATTTATGTGGCATCGTATCTGGAAAGGAAACAAGAACTGCTGGCTTCTTTCTTTCGTGGTTTAACGCCAAATTTTATAGTCACAAGCATTTTTCTTTTTCTGGTCCTGCTGCAACCGGATTTTGGCAATGTAATTTTGATGGCAACAACAGTCCTGCTTATGCTGTACGTAGGTGGCGGCCGCCCAGTACACATTGCCAGTAGTCTGATAGGTGTGGGAATAATTGCCGGACTATTGATTGCCTCGCATACCTATCGTGTCCAGCGAATGCTGGCTTTTTTGAATCCATGGGATGATCCGCAAAATTCAGGGTTCCAAATTATCCAATCATTCATCGCCCTTGGCACAGGAGGATGGGTTGGCAGAGGTCTTGGCGAAAGCCTTCAAAAAAGGCTTTTCCTGCCTGATGCCCACACTGATTTCATTTTCGCCATTATTGGAGAAGAACTTGGGTTTTTGTGGATATTTGTTTTGATCATCCTCTTTTCTGTTTTTATTTGGCGGGGCTACTGGATTGCGTGGAATGTTCGGGATACATTTGGTAAACACTTGTCTTTTGGCGCTACAACAATTTTAAGCCTTCAAATTATTCTGAATCTTTTCGTCGTAGTGGGACTGCTCCCTACAAAGGGCTTACCGCTTCCTTTTATAAGTTACGGTGGAACTTCTCTTGTAGTTTCAATGTTTTTGACCGGGCTCTTGCTTAATATAAGTGCGCGTCTCAGGCCTGTTGAAGAAACTCCCGAAAAAGGTTTAGCCACTGCCACTAAGCCCCCACCTAATGTGTAAAGTTTTTTGTTATAATTTATTCCGGATAAGATTCACAAATTGGTTCCGTCCTTCCTTTCAGAAACCATTTATCCGGATAATATTCCTGCTGGCATTCAGCTGCTTTTTTCTCTCCATTTTTTCCCCGGGTCAGTCCATACAGCTCTCAACCAAAATTGTTTTTGCACAATCTGCTGAGAAAGAAACAGATACCAAGAAAAATCATCGACTGGAAAATTTCTTAATCAGCACCAAAGATCGTGATGACTGGACTAGACTGATGCTGGCAATTTTGAAAAGTGTGCCCGCAGTAGAGCGTATCTTATCTCAGGATGTAAGTGTAAATGTACGTGGAACAAATAGATTCCACGGTGTAACTCCTTTAATGTTTGCATCCAGAATCGGAGCTGAGGTGATTGTAGAATTACTGGTAAAAAAAGGTGCCCGGCTGAATGATACAGATACTTTAGGCAAAACAGCTTTGATTGAAGCAGCAAAAATGGGTTATTTAAATATCGTCAGGTTCTTACTTCAACAGGGAGCAAATCCAAACGCTGAGACTAATCAAAAATGGACCGCATTAATGTATGCATCACACAGCGGACATGATGAAGTCCTGGAATATTTATTAATACATGGTGCAAATGCTGATTCGCAAAATAAATTGGGTATGTCACCAGTTATGTATGCTTCCCAGAACGGTCATATTAAAATTGTGCAAAAATTAATTAATCGTGGTGCAAATGTTAATTTGACCTCGCTCAATGGGTCAACAGCATTGATGTGGGCAATCAGTTCCGGTCACGACAATATTGCTGAACTGCTGTTGAAATCTGATGCAAAACCCCACTCTTTCGAAAATGAGTTTAAAAGATCACCATTGCTTCTGGCTGCAAAGCATGGAAGAGAATCCATCGTTAATAGTTTGTTATCTTCTGGAGCAGATTTGAAAGCTGTTGACAAAGATGGAGCAAACGCTCTGATACTGGCTCTTGAAAACAGCCATTTTGACACTGCTCTACTTCTGATTGAAAAAGGTATCCAGGTTAATAATCCGGACAAGAAAAAAGTTACTCCTCTTATGATCTCTGCCTCTAAGGGAGATTTTGACCTGACCAACCTGCTGATTGACAAAGGGGCGGAAATTAATGCCAGGGATTCCGCTGGTAAAACCGCATTGATGTATGCCGCCGCAAAAGGAGACATAAACATTGTAAAATTGTTGCTTCGGGAACAGAGCAGACTTGATTTTCGTGACTATTTAGGCAGGACGGCATGGATGTATGCAGTTGAAAACCAAAGCCATTCAATGGTGAAATTTCTCAGCAAAAAGGAAATTGATAACCATGAAAATCTGTTTTTCGCGGTTTCAAACGGACACCTTGAAGCAGTTAAAATCCTGCTCAAATTAGGTGCAAAATTAAATGTCCGTGATAAGCAAGGTTGGACACCATTGATGCGGGCAGCAAATAATGGACATACAAAAATTATGGCCATTCTGATCAAAAACGGGGCAACAATTAACAGGTTTGATGAAGTAAGCCCCACTAAGTCCGGCTGGACCCCACTGATGCTTGCTGCTGGAGGCGGTCATATCGAAATTGTGAAGATTCTCATATCAAAAGGCGCCGATCTGACAGATAGAGACAAGGATAAATGGAGCGCATTGACATGGGCTTCCTTCATGGGCCATATCGATGTTGTAAATTATTTGACACAAAATGACGCGATTATTGACCAGCGCGGTTCTGACGGAGCAACCCCCCTGATTTGGGCAGCATCTCAGGGGCATACAAATGTAGTTCAGGCATTATTAAGCCAAGGAGCAAAGATAAATATGAAAGATATCAATGGCAAAACTGCTTTGGCACATGCAGCACTACAAGGGTATTTTTCTACAGCAAAGACACTGATTAAATATGGAGCGGACTTAGATCGCAATTTGCTCTATGCAGCACGTAGAGGATACAACAAAATGGTAATATTTCTACTGAACGAAAATGCTGAAATTGATTATATTTCTGCAAACAGAGAAACTTCTCTGGCTCTTGCGATTCAGGAAAAGCATTTGGAAACAGCAAGAATTCTACTTGATCACGGAGCAAATACTGCTGTACAGAATGCACAGGGACAAACACCTTTGATGTCAGCGGTTTTAACGGGTGAAGCTAAAATTGTAAAACTCCTTCTTCAACATCAAAAACAGGCAAGTCCGATATCTGAGTTGGAAACTACAGATTTTATCGGAAATACCCCGTTAATGGTATCTGCAGATAAGGGGTTTTTAGACATAACAAAAATGCTGCTTGATCGAAAAGTAAAAGTTGAAACCAAGAACCGCTGGGATGAAACAGCTTTGATACTGGCTTCTTCCAAAGGTTTTCGTGAAATTGTCACACTGCTGATCAAGCAAGGAGCAAATATACGCTCCAGAGATGTTGCTGAAAAAACAGCCTTGTTAAGAGCCGCTCAAAATGGACACCTGTTAATTGTTGAGATGCTTCTTGCACTGGGCGCGAATCTTCATTTTAATGCTTTTGACCTTGGAGGTGAAGGAGGAACTCCTCTAATACAGGCAGCAAGAAATGGCCATAAAGATGTTGTGCAGATACTTCTGAACGCAGGCGCAAATATCAATACAACTGAACTTATGTTTCATCATTCAGCTTTGATGGTCGCAGCACTAAATGGACACGTGAAGACGGTGGATCTCCTGCTGAATGCAGGTGCTGATCCCATGTTAAAAGACACCTCAAAGCGTTCAGCCCTATTACTTGCTGCTTCAAATAACCATTTTTTAGTTGTAAAACAGCTGAGGGATGCCGGCCAAAATGGGAATCAAGTTGATTCCAACGGTAACGGCATTTGGCACTTAATGGCAATGAGTGATGTTGATAAAGAATCCGGACAAATCAAACTCGACTTGCAGCAAAAAGATCAGGACACTACTGCGATAATGAAAGAGCTGATCTCGCTTGGAATACTGCTGGACACCTTTAACAATGAAGGTAAAACAGCTTTGATCATTGCGGCTAAACAAGGAAAGGCAAAGATAGTAAAAAACCTGCTCGAATTGGGTGCCTCAACTGAAATACTTACGCCGGAAGGAGAGAGTGCTTTGACGTTAGCGGAAGCAGCCGGACACAATGAAGTTATAAAACTGCTGCGCTGATTATTACAGAAATAAATCGTTTCAGTATCTTTAAATAATTTCAGCTTCCTCTGTTCCAGTAGTTTATCACCAGCTTTTTTTCACGTTCGATGAATTCATCTTCATCAATTTTTCCCTCTGTTAAACCTGCTCTGAGATAATGTAATTTTGCAAGGAACTCTTCTTTTGAATTACAATGACTCCAGCCTTTATCCTTGATATGAACCAGTTTTTCATACTCCTCCGGAGAAACTTCCAGAGGGTTATCCAAAGCATGTGGTGTTAAAAGGATCATAATATTTTCAGAAAATAAAAAAAAGTAGAAATGGCTGCGTTTGTGTAATAAGTTGAATTACATTTTTGCATTAACAATATTTGCTTGCAAGCCAACCAAAAAATTCATGAGCAACAAAATCAGCTCCCAAATTCCTATTACAAAAATCAGAACCACTTTCTGGATAGGGAGTATTGTGTCCGGAGTCTTACTTGGCCTTAATGCTCCAGGATTTGGAACTCAATGGTTTGGTTTAGTCTCTTTTTTCCCATTGATCTTTACTTTGGAACAACTCCGGGAAAAATCATGTGTCTCCTTAAGAAAGCACTGCTTGCTGTTTTTTTGTGTATGCTGGCTGACAGGTGGAATTGCCTCATTGATAGGCGGTAATTGGATCACAAACAGTATCCATGTTTTTGGTCACATACCAATGATCTTTGCCTTGTTGATCACAGGTGCAGGCTATGGACTGGAAGTTGGTCTGCAGCTTTTTGTCTATTTCGGACTTCCTTTGCTTTGCATTAGAAAACTCGGCAGTTGGGACTTACCCCTGCGTCTGTCATTTGTGGCAGCAATTGATCCATGGTATCCGCGCTTGTTTCACTGGAATTATGGCGGTTTAACTTTTTCTCAATTCCCGTTTATTGAACAAGCTGCGGATATTATCGGTTCATCCGGACTTCTTCTGTATAGTGCAGGGTTGTCCTTCCTGCTTTTAGGATGGTGGCGTTTAAAATCAGATAGCAAGAATTTTGTGCAAAGTGAAGCAACCAGAAGATTCCTCAAACGAGCCACTGCAGCATATATATCATTATGTGCCGCAGGTTTGATCTACGGTGCATGGCGAGTTCAGGATCTTAAAACAAACGTTGATCTGCCAAAATCTGATTCACTAATAAATGTCATTGTTATTCAGCCTAATTTTTCTCTTCAGAATCTAGCATCAAATCCTGATCTTGCACATTCAAAACGTCAAGGAAATCTGGAAAGTTTGCTTGAGGATTCAGAACAGGCCTTGTCAAAACTTTCGAATCAAACTGCTGAACCTACACTGCTGGTATGGCCTGAATCTGTTTTCCCTCATCCTTTTTTTAAGGTAAATGAAGCAAGCAGTAAAGTGATGCATTTTGCAAAAGAACATAATACTTCAATTTTATTTTCTACTGTGGACTGGAATAATACGGAGTCAGGTATAAAATATCATGGAGTCTCAGTGCTGGTCGGAGCAAACGGCAAAGTGCTAGGACGATACAATAAGATTTTCCTCATTCCATTTGGTGAGATGATTCCATTTTCAAACTTATTCCCCGGAATTGCTTCCTTGCTTCGTCACAACATTGCCAACATGTCCGAGTTTGAGCCGGGAAAGGAATACAGCGTTTTTTCCTTGTCAGAAAATGTTAAGTTGTCCGCGCCAATTTGCTTTGATGTATTCTCTCCAAATGTAGTACGTGGCATGTCTCTCAATGGCGCTAACCTGATAGTGAATCTGAGCAACCTGGCCTGGTTCGGACGTACCACTGCTTCGGACAACATGGCTGCAGTATTACGCTGGCGAGCCATAGAAAACAGAGTTCCGGTTGTCTTTGCTTCAAACAATGGGGAAAGTGTAATCATCGGCGCCGATGGAAAAAACATCAGCAGACAACTGGAGCTTTTTGAAAAAGGCGCGTTAATCTCCAAACTTCAACTTCAATCGCGATTCTCATTCTTCCGTCAATATGTGGAGTGGATTCGCGGAGGTTTTGTTTGCATATTTATTGTGCTGGTTGTTATTGCACATGTTCGTGGGAAAATATTTCATAAATAATTCCCCTTCAGACTATCACTATATTTTCAAGGAGAAATAATGGATTTAGGACTTAAAGGTAAAGTCGCTATGGTTGCCGCCTCCAGTAAAGGACTCGGCTTTGGTATCGCAAAGGCACTGGCTGAAGAAGGTGCATTGCTGTCAATCGGCAGCCGTACCAAAGATGATATTGAGGCTGCGGCGGAACAACTGCGGAAAGAAACCGGAACGCAAGTATTAGCTTCGGTAATGGATTCATCAAATCCGGAATCAATACTAAATTGGACGGATGCCACACTCATGGAATATGGCGGGGTGGACAAACTGGTGGTCAATGCCGGAGGACCACCTGCTGGTAAATTCGAGGATTTTTCAGATGAAGACTGGCAGTCCGCTTTTGAGTTAAACCTTTTCAGCGCTGTTCGTATGATACGGGCAGCCCTGCCATCGATGCGTGAACGCGGTGGCGGTTCAGTTTTGACAATCACTTCAATGGCTGTCAAGGAACCGATTGATGTGCTGATTCTCTCCAATGTAATGCGCTCCGGTGTAACCAGTTTGATAAAAAGCCTTTCCGCGCAGCTTGCGGCAGATAACATCCGTCTTAATAATCTTATGCCTGGTAGAATCAAAACAGATCGTATCAAGCACCTTGATTCACTGAATGCAAGCAAACAAGGAATTTCTATTGAGCAGCTTCAAAAAACAAATCAGTCTCTGATACCACTGGGCCGTTACGGTACAATTGAAGAATTTGGACGATGCGGCGCATTTTTGCTTTCTGATGCAGCAAGTTACGTCACAGGCTCAAGCCTTGCGGCAGATGGCGGTTTGCTTAAAACAGTGTGGTAATCCAAACTCAAGTTTCCCTCATTTCTGCCGATAATCTTGATCAAGAAGAATATGCCTATTCATTCCGGAACATTCTGAATATGGAAAGTTCAACTAAAATGAGAAGGATATTCCGATTCAATCAATTTGATCAAAAAATGAGGTGCAAATGCCTGTCAATTACCTTAATGTATATCTTTTCGCCATCTTTGGAGCCCTGTTAGCAACACTGATTGGAATTGTGGTCAGCTATTCCGGCATGTCCGAAACAAGCTTTCTTGTCACTCGAGGAATGGAAATCACAACCTATTATCTTGATAAAAATCGCCATGACCTTTATGTATATGGGCTGGTTTACAGTATAACATTTGGAATAGCCTTGCTGCTGTTTCTTGCGGCAATAGTCATTCCTACTAAAGAGCAAATCAAAAAACGTTCAGCAACTCCTCAAATAGCCGGAACAACCGGAACAGGAACAATTTTCACCGATGAAACGTCTGCAGAGGAAGAAGAATCCAGTATTGATACTGAAGCTGTACCTGAGTCAGATCAATCTCTTGAAATTGAACTGGAACCTGATGTCGAGTCTTTTGTAGACGATGAAGACGATGAAGAGGAAGAGTCTGCTCTTACAGGAAGTACTGAAGATGAAGATTCAGATGTGATATATGGTACAGGAAGAATCACAGATCAGGCACATAGAACTTTCATTCTAAACAGCCCTGACAGCGCAGTAAAATTCCTGCTGCGTAAAGAACTGAACGGCAAACCTTTGAAATCAACACAAGATGAAATCTATGAAAACTGGCAGGATCGTGGATTGTCCAGAGGCAAATTGCGAAAGCATTTTCTCAAGATAATGGAATGGGATAGTGTGCCCGAATTGGAAGTCAGCGAAATTTACGAGCAAGTTAAAGACAAAGTATATGAAATCAAACGAACCTGAATCACACGAAGCATTGTTCATTCATAGAGGTAAAAACTATTAATGAGTTCAAAGCTTTTCAAAGGAACCCCAACATATTTACTGGACCCGAAATTAAGTGAGGCTTTCCACATCGCGAGACTGCTGGAAAAACCACTTTTACTCGAAGGTGAGCCTGGAACAGGAAAAACCAAACTTGCACAGGAGTTTGCCGCACAGCAAAACCTCCCACTTTTTGAAGTTCCAATCACATCAGAAAGTAAGGTTTCTTTGCTTGTATCAAGATTTGATGAAGTACAGCGCCTGATGGATGCGCAAGCTGCTGTGGCAAACGCGCAAATGAAACAGGCCGGAATTGAGATGCAAATTGATACAGGCGGACGCCATGTGGATAAACTTTCAGAGTATGTCCATTTGGGCCCGTTCGCACAGGCCTTCTCTACACCGGGATCGGTTCTGCTACTGGATGAAATCGACAAGGCCCCACGGGAACTTCCTAACAATCTCTTGTTTTTACTTTCCGAACGACGGATTGTTGTTCCGGAAACACAGCAAACAATTTCATGCAAGCCCGGAGAAATGCCGATCATTGTGATAACATCCAATCACGAACAGGATTTACCTGCTCCTTTTATACGGCGCTGCATATATGCCTATATTGAGTTTCCGCCTCCTGAAAGGATGAGAGAAATTGTCCGCATGCATCATCCTGGCGCAAATAAAAAAATTGTATCTGCTGCAATCGAAATTTTTTATCAGTTGCGTGAGCTTGACCTGACTCGTAAACCAAGTACCGGTGAAATTTTAGATTGGATTGGGTATTTGGTTCAGACAAAAGTGCTGGACTCAAAAGTAGTTGAAAAACTGAAAGGGGCACACACACTGGTTAAACATCGGGACGACCGGGAACTTCTGCAAATTATTCAGGAAAAAGGAATTGAAGCTGCCACCAGCCGCAAATCACCACGCTGGTAAACTCTTCCTCTCTATTTCAAAAAAGATTATGTATCTGATAGGTTTCTTTATACTTATCTTTCTGCTTGGAAGCATCCCATTCGGTTTATTGATCAGCCGTTACTGGTTAAAAATTGACATTCGCCAGCAGGGAAGCGGTAACATCGGCATGACCAATGTGATGAGAGTTGGAGGGAAATTGCCGGGATTGCTGACCTTTGTACTGGACTTTGGCAAAGGCAGCGCGGCTGTGCTGCTTGCAGATAAATTCACTCCGGCATTAAAAATTGATGCCGAAAATCAAATTGCCTTTCTCGGACTTGCAGGAGTTACAGTGGTCTGCGGACACGTCTTTTCAGTTTTTCTCCACTTCAAAGGCGGTAAAGGAATATCCACTTTATTCGGTGTTTTAGCTGTTTTGAATTTAACCACCGGTATCTGTGCTGCGTTTATCTGGGTTGGCATGTTTATCTGGAAACGTATATCAAGCCTTTCTGGGATCACCATGCTGGCAACACTTCCATTGTTGTTCCTGCTGATCCCCTTGTTAAAAAAAGAATCACCTGATTGGCCTGTGTTTTTCATGTTTCTTCTGTTATCATTTTTGCTGCTCTACAAGCATCGTGAAAATATTAATCGTCTGCTTAAAGGACAGGAAGGTAAACTCAGTGCCGGTGAAATCCCCGATGAACATAATTGATACTTACCCCAGATGAATCCACTCACACCTTTGATTTTCTTCTTCGGCAAAAGTATGTTCCGTCATGTCCTGCTGTTTGCCGGACTTGCTCTCATATCCTGGTTAATGGCACTTGGTGGAATTGGATGGGGAGGTTATTTTTTGTGGATTGCACTGATCTTGTTAGCCACCATTATTATCTGGAGAGCAGGAGATTTTTTCTCATCCGCGGCAACTTACATCCAGGAAAAACACGACATACCGCAATCCATTAAAGCGGCAGTGATAGATGCAATTGCCAGTTCATTTCCGGAATTTTGTGTAGCAGTAATCGCAGTATTGATGATCGGACGAGCAGAGGTTGGTATTTCAAGCATTGTTGGATCAGCACTTTATAATGTGCTGGTAATCCCGGCAGCATCAGGATTGGTCGCCGCAAGTCCAATGGTCATCAGCAGGGAAGTGGTTTGGCGTGACAATATCTTTTATTTTGGTGTGGTTCTGTTGCTTGGTGCAATACTATGGATTTTCCCAAATGAGTGGGGTGCAGGTGTTGCGTTATTGTTCCTGCTTGCTTACCTGGGCTATGTTTTTCTGCTTCATCGAGACTTCAAGAAATCACGTAATCAGGAAAGGGAAGCTAATATCACAGAAAAAATAGTTGATGATGAAGATGATGAGCTGGAGCTGACATCCGAAAAAAATGCGTGGTTCTGGATTTTAATAATGATGATTATCATGGGAGGAGCTTCTCACCTGCTTGTGGAGTCTTCACTTGCTCTTGGCGATATGTTGGGAATTGATGGAGTGATTATGGGGTTTGTGGTGATTGCGGCAGGAACATCAGTTCCTGATACAGCTCTCTCAGTTATCAGCGCAAAAAAAGGACAGTATGATGCCGCAGTTTCAAACGTTTTTGGAAGCAATATTTTTGACATCTGCGTTTGTTTAAGTATTCCGATTTTGCTGGCTCTGGCAATGAGTGGAGAAACCACCAATATTAATCTGCCGCAAACAGGTTTGATCTGGAGCCTGATAGGTGCAACATTATTAGCAATTTTTTTCTTCTGGAGCAACAATTACACTCTCACCAAAATTAAAGCAGGAATGATGGGTATGCTGTACCTGCTCATTATTTTAGTCTCTTTCACATTTTAATTTAGCTAAAATATGGTTCGTTCATAGAACCACAAAAGACAAATTCACCAAATCCCAATCTTTAATCCCAGAAAAATATAAAAAACAACTTCTGTTAACTGTTGAGTAGCACCCATGCAATCGCCGGTAACGCCACCGAACTTCTTCCTGAAATAGGCCATCAAAAGCAGCCACATTAGCAATGCAGAAAAAATTCCCATCCAGACATGATTCCAAATCAAAAGCAAAGGTAAAAAGCCAAAAAACAAATTGACGGCCAGGTCAACCTTTGAAACATCAGTCATAGCACTGGATTTACTGTCTGCTGAATCACTGACATACTCTAAAAAACGGAGCTGTGAGATTGCGAGAAAGCGGCTTAAAGCATGAGCTGAAATCCAAATCCAAGGCAAACTTTCTGTCTCAATTTGTAAAAGTGCAAAAAACTTGAGCAGAACCAAAAGCAAAATGCCCAGTGCCCCATAAGTCCCTATCCGGGAATCTTTCATGATTCTCAGTTTTTCTTCCGGAGTACCACCGTGTCCAAAACCGTCGCAGGTATCAGCAAAACCGTCTTCGTGCAATGCTCCGGTAAGCAAAATTCCTACTGTCAGACCCAGCAAAACTGCAATCGGTTCAGGACCTTCGGAAGAGGATTGCCCTATAAGTGAACCGGAAATAAGCATTTGCGCCAACATCCATACAGAAACACTTACAGCACCAACAATCCATCCTACGAGAGAAAAGTAACGAGATGAAGGGGAAGTTTCGGCTGAAAACCAATGTGTGGGAAGGGGTATTCTGCTGTAAAACGTCAATGCCCCGGTAAAGCGCTGCAGTTCCTTTCTGAATTTATTTACCATCAGTACGATCACTAACGCCGGCAGATTCAAAGGATGCCATTTGATTCAGAAAAGCAACAGCAGACTGCAAAATTGGGAAAGCCACTGCGGCACCTGTACCTTCACCCAGACGCATTCCTAATGATATAAGTGGTTCAGCCTGCAAAAATTTCAGCATTTCCGCGTGTCCCTGTTCATCAGACTGATGAGTAAAAACAGCATACTGCTGAATTCCCGGAACAATTTTGGAAGCAGCAAGAAAAGCCGCGGTTGCAATAAAACCGTCAATAAGCAATATTCTCTTCATGACAGCGGATTCCAGCATCGCGCCTACCATCATAGCAATTTCAAAACCTCCGAATGTGGCCAACACTTCAAGTGGATCTTTAATTTCCGCATGTTTTTCCAATGCTTTGCGGATTACATCCTCTTTCATTGCAAGTCCGGAATTATCCAGTCCTGTCCCTTTTCCAACACAGTCTTCCAGGGGAAGTCCAGTGTATCGCTGCATCAAAGCTGCGGCAGAAGAGGTATTCCCAATTCCCATCTCACCAAAACCGATCACATTGCAATCTGTCTCTGGAATCGTACGACATAACTCTGCTCCTGTCTCAATTGCCCGTTTACATTCTTCAGTACTCATTGCCGGCTCTTTATTGAAATTCTTTGTCCCTTCTCCTATTTTTGCCGAAATCAATTCCGGATGCTCAGGCAATTCACCTTTTACGCCTGCATCCACAACATGCAAACTGAGATTGTTCTGACGACAAAATACATTTATGGCTGCGCCGCCGTTTAGAAAATTGAGCACCATCTCCGCTGTGACCTCCTGTGGATATGGACTCACTCCTTCTTCTGTAATTCCGTGATCACCGGCAAAAACCAGAATTGTCGGACTATTAAGTTCTGGAGTGAGGCTGTTCTGAATTCTTCCGGCTTGCATTGCCAGTTTTTCCAGCCTGCCCAGTGATCCAGGAGGTTTTGTTTTGGTGTCAATTTTTTGCTGTAAATCGTCTTCAATTGACGAAGAAACAGGAGGAATTAAAAAATTTTTCATTGCAAATAATTCGTTCTTATCATTCTTAGTGTTGATCAATCTGACTCTAATAAAAAGAGTCATAATTTGACGTGAAAAATCCGGAATATGTTTTTATTCCATATACTACATCCGGGCTCAATTTAACTGCACCTTTTTTATTCAAGCACTTCCAGTACATTTTCAGGAGGTCGTCCAATCACTGCCCCTTTGGGAGTAATTACTATCGGTCTTTCAATTAACACAGGATTATCAGCCATGATTGACAGCCACTGTTCCCGTGTAAGTTCGTCATCGGCAGAAATACCCAGTTCCTTTGCTTTATCTTCCTTGAATCTTACAAGCTGTCTAGGATGAATCTTCAATTTGCTGACGATCTCCTCCAATTCATCCTTGGATGGTGGATCTTTCAGGTACTCAATAATAGTCGGCTCAATACCTTTGCTGTTAAGTATTTCAAGTGTTGTTCTGCATTTACTGCATTTGGGATTATGATAAATTGTGCATTTCATGATATTACTTCAAATAATATATTTGATGGTTTGGATAAAAAGTTTTCATTCTCGCGAAGCTTGTCATCGACCTGTGGTTCCAAACATTTCACCGAAAACGGAGGAACTGAGTATGAGGGATGACTTTGGTATTACTCACCATTTATTAATTTGTGTTGATCATCGAAATGCCCACTATTGTAAACAGACTCTAGGTGTTCTCGTAAGGTGAGTCACTAATAATGACACGAATAGGTGTTGGTTTGCCGTTGTTACACGGGTTATTTATTTGTGGGCAGTTAGAGATGACTGCCAGTGAATCCATTTCAGCACGTAAAGAAACGTAATCACCAGCTTTTGAATGTTCTGCAATAAATACATCCGGCACCAGTTGTTGGTTTGCATCAACAGGTACGCTACAGAAAAAATTGATATTGGGGACGATATCCCGACGATCCATTCCATGTTCGGCTAGTGCGGATAAAAAATTCTCCCGGCAACCCGGACAATTTGTAACGCCGTATAGCAACTCGTTGCTGGGCGCACTGCAGCAGCCAGCGAGTGTGTCGTGTCCACCGCAGCTGTCTTGGACAATCGTAAAAAGCGGTCGAGCCTCATCCGAATACAACGTATGCCCTCGGGTAAGTTTGAGATTGCGTGAGGCTTTCAACGTGTTGGGAGCGTGGTAGCGTTCTTCAGGTCGATGGGCGTTGTAACAAAGAAAATCAACGCCTTGCTGACCTTCAATATCGATAATTGTCAGGTATTGCCCATTCGATACAAAACCAGACCAGGGTGCACCGGCTGCGATAATCGTATCAACTGTGGTGTTTATATTCATTATTTTACTTTCTCATAAATTGTAATAAACACTCGATATTGGACGAAGGGCGACACTCACTTTCTTACAACGTAAGTCCGCTTCAGCTGCAAAGCAGTCTATATTCAGCCTGGATGAATTTAAACTCTTCAAAACAGCCCCCGCAGTTAAAGTTTAATACCTCTTACTATCATATCAGTTGATCACATTTCATTATATCGCCTCACATCAACGGCAGAAGAAAGCAGTGCGAAGAGCGAGCGGCGCTTTTAACTGACCGCTGAATTCTTTTGTTAGGCATTTTGGTTGACATACTGTAACAACATTTTGTTCGTTTCACTTAGACTGAAATACTCCGGATCGAAATCTACTCCAAGCCAATCAAGCATTTCTTCATGCTCTGAATGTGCAGGGTCTCTGATCACTTCCATTAAATTTTCATAACCCCATATACCTCCACAATCTTCAGGTGGGCAAGCCCTTTTCCCTTTTATGCACTTCACAAGCTCAGAAGATGTGTCAAAAGATAGTATTTTTTCAAGAATAACTTTGTGACTCCATCCATCACCAAAATCATACTCGTAAATCATGCTCCCTTTTTCTTCTTTCAATATATCTGACAATCTGAATTTTCTCTCGTCTTTTAATGTTGGACCAAAATCAGATCCAAATTCATCATCGTCTATGCCATAAAGAACTCCATGCTTTTCGAATTGATGTAAATGGCAGTTCAGCCATCCCATAGAATACTGGATAGCCTCATGAAATACATTCAATCTAATATTACTGTGAACAACCAATCTCCTCCATATAGGAGGTTTTGAATCTTCCAATGTAATTTTAATTTGATACAGAGATCTCAAATGTTTAGTTCCCATTGTTTTTCTCATCTACTAATTCCAATATATTCTACTCGCAACAACTACGCCGATTTTTTTAATGCCTAACGACTAAATGAGCGTATTTTTGACCGCAATACAGGACTTTGAAAAAGAGAGGAAGCAACAACCTTTTGAGCAACTTAGTATTGAAAAAAGTCGGTCTAACAATAAGCTTCATTATTTTGTCGGCTTTCACGCACACCTCAAATTTTGCTTTTGAATACAAATCGTTGCATGATTTTGTGGAATAAGTATTTCACGCTTTCTTTAAGCAACATTTTTTATATTTCTTTCCACTCCCACATGGACAGGGATCGTTTCTGCCCACTTTAGCCTCTGTACGAATAAAAGAAGTATTGGAGGCTTGCCTATCATTGTCAAACATCCATTTAAAATTTAGTGGAGGTGTTGAGCGACTCTCTCGAATTCCTAGTATAATTTCTGCATCTTCGATATCTCCTTGAATACTGTAATCTACACATTCATGTTGAAATGCTTTCCTAATCACACCAATCGAATCAACGGCCTGGAGATCTACAAGATAACTGATTAAAAACCCATTTAATGTCTGATCGTTCTGATGATATTTTTCCAACTGTTTTGTTAATATTTCGACACATTGTTCTTTACTCTCTGGATATTGATTACCAATTTTTTCTATACTTTTAGCTACGCAGATCTTAGCAAAAAGTCCATATCCTGCTGCAAGATAAGAAGATAACGAGGAAATAGCCTGTGGGCCAATCATACTAAAAACTTCTGGAAATTCTTCTCCTATCCAATCATCATCGTCATCATCAATTCGATATAATTGCTCCAGTAATGGCTCAATTGCTTCAACAGATTGTAGTTGGCCTAAAGTCCGCCATGCATGCATTGGAGTCAACACTTCCAAATTCTCTGAGTCTGCCCAGTATAAAGCTTCATCAGTAAACATTCTGATTAATTCAGGAATATGCTCTTGAGATAATCCCAACTCTAGATAATTTGGCCAATTTACCGTAGACTTACGACAATCACCTTGGTTTAATAATTTACTAACGGGAAGATTATAATTATATTCATCCATAAGCTCTTTTGTGTTTGTTAGAATTTAATTGAATGAATACGTATTTTTCTACCATGAAATGAGGACAAATTAAAACAAATTATGTTCTTTGAATTTTACAATAGGCAGGAAAGAAATGCAGATTAGGCATAAGGAAAAAAATATCGCCCAAGCTTTGCGGCGTGAAAGGAGTGCAGCGTAGTGAACGTCCGAACGAGCGCCTTGTTTTGCGTATTTTGAATTAACATTTTCACCACCAAGAACAAGATCAACCTTGAATCGATCTTTCAACTACAACTGTGTTCTGTTGTAGATCACAGGCATTTGCCCCTTCCACTTGTTCCATGTGTCATCATCAGTGATCAGATCAGCCATGAAGTGGCCAACGTTGATTCGACTGGTCAAACCCGCATCAAAGATCGCACTTCTGGTCGGTGAAGAATGCACCTCGTACTCGGTGACTTCGTTTTCATTGATTAGATTGTCCGGACGAACCACAGCCCACTCGATCACCTCGTCGTTCTGGCCAATCTTGATCCGTAGATAGTCCGCAGCCTTCTCATTGTCCACATGCGGAGGCAGCAGCAGACGAAGGAGTCCAATGACGGACTGCTGGGCAAACGAAATCCGCTCTTGGAGATCCCGGTTGCTGTTGCCAGCTGTGTTCATGAGCACAAACTTTGATGTCTCATCGGAATTGTTTGCCTTGATGGCATGGCACAATCTTCGCGTGGCATCGGTCACAAGCATACGCGGGTGACCGTAAATACCCTTCATGCTCATGTTGTGTCCCAGACAAGAAGCCACCGCGTCACATCCATTTACGTGTTGAGCCATCTCGGCGTTGCTGAGGTCCAGGACGCTCGTGTGGATCACGGACAAGCTATCTTGACTTTTGATGACTTCCGGCAGCTTGTCGGGTGATCGCACAATCGCATTGACGTTTTGTCCACGACTGAGCAGTTGCTCTACGAGCAACTGTCCCGTTGCGCCACTTGCTCCGACTACAAGGGTAGTCATCTTATTCTTCCCTTAGTAAAGCTCATGATATTAACTTATAACGCCCAACTCAGCGGGCAATTTGAGCACAGCGAAAATTGATCTGCTGCAGTTGCTTGTTATTGCCGTAGTTGGTTGCAACAATTTGTTTGGCAATTAATAGAATCTATTTATCCTAAGTTTCTGTTTGGTCTTTCAGGACACCAGAATACTCTAGGTTCTTCTTCAAGTCTTCAAACTCTATTTTTAAACTGCCTACTAGTCCCCAAGCAATAATCGCAAAAGACATGCCGATCATTCCAAAAACAAATCCTACCGTTTCTATTTTAACACTCCTCTCTACTAGCTATAACGCCAGCGATAACCTGTGCATTTGTAGTGAGCAACGTGAAAGAATAATGCGTATGAGTTTACAGCCTTGTTATGCACTACCCGCCACCAATGGTTGAACATGATGCTTTGGTTTATGAAGAGATAAGTCATGTGTTGCTTGCAGGTTGAGCCAAAATTCCGGCGACGTTTTAAATGCCTCTGAAAGAAGCCAGGCTGTATTCGGTGACACACCTCTCTTACCCCTGACAATTTCATTTACTCGTTGTACAGGAATGCCGATATGTGCCGCCACTGCTTTTTGGGATAAACCCAGCGGCTCAATAAACTCTTTAAGTAATATAACCCCAGGATGGGTTGCTGCTCGATTGGTTGGAATCATTTGCTGTCTCCAGAATTTACTAATGGTAATCAATAATTTGAACATTATGGGCACACGAGTCTTGCCACCTGAACACGATGCGCCATTGATTGTTGACACGAATACTATGAAATCCTGCAAAATCGCCTTTTAATGCTTCCAATCGATTGCCTGGAGGGGATTTCAAATCTTCCAGCGACTGGGCTGCATTGAGCACATCTAATTTGTGAAGGGCTGATTCTTTGATTTGATTAGGTATTTGCCTTACACGACTACTCGAAATACCATGAAATAAATCCGATGTTGCACGATTCCGGAACGAAACTATCATAAACCAAAATTAACACATTCCCGGATTCCGTGCAAGTATGTTTTTCCAAGGCCTTTTACACTATATTGGCATTGCCATTTTTTACATGTGAATTTATCCAAAAGAAAATAGGTCTACATATTCTCTGTCTTGTATAGAATATACTTGGCAGGTTTTTCATTTTCTGGTGTGGTAGCCGTATGAACCAGAATTTTAGGTCTTCATCATATTAATATAATTATTTTATTAAAATTCAAAATCCATCTGAGCTGGTGCATTTGTTTCAACTGCAGGTGGTTTTCGCATTTCATGCGGAACGGATGGCAAATCATCTGTTTGAAAACAATCGCTCCGGACAATCTCCTCAAGAAGTTTTGCCTGTTCCGGATAACCTTCCACTGTCGCCTCAAGCACCCAGAGCAATTCCAGCAATTCTGTGGTGAATTGACTGCTCCAGCGTTGCGGTCGAATATCGTCCAAAGGCGATGATTTTCTGCCCGCTCCTTGTTTCATGCGGTACTTTAGCCAGGATTGCACTACCTTAAGTCCGGAGACCTCAAATTCATAGACCGTCTGAGAAACCGGTCGAAACTCACCTTCTCCAACATGCAGAGTTTGGGTAGAATCATTATAACGAAATTCTTCTGGATATCCTTCTTCAACTCCGGGAACCGCCTTTTCGCATTTTGCGCCTCCGGAGGGAACTTGACCATGAGGATCACCCTCCGGAACCAAACGCTCACCGTAAGTGTGCAGCCAAAGCATGCGCGCACCAATTTTTCTTGCTTGCTCAAATAATCCTGAGTCTTTGGTGAGCGGCACCCTCAATTCACGGGTTTCCAGTTCATTCTCGAACCTCGCTGTAAAATCCGGATGCGCCAGCACGCCGTAAACATACGAAACAAATTCTTCCGGAGTTATTTTTCGTTGATACATATTGCCTAAAAGCTCAAACAGTCCCGGCAAAATGTTGGCTTCATCAGCGTTGGAAGTACGATAGAGGGGAACTGTGTCTTTTGCTCCACGTCCGGAAAAATAATCAAGATCTGGGATATTTTCGCTAGATGTAAAAGCTGGTCCATCTCCTAGAGGTTTGGTCAAAAGACTCGACAAATACAACTGCTTTTCGCTGTGAGCGTTCCAAATTACCGGCCGTAAATAATCTCCTCAACGAGTATCAGCAAATATCCATTGACGGTCAAATGATCGATATGAATATCTCTCTATTTTTGGTGGGGATGTATTTTTTGACAATTCACTTAATGGTATTTGAGAAGTACCTTCAAGCGAGTCGCACCTCTTGTCTATCTTTCTGTCTCTTGTTTCCTTGAATAATTCTCTCATTTTTTCGGAGTTGAGCAACTTTTGCCAACGAACCCCCAATGTTCCAGGATCATGACAAATCGGCCAAGTTCGCTTTAATTGTATCCCGGAATGCTGCCAGGGCATGAGATCAGTCAAAAGCGGCCAATCGAAAAAATCTCCAGTTCCAGCCGGACGAAAAGCAGCATGCCATTCCTGTGGACAATCTTCCCAATTTAGTTCTGCAAAATTTTCTACTTTGTCCAAGGTTCGCAGTTTTTCCTCTCTTGTACCTTCGATGCTGGTGTAATAAATAACAGCTGGCGATTCAGGATTTGTTTTTTTAGAACGGACTGCCACGGCGATTGCTACCGGAGTCTGGATGTCAAATATATTTTCGTCCTGTCGTGTGCCGCGACCTTCACCACCAAGGTCAAGAATCCAAATTTGATCACACAGACGGCGCATGTGCTCCCGCATTCCGCAAAAAGCAACACCATCCAAAAAACTGGATGCAGTGATAAAACTGACAATGCCTGATCCCTTAGAAGTTTGATGTTCAAAAACTTTCCACAAGGCCCAGCGCCAGAAATAAACATACAGATTGTAAAGATTCTTGACATGAAGTCCATACCCAGCCTCAGCTGCCGGATCTATAAAATCATGTAAAATTGCAGGAAGATTACGTGAAGCTCCTTCTGAAACGGGAATGATTTGACGACCTTCACCATCATCTCCCCAGCGCACCCAACCGCCGGTATGCGCTCTGTTTTCTTCCGTGATTGCCTCGTGGCGTCCATAAGGAGGATTCCCCAGACAAACGATAACAGGAATATTGCTTTTTACATGCAACGCCCTTTTATGTTGCTCTGCAATTACCTGCAAAAATGCCGGTGGTACCGGCGGTTTAGTATGTGGGCTTTCCAGAGTGTCTGTCAGATGTATGTTTGCTCCTGCTGTTGGCAGCTCAGCTCCACGGTCACGCAAAGCACGACTGACACGCAATTCACTGACTGCGTATGGACCGGTCATCAGTTCAAAGCCATACAGATTTTCAGCCAGCGAAGTGGCTTGTCCGGCAACAGCTCCTTCACCCTGTTCAGTTTTGATCCTATCCAGAGCATGTTCGATCACGCCCAGCAAATAGGTGCCTGTACCAACCGCGGGATCAAGGGTAATTACTTCGGAATCCGCAAACCCCATTTGCTTGCCAAAGCGATTGACGAGCAAATCGTCAATCAAACGCACTTGACAGCGTACTACCTCCACAGGCGTGTAGTAGGCTCCGGCCTTCCTGCGTAATTGTGGATCATAGACCGCAAGAAAATCCTCGTAAAAATTCAACCATGGATCCTCCAATTCCTGAAAAGCATTGGTCGGTACTGCCGAGATCACACGAAGAAGCAATTTGATTGAAGCTGCGATTTCCTGATTTTCTCCGGAATCTGTCAACACCAGCAATGCGCGGGAAAGCAGGCTGTGTTCATTTCTCAAAACATTTTCCGCGTTTTGAAAAGTGAGCGGATCGGCTCCTTCAGTGCGCCCGAGTAATAGCGCAAAAGTCACTGTTTGCGCGTAAGCATCCGCAAATTGTTCATCTTCTGCTTGGGGGAAGAGCAATTGCCTCCAGTCCTTAGCCAGTTGAATAAGAGGCGAATCTGGATTTTTCAAAGCGTCTTTTACATCCTCCCGCAACATCCGGCACAGCGGAGCAAGCATTGTAGCGAAACCTTTGAGATCAATCTTGCCCTTGCGGTCAAAAGGCAGAATCGGTTCCCACAGCAAGAAATCGTGCAACAATGATTCAACTTTGACAGTATCTTCAAGTGTAACTGCGTTTTGACCATCGACAGCCACATCCCCTGTTAGTCGAACAACACTGCCTACCAATTCACCGTTACGGTATAAGGCCCATTCATTGCCGTCAGAATAGAGAATATTTGGTATAACTTTGAAGCGGTTGAATTGTTCACGGTCATGACCGGTGAAACGTGAGGCGAGAGCGCCTTTTCCGGGAGCCTTGAGTTCAGCGTATCCTGCCAGAATCTGGTTACGATTCAGGGCAAAGTCAGGAATCCCCATATTTTCAGAAAGGTGAGACTCCCCAACACAAACTATTTCCCAATTCAGAGCCCTCGCAAAATCCCCCATCAAGTTCGCAAAAGGAGTGATCAATTGTTCTTCCGGTTCACCCTGTGTAGGCTGTGACATTTTTTCTGTCACCTTTTCGGCAAAGTCTCTCAATGCATTGAAGATCAGGTTGCCTTGGCTCATGCTTTTTTCACAAATTCAAAAGGGTTGTATAGTTCTACACCTGTATCAACATAATCATTTATATTTCTTGTAACCAAAACTAATCCATAGCTAAGCGCTGTAGCCGCAATTTGTTTGTCCAAAGCGTTTTCATGATGAGGCACTCTAAGACGTCCCCATATCTGAGACTCTGTTTCTGTAAAATCAAGAATGTGTTCGTCATAATTATTGACAATGCCCTCTAACCATTCTTCCAGTTTGTCTGCTTGCTGATGATCTCCACGATACCGAATAAGATCAACACCACGTCTTAGCTCCCCTAAAGTTATCACGCTGATAAACAAGTTTGCTTCATGCAAGGTAGCATTTTTAAAGAACTTCTTTACTCCGAAGTTTGCTTTTCCTTTTTTTCTCTGTTCACTGATGACATTAGTGTCAATCAAATACATGGCGGGGTTGTTCGTTTTGAACACGTTCAAAGTCTTCATCGCGACCTATATTGGGCATATCGCTTAATACCTCAGCAAAACTTTTTTTCCTGGGTTTCAACAACACATTTTCCAAAATCATGCGATGTTCAGCTTCCGCACTCACACCATGTCGCCCTGCCCGACTTTTTAGAGCACTGACAATTTCTTCATCTAAATTCCTCACAATCAAATTTGCCATATACTATTTCCGTTTACAGATTAGATTGAATATTCAAAATCATGATATCATTGCTATCTGTCTAATGCAATCATTGATAGCATTTATTGCATGTTTTACTCGATGCAACAAGCTCGTTCAATAAACTTCATTATGACTTCTAATACTCACCAATAGAATCTGTTTTTCTTTGATTTCCAATTCAAGAGTGATCCTGTATTTCAGTGAAATGGCGACAGAATGAAGGCCTTTGAGGGTGCCACGCAAGGCATGAAGGCGTAAAGAAGGGTGATAAGGATTTGCCCGTAACAACTCCAGGGTTTTCTGATAACGCTGAAGTAATTCCGGATGTTTTTTAAGAACCTACTATTTATTTACTCCATCTCCCCTTGAATTTCCAAAATCGTGGATTCAAGGGCTTCCAATGTTTGTTCATCAGCATTTTCCCACATTTGTCTTTCATTAGCTTCAAGCAGCCGTTGAGAGGCATCACGCAAAGCCAGCGGATTATGTTCGCGGAAGAATTTTTGCTGTTCCGGATCAAGCAGAAGTTTATTTGCGAGGTCTTCGTATTGATAATCGGCAACAATATCGCAGGTTGCATCGTAGCCAAACAAATAATCAACTGTGGCAGCCATTTCAAGCGCACCCTTGTAGCCATGTTCGCGCATTGCCTCCTGCCATTTCGGATTAAGAACACGGCTGCGGAAGACGCGGTTGAATTCTTCCTTGAGTGTTCGTACTTTGACTTTTTCGGGATTGCTGGAATCACCGTGATAAACGGAAGGAGCATCCCCGCGTATTTCAGTTATGGCCGCCTGAAGACCACCCTGAAACTGAAAATAATCATCTGAATCAAGAATATCATGTTCACGATTATCCTGATTCTGGTGTACAATTTCTACAGAACTCAAGCGGTCACGCAATAAGTTGATTTCCTCTGAACTTGTGCCGTCTGAATCATAAGCATGTCCGCCCCATTTTAAAAATACCTTGGTCAAGTCACCGCGGGTTTCCCAGTTGCCTGCGTCTATCAAAGGCAGGAGCCCAGTACCATAAGCCCCAGGTCCGGAACTGAAAACCCTCAATTCCGCCAGACGTCCTGCATCAGCAGTAGAAACTCCATTGTCCTGCAGACGCTGCTGATCAGCCAGCCATGCCGCACGCACTGGATTCATTTCTTCAGGTTCATCAAGTTTTGCCAGCCTTTTCGGAACAGTTGAGAGTAAACGCATCACGTCACCAAAAGCGTCCCGGAACATTCCGGACACACGTAGAACCACATCAACCCGCGGACGTCCCAAAACTGAAAGCGGGATAATTTCAAAATCAACCACTCTTCCTGAAACAGGTTCCCAAACTGGTTCGCATCCCCAAAGAGCCAGAGCCTGCGCGATATCATCTCCTCCTGTTCGCATGTTTGACGTGCCCCAAATCACTAGCGCTGTTGTTTTGGGGAATTCACCATGATCAGCACGGTAACGCTCAATCAGTTCCTCAGCCAAATCCTGCCCGCAGCGCCATGCTGTCTGGGTGGGAATCACACGAGGATCGACTGAATAAAAATTGCGCCCCGTCGGTAGAACATCAATCCTGCCACGAGTTGGCGCACCGGAAGGCCCCGGACTGACAAATCGTCCTTCCAGCGCAAGTGAAAGACTGCGTGTTTCATCCACACAACGTTTGAACCTTGGCAGCAAAGTTTCATTAAGCCAGTTTCGGAGTTTTGCAGTGCCTTCGTTTTCTGTAAATTTTTTGCTGTTAATTTTGCTTTTGGAAGATAATTCGCTATCAACCCAGTCTCTTGATAATATCTCAATCTCGTCCCTTTCACTGATTAAAAGTGAGTCAAGATCAAAATCGGAATCCTTCCCCAAAAGTGCATGCAATAATCCCGGATGATCGACGGAAGACATCCGGAGCAGACTGAGCAGGAAATCAATTCGTTTTTCTCCTTCCGGAAGCTGTCCGAAAATATGCAAACCTGAACGGATCTGGCTTTCTTTCAATTCACAAAGATGATTGCTGAGGGCATTGAGAGGATCATCGTCCTGAGGCAATTCGGAACTCCAGTCAGCATTTTCCAGCAAATGTTCAATTTCGTGCTCAAGTTCATGGGCTCGTTCCGGATAAAGTGTTTCGCAGTGCGCGTGTTCTTCCAGCAGCCTTTCTGCCTTATCAAATTCCTCGTAAAGTCCTGCGCGTGTCAGAGGCGGCGTGAGATGATCTATAATAACCGCGGACGCACGGCGCTTGGCCTGTGTTCCTTCTCCGGGATCATTGACGATGAAAGGATACAAATTAGGCAGGGTGCCTAAGGCAATTTGTGGGAAATCATCCGGCCCCAATGCCACACTGCGTCCAGGCAGCCATTCCAGATTGCCGTGTTTGCCGAAATGAATCACGGCATTTGCCTTGAAATCTTCTTTGATCCACTGATAAAAAGCCAGGTATTCAGGCGGAGGCGGCAAAGCAGGATCATGATAAATAGCCTGAGTCTGCAATCCATAACCACGCTGCGGCTGAATACCGATGAAAATGTTCCCGAAGCGCTTTCCGGCCACTGGTATCGGGTCAGACAATTGTTGCGGAACTTCCAGATTATTTGTCCATTGTTTGGACAAAGCATCCATGCTTGATTCCGGAAGAGTGGAAATCATACCAGACAAACGTTGGCGTGATATACCTTGGTCCGGAGCTTTACCATAACTCATTTCCTCGTCGTTTGTAATTCCGGCCTGCAGCATCCGGATCAGTTCATTTCCGTTTTCAGGAATGTTCTCCTCTGCACCTTTATCAGCTAAAGCATAACCTCGTTTTTCCAGATCCTTCAAAAAGGCAATCACACTGGCAGGTGTGTCCAGACCTACACCGTTTCCGAGGCGGCTGTCTTTGTTTGGATAATTTGCCAGAATAATAGCCACACGTTTTTCTGAATTTTCCGTGCGTCGCATACGTACCCAGTTCACAGTGAGTTCAACCACATGCGAGATCTGTGTGTGATCCGGTGCAAGGCGCTTCAGTAGAAATTCCATTTCCGGATCATTTTCTTCTCCATATGAAAAAACTTCTTCCTGCTTGAATCCCACAACAGTGCTGAAAAGCCGTCCGTCAGTTTCCGGCAGCGCAACCGACATCGCCGCATTTGAAGCCGAAAACCCTCGCGGATTGCTCAGCCATGCCTTCCGATCTTCAGTGGAAGTGGGCACCTGAATTACAGGACAATTCAGTGTCTCCAAAAACGAAACACGCTCGTCCTTGTGACTACCGGAAGGTCCGCTGCCGATAGAAAAACTTTGCATGGTCAAAATCGCGTCGGGAGGCTCAACCTCAGCTTTTTTAAGCAATTCCTGCTGTGCCTCATGTTCTCTTAATGAATAGGCGTAAAATGCTGAAACTGCCAGCCCCTGCGCCTGTAAAGACTCAGTCAAAGCCTCAATTACTGCCATGTCCCCGGTTTGATGCAGCGCACGATAAAATGTTAGCCACACCCTGCCAATCTCTGGACTGTTTTTTTTGTTTTTCGATTTGACCGGCACCCATCCAAAAGTCTGGACTTCCAATGCTTGCGGGAATCCTTCAGTTTTGTTTTCCAGCAGCATTTCCACAGCGTCAGCAGCATGCGTTATATTTTCCATACCGCCTTCTCGGAAATAAGAAAACATCCTGCGTACAAGCCGTTCAGAATAATCATTGAACTGCATAAGCTCCGGATCCCACTCATCAGTCCCTGGAATCACCACAATACGTGTTTTGGCGCCATGGTTTTTGATATGAAGGATTTCATCCAATAGATGATGGAAATAGCCATAGCCGCCATGCAAACGAAAAATCGCCAGTCTGGCTTTACATAAAACATGATCGGCGTAATCTTCTGCGGCCTTTGGATGCAACAGGTGGCTTGCCTGCATTAATCGCAGTTTTTTGCTATATCGGCTGCCCCAAACTTTTGCAATTCCAGCAAGTTCAGTATCAGCTGTGCTGATGAATAAAATTTCAGCTGGAGTCTGGCGTACGGCCTCCAGCTTGCGTTCAAGATCCAGCTCTCCGGATTGTGTTGCGACTCTATGCATTCAAATTCCTGCTTTTGTACTTCTGCGTTCCATTAAAACCACATCCCTCCATTCACCTGTTCTTGGTCCATAAGTCATCAATGCGAGCTGCTTTCGTGTACCGTTTTTGCAGAAACCATGTTTTTCATGCAAATGGATGCTGATTTTGTTTTCCGGAAATATCTGAGCCTGAAGTGTCCAAAAGCCTGAATCTTCTGAGGATCTGATGAGGTGTTCAAGCAAAATGGAACCGATACCTTTGTTTTGTGAAGTTCCGGAAACGTAAATGCTGACTTCAGCAACTCCGGAATAAACCTTTCGTGGAGAAACCTGTGAAAGCGCTGCCCATCCGAGAATAGTGTTTTGTTTTTCGGCGACCCATCTGCATTGCGGGAGATGTCCGGAATTCCATTTTTCCCAGTCCGGAACTTCTGCTTCAAAAGTAGCCTGCCCTGTTGCAATTCCTTCAGTGTATATTTTTAAAACAGCATCCGCGTCCGCTGGCTGCATGGCGCGCAGGTAAACACCATATGATTCTGGCATCTATTTCCATCTCCAGTCCGGCCTGCTTTTTCCCGGTTCCCACAATGTTTCTTTCTCACCTAATGTTTCTGTTACCCAGCGTCCTGCAACAAAAAGAAAATCTGAAAGGCGATTCAAGTACTTGATGACTTCAGGACTAACCATATCAACCTGGTTGAGTTTAATTACTTCACGCTCAGCTCTTCGGCAAACAGTACGGGAATGGTGCATGGAGGAATTAAGTGGTGTCCCACCCGGTAAAATAAAACTTTTCAACGGTTCTAGTTCATCATTCATCGCGTCAATTATTTCCTCCAGCCACGCCACATCTTCTTCCTGCAATTTGATCTGCCCTTCGTATTCATCTCCTGGAAGGGTTGCTAATTCTGATCCAATATCAAAAAGTTTTTGCTGGATTGCTTCTAAAATCAATTTCAGTTTTAAACTCCGTTCAGAGGTTTTTTTCTGCGAGAGAAAACTTAGCACAAGCCCAATCACACTGTTAAGTTCATCCACGGTTCCGTATGCTTCAATGCGCGGATGATCTTTGGGAAGCCTCTTTCCTCCAACAAGTCCTGTTTGTCCGGAATCACCTGTTCTTGTGTAAACCTTAGTAATTTTTACCATGATAATATAATTTATTTGAGCTATCCGGTTTTCATTTGCTTGGCGAGAATTTGATAATCTGGATTTTCGGACTGCTCCAGGTTTCGTTTGAGACTGGCCTGATCTTCCGGGGATCTATTTTGACCAACTTTCTTTTTTCCCTCCCAGCATTCAACTTTCAATTCAAAACCTATAATTGATTTGACCATGTTTCGAAGTTTTGCAATAGACCAGTCGACTCTCCAAGGAAATTTTGCACCTGCCTCGTGTTCAGTGGTCAATTTTTCCACCAGACTCATCAATTCATTCTCATTTTCAATTTTCCTCAGTTTCCCAATCCCATGAACAGCTGTGTAATTCCAGGTAGGAACATTGTCTTTTGCAGCATACCAACGGGGTGAAATGTAACCGTTGGAACCTACAAAAACCGCAACCGCATTTTCTCCATTTTGAAGCGCTTTAGCATGCGGGTTCGCTTTTGACAAATGAATGTTGATAGAGTCATTTTCTTTATCATCAGTCAGGAGTTGCATAGGCAAGTGAGTAATTTCGGGAACTTGCCTGCCATTTGTCAGCAGCAGCCCGAACGGATGTGCCCGCACAAAAGTCCTAATCTCAGCTGTTTCATTCATCTTGAAATGTGCTGGAATGTACATAATTTCCTTTTATAATTTGGATTTAATTTAGAAATTAGCAGCCACTGACTAATCCATCCATTTCAAGTATTTACGTAAAGATACTACTTCGCCTACTACAATCACTGCGGGAGGTTCAATACTGTTTTTTTCAATATCATCAGCGCAGGTACTGAGTCTGGTTTCAAGTACGTGTTGATCCGGAAGACTTGCCTTTGTAATAACTGCAACAGGTTCTTCAGGTGAACGTCCGTGTTTCATCAATCGAGAAGCAATTTCACTAATATATTTAGTGGCCATATACATCACTATAACAGGTGATCCTTTGGCTATGGCCTCCCAGTTGTGCCGTTCCGGCAATTCTCCGGCTGTTCCCCGCCCTGCTATGAAAGTAACTGCGGAATTAAAGTCACGATGCGTTACCGGAATTCCAGCATAGGCCAGTCCTCCGATTCCTGCTGAAATTCCAGGGATGATTCTGAAAGGAATACCAGCCTTGACCAAAAACAAAGCTTCTTCTCCACCTCTCCCAAATACAAAAGGATCTCCGCCCTTCAGCCTCAAAACCCGCTTGCCCTGTTGTGCCAATTCAACAAGACGCAGAGAAATATCTTTCTGTTTTGCTGAAGGCTTTCCTCCTCGTTTTCCTGCATACTCAAGTTCACAATCCTCAGACACAAGTTCCAGGATTCTTTCTCCTACAAGTGCGTCATAGACAAGCACATCAGCCTGCCTGAGTGCGTTCAGTGCGTGAAGAGTAAGCAGTCCCACATCTCCTGGTCCTGTACCTGCTAACCAAACCCATCCTGGCTCAAACTCCGGTAATTCTTCAGGAAGTGAATCCATTTTTTGGTCTGAAAAATTTTTAAATATACGTTAGAGTCAATGAATTAAACAATCATTCTTTTTTTGCAAGAATAGCAGGATAAACAGGATTATTACAGTTAAGATTTCAGCATGAATCAAAAACCTTCCGGTAAACTACGACGAGGATGGACAACCGGGGCTTGTGCCGCCGCAGCAACTAAAGCAGCATATCAGGCAATGATAACCGGTAATTTTTCAGATTCAGTAAGTATAGTTTTACCAAAAGGTGAAACTCCAGTATTTCAGCTTTTTCGCAAAGAAACAGGGTCTTGTTTTACCACTGCCAGTATCATTAAAGACGCAGGTGATGACCCGGATGTAACACATGGAGCTGAAATTAGTGTCACAGTAAGGCACGGAATTCAGGGATCAGGAGTGGTTTTCGAAGCAGGTTCCGGAGTGGGGACTGTTACAAAAGCAGGGCTCAGGCTGGAAATTGGTGAGCCTGCAATTAATCCTGTTCCCCGGCAAATGATGCGCAGCGTTGTGGCTGAAATTGCAGAACAATATCATGATTCCGGAGATGTGGTGCTGACTGTTTCTGTTCCCAATGGTGAAGAATTAGCAAAAAAAACCTGGAATCCCAGACTTGGTATCGTAGGCGGTATCTCTATTCTAGGCACAACAGGAATTGTAATCCCCTATTCATGTTCCGCCTGGATTCATTCTATCCACCGCGGCATCGATGTGGCCCGGGCAAACTTCATGCGGCATGTTGCAGGATGCACCGGTTCCACTAGTGAAAAAGCCGTACAGGGAATCTACAATCTTCCTGATGAAGCAATGCTGGACATGGGGGATTTTGTAGGAGGACTGCTTAAATATTTTCGAAAACATCCACTGCCAAAATTGACTATAGGAGGTGGATTCGGAAAATTGACAAAACTGGCGCAGGGCCATCTTGATTTACATTCAAGCCGGAGCCAGGTGGATTTTGCACAGTTAGCAGAGCAGCTCAAGCAGCTTGGTGCGTCATTTGAACTGTGTGACAAGGCCAGGAGTGCAAATACCGCTAACGAAGTACTTAAACTGGCTAAGGATTCTAACCTGCCGCTTGCGGACAAAATTGCAGAAAAAGCCGGAGTGGTTGTAAAAAATGCTTTAGGAAATATAGAAACTGAGTTGATTATTCTGGTGATCGACAGCCAGGGAAAACTTGCGGGAAAATCAAAAGACAATGCCTGAAAAACTTCTGATACTTGGAGGCACCAGTGAGGCTTATAAATTGGCAGAATTTCTGAATACACAACTTTCTCCGCAAAAAATAAACTTTGTCAGCTCACTTGCCGGCACTACAAACGAACCAAAGCCTCCGGCAGGAGAATTCCGTACTGGAGGCTTCGGAGGATTAAAAGGACTGAAAAATTTTCTGGTGCAGGAAAAGATTTCACTGCTGGTTGATGCAACACACCCGTTTGCAGAAAAAATCAGCAAAAACGCTCATCTTGCCGCTACAGCATTAGGACTGCCTTTTTTGCGTTTAACCCGTCCTCCCTGGGTGAGACACAATGACGACCAGTGGATTGAGGTTTCAAGTGTGGAAAACGCGGTTAAATATCTGACTTATGTTTACAAAAAAACCGGAACGCTGTTTCCAATAAGATCGATTTTCCTGACAACAGGAAATAAAGAATTGGAATTATTTCGCAAGTTCACCAAATGCAAGTTTTTGATACGTACAGTGGAAGTTCCAGAGCTTGCTTCAAAATGGCCGGAAGCTGTGTTTTTGCAGGATCGTGGACCATTTACTTTAGAAAATGAAATTAAGCTGCTTAACCAGCATGAGATCTCACTGCTTGTCACTAAAAACAGCGGCGGTAATTCAACCTATGCCAAAATTGAAGCCGCAAGGAAATTGAAGATTCCGGTGTTGATGGTGAGACGTCCGGAAATGAATCCGGCACTGTTTTGCTGCACTGTTACTGAAGTAGCTGACTGGATAAACCAGCATTGCTCAAATAATGATAATTTGGCAGGGAAACCTGTTTCCGAAAATAGACAATAAAGTAAGGTTAATGGAGTTTTTGATTTTAGGAATCACCAGTGCAGATTAAACACGCACCTTGAATACACGGCATAGTGCAGGCAATAGCAGCAGGTCCGCAACAAGAGCAGAGAAAACAGCAATCACAGCAAGAATACTGAAACGTGAGACGCCTACATTGTTGACCGGAATGAAGAAAAGAAAAATGGACATCAGTATCAGTGTGGTGAAGACAATTGCCTGTCCGACTTCACGAAGGGTGGAACTGATTGCTTCAGTGATGCTTGCTCCTCGCAGCAATGACAGCCGGTAATGAGTGAGAAAATGAATTGTGTCATCCACGGCAATCCCGATGATTATCGGCGCGGTCATGAGTGTGGTGGTATCCAGCTTATATCCAAACCAACCCATAAGTCCGAACACAGTCAACATTGGGAAAGTATTTGGTAAAACAGCCACAAGCCCCAGTTTCAGCGAACCAAATATGCCCATCATGATCAGTGAAATAATCAGGAAAGCCAACCCAAAGCTGCGGATCTGCGACCAGCTGATGGCATCAAATACTCTGGCCCATGCACCGACTCCTCCGGTGACTGTAGTTTTTAGTCTTGGATAGCGCTTTTTCAGCGGTGCAAGTATTCGTTCTATTTCAGGTTGTACCACATTCAGCAGTTCAACTGACTTTTTGGAGCCTAATGTTTTCAGTGAAACACTCATCCTGGCATTGGCGTAATCAATAGAAACCATCCGTTCAAGATCTTCATAGTCACCCCCCTCAATCAACAGGAGCAGCTGAGCTGTCAGTTCCGAATTATTCGGTATAATATAATCTTCATCCTGGTTCCCCATCAGTTTTCGATGTGTCTGTTTAAGTTGATTATTCATGGTCCAGTTGTATGTCACCAATTCCGGGTAGCGTGCTTCAAGCCACAGCTTAATTGATTCCATAGTATTCAGCACCTCTGGATCTCTGAAAGCTCCTGCAGTCTCAGTTTCCAATAAAATTTCCATGTTTCCTGTACCTACAAATTCCTGATTCAGCAGGTTGATTGTCTGCCTTACAGGTGATTCAGGTGGATAAAATTCTGAAAATACTGTATCAATTTCAATTCGAGTCATACCAATAATCAGCAGAACTCCTCCCGTCATAAAACAGAGAATCACAATTTTTGGAGAAACTGCACTCAGCTTTTCAAGTCCCAAAAGCAAACGCTGCACTGCCCTCAGAATGAATGTTACCCGTGGAACTTTTACTTTTCTTGTTGGACGCGGTGGAAACCAGTTCAACAGTATCGGCAGCAGGATTATTGTAAGTATAAACGCAAACAACACCCCGAGTCCGCCCAGCAGGCCCATCGTCTGAATCACACGCAGCTTGATGAAAAAAAGGGAAAAGACACCTATTGATGTAGTCACACTTGTAAGCAGACATGCAAGAGCAGTTTTACTGAATACTGAACGCATCACTTGCTGATGCTCCTGCCCCTGCTGATGAAAATACAGGTATCCGGACATCACATGAAGGACGTCTGCAATCGCAGCTACACTGACAAGACCGAAAGCGATGTAGAGTGAAAGATCGATCGGCCACCCTGTCCATCCAGCAAGTCCAAGCACACCTGCCATGCTGGAAACAAAGATCAGGACAGGCCAGGTTACAGCTCTTAATGAACCCAGCAGTATGCATGTCAGAACAAGGCTGAAGATCAGCGCAAGAACCAGCGCCCGCTGATATTCAACTGCCCAGACATCATTCTGGTAAAAAGCGCCCCAACTGGGGTGCATGAATACCAGATCCTTGCGAAACCGTTCCTCTCTGAGAAGGTTCCAGACTAACTTTTCAAACAAAGCATAATCTTCAAGTCCGTGTTCAACAAACTGAGGTTTCTGTTCTTCATGTTGGCTTGAAGTATTTTCATCAAAACCTTTCAGCAGCTCAGCATCATCTTCCACAATGGGAACCGCGTCGAGATTAGTTCGCAGAAAAAGCATTCCATACTTTTTATTATCAGCAATCAATACTCGTGGATATTCAGGTTCATTAACTGCCTGCTGATGTAATAACCGGCTTTGATTCTGACTGGCAGGAAGATTTTCACCAATAAAGTCGCGGAAACGTATGCTGTCTCCATCAGCTTCAATATAAGTTGCATTTATCAGTGATTCCACTTCTGTGAGCAGGCCAAACGGATTTTCAGGATCATCTTCAGCGCGTGATGCTTTCTGATCAAGCACATCATGTATGTTTTGCAAAGCACCCAGGCTTCTTGCTGAAAACAGATCTCCGTCCACAGGCAGGTATGCCATGCCAAGAATCACAGTGCCGCCAAACAGCTCCTTGATCCTGTCAAGTGAGATTTGAACAGGATCATCTTTGCCGAACATATCATCATTGGCCCAGGTGAAGGCAAAACGTGGAATTCCTGCCGCAAGGAATGCCATCAGTACGATGTACAAAAGCATCACCCACCAGCGCCATGGACGCAGCCTGTCAGGCAAGGTTTCAAAATAATGATTCAGCCTGTTAATCATGGAACGGTTGTTTCAAAATTTTTCTGGCAACTTTTGTATACCTTTTACAGCATTACAATTAAGTCAGGTTTGTGGTGGGGATGCCGCTTTATTGTTTGAGGATTTTTTCTTTGGTCTCAAGACATGTGCATGTTCCGGATCATAAAGCGCGCTGTCCCGGAAATCATGTCGGCCAAATACTCTGCCTACCATAATTAGCGCAGTGCGGCTGATTTTGGAATCACGCACTTTCTGACGTATGTCCTCAAGCGTGCCGAAAATGAATTTCTGATCAGGACATGTCACACGATACGCAATTACAACCGGACAATCAGCTCCATAATGTGGAATAAGCGTGTCACACACATGTTTCAGATTACGCACTGATAAATGAATTGCCAATGTAGCGCCGCTGGCACCAAGTTTTGCCAACTCCTCACCTTCCGGCATTGCTGAGGCATGCATGGTGGTTCGGGTGGCAATGATAGTCTGGCTGACTTCCGGCAAAGTCAGTTCCTGTTTCAGTTCTGCTGCTGCTGCTGCAAAGGATGGTACTCCCGGAGTTACATCATACGGAATATCAAGCTTATCAAGCATCCGCATTTGTTCAGCTATTGCACCATAAATTGAGGGATCGCCGGAATGAACACGCGACACATCTTTTCCCTCCTCATGTGCTGTTTGTATTTCCTCTACTATCTCCTTCAAATTCATCGGCGCCGTGTCTTTCACCAGCGCTCCTTCCGGAGCAAACGCTACTACTTCTCCTGGAACAAGCGAGCCCGCGTAAAGACAAACCTGACATTTTGTTATCAGGTTTCTCCCGCGAATGGTAATCAAGTCAGGCGCCCCTGGTCCTGCACCAATAAAATGCACAGTCATCTGTTTCCAGTACTATAATACGATCAAAATTTAGTTTTCAGATTTCAGCATCATCCAATTCAACAATGCTGGTTTTTTACAATAATAATCAGACTTTTATCTGTCACTGACAATCAATGATTTTTTAGCTCCTTCATTGTTCTGAATTCAAACTCAGGCAGCAAAACGAGGTTCAGGAATACCACAAACTCCAGGATTTACCGCAAACAGTCCTCCTGGATATTTTCCCTCTCCACTTTCCGATTCAGGAAATGTGGTAATGGCCGTAATGAAAAGTGTATCCAGTTTTGATCCTCCAAAGGCACACATGCTTGGCTTGGGAAACGGTAGCTGAATTTCCCTGTCAAGTTTACCTTCAGGAGTGTAACGTCCTACTTTCCAGCCGTAAACATGAGCCAGCCAATAACATCCATCAGTATCTATACAGGCACCATCAGGTTTCCCTGACATGTTTTTTAGATTCAAAAATACCTGCTGATTCCAGATTGTTCCCTGATCCTTGTCATAGTCAAACCGCCACACTGTCTCCCGCATCGTATCAGCAAAAAACATAAAACGTTCATCCGGGCTGAAGGCCAAACCGTTGGCAACACCCACAGGCAAGTTTTGTGAAACACATTCTCCGTTTGGATGATAACAGTAGAGGTTTCCATCATACTGTCCCTGTATCCGTTTCAAGTCGTTCATGCTTCCCACCCAGAAACGTCCTGCGGGATCACAGCGTCCATCATTCAGTCGATTTCCTTTTTTACCCGTCTCAGGATCACAGTCTCTGGATTCCAGAATTTCGGTTGTAAAATCATAATTGTAAAATCCATCGGACATCGCCATCAGCAGACCGCCTTGTTCTCGAATTGCAAGCGATCCTGCTTTGAGCGGCAAATTCCTGGTTACATTTTTCCCCGAAGAAGGATCGTAACAATGTATTTTCTTTCCATCTATATCTGTCCAGTAAAGTACATTTTCCAGCACATCCCAGACAGGGCACTCACCCAGCAAGGTCCCGGAATCAACAAGGTGCTCAACACTATTCATATTCGTTCAATGATAGAATCTTGAGAAAGACACCAAATTAACAATATGAACATGTTTAATGATCAAGAGAGGTTTGCTTATTAATGTTTCGGGAAACAGAATGAGTTTCTTCTGCCTCCTGTTTTTTGTGATAGCCGCGTGGAGTGTAAACTTTTTCCACTCCATTTGGCAGCTTCAATATCCTTGATTGACTTGATCCTATCAGCACCAAAGTCAGCATGTCTGCTTCGGTCGGATCAAGGTTTTCTAGTGTTAAGATTTCAACCTTTTCCCCCTCGCGTCCAAGGTTTTTTGCCAGAATAACAGGAGTTTCCGGAGGACGGTGTTTCAGGAGTGTTTTTTGTGCATCAGCTAATTGTGTTGTTCTACGCTTCGAGACTGGATTATAAAACGCAATCACAAAATCTCCTTCTGCTGCCGCAGAAATCCTTCGTTCAATTGTGTCCCAGGGAGTAAGTAAATCAGAAAGTGAGATACTGCAGAAGTCATGTCCAATAGGCGCTCCTGCAAGTGCGCCTGCGGCCTGCATGGCAGAAATTCCCGGTGTTGAAACAATCCGTATCCGCTGCCATTCTGCACGCTTTTCAGCTTCCACTACTTTGCTTTCAAGCAGTTCAAATACAAGAGTGGCCATGGCATAAATTCCAGGATCACCGGATGATATTAAAGCCACTGATTTTCCCTGAGCAGCCAAATTCAACGCATGTCGTACCCGAGTTTCTTCCTGTCCCAACTCAAATTGGTGTAATATGCATTTTTGCTCTGGATGTTGTCTTTCGAGCAAATCCGAAATCAAGTCTAAATAAAGACCATATCCCACCCAGTCAGTGGCCTCTTTCAACATTTCTTCAGCTTCCGGAAGTCTCCATTTTGGTGATCCCGGACCCGTGCCTACAATGTATAAAGTGCCTTGAGCCTTACCTGTATTTTTGGGATAAATCAATTCAGGAGACTCTGCAATAGCGCAGGTGGTGCGTTCGGATTTGATTTTCGGCACAATCAGTTTTCCGGATTTGCCTGCCGCGGCTAAAGCAGAACCTTCAGCAACACCATGACAGCCGACTTCCTGAAATACAATTTCTGAAGGATTTTCAAGTTTTGGCGATTGTGCTTCCAAAGTCGAGGCATCAAAGAATCTTGCCGGACACTCGGTTGCTGTCTCCCCGCACAGATTATTTGACAAAGCATGAATAGCCGGTTCATCGGATTTGAGGTCAATTGAAACCACAGCGGCAACACTTTCGGCAGCAATTGTATTTTTCTGCAAAGCATTCCGGACAAGTAAAATTAATTCTTCCGGATCAGTCCCGCGTTCGCACCCCACCCCCACGGCTATTGATTTTGGATGGTAAACCAGATGTTCCGAACTTCCGGAAATTGCTGTTGTAGTCAGCGAAATTCTCAGTTTAGCATTTTCTGAAAACCGTAAACTGCTATCACGTATCCACTTAAAAAACCCCGGCATGTAATCCGGGGCTACCATATTGTTTGACCCTGCAGAATTCGGGGATACCATTTTGTTTGACCCTGCAGAATTCGGGGATACCATTTTGTTTGACCCTGCAGAATTCGGGATTACAGGTTTGCTCCTCGGAGAAGAATCAAGACAGGAATGATTTTCATTAGAAGAGAGCATCACAGACTCACCTGCCAGCATACTCACGCTAAATTCTTTCACGTTCTGCGGATTTGCCAGAACAAAACCATCCGGAGGTTCGTCCAGCGCAATTCCAAACCGCAAATCTCCGGCAGTGGTGATGGCCGCGTTTATTCCTAATAACTCAGCAATTTTCCGTGCAAGATCATTTGCCCCATGGTGTCCTCCAAGCAAAGGCGCTACAGCGCTGCCATCCTCCGCTACTGCAACCACAGCAGGTTCGCTGTGCTTATCATTGATTGATTTAGCAACTCCCCTAATTAAAACTGCCGATGCGCACACTCCCACAATTGCAACTCCATCTTGAAACAATTTGGACAAATGTTCCATCGCGTCATTGAAAAAAACATCTGCTTCAGTAACACGTCCAGTCTTGCCGTGCAGTTCGGCGTCCAGTGATGTTGCTATTTTATTTGCTACTGGAAAAGCGCTGATCCCCAGAAAAAATACTGCAATATTTTGACTCATCTTTCACCAGAATTGTCACGATCCTTAATTTTACGTACAAGAACCATTGAAAAATAAGGAACTGTTTGGGAGTCGATTTTATCCAGTGGAATGATTTTCTGATTATTCATCGTGGCATGCTCAACATAGTGTGAATATTTTTCCAGTCTCAAATTCCTCAGTATCCTCCTTATTTTAGGCAGATGCCTTCCTACTTTGATAATTGCTGCAGCATCCGTGTTTATCAGCCTTTGCTTGAGTTCGGCTTCTTCAAGAGGCGCAGGCAAAATTGTCAAAATTTCATTGCGGGATACAAGAGGTGTATGAAGTGTGGCCGCGCATGCCATAGGAGAGGACACTCCGGGAACAATTTCGGTTTTGAACCGTCCGGAAAGCCTTTCAAACAAAAACGTAAATGATCCATAAAAAAACGGATCGCCTTCGCAAATGACAGAAACAATTTTTCCAGCTTCCAATTCCAACTCCAGCAGCTTGGCAGCTTGATCGTAGGCATACTGTGCCGGTAAAGGAGAAACGGATATAGGAATTCTAAGCGGCAGTAACTGGGGATTGTTAAGCAATAACGGTCTTACAATTTCCAGCGCAATCCCATCTCCTGTTTCCGGAGCAGGATAGGCAACCACGTCAGCTTCATTTATCAAGCGGTTAGCTTTGAGTGTTAGCAATTCCGGATCACCTGGACCTACACCAATTCCGTATAGTGTTCCTTTTTGAATTACCACAGAGAAACAGAGAGCACAGAAAGTTTAAAGTATTCTTCTTCTGATTCCATTTTTCAAAAGAGGGGAATTAGGGTGGTAAAAAAATTTAATATTCTTTAATTGCAGCGAGTTGAGTCACAGGACGAAATGGTTTCCAGCCTTGAAATTTGCCAATTGAATCCGCACGGGAAATACTAATCCTGGTTAAATCGCCTCCGTTTATTTTTTGCCAATTCAGCAATTGCTGTTCAGTTTCAAAAGTAACCGCGTGCGCCACCATGCGGCCTCCAGGGTTGAGAGCCTTCCAGCAGATTTCAAGCAGGTTTCCGGAGTTTTCCGTTGATGAAAGTCCTCCTCCAATAAAAATCGCATCAGGTGCAGGCAGATCCTCCAGAGCCTGAGGTGCGGTTCCGGAAACGATTTGCAGCATAGGCACGCCTAACTCACCGGCATTTTGTTCAATCATCTTCAGGCGGGTCTTGGATTTTTCGACAGCCGCTGCCATGCAGCGTGGATGACTGCGCATCCATTCAATTGCAACCGAACCGCATCCTGCCCCCACGTCCCACAAAACCTGGTCAACAATCGGCATTAATTTTGATAATGCTACCGCCCTTACTTCACGTTTCGTCAACTGCCCGTCATGCACAAATGTATCATCCGGAAGTCCCGGAATCCTGGCAATCACGTTTGCGTTCTTGTCCGGAATACATTCAATCGCCATGGCATTAAGTTCTGCTACTTGCTGATGATTCCATGAATCAGCTTTTCCGGAAAATATCTTCTCTTTTGCTCCACCTAAATGTTCCAGCACCGTAATTTCACTCTTACCGAAGCCCCGTCTTCCAAGCAGTTTTGCCGCCTCTTTGGGAGTTCCGGAGTCCTTGCTGAGAACTGCCAGTTTTGCTCCGGACTGCACAAACGGATACAGCATTTCAAGCGGTCTGCCATGCAGAGTTAATGTTTCAATATCCGGAAGAGACCAACCGACCCGTGAACAGATCAGCGAAAAAGTGGATAAGGCGGGCTTGATCCACATTTCATCAATTGGGATATGACGCAATAGCTTTGTTGCAATCCCGTAACACAACGGATCCCCACTCGCCATTACCGCTACTTTTTTACCACTCCCAGTTTTCTCAGGATGCCAACTCACAATTTTCGAAACCGCTTCCCGTATCGGTGAAGACCAGACAATCCGTTCCCCTTCCCAGTCGGCCGGAATCATTTTAAGATGACGTTCTCCGCCAAGCACAATTTGCGATTCGTACAGCAATGCTTTCGCATCTGTTGCTAAATCATCCCAGCCGTCTTCGCTGATGCCGATAACTCTAAGCCATTTTTTTGAAACGTCAGGCATTTTGTAAATGATTCACTGATTTACTGCGCGAGGAAAGTGCTCGTGCAAACTATATAAAACACGATGTTTCATAAAAACTTTGCAACAGATAGATTTAAGTCAACCATCAACTGATAAAGCATTAACTGCCGCCGCTGCCATGGCGCTGCCTCCGCGCCGTCCTGTTAAGGTTAAAAATTGTACTGATCCTTTACATCTCTTTATCAGCATATCTTTAGATTCTGCCGCGCCGACAAATCCTACAGGCAAACCAAAAATTACCGCGGGAGGTTCAGTCCCTTCTTCCAGAACTTCAAGCAAGCGAAACAATGCCGTGGGAGCGTTGCCGACTGCCACCACTGCTCCTGCAAGCCGAGGCCGCCAAAACTCAATGGCTGCAGCTGATCGTGTTGTTCCCATTTTTTTAGCCAGCGTCAAGCTTTCCGGATAATTATTCCAGCAAAGAACTTCATTATTTTCGGGTAATAAATAGCGAGTAACTCCTTCGGCCACCATTTTTGTATCACACAAAACAGGAGCTCCCCGCATTAAGGCAGCTCTCCCCTCACTTGCCGCCTCAGTTGTGTAAACAACATCCTGCACTATATCTGTCATTCCGCAAGCGTGAATCAGGCGAACAACTATATTTGCAATGTCCTGCGGAAGCTGTGATAAATTTGATTCCTTCCGGATAATGCTGAAGGATTGCCGGTAAATTAATTCAGGGTCGCGAAGATAAGCCACATTCAATGATTCCCTTGCTGGGAACTTTCCTGTTCAAGGGTTTTTGGTCCCAAAGGATGGTCGGCATGCGGATAAGGATGATGTCCATGATCATGGGTATGATCATGATCATGACTGTGCACATGATCATGCGAATGTGAATGACCGGTTCCGATACCTTCGACATGGTGATGATGACTTTCCTGAGGCAGTCCAACTTCGTTTTCAAAACCAAGAAACTGTTCCCGGTACTTGCAAAGCTGGCAATTCATGTTATTAACGCCATTCTTTATTTCTTCTACACGATCCGCGAATGTTTCCAGAACCAGTGGGTGGTCATTAAGATAGGACGCTTTGATGAACTGTATTTCAGGATGTCTGGCGGCTACTACATCAGTATAGTGATAAATTCGCTTTACCAATATTCCGCTGAATAAAAAATATGGAAACACTATAATCCGTTTGTAGCCAAGGCGTGCGGCATGTTCCAGTCCCGGCTCCACCAACGGGAAAGTCACACCTGAATAAGCTGTTTCCGCCCAGCCAAGTCCAAGCCCTTCCCAGAGCATCCGGGTTACTTTGGAAACATTTGAATTTGCGTCCGGATCAGAGGCGCCTCTTCCGACTACAAGCAGCAAGGTTTCCTCAAGCGAGATATTGCCTTCCGCCTGCTTGATGGCTTCTTTCACTCGCTCGCCGGCGGCACGGATCAGTTTAAGATCAATCCCCAGTTCACGGGCGTAAGAAATAGACAATTCCGGATTCTGAGCCTGATAAGCATTCAGTACTGAAGGGATGTCGTTTTTGGCGTGGCCTGCGGCAAACAGCATTACCGGAACCGCCATAATCTTCCGGATGCCTTTATCGCGTAATGCATCAAGTCCGGACTTGATTACAGGTGTGGCGAACTCCAGGAAGCCCCAATCGATTTCATATTGGCGAAGCTGTTCCTTTAGTCCTTTAGCGAAAACACGAAATTCCTCAACAGCATCTTCGTCCCTGCTTCCGTGTCCGCAGACCATTACACCGTATTTTTCTTTCATAAATTTAATTCAATTTCAGTAACTTTTGCTTCTAAGATTTTCGCATGATTATGCATTGGTAACAAATAATTGTCCAATCTTTAGTTGTTTCCTTTCACTCCGAAGGGAAACTCACTAATAACAATACATTTTTTTAAAACTTCCCTAACTGTCGCAAAGCATCATAAACCACTACTGCCACAGCTGATCCCAGATTTAAGCTCCTGACACCTCTCTCCCACATTGGCACCGTGAAACAGCGTTCCGGATAGCGTTGCATCCATTGTTTTGGCAGACCAGTGGTTTCCTTGCCAAAAAACAGATAATCTCCTTCTTTTGGAGTTATATTAGTGTATGGTTTTTGATAGTGAACTGAAAGAAAATGTAATTTCTCAGGTGCAAGGGCTTCAAAAAATTTTTCAGCGTCTTTGAAATGTTCCCAACTTACAAACTGCCAGTAATCCAGTCCGGCACGCTTAAGTTGTTTGTCAGTTAATTCGAAGCCCAGTTTCCCCAGCAAAATCAAATGACATGTTGCTGCTGCACAAAGCCGGGCAATATTTCCGGTATTAGGTGGAATTTGCGGTTCGTAAAGAACAATATTAAGTGGGGGTTTTTTGTGCAGTCTCATCTCGGATAATCCATATATTCCGGAACTAATCTATCTTGGACAGTATATCAGAATAACTAAAGTATTTTTTTATTTGAAATTTGTATAATGAAGCTCAGTATGCAGTACCTAAATCATGTTTTCAAGACTTGCATGAAGACCTTTGGCTGAGTAATTTAGTAACAAAACATACCAAGAACTTCATTCATTCAATTTAGTTATAAGAAATTTTTTTCGCATGAACACCTCAATTCTTGCTAGTGACTACAAGGATTTCCCTTACTGGTGGGACCGCACTCCACGACCAGTACTAGATGAAATTGAGCTCCCCGAAAAGGTGGAAGTGGCCATCATCGGCTCCGGCTACACCGGATTGCATGCAGCTCTCCAAACTGCACGTAACGGACGGGAGACACTCGTTCTTGAAGCACAGGAGGCTGGATGGGGAGGAAGTTCCCGCAATGGAGGACAAGTCAGCACAAGCATCAAGCTCAACTTAACGGAGTTATCCCGACGTTTTGGCCCGGAGAAGGCGCGGGTGATTTTGCAGGAAGGGGTAAACGCTCTGGAGTGGGTGGGGCGTTTCGTCCGTGAGGAAGGTATTGACTGCGACTTTGCACAGGTTGGGCGTTTTAACGGCGCACACACGCCCCGGCAATTCCAGCGAATGAAGAGTCACCTTGAGCAGCGTCCGGAAGATTTTGACTCCGGGGTGTATCTTGTCCCCCCTGCAGAGCAGTCCGGGGAAATCGGCAGTAATTGTTATCATGGCGGACTGGTGTATCCGCACCATGCTTCACTGGACCCGGCCCGTTACCATCAGGGACTGCTCGATCGTGCGCTGGCCAGCGGAGTGAAGATTAAGGATCGGTGTGCGGTAAGCAGGATCGAGCGGCAGGGAAATGGATTTTTGCTTTACACGGATTCCGGAACTGTGCAGGCCAAAGACGTGGTTGTGGGCACCAGCGGCTACACAGGATCTGTAACACCATGGCAGAAGCGGCGCGTGATTCCAATTGGAAGCTACATCATTGCCACAGAAGAACTGGAAGAGAGCCTGGTGGATCAGTTGATCCCGAAAAACCGGGTGATTACTGACACCCGCAAGCTGGTGGTTTATTACAGGGCCTCTCCGGACCGCAAGCGTATTCTGTTTGGAGGGAGGGTTTCTCTGAATGAAACCGATCCCAACAAATCCCTGATCCGAATTTTTCCGCAATTGGCATCCACCAAGGTCACTCACTCGTGGATGGGATTTGTGGGATACACATTTGACCATATGCCGCACACAGGAATCCGGGACGGAGTACACTACGCGATGGGATACTGTGGTTCAGGGATTTCGCTGTCCAGCTACTTTGGAGCAAAGCTTGGACAGAAACTGGCAGGACTTCCGGAAGGCAGGACCTCTTTTGATGATCTGCCGTTCCCCACTCGTCCAATGTACTCGGGGAATCCCTGGTTTCTCGCCCCCTCAATTCTTTATTACCAACTCCGCGACCGCTTTTTCAGTTGAACACGTAACGGTCGCATTAGAATGGAAGGGGTGATTTGATTTACAAAAAATGCTGTTGATTGGTGTCGATGTAATTAAAAAACAGAATGCTTCTCTGAATTTTGGGTTTTTTCTTTGGCTTTGCTATTCCATTGCCAACTCAATCAGGCGGTCCAGCAGTTCCGGATAAGGCAAGCCTGATGCTTCCCACAGTTTTGGGTACATGCTGATGTTTGTGAATCCGGGAAGGGTGTTGATTTCGTTGAGGATGAAAGAATTATCCTGGAGAAGGAAGAAATCAATTCTTGCCATGCCGCGGCATTCCGTAAGCTGAAAGGCGTCAACCGCTGCCTTCCGGATTTTCTGTGAAACCTCCAGATCCATTTCTGCTGGAACTATCAGGTCGGCCCCGTCTTTATCAACGTACTTTGCCTCATACGAATAAAACTCGTGCGTGGGGGCAATTTCACCTAAAACAGCTGCTGCTTCCGGAGAATCATTGCCAAGCACAGAGCATTCGATTTCACGTCCGGAAACTGCTTCTTCAACCAGCACCTTGCGGTCCGCAGCAAAGGCCTGCCTCAATGCTTCTTCAAATTCTTCAGCTGTTCTGACTTTGGACACGCCGAGCGAAGAACCCTCCCTACAGGGTTTGACGAATAAAGTTTCTCCTAACTCACTAACCGCTTTTTCAAAAGCCAAATCTTCCGGTTTGCGCAGCAGTCTGTATTTAGTAACAGGAATACCGTGTTCTCTTAGCAGACGTTTAGTGACATCCTTGTCCATGCAAATTGCCGAGCCGTAAACATCCGCACCAACATAAGGTTTTCCAAATAATTCAAGCAGTCCCTGCAATGCTCCGTCTTCACCAAGTTTTCCGTGAGTGATAGGAAAAAAAACATCAACTTCAGCCAGATTAACTGTTGACTGTTCTATCTCTGCTAGGTTCCTTTGCGGAAGCCTGGCAGGCAAGTTAGTTTCAAAACTGACTTTACGCACATCTTCCACATTTTTCAAAAAACTTTGATCATTGCCTAAAAACCATCCCCCGTTTTTGTCAATGCCGATCAGCAACACATTGTATTTTTCACGGCTCAATGCCGCCTGTATGTTAAATGCTGAAATCAGCGACACTTCATGTTCTCCGCTGGTTCCTCCGCAAATGAGGCCGATTGTGATTTTCCCGGACATTTTACTCTGCCTGCTGTGCACTTGCTTTCAATTTCTTCGCTGGACAAATTCAACAGACTGAACACTTTATGCTGAATATCTTTGCGATGAATCCGGATACTTCCACCGCCTAATTCCACACCGTTCAGTACCACGTCATAAGCACGGGAACGAATTTTTTCCGGAGAATCATCTCTATACTTCTCCAGATCATCAATGTCAGGCATGGTGAAAGGATGATGGCTTGAGGAATAACTTTTCTCATCTTCACTGTACTCAAACAACGGGAAATCTGTCACCCATGTAAAACGAAAGTCGTTTTCGTTAATCAGGCCCCGGCTGCGTGCAATTTCCTTGCGTAAATTTCCAAGAGTGTCATACACAATTTTTTTCTTATCAGCACAAAACAGCACCAAATCCCCTTGCTTTAAACCTACTCTCTCTTGAAGCGCATTTTTTTGCTCATCCGTGAAAAATTTGCTGATGGGTGACTGCCAACCGTCCTGGTTACGTTTAATCCAGGCCATGCCTTTGGCGCCGTATATTTTTGAAAACTCAGTCAAGTCATCCAGTTCCTTGCGGGAAAATTCTGCTCCACCCGGAACACATATCGCTTTGACCATTCCTCCTTTATCTACCACTTCTTTGAAAACACGCAGTTCGCACTCTGAAGCAATGTCTGAAATATCCTTGAGCTTCAACTCAAATCTAATGTCCGGAGCATCTGAACCATAGGCTTCCATAGCCTGTTGATAGGTCAGGCGAGGAAAGGGTTTTTCAATCTCCAAGCCCATTATTTCCTTGAACAATTCAGCCATCAAGCCCTCGGTCAGCTCAAAAATTTCTTCGGGATCAGTAAAACTTAATTCAAGATCAATTTGTGTAAATTCAGGTTGCCGGTTTCCGCGTAAATCCTCATCACGAAAACAGCGGGCTAGCTGCATATAGCGGTCATAACCACTGATCATCAGCAGCTGCTTAAACAGCTGAGGTGATTGCGGTAAAGCGTAAAACAAGCCCGGATTGACTCTTGATGGTACCAAATAATCACGCGCCCCTTCCGGAGTTGATTTGGTCAGAATTGGAGTTTCAATTTCAAAAAAACGATGACTGACAAAATAGTTCCGGACTATTTGCAATGCCCTGGAGCGCAGCATTAAATTGTTTTGCAGATCAGCATCACGCAAATCAAGGAAACGATGAGTCAGCCTCAATTTTTCATCTACATTTTCACGATTTTCCAGAACATACGGCGGCGTTTTAGACTGGTTCAAGATGTCTAATTTTTCTACCAGGATTTCAATCTGACCTGTGGGCAGCTTTGGATTCACGTTTCCTTCCAGGCGGTGCTCGACCTTGCCTTGTACGGCAAGTACATATTCCCCGCGAATTGTGTCTGCCAGATTATGCGCGGATTCGCTGATTTCCATTTTGAAAACAACCTGTGTGATTCCTATATAATCCCGTAAATCAACAAATATCACACCGCCGTGGTCACGCCTGGTTTGACACCAGCCCATCAAAATAACTTCCTGCCCTATATTCTCTTCTCGCAAATCTCCGCAAAAATGCGTTCTTTTCCACTCCATTTTGTTAAATCTATAATTATTTCTTACTGAATTGTTATTTATAAAATTGCATTTTAAGCTACCACAGGTTTTATCCAATCAACAGAAATATATGCTTTAGAAAGCATTTTCCGGGATAGCATTACAAATTGTATAATATCACCGGAATTCACAGGGATAACTTATAGGTTTCAGACTTATTCAGACAAAATGGAACACGTGATAATGTGTCCCATGAATACAGTCCGCATGGCCACTGTTAATCTTTTTATGGAGAAATGGAGGGAATGGACTGAAGTAATCAAACCTGCATACGCATCACTTCTTCATAAGCGCTTACAAGTTTGTTACGGATCTGCAGCATTAAACGCATAGAGAGGTCTGCTTTTTCCAGGGCAAGCATGGTTCCATGAATATCTTTATTATCTGTAACCAACAACTCAATCTGTTTTGCTTCCGCGTTCAATTGCTGCTGATTAACATCCTGAAGAAGCTTTTCAAATGTCCTGCTTAAATTGCCATTATCAAGGGCTTGTTTTTGATCTTCAATCCCAGTCTTCAGCCCAGGAACATGAGGAGCAATCGATGGCAGTTTTATATTCATAATTAATTACCTTTAACTATTTTTTTGGTGTGCGGTATTTTCTACAGAACTATCAATGAAAATCTTCAGACATTACGTCCCATATTGAGAGCAGACTCTGCCATATTCTTAGTTGCTTTAAATGCAGCAGTATTTGCTTCATAGGAACGTGATGCTTCCATCAAACTGACCATTTCTTCCATCATATTTACGTTCGGCATGGCCACATAGCCCTCTTCATTTGCGTCCGGATGCCCTGGTTCATAACGTAAAATTGGTGCTCTGTTGTCCTGCGATATCCCCACCACCTTGACTTCTGTAGCGGTGTCCAAAGAGCGTTCCTGAGATCGCAATTCTTCTTCAAAGGTACGGTCATTGGAAACTGCCGCAAGAGTAACAATTCGCCTGCGATACGGACCACCCTCAGGAGTACGTGTTGTATTTGCATTGGCAATGTTTTCGGAAATGGTGTTTACACGATGCCTTTGTGCTGCCATTCCGGAAACACTGACATTAAAAGAAGAAATAAAACTCATCCGCGCCCTTCTGTTATTGCTGTTTTAAGCATCCGGAACTGGTGTGTCAGCATCCGTATGCTTGCATTATACATCAATTGGTTTTCTGCCATTTTTGCCATTTCGCGATCTAAATCCACAGTGTTTCCATCAAAATCAGGATAAGGTGAAGCACTGTGAATACGCTGCCCTTCTACAAGTTCAAGAGGAGGCGTGTTGCGGCCATCAAAGTGTCTTGCATCAGTTGTCTTGAGCAGCCCCGGTTCCTCTGCGTGAAGCGCCTTCTCCAGACTTTTCTCAAAAACCATGTCCTCAGCTTTAAAACCGGGAGTGTCCTTGTTGGCAATATTGGAAGTAAGCAGATCCTGACGCTTTGTGCGTAAATCAAGGGTCTTATGCAATAATGTGAAAATGCTGCTGTCAAACATTCCTAAACTGAAATCACTAATGGTGAACTGTTATTACAAAAAACATTGTAATGAAGATGCAATCTCAGGGCCACTTGAGGTATGGATGCCATAGTCGTAATCATTGTGATATGCTTGCATTTTTCCTGATTCAGCTTATGATTAACAACCAAAGAATCAGTCAAGAGAAATGATAGACAAAAAACAATCACAAATCTGGGGAAGTCACCTCAACAAGCAGCCTAATGAACAAAATGTGCTTTTTTGTGCAGGACGTGATGTGCAGGAATTACCAATGGCTGATCACATACTGCTTCCTTATGATATCTGGACCAACCGTGCCCACTGCATAATGCTGCACAAGCAGGGAATTATTACTGACGAGCACCTGCAAAGCATTTTGGCCGGCCTTAACCAGCTAGAAAAACATGTTGATGAAGGTAATTTCTTGCTTGATCCAAACAAGGAAGATGTACACATCAATGTCGAGTCTTTTGTGACTGAACAGCAAGGTACAGACGCAGGAGGCAGGATGCATATCGGCAGAAGCAGAAATGATCAATCGGCCTGTGACATGCGGCTGTATCTGCGAAGCACATGTTTAAACATGTTTTTTTCAGTGAAAAATATGGCATCTGCTTTATTGGTTCAGGCAGAAAAAAACGCAGAGAGTGTTATGCCCGGATTCACACACTGCCAGCCGGCAATGGTTACATCATGGGGTCACTGGCTTTGTGCTTATGCTCAGGGACTTTGCAGAGATCTGGAACGATTATCTTTTTCACTTTCTCTTATCAATCGCAATCCACTGGGCGCTGCCGCTGCTTTCGGGACATCATGGCCTATTGACCGAGTATTAACTACGAAGCTGCTTGCTTTTGAAAAGATAGAAACCAACACACTGGATTGTATTGTTGCACGCTGGGAAAACGAGGCTCAGCTCGCCCAAGCAATAACTATGCTGATGAATCATCTCAGCATCATTGCACAGGATCTTATTTTTTTGAGTCATCCTTACGCTGGGATGATCCGGATTGATGATGATTATGTAACCGGTTCCTCTATCATGCCGCAGAAGAAAAATCCGGATTTTGCTGAAGTAATTAAATCCAAAGCATCACTTGCGCAGGGAATGTTGTCCGGTTTGCTTGGTATCCAAAAGGGGGGTATGAGCGGCTATAACCGAGACTCACAAGTAAGCAAATATCTGATCATGGATCTTGTTCGGGAATGTGAATCAGCTCCGTATATTTTACAAGGCGTATTTGAAAGTTTGACTGCGAACACTAAAAAGATGAAGGAATTATCCGAAACAGATTTTATGAATTCAACAGACATTGCAGATCATCTGGCCCGCAAGCTTAATCTACCCTTTCGAGAGTGTTACCATCTCATTGCTCAAAGTGTAAAACTTTCTGCCCCTGAAACAACAATTACCACACCAGCATTGAAGCAAACATTGGAAGAATCTGGGTATTCAGCTGAAATAGTCGATGATCTGACTGAGCTGCAGAATCCACTGAAACTGTTAGATCAAAGACAGCACCAGGGCAGTCCATCACCGGAACAAACAATGCTTCAAGTAAAACAGCTTAATGAACAACTTGACACACTTTCAACTCCGCTTGTAGATCTGGAAAAAAGTATTCTGGAAGCCCAGGAGAGTTGTAAAAATTATGAAGTCTGACCGGTTTCAAATTGGTGTGATCGGGGCTGGTGCATGGGGAACAGCTCTAGCCAGACACCTTGCTAATAAAAACTTTTCTGTCCGGATATGGTGCAACGAAATTGAGACAGCTGAGGATATCACCAGGAATCACGTCAATACAGATTTTTTACCGGACATCCGGCTTCCGGAAACAATTAACGCCACAACCGATTTACCTGAAGTTGTCCGGAATACCCAAATTCTGGTAGCGGCGCCGCCTTCGCATTTTACCCGTGAAATTGCCAAAATAATTAAACCTGAATTCACATCTGAACATATCCTGGTCATTCTCACAAAAGGAATAGAGCAACATTCATTAGCACTGATGAGTGAAATTTACCATGAAGAACTTGGCAATATTTCCAAACTGGCTGTAATGTCAGGCCCAACTTTCGCGCAAGAAGTGGCGCTGGATTTACCTTCAGCGGCAGTATTGGCTTGTGAGGACGAAATAACAGGAAACATTCTTCAGAAATATATTCATTCCGAGCGCTTTCGTCTTTATAGAAGTACCGATCTAATTGGCGTGCAGCTGGGAGGAGCCATAAAGAATGTGATTGCAATTGCTTCTGGAATTGCGGACGGAATGCAGCTGGGGCTTAATGCCCGTGCTGCTTTGATTTGCAGAGGTGTTGCGGAAATGACACGGCTAGGTTCGGCAATGGGCGGGGCCCATGAAACTTTTGTGGGATTGTCAGGAATAGGTGATTTGATACTGACTGCTACAGGTCAACTCTCACGCAACCATACACTTGGAGAAAAACTGGGGAAGGGACTGCCCCTTGATAAATGCATGCCTCCAGGAGGTGCTGTCGCTGAAGGAGTACGTAACGCTGTTTCTATTAAAGAGTTAGCGCAGCGTCACCAGATTGAAATGCCGCTATGCACCGCCGTTTATCAAGTTTTACATGAAGGAATTACTTGTACACAGGCTTTGCAGCAGCTTCTGGAACGTGATCGCCCAAATGAAGAATTAAGTATCGCTGATATTTCAAAATTGTAAATTATTAATATTTACTTGTCTGATGAAAAGTATTTTTTCTACTATGAACTGGAATCGGGTTTTCATATATCTTCTGTTCATAAGCAGCACCTTCAGCATTGCAGGAACTGAAGCTTCAATAGCAATGTTATATTTGCTGGCGTTGATCAGATGGATATGGTATCGCCCCTTGACCCAGCTTGAAAATCCTTTTTTATGGGTAACATTATTTTTTATGGCTGCCTCAGTACTTTCAGGACTTCTGAATGATTATGAAACAGATCACTTGATGGCTCTACGTGATAATTGGAGGCTGCTGCTGCCTTTGCTGCTAGCGGGAATTTTGTCTGAAGTCAATGAAGAACAGTTGATCTGGGTTTTCTTTGGATTTGTTTTTTTTATTGCAGTGTATGGAATCATCCAGTATTTCACCGGTGTTGACTGGCTTCGGCAGGACGGACAGGAAATGACTACTCAGTACATGCCAGGATCCTCCGCAGAAAATGCCGTTTTTCACGGCAAGGGTAATTTCTCACACCATCTTACTTATGGCGGATTTTTATTAATTGCATTCCCACTTTTCGCTTCACTGCTTTTTTGCAAAGACTGGAATCCTTTCAGCAGGATTATAACAGCTATAATCGCCATTGTTGTTCTGTTCGGAATTGGTGCTTCTCTGGGACGCAGTATTTGGCTGGGAACTGCAGCAGCAATCGCGGTTTTGCTTTTCCGTCTGTCCCCGAAACTTATGCTGTCGCTTACAATTGTAATGATCGCCGGAGGCACATATTTTTACTCACAATTAAATGATTCCCAAATTCAAAACAGTGTCCCTACTAATAGACTGGAAGCACTGGAACAGCGCTTTATCAGCGGCTTCATGCTTAAATCTAATCAGGACCGCATTTTGATGTGGGAAACTGGGATAGCAGCAATTAAAGATCATTTCTGGCTGGGGATTGGTTATGACAATGATGCGGTAATAATGCCTGATTACAGGGAAAAGATAAGTAAGAGTACCGGTCATCGATTCCATAACAAAGCTGGCATAGGAGTACACAATATCTATCTGCAGACCTGGGTGAATTTTGGACTGTTTGGCATCCTGGGATACATGGGAATTCTGGCAGTATTTTTATTTCAGACAATCAGGGGGCTTTTAAAAACAACTGCTTACACTTATGAAAATTCAATTCTTTGGGCAGGATTGGCAGGTGTATGCGGGTTTATGATTGCAGGTTTTTTTGAAAACAATTTCCGTGATGGAGAGGTTCAGGCAATGCTGCTGATTTTGATGGGTTTATGCTTTCATCAAATACAAAAAAAGAAAGACCGGATTTTTAAGTCTTGATGAATCTGTCAAATCTGAATGAGTTGCTGATAGCAATGCCGATAGAACCTTATTTTTCCATACCTGCCCGCCATTCCTGCCAGTTGAGGTAAGCAGTCGCGCCAATAGTGGCAAACGGTTCCGGAGGCAGTTTGGTGGGTTGGGATTCATTGAGATAATCTTCAATAAAACGATTATCATGTCCGGAAGCATACTCCGCTGCCAGCATCCCTGCGAGGGTGCCTTTGGACGCTCCAAGTCCGTTTTGACAGCAGGCCGCAAACAGCCCATTTTCAATTTCGCCGAATACAGGAACACCGTTCCTGCTAAGACATAATCGCCCGCCCCAACGATACTCCATCTCGACATCCTTAAGCATCGGGAAACGTCGCTGAAAACTGCGATTGTGATCCACCACGGCACGTTGAATATCACTCTCGGAAGCTTCCAATGAAGCAGAGAAATGAAACTTGTTACGCATAAGAATGCGATGACCACCGACTCCACAAATTTTGCGCACGGAGGAGCCGAATGGATTGGCAGGCGCAGCCCCCCAGCTTGGCTCTCCTCCAAGTTTATGAACCTCATTTTCAGTTAATTCCCGGGTCATTGAGGCATAAAGGAAGATATGCATCAACCGCCGTTTGAGAAAGCCAAAACTCTGAAGATGCCCGTTGACACTGAGAATTACTTTTGGTGCAGTCACCGAGCCTTTCGGTGTAATGGTCTTCCAGGCACCGTCAGTCCGTTCAAGTGAAACCACAGGGGTATTTTCATGAATGTCAATATTTCCTGAAAGTCCTTCAGCAAACCCTCGAATATATGCCGCTGACTGTATAGTGATCGTTTTGGGAGTCAGCAGTCCACTCAGATAGTAATCACTTCCGGTAATTCGTTTCATTTCTTCCGCGTCAAGCCAGGTTGAATCTTCTCCCATGGCCTTCAGATGCTCCATGTACTCGCGGTTGTGTATGTCACCGGACTCACTGGCCGCCGCATTAATTTTTCCACAGGGGTTAAAGACTTCTTTGGAAAAACCGTACTCCTCTGCTGCTTCAGCTGCAAAGGATAGCGCGTAGCGATTTTTCTGTGTTTGGAGAACATCTCGTTCCACTGCCCCGACATAGTTGTCCGTGCTGATGTCGTGGGGCAGATCAATCATAAAGCCGGAGTTACGCCCGGAACTGCCTTCACCGATGCGGAGTGAATCCAGCAGTACAATGCGCTCGTTCTGCCGGAGCTGCTGAAGTCTCTGTGCCGCAGCCAATCCAGCAAACCCTCCGCCGATCACCAGCCAGTCGGCGGTGATGTCATTCTCCAAAACAACTGGCGGTTTTGGTTCAGGTAAAATCGCGTACCAACCAGAAACTCCCGGATTACCGTGACGGATGTTGCTGACATTAATTGATTTTGGCATTACTCTTCGAATCGCACTAGTTTTTTATGCTCGTTGTGGAGAAAGATTTTTCTTCCCGACTCTTGATGCGGTATCCTGTGTGGATGAAAAATCTTTCGCCCCTGCCATCATTCCACCAGCTCTCCAGAGGAACGGTCGGAGAGGTCAACCCAAATAGTCTTGAGTTCGGTGTACTGGTCATGGGCGTGGATGGAGTTGTCTCGTCCGCCGAATCCTGACTGCTTGTAACCTCCAAAAGGGGTGGAGATATCTCCTTCGCCGTAGCAGTTCACTGTGACTGTTCCGGCACGTAGGGTACGCGCGGCACGGAGGGCGCGTTTGGCGTTTCCGGAAAATACTGAGGCGGTAAGGCCATAGTCTGTATCGTTTGCCAAGACGATTGCTGCGTCATTGCTTTTGACAGTAAGAACAGTCAAAACCGGACCAAAAATTTCCTCTCTGGCAATTGAGGTATTTTCGGAAACACCATCAAATATCGTTGGCTCAACATAAATTCCCTCAACTGTGGTTCCCCCCAAAATGAGTTTTGCCTTTTCCGTTTTGCCTTTCTTCAAATAGGAACATACCTTCTTAAAGTGCTCCTGATCCACGAGTGCCCCAAGCTGGTTAACTGGATTTAGCGGCTCACCCGTACGCCACTCACCGGCACGTGCCAGCACATGCTCCATTAGCGGTTGCTTAACTGACTCGTGGACAATCAGCCGTGAGGCAGCCGAGCAGTTTTCACCCATGTTCCAGAATGCACCTGTGACCACATGTTCCGCTATTAAGTCCAATTCCTCCGCGTCATCGAAAACCACGAAAGGATTTTTCCCTCCGCATTCCAGCACAACCTTCTTGAGATTGGAATCCGCGGCGTAACGAAGGAAGCGCCTCCCTGTTTCGGTGGATCCGGTAAAACTGATCATGTCCACATCCTTGTGCCGTCCCAGTGGTTCTCCGACTTCCGGGCCGAAGCCTGTAAGTACATTCAGCACCCCTGCAGGAACTCCTGCAACCATCGCCAATTCAGCAACACGCAGAGCGGTCAGGGATGTTTGCTCGGCAGGCTTAACAATCACTGAATTCCCGGCGGCGAGTGCTGGGCCGATCTTCCAGGCCATCATCAGCATCGGGAAGTTCCACGGAAGAACCGTACCAACCACACCAATCGGCTCACGGCTGATGACAGCCATAGCGTCCTCTCCTACCGGTGCGGTTTGGTCATAGAGCTTGTCAATCAGCTCTGCATGCCACTTGAGGGTGCGGATTGTTTCAGGAACATCTATGCTTTCACAGTCACGGATGGGCTTGCCGCTGTCCAGGCTTTCCATCACAGCAAGCTCGCGCCTGTTCCGGGTAATCAGCTTGCAGAGACGGATTAACACCTCCTTGCGTTCGCTGGGATGCAGACAGCGCCAACGTCCGTCGTCAAATGCTTCCCGCGCTTTTTGCACTGCAAAGTCCACATCTTCAGAACCACATGCCGAGACTTCGGCGAGTGTTTCTCCGGTTGCAGGATTGAGCGTAGGGAAGGTCTTTCCGGATTTCGCCGTCCGAAAGGAACCATCAATAAAACTTGTGTCCGGAAAGTTGAGATTTTTTGCGAGTGCAATATATTCTTCGTGGGTCAACAAGTCAGACATTTTAACCTTCTTCTAATATGGTGGTAATAGTGGTTTTAAGGGTGTTAATCACCTGTTCAAGTTCACGCTTTTCGTCTTTGGTAAGGGGTCTTAGCGGGGCACGAGGTGGTCCGGTTCTCAACCCGGCAAGTTCGCAGCCGTACTTGACACTTTGCACAAATTTTCCCCCCTGCTCCAGGACACGCATCAAAGGCAGCAATGCAGACATAATTCTTCGTCCCTTGGTGTAATCACCTTCAATTGCGCAGGCTTCATAGAGCGCGTTGTGTTCCTTTGGCAGGAAGTTGGAGCCGGCGCAAACCCAGCATCTGGCACCCCACGCAAAGAACTCCAGAGCCTGGTCATCCATGCCACAGGCAAGTCCGATGTGAGGAAAATCCCGTGCCAGCAGGTGAACTCGGTTGATATCACCAGAGCTTTCTTTTATGCCACAGAAATTTTTGGAACGTCCTACCCGACTTAAATACTCTTCTCCCATGTTGGCTCCGGTTCGTCCGGGATAATTGTACAGCATGATCGGCAGGTTGGCTGCCCTGTCAATCTGGAGTGCGTGCATGGCGTTTTCCAAGTCTGTCGGTACCGCATACGGGGGAGAATTGACAAGCAGTAAATCTGCCCCCGCTTTCCTGGCCTCTTTTGCGAACATCACTGAATCCTCCGTACGTGTTGCTCCTGTGCCTACCATCAATGGAACACGCTTGTTTATGATTTTGCTTGCTAAATTCATTAGTTCCACACGCTCTTCGTTAGTTTGAGCGTAGTACTCTCCGGTAGAGCCGCCCACAACTATACAGTGGACTCCGGAGTCAATCAAATACTCCGCCACTTCCACAAAGGCGTCCTTGTCTATGGAACCGTCGTCGGTGTGAGGAGTTATGATTGGAGTATAAATTCCTTCAAATTGCACATGTCTCCTTAAAGTTAATATTTTTCATTCAGCCCTTCATCTTCCGGAATTTCCTGTTCGCGTCGGGCAATATAATCCAGTAATTCTTCGTTTTTAGTCACGTCGAGCTTTGGCTCCTCGTATTCCCGGAGCAGTTTCCTGGCGTATTCCAGGGCTCTTTCCGTAATTTCCCTGGAACCTTCTGCCTTCCACTGCTCAATTGAATTGTTGTCGAAAAGCTTGGGCATGAAGAAGGCTCGCTCAAAATTTTCCAGAGTATGAGGATGTCCCAGATAGTGCCCCCCTGGGCCGATGTCTCTGACAGCAGCAAGCGCCTCTTCAAAATCGTCCCAGCGCGGACCTTCAGTCATGCGGTAGCCCATGGCGCACTGCTCTGCATCAACAACGAACTTTGCAATTGAGCAGTGCATACCTGCCTCATTCCAGCCTGCGGAGTGCCAGAGGTAATGTGCACCTGAAAGC
>LULR01000064.1_pt1 | contig 64857 bp, 61 predicted proteins | sample 729471 | NCBI WGS metagenome assembly LULR01 (sample SAMN03860284, study PRJNA289734) | marine metagenome | biome: seawater column; feature: ocean; material: water; isolation source: Red Sea water column Station 108 - depth 500m | place: Saudi Arabia: Red Sea | collected 2011-10-15 | depth 500 m
ACAAAATCGCCGGGAGCGATTTTGAACGCACGTTAGTGCGGCCCGAAGGGCGGAGGGCAGGAAGCCCGGAGTAAAGTAGGACACCGCCAGACTTCAAATAAATAACCCCGGTGCAAGTGCATCGGGGTTTTTTTGTATTTAAATTTCAAGCTACGACCAAAGTCCAATTCCCTCATTTAACAAACCCTCCTACATTTGTTAGCGACCCAATAACAATACTAATTTGAACAACTGGAGGGGACGTTTATGGCATTTGAAAGTGAAGATCATGCCAAAGCGTACTGGAAAGAAAACCTAGGCTTAATGTTAAAGCTATTAGTGGTCTGGTTTATCGTTTCTTACGGCTTTGGAATCATACTGGTGGATGTACTTAACGAGATAACCTTTTTCGGCTTTAAGCTTGGATTCTGGTTCGCTCAGCAAGGCTCCATTCTTACCTTCATCGTGCTTATCTTCATTTATGTAAGAGGCATGGCCAAACTCGATAACAAATACGCAGTTCACGAGGACTAGTGCGCTATGGATATTCAAACGCTAACATTTATTATTGTCGGCCTGACCTTCGCGTTATATATCGGTATCGCAATTTGGTCTCGTGCCGGATCGACAAACGACTTTTACGTTGCAAGCGGTGGTGTACACCCTGTTGCTAACGGCATGGCAACAGCCGCTGACTGGATGTCAGCAGCATCTTTCATATCAATGGCTGGTATTGTCGCCTTCGCAGGTTACGATGGCTCAGTCTATTTAATGGGTTGGACAGGCGGTTATGTACTGCTTGCAATGTGTCTTGCTCCATACCTACGTAAATTCGGTAAGTTCACTGTCCCGGATTTTATTGGTGATCGTTACTACTCACAAACTGCACGTACTATTGCGGTATTGTGCGCTATTCTTATCTGCTTCACTTATATCGCAGGTCAGATGCGTGGCGTTGGAGTCGTATTTTCACGCTTCCTGGAAGTTGATATCGCGACTGGCGTTATTATTGGTGCGATCATTGTGTTCTTTTACACCGTTTTAGGTGGAATGAAAGGTATTACCTATACACAGGTTGCTCAATACGTTGTATTGATGTTCGCTTATGTTGTACCGGCGGTATTTATTTCACTATTAATGACCGACCATTTCTTACCTCAAACAGGTTTCGGAGGAACAATAGCCGGAGGTGTTCCCGGAGAAGGGCAATATCTTCTGGAAAGGCTAGACGGTCTCTCCCAAGAGCTGGGTTTTGCTGCATATACAGAAGGTGTACGCAGTAAAATAGACGTATTCTTTATTACAGCAGCATTAATGGTTGGTACCGCAGGCTTGCCACACGTGATCGTTCGTTTCTTCACAGTACCAAAGGTACGCGATGCACGTCGTTCAGCATTTTGGGCTCTGACTTTCATCTCAATTGTTTACCTAACAGCTCCTGCTATCGCATCTTTTGCGAAAGTGAATATCTTCAACACAGTCAACGGACCTGACTTACAAGGTGTTGAGTATGAAAACGCACCAAGCTGGGTTAAGAATTGGGAAAAAACCGGTCTAATTACCTGGGAAGACAAAAATGAAGATGGCAAGATGTTCTACTCGGGCGATGAACGCAACGAGATGACTATCGACCGTGACATTATGGTTTTGGCTAACCCGGAAATTGCAGACTTACCGGCATGGGTTGTGGCGCTCGTAGCCGCTGGTGGTGTGGCTGCAGCTCTATCGACCTCCGCAGGCTTATTGTTGGTAATATCGACATCGGTTTCGCATGACTTATTGAAGCGAAATTTGATGCCAAACATTACCGATAAGAAAGAGCTCCTCTATGCGAGGGTTGCGGCTGCAACAGCTATTATTATCTCTGTTTACTTTGGTATTTACCCGCCCGGCTTCGTGGCGCAGGTGGTCGCCTTTGCGTTCGGCTTAGCCGCAGCAAGCTTCTTCCCTGCGATAATTCTGGGTATCTTCCATAAGCGCATGAACCGTCAAGGTGCTGTCGCAGGTATGGTTGTGGGTATTCTATTCACCTTCTGCTACATTGTATTCTTTAAGTTTGTATCGCCAGAACTGAACACGCCTGAATACTGGCTGTTTGGTATCTCGCCAGAAGGCATAGGTACTCTGGGTATGATTATCAACTTTGTAGTTGCAACAATCGTACACAAAGCAACAGGTGACGCTCCTGAAGACATTCAGGAATTGGTTGAGTCAATACGGTATCCGAAAGGATCCGGTGAAGCTCAGTCACACTAAGTGCTTTTAACTAAGATTAAGCCCAGCCTCAGTGCTGGGCTTTTTTAACTGTAAGTAAGGACGAAAACCATTATGGAAGCGTCTGAATTTTTAAAGCAATGCCCACCATTTGATGAGTTAAAAGGCGAGCACCTGAGTTGGGTTATTTCGCAGTTGCAGTCGGTTTATTTGAACGAAGAGAACTGCAATGACGTTATGACCTCAATGAGACCTGCATTATTTATAGTGCGGTCGGGAATTTTTGATCTGCGTGATGCCGACGGTGAACTTATCGAGCGTCTGGAAAGTGGGGACTTATTTGGTTACCCATCGTTGTTAACTGGTCGAGAAATTACTAACCGTCTAAAGACATTAAAAGACGGAATAGTTTACGTATTACCAGAGCACGCGTTCGATCGTCTTCGAAAAACCTCAAAATCATTTGAGCAGTATTTTATCAAAGCCCACGGGCAACGTTTATTAACTGAACGAAAAGCGAACACCACCACTGACTCAGACTGGAATCAGCAAACGGTGCGTTCTATTGTTTCCAAAGCGCCGATTAGCTTAAATAGTGAAACTCCCGTTCAGGATGCCGCTAAACTCATGTCGCAAAGCGGAATTTCGTCCGTCCTAGTTGTAGACGATAATCAATTGGTTGGAATTTTAACCGACAGGGATTTACGAAACCGTGTTATTGCAGAGGGGCTGCCTTTAGACATAAGAGTTTCAGCGGTGATGACTCAATTGCCTGAGTCTGTAAACGAAAACCGCTCCTTAATGGATGCACTGACGGTTATGACGTCGAGTAATATCCACCATCTACCGGTGGTAAATGACAATAATCAGCCAGTTGGAATGATAACCGCAACTGACTTAATACGTCAGCAGCGTAGTGATCCTGTGTTCCTTATAAGCGCTATTCGCAAGGCGACGAGCAAAAAGCAGTTAATAGAGGAAGCTGCGAAGTTACCCGATTACCTGCAAACTTTTGCCAGCCGAGTAAAACAAACCTCGGTATTAGGTCGGCTGATGGCTTCAGTGACAGACGGCATGACGCGTCAATTAATTAAGCTTTATGAGCAAGATCACGGCGCCGCACCTGCGGCATACAGCTGGCTGGCATTCGGATCTCAGGGAAGGGAAGACCAAACTTTAAGTTCCGATCAGGACAACGGGCTACTGCTGAGTAACGGTCTCTCAAAATCGCAAAAAGAGTGGTTTGCCGGTCTGGGCGAATATGTGTGTGAAGGCTTGTGTGAGTGCGGTATTCCTTTATGTCCAGGCAATATTATGGCATCGAACCCCGAGTGCCGAGGTACTATCGATGAGTGGAAGGAAAAGTTTAACGGCTGGATAACGAGCCCAACTCCCAAAGCGCTCATGTACTGTCAGATATTCTTCGATAGCCGACCCGTTATGGGTGAAGGTCGCTTTTATCAAACTTACAGAGAAGAAATAGCTAAGTTAGCGAATAATGATATGTTCTTAGGAAACCTGGCTATTTTAGTGAATAAGATACAAGTGCCCTTAGGTCTGTTTAACCGACTACGGACCTCAGATGCGGATGGTGAAGACACCATTGATATAAAACGCTATGGAATCGCGTTAATTAACGATATTGCGAGAATTTATTCATTAAAAGAAGGACTGATAGTTCCAGGTACTGTAGCGCGTTTAAAAGCCTTGCAAAAAAGTCGTCTGCTAAATTCAAAAGACAATCAGTCATTGCTCGAAGCATGGGAGTTTTTGACCCAGCTACGACTCAATCATCAACTGAAAGTGTGGGGAACCGACAAGCCTAAAAACGCGATTGATCCTGATGAGCTGAGCACGCTTTCAAGACGACAACTGAAAAGCGCTTTTCGTATTATAAAAGAAGCACAGCAAGGCGTTGGATTAAAGTTCAGTAGGCAGGGCTATTAATGGCCAGTTGGTTACAACAACTCGTGAATTGGTATGACCGTCGGCAACAATTGAAGCAGCCTTGGCAGCAGCTTACGTATGTTGCTTTGGACATTGAAAGTACTGGCTTGAGTCCGACTAAGCATGACATATTGTCAATTGCATGGGTGAGCATTCAGCCACCGGCAATACAACTTGGTAATGCTCAGTATCATGTATTTGCTCATGGTCAAGAAATTGACTTAGGGCAGAGCCCAACCATTCATGGCCTGACAAAAGACGACTTTATTCACAGTTCAGACCCGAAACAGACCTTTGCAATGTTGAGCCGTGCGCTAAACGATGCAGTGATGGTGTGTCACCACAAGGGCATGGACTGGGGGTTCTTAAAGCAAGTTGAAAAAGTGTACGGAATTCCTATGAAGCCGCTCACTGTATTTGACACTTTGGCATTCGAGAAAAAACAGTTAGAAAAAACGGAAGGGGCTGTGCGAAAAGATTCACTTACCTTGTCAGCCTGCCGTAAGCGATACGGGTTACCTGATTATCATTCACATCATGCACTCACCGATGCAATTGCATGTGGGGAGTTGTTTTTGGCGCAGGGATATTCTGTTAATGAAACTGAATTAACTGCAAAACATCTGTTACTTAAAAAGTAACTAATGTTGAATCCATTAATATATCTGAGTGCTTAATAAGCATTCTGGTTGTTTAATAATCGAACAAACTCGCGCTCTCTATAAAACCCTTCCCAACCCCTTGAAAAGATTTCCAGCGAGAGTTAAAAGGTTAACCCCCTGTTAAGGGATCAGGTTGCTTTTCGCCAATCAAGCAACGTTAAAAAATAAATGTTCCAGGGAGTAATCTCATGAATAACAAACTGTTTCGTCGCAGCATGACTGCGCTTGCAGTTGCGTCTACGTTATCGTTTCCTGCGGTAGCTCAAGACAATGCAGCTGATAATAATATTGAAAAAATTGAAGTGACAGGTTCTCGTCTAAGCCGCACTAACATGGAAACGCCAGTTCCAGTTACGGTTATTGGTCGCGATGATATTGTTCAAACGGGCGCAATCAACGTTGCACAGGTTTTGAATATGTCGCCAGTAGCAATCGCTGGCTCAGATCAGTCTAACTCCGCATTTAGTACAACAACCGTTGGCTTGAACACAACTGAACTGCGTAACATGGGTGCGGCGCGCACTCTAGTTCTTGTGAATGGCCAACGTTTTGTCTCGGGTGTTGATCCTTCAACTGGTTATGCAGTTGATTTAAACGCGATTCCAACAGCGATGATAGAGCGTATTGAAATCCTGAAAAGTGCGTCTTCGGCAGTTTATGGTTCTGATGCCGTTGCTGGTGTTGTGAACATTATTACCCGTAAAGATTTCGAAGGTGTTGAGGTTAACGCTCAAGCCGGTATTTCAGGTGAGCATGATCGCCAAACTCAGAACATCAACTTCACAACGGGTAAGGATTGGAACGGTGGTAACGCTTGGTTCTCATTCGGTATTGACAACGACGAAGGCTTGAAGTCTACGGATCGTGAATTCTCAGCGGTAGACCGTGCAATCCTCTTGGATGAAAACGGAAGTGAATATGTTGGCGAAGTGCTTTCTTCATATCCTCCTCAAGGCCGCATCACAACAGCAAATAATAGTTACAACGGTGACGGAACTGAGTATTCAGGCGGTTTTAATCGCGCAAGCGCTCGACAGCTAGTAACTCCACTAGAACGCCGTTATGTTGCTGCTGAAATTCGTCAGAGTCTGGCAAGTGACTTTAGTGTGTTCGGCTCTGTGCATTGGAACTCTGCAGAAACTCAAGGTTCTACAATTGAGCCAACACCATTTAATATTGGCGAAGACCTTTGGATGAACCATCGTGTCGAACAGCCTATTGATGGAATGAGCGTATACTCTCCGCTAGTACCTGAGTTATTGCGTCAGAACTTATTAGCTGAAGGTATTGATAACCTAAATGAAACTACGTTTGTGCGCCGTATGAGCGAGTTCGGAACGCGTTCTACAGACGTTACGCGCGACACACTACGTATTGCTTCTGGCTTCACTTACGACATTAACTACAACTGGACTTGGGACACATACATGACCTGGGGTCGTACTAACCAAGAGCAGTTAAATGGTGGTCAAATCAATACTGACCGCGCACGTTTGGCTCTGGATGTAGTGGAAGACGCAAATGGGAACTTAGTTTGTGCCGATCCTATTGCTCGTATGCAAGGCTGTGCGCCTCTGAACTTGTTTGGAGAAAACAGTGTTTCAGCAGCTGCAGTTGATTATATTTCAACTCCAGCAAAAGCAACAGGTACCGCAGAGCAATTCGTTGTGCAGAGTGTTGTTTCAGGTGATCTGCCAATTGAATTAGCTGGCGGCTTTGTAGGTTTAGCGGGTGGTCTTGAGTACCGTGAAGAAAAAGGTACTTATAGTCCAGGCGATTTAGCTCAAACTGGCGCTTCTAGCACAAACCGCTCTGAGCCAACTGATGGCCGTTTCGATACTAAAGATATTTTCTTTGAAACACGTCTTCCAGTATTAATGGATCTGTCTGTAGATTTGGCTGCGCGCTACTCTGATCACTCAGCTTCTGGTTCTGCGACGACCTGGAACCTTGGTACTGAATATGAGCCAATCGATGGCGTTAAATTACGTGCATCAGCGGCAACTGCTATCCGTACGCCTAACATTTCGGATTTATACTCTGGAGCCGGCGAAACATTTGCGGGTGTTACAGACCCGTGTGTTGACGTAACTGCAACGACAACGGGCAATATCGCAGAAAACTGTCGCTCAATTGCTTCAGTAAATAATCGTATTCAGGCAGATGGCTCGTTTACGCTTACGCAAGCTGAAGCGCAAGGTACCGGTGGTATGATCGGCGGCAACCCGAATGTACAGGAAGAGACAGCAGATACTTACAGCGTAGGTGCTATCTGGCAGATTACTGACGACCTTTCAGCAACTGTTGACTACTATGACATAAAAGTAGAAGACGCGATTGCAATTACCGGTCGCTCAACTGTCCTTCAGCGTTGCTACTCAGTTAGTCCTGAAAACTTTGATGCTAGCTGTAACGATCAAGTCTTCCGTAGCTCTGATGGTGTGCTTGTAGACGTAGATAGCAGCTCATCAAATGAAAACATCATTAGCACTTCAGGTGTTGACCTTGAGTTGAACTATCGCACTCAAGTTGCGGATGGTCAGTTTGCTGCGGATTTAATCTGGAACTACATTGACGAGTATTCAATTGAGTCAATTTACGACGGAAGCGTTGAAACTTATGAAGGTTCAATTACAACGCCAAATCATCGTGCAAACTTAAACTTGAGCTATGCTCTCAATGATCTGACATTCTCTTGGAGAATGCGTTATTGGGACAGCGCTAAAGACTCAACAAATGGCTACAACTATAACTTTACGAACTTTGCACCATTAGAAGAGTTCAACAACGTAGGCTCAGTGACTTACCACGATATTTCTGCTGGTTATGTCATGAACGATAACTACGAGTTCACTTTTGGCGTTCGTAATGCGTTTGACAAGAAGCCTCCAATGTTGCCTCAGGGGACAGTAAGTGGTGGGACAGGTATCAATACTGCTTCTGAAGCATACGATGTTACAGGTCGTTATTACTTTGCTGGTGTAACAATGCGCTTCTAAAAAGCACTTTTTTAAAAGTGATCTGTATATTAGCCCGGCTCTTTGAGTCGGGCTTTTTTGTGGTAGCATGAAAATACTGTCGTAGTAGTACTGGAGTGAACAATAATGAAAACAACAAAAAATCCATGGACTGAGTATTGGCAGCGCGGTGCGAAAGCAAGTTTCCTGGATGAAAAGTCACGCTTGCAAGCCTACCAAATGCGTAAATTTTGGTTTGAACGTTTCGACGAAGCTGAGATAAAACAACCGATAGTTGATATTGGCACTGGTAATGGCATTGTTGTGCAATGGTTGGCGGAGTTTTCAGAAGAAAAGAGTAAAAAGTTAGATGTTCGAGGCATCGACTCTGCTGATATTAACCCGCCAAATAAAGAACTTAAGCTCTCTGGTAATACGCCCTATGAAACTTTCAAGCTGCCCTCCAATAAAAAAGTGGGTATGTTCGTGTCACATTATGGTCTTGAATACGGTGACATGGCTGAGGGGTTGAAGAATTTGCATACTCAGCTAAAAAGAGGTGGAGTATTAATAGCACTGGTGCATTCTGAATCGTCAGTAATTTATAAGAAAAGCCAAGCTATTTATGACTTAATCCCTTCGGCAGTAAAGCACTTGAAGAAGTCCGTAGCGCCACTGCAAGATGCGTTACTGAAACACGGACCCAACAATTTGCCACGTTCAGCGTTGCAGGCACAACAGGCACTTAATCAATTTGCGCGAAAACATGAGCGTAACCCAGCTTTTCATGCAATGAGCTTTGTACCGGCAACAAAGCATGTGTTGCAAGCCGCTGCAAAAGGTAATGAAGTTGAATCACGTCAAGTGTATGCAGGTTACTTAAACTCGATAAACGCACATAAGGCGAGAACTCAGACTTTATTGAAAGCCGTGGAACAGCTCAGTGGCATCGAAGAGACAAAAAAAGAGTTTGAAAACGCAGGCTTTAAAAATGTTGTAATTCAGGAGGTTGAATTTCCCGAAAGCGGCGTTTTTGGTCATTGTATTGTGGCGGCAAAATAATTGTACAACTCTTCCTTGCAAAGCCGCAGTATGCGGCTTTTTAACAGCTTCAAAACACTATCAACAAAATTAACACGAAAAGTTTACAACTCTTTAACTTCCTGTTAGATTCTAAACAGCTTCTATAAAAGAAGCGAGATAATAAAAACGTTCCAGGGAGTTTTTACTCATGAAAAATATGACATTTCGTAAAAGCTTAACGGCAGCAGCAGTAGCTGCGTCTTTAGGTTTTCCTGCATTAGCAGTTGCGCAAGACGCGCAAGATGAAACGGGTGCAGAAGAACAAGTTGAGCGCATTCAAGTTACAGGTTCTCGTATCCGTCGTACGGATATGGAAGGTGCGAACCCTGTTCAAGTATTAAGCCGTGAAGACTTAGAAAAAGTAGGTATTGCTTCTGTTGGTGACATTCTTCAGAACATCCCTTCTGCTGGTTCTGCAATCAACACAACTGTTAATAATGGTGGTGATGGTTCAGTTCAGTTGGATATTCGTAACTTAGGTGCTAACCGGACGCTAGTATTGGTTAACGGACGTCGTTGGGCTCCTACGCTTGGCGGTGCTGTTGATCTAAATAACATTCCGACAACTATTATTGAACGTATTGAAGTTCTAAAAGATGGGGCCTCAGCTGTATATGGTTCTGATGCGATTTCAGCCGTTGTTAACATCATTACGCGCAAAGACTTTAACGGAATTGAGTTCAATTCTTACTACGGTCAGTATGATGAAGGTGATGGTCAAACAGAACAGCACGACTTAAGCATCGGTACTGCCGACAGCCGCGGTAGCGTATTCATTAACGCTTCTTATACTAAACAAGAACCAGTATGGGCTGGCGATAGAGAAATCTCTGCAGTTCCAACCTTTGGTGCTCCAGAGGGCTATGGTGGTTCGTCAGGTACGCCATTTGGTCGCTTGTACTATTTTGATGAAGACGGTAATGCTTTAAACCACAAAATAGTAACTGGTGATCGTGGTAATACCCAGCCTTGGGAAGGAAGTGATGCGTTTAACTTCGCGCCGATGAACTACTTGTTAACGCCTCAGGAACGCACCAATTTCTACGGCCAAGGTACGTATAATATTGATAATAATCTTCGTGTACGTGCAGAAACTTTCTTTGGTAACAGACAATCTTCACAGTTGCTAGCTCCTACTCCTCTATTCTTAGGTCCAGGTGGCGGCGATTCAGAGACTGTTATTGAAGCAGGTAACCCATTTAACCCATTTGACTATGATCTGAGTGCTCAAAGTGAATTCGGTGACCCTGGCCATCTATTCTTACTTGGTCGCCGCATGGTTGAGGCTGGTCCTCGTATCTTTAATCAAGATGTTGATCACTATCAATTCTCAACCGGCATCGAAGGCGACTTCGAAGCTATGGGACGCTATTTCGATTGGGATGTGAACTATATTTACTCACGTATCCAGCAAAACACTTTGGGTACTGGTGAGTTGAATATGCAACGTGTTCGCAATGCGTTATCAGCGGATTGTGGTGGCGATGAAGAATGTGCTTATCTTGACCTGTTCGGCGGTGAAGGTGCAATCACTCAAGAAATGGTCGACTACATTGAATTCACGGCTCAAGACACGTTGGAAACAGAGTTAAAAGGTTATACAGCTAACTTGTCAGGTGACTTGGCATATCTTCCTGCTGGTACTTTAGGCTTTGCGGTGGGAGCTGAAAAGCGCTGGGTTTCAGGTTTTGACCAACCAGATGCATTAAAAGCTGCAGGAATTACTTCTGGTAACGCTCGTCAACCTACCGATGGTGCGTATGATGTTGATGAATACTACGCAGAATTTGTAGTGCCGCTTTTAGCTGATGCGCCGCTAGCTGAAGAGCTAACTTTAGAAGTGGCTAGTCGTTATTCTGAGTACAGCAACTTTGGTGATACCACTAATAGTAAAGTAGGTTTTACGTGGAAGCCATTCAGTGACTTAATGGTACGTGGTACTTATTCGGAGGCATTCAGAGCTCCATCTGTTTTGGAACTATTCCGTGGACAGTCTGATAGCTTTAACACCTTGACCGATCCATGTAATGGTGGTGCGGCAGCAAACCCAGATAAGCCAGGCTGTGCTGGAATCCCAGCAAGTTATGAGCAAGCAAACCCGCAAATCCGTACTACTATCGGTGGTAACCCTGACTTATTACCAGAAGAAGCAGAGTCACAAACCTTAGGTTTCGTATATAACCCAAGTGCAATTGATAACCTGTCAATGACTCTTGATGTTTACGATATTGAGATTGACAACACCGTTACTACGGTTGGTGCACAAACTATTCTTGATGCGTGTGCAGAGAATAATACACTGTGTAACTTAATCGACCGTGGCAGCAGTGGTGCAGTATCTGATTTACGTAACTTCAATATCAATGCTAACAGCCGCACAGCGAAAGGTTTTGACTGGTCAGTACAATACCAGTTTGATACGGACTATGGTACTTTCGCTATCCAGCACGATGGCTCTTATGTGGACGAGAACCAAGCTATCATTGAAGATCAGGTTTCTGGTGATTTAGAAACAATTAACTACGCAGGTCAAGCGTATGATGGCTTTGTTGTACCTCGTGTGCGCTCTAACACTCAGTTGACTTGGTCACAAGGTGACTTAAGCATTAACTGGATTGGTCGTTACATCCACAGCACAACTGAAAGTTGTGACTTTGGCGACGAAGCGTTGAATTCAGACCTTTGTTTTGACCAGTTAGAAGACGGTAGCTGGACTAAGGACCTTGGTAGCACTATGTACCATGACGTTCAGGCAGTCTACAGCGTAACAGATAACCTACGTGTAACATTTGGTGTTAATAACGTGTTTGACAAAGAGCCAGCTGTTTCTTACAGCGCTTTTGCGAACAGTTTCGACCCTTCAATGTATGAAGTACCGGGTATGTTCCCTTACGCGAGATTGTCAGTTAACTTCTAAAGTTAGCTTGGCGTTAATGAACTTAAAAGCCAGCCTCGTGCTGGCTTTTTTTATCGACAAATGAAAGTTGAGGTTAGGATTATGAGTAGTATGATGATTCAAAACTTATTTCCATCTCCTATAGCGGTTATCGATAATGAGCAATCATCAAGTATCAATGCTTCACTAAAGAAGCTTTTTTTAGAAAGAGAAAAGAATAAAGAGCAATATAAGAATGCTAATCCGCCTCCGACCGTTAGGAAAAATATTTTTGATAGTGAGATGAACTTATTTGATGATCCTCAGCCAGATATTCAAAAGCTGCATCATTACATTATGAATAACTTGTATCAGTTTATAGGTGAGTTAAATGGTTATTCGCCTTCACAGTTACAAAAACTAAGAGTCAGAACCAACGCATGGTTTCATATAACCAGAGATGGTGGTTATATCTCTACACATAATCATCCGGTATCTGCTTGGAGCGGGGTGTATTATGTGGATGCTGGGCGTGAAATTGAGAGTGATAAAAGTGATAACGGGGTTTTGAGGTTCATTGATACGAGAAATGCAAATGCTTACCTTGATCCAGCAAATATGAATTTAAAATCGCCATTCGGCTTCGGTTCGGTAAACTTTCACCCGAAACCGGGGCGGCTTGTCTTATTTCCCTCATACCTGCAGCATGAAGCAACACCTTATGAAGGCGCGGGTACACGTATATGTGTTGCATTTAATAGTGTTTTTCGGTTTATTGAGTAAAAGAATGGATTACATTAGTTCAGCGCTTTACTACAGAAAGTTAGGTTGGAAAAAGAAGTTTGATGACCATAGAAAAAAAGCAGTTTCTATTGAACCGGCTCTTGAGAGTGTGTTTGAAGTACTTTCTGAGTACGATGCAAAAAAATGCAAACCAGAAAAGCTTATAGGGAGCTTACTTAATACCAATAACCTAACTTTAAATAAATTAGGGCTTTGGTATGTATGCGTGAACAACCTCCCAATATATGAGCCATTGGCAAAATGTGCGGCACTTGGAGACGATGAAGCATACCTATTTTACTTGCACCTTCGTTTTATAAATGGTGACTCTAGCGCTTTAGATGACTTCCAGAGTTGGCGAAAAAATAATAAAAAGGGAATAGTGAGCGACCTAGTAATAACTACAAATGCTAGTAAGCTAATTGATGAGAGTATTGATTTAAAGATACTTGAAAGTCAATTGTCCCCTATACTAATAATGTATATATTGGAGCTCACTCGAGGTCAGTTTCGACCTGCAGCTGTTGTAGAACCCAGAACTGGAAAATTTATTAGGGATGAAATCAGGAAAGCTGACGTAGTACAAATTTCACCAAGTGATTTGACCTTGATCTTTTTGCTTTTGCAAAGGCAAATTGGGGACCTCGTTGGTAAGCCCTTTAGCTGTTTAGAAATGCTCAACGTTATTCGTTATGACATCGGTCAAGAATATCGCCCCCATTTTGATGCTTATACAAAAGCTCAGCTTGAGATGCATAGTGATGAGGGACAGCGTGATATTACTGCGTTGGGAGTTGTGAAGTCTCCTGGGAAAGGAGGAAGTACTCATTTCCCTAAAATAGATTACTCTTTCCTTCCCGCCGTCGGGAATATATGCTGTTTTCGGAACTGTGATGAAAATGAAAAAATACTGAAGAAATCCCTTCACGCAGGAGACGCTGTAATTGAAGGTGAAAAAATTATTTTGAGTCAGTGGTTTCGCACTAAAACTACTCGCTATAGCAGAGAAGTCTTTTCCTTATTATAAAAATAGCTAATTAAAAATATGTCATTAAAAGAAAATATAAATAAAAATTTGGAAACCATAGCTGAAAGTAAATCGGCGGAACAGGTTGAGCAAGCAATAGACTCACTCGATAAGCTAAAGCTTAGTCAACAGTTGAATAAGAGTTCGTTAGAACGATTCAAAGGAGCTTTAGGTAACTGTTTACTGATGTTTCTCGACGAACCGAACGCTCATCCTCGATACAGAAACTGGTTAGCGACTTACTTTGGTCAGGTCGAAGCGAGGTTTGCAGATAGCAGGCAACAAGCCAAATATATGTACTATCCAGAGCTTGAACCGAAGCCTTGGTTTGATGAGAGTGATTTCAAAAGTTTAGAGAAAAACAAAACTCAACGAGAAAAAACCATACGTGAACTAACAGAACTTATTAACGAGGGGGCAGGTTTTGAAGCTTACGTAAAAGGTGAGATGAAGGATGATGCTTGGAGCACGTTAGTTAATAGTGATGATTGGGGAGCTTTGCCGCTAGTTAATGGGCAAGGAAAATCTAAGGTTTTAGGTAGACTTCCTGAGACAGACAGTCTAATTAAAAGCCTTCCTTTGGCAGAGTTAAGTCCAATGGCGCCAGAAGTATTTCTGTCACGTTTAAAGCCGGGAGTTTGCTTACCTCCTCATTATGGACTTTCGAATTTGAAAGTTACAGCTCATCTTCCTGTGATATTGCCTGAATCAGAAAAACTATCCATTACTGTTGGGGATGAAACTCGAACTTGGCGCGCAAATGAGTGGTTAATTTTCGATGATTCCTTTTTACATTCGGCGAGAAATGATAGTGAAGAGGAGCGAATAGTCTTAATTTGTGACTTTTGGAATCCTATTCTAACTGAAGAAGAGCAGAGCCGATTAACGCTTGCAATAAAGGTTATTGAGAAAGCAAATAGCCTTTTTAGAGGCTGGGCTTAGAGAGACAAATTATTAATTTCGAAAAAGGTCAAAGGCCCAAGCCATAAATCTGAGACTGTAAAATATTTTGTGTAAATGGCTGTTTGCACTATTAAATCCGATCCTGGTACATGATTTCGAATTGTGCCATGGCCGGTTTCCAGTTGCGTATGGGCATCGTCCACTTTTTCGATGCCTGGTGCAAGGCTAAGTACAGCACCTTCATGACCGCTTCATCGTTCGGGAACGACCGGCGGGTCTTGGTGATTTTACGCAGTGAGGCGTTCAACGACTCAATGGCATTGGTGGTGTAGATAGCTTTGCGTATCTCGACCGGGTATTCGAAGAACACGCTTAAACGCTCCCAGTTTGCCCGCCATGAGCGGCTGATGGTGGGATGCTCGGCGTCCCACTTCGCAGCGAAGTCTTCCAGCGCTTGCTCGGCTTCAGCGCGAGTGGCCGCACCGTAAATCAGCTTTAAGTCGGCCGCGATGGTCTTGCGCTGCTTCCAGTTCACGTAACGCAGCGAGTGGCGAATTTGATGCACAATGCACAACTGCACCTGAGTCTTTGGGTAAACCGCCTCAATGGCTTCCGGGAAGCCTTTGAGACCATCGCAGCAGGCGATGAAGATGTCCTCAACACCACGGTTCTTAAGCTCGTTCATCACCGACAGCCAGAATTTAGCGCCTTCCGTTTGAGCCATCCACAGACCTAGAAGCTCTTTCTCGCCGTCAGTGTTAATGCCCAGCGCCAAATACACCGATTTGTTCTGCACGACGCCAGAGTCACGGCTACGAACCACCAGGCAATCGAGGTAAACAACCGGGTATAGCTTTGCCAGCGGCCGATGCTGCCACGCTTTGACCTCGTTCATCACGGCGTTGGTCACCTGCGAGATGAAGGTGGGTGACACCCCAACACCGTAGGCCTCCTCAAGGTATGCCTGAATGTCACGAGTGGTCATGCCGCGCTGCATACAGCGCGACAATGCGCTCATCAAAGCCGTTTAGCTGACGTTCGCCTTTGCGCACTAATTTCGGGTCAAAGCTGCCGTTGCGATCGCGGGGAATATCGAGCTCAACATCACCGTTGGTGCTGCGAACGTTTTTCTTCGTTTTGCCGTTGCGGGAGTTACCGCTGTTGTTGCCGGCAACCTCGTTAGGGCCATAGCCTAAGTGGGCTTCCATTTCGGCTTCTAACGCCCGCTCAGCCACTTTCTTGGTTAGCTGTTTGAGCAGGCCTGCTTCGCCTAAAATGTCTTCTGGAGAATCACAGCCATCAAGCAGCTGATCGATGAGTTTGTCTGATATTGGCATTCTGATATCCTTCTAAGGAGTTGATAAGAATGCCATTTACACAGATATTTTTACAGTCTCCGCTTGTCCGAGTGATGCCGGAATCGCTTTCCGGATAGACCGAAATACGCAAAGGCCCAAGCCACATACCTTGGCTTGGGCTCCGCTATTTCACTTAAGATTTTTATCAAAAAACTCAATCATAGCTTCCATTAAATCCAGACGGTTTTCTGGGGCTGCGAAACCGTGTCCTTCCGTCTCTTTCCACATCCACTTAAGTGGTTTGTTATGTTTTTTAAACTGCTCGCGAATATTAAGTGCATTATCGTAGTGAGCTTGCTCATCGCGTCCACCGTGAACAATAAATACGTCGGCTTTTATCTTATCCACGTGGTAGTGAGGTGATATCGCTTTCAATTTTTCCTCGCTTTCGCCTAAAGCTTCGTTTAGGTAATCGAGCCCCCAATCAAGTCTTTCCGCAACATTGCCGGTGTCTTTCATAAGTAGCAGGTCGTAAACTCCAACATAGCCGACAGCGCATTGGTAAAGGTCAGGCTCTTTTACTACCCCCATAAGTGACGCGTAACCGCCGTAACTACCACCGAATATGCAAATTCGATCAGCGTCCGCAATGCCATGTTCAATGGCCCATTTTGTTCCATCTGTTAGGTCATTCTGCATTTCCTGACCCCATTTACCGAATCCCATTTGCTCAAATTCTTTGCCGTAGCCCCCAGAACCTCTGTAGTTAATTTGAAGTAAGGCATAGCCTCGGCTTGCTATTGCCTGTGCGTATGGGTCAAACGTCCAGTAATCTCTCGGGCCGTGCGGTCCTCCGTGCACGTAAACAACCAATGGTAAGTCTTTGGCTTCTTTACCCGGGGGGATAGTAAGGTACCCATGGATTTTAAGACCATCCCGAGCTTCGAACTCAATTGGTTTAACGTTGGCCATTTTACTGGGATCAATTTCAGGGCGGACTTTAGCCAAAAACTTTAATTCATTTGTCTTTCTGTTGAACTCGTAGAATGTACCAGGGTTTTTGTCTGATGAAGCTTTAATTACTACTATATCAGCATCTTTAGTTTGACTAGTTACAGATGGATATTCACCGTTAAAAGCGCTTGAGAGTCGTTGGAATTCTATAGCCGCTTTTCCGTCTGCATCGATATACTCTCTACGGCGCTTGCCATCATCATAGGTGACAGCTACGAGACGCTTTGCACTCCAGCCTGGCATTTTTTCGTAAACTGGTGAAATATCGACAGTTGGATTTTCATAAACTAAAGTTTTTTTCTTTGTCGTTAAATCATATTCATACAAAGACAGTGTCGATGTTTCCTCATCTGATAATAAGTAAAGGGTTTTATTATCCTCTGCAATGCTTATTGGTCTAATACTTCCTTTGTAAGACTTCCCTTTGAAAGGCGGAAAGCTATCTATCATTGTCCAGTCATCATCTTCTTTAAGCCAAACACGAGTTTCACCGGTATCTTCGTCTTGCTCTAAAGCAACTCTTGGCTCATCGTCGTTATCCAGAATAATATTCGAATATTTAAAAGGGCTTTGGGCAATAGTTTGCATACGGCCAGTGTAAACATTCAGTTTATATATGTTCTGAAACTGCTTCTTCTCATGATTAGAACGAATTAATATATGCTCTTTGTCTTCCCGAAGCATGCTTGCAATGGATAGGTTTGCATATTCTTTGAAGATCATCTCTACTTTGCCACCGATATCTGCAGCGTAAAGTCTAGGGTCTAGAAAGGACTGCGCATATTGCCCGGACTTCTGAGTCGTACGCATAAGCAAACGGTCATTATTAGCCCACCAAAACTGAGCTATCTTATCTTCCTCTCCGAAGTAGTATTGATGAACTAACTCAAAGGTATCTGACTTTAAAACAGCCAAACGGACTTGGTCTTCAACCGGGAACGTGGCTGCATAAAAGTCTCCATTAGGTGAAATTTTCATTTGACTGAAACTGGGGTTAGCTGCGAATGCAGACAAAGGGACCTGACTTTGGTCTGCAAAAGTGAGCGGACTCAATAAGGATAACGCGACAAACGCTATACAAATTTTCATTGGCTTTATCATTATTAACCTACTTTATTATTATGTTAAGAGTAAAATTATTTAATTGTTTGATTTAAAAGAGTATTTTTATTTGAGTAAGGATTTACCAGCCATTTTAATCATAAATATTGTTAAAATAAATGTTACATGTTAAATTTTTTAGTCCTTTTGAGCGGTTATACAACTATGGTTGTTTGAAAATCAACCCGTTAATTCAGAAGGGATAAAAATAATAACTTTGTTCAGGGAGCTTTCATGGAAAAGTCAAAAGTTTATAAAGCGATGATGCTTGCGATGCTGACGTCAGCAGCGGTAGTGAGTAATCACGCGTATGCCTTCCAGCAGGAAGAACAACAGCAAGAAGAGCAGCAAGAGCAAGAAGCTGCAGAGGAAGAAGTTGAACGTATAGCAGTGACTGGTTCGCGTATTAAACGAACTGATGTTGAGGGTGCAGCACCAGTCGTGGTTATTGGTGCTGAAGATATTAAAAATCGGGGCTTTACTACAGCATTCGATGCTTTGAAAAACTTAAGTCAAAACACCGGTACTATTCAAGGCGATGAGTTTGGTTCGCAAGGTGGCTTTACACCTAATGCTCAAACTATCAGCTTACGCGGCTTAGCACCTGGGCAAGCGTTGATTCTTTTAAATGGTCGCCGTTTGTCGGAAAACCCAACCCCTTATAATGGTCAGAGTAACTTCGTTAATTTGTCATCAATTCCTGTTGCGGCAATTGAGCGTATTGAGGTACTGACCAATGGGGCATCTGCAATTTATGGCTCTGATGCCGTTGCAGGTGTTATTAATATCATTTTGAAAAATGATGTAGATGATACAACTGTCTCTGTTCTTGGTGGTACGACCAAAGATGGTGGTGGTGACGAGTATCGAGTTCAGATAACTTCTGGTGTGACTGAGAAAAATTACTCTTTTACTTACGGGCTTGAGTATCAAAAAATTGATCCTATTTACGCGACAGACAGAGAGTGGCTAGATTCTTACGATGATGGTCCCGAAGGTGAAGATGCAGTCTTGGCTAGAGGTATTTTAAAACTTGATGCTTTCTCTGCTGCGTATATAGATCCAGGTGAAGGAACCTGTGAAGCTTCAGGAAGTGGTTATGAGCGGACGTTCAGACCTGGTTCTGGGTACTATTGTGGAACAGATACTACCGGTGACTATTCTATCCAAAATGGTCGAACAAAAATATCTGGCTTCGTAAGCGGGGCATATGAACTGAATCGAGATGTAGAGCTATTTGTGGACGCACTAATTGCAGACCAAGAAGCTGAAAACAGAGGGTTTAGACATTTTGTATCAGATTATGTAGTGACCCCTAACGCAGACAATACTGGTAACCTGGCTTCTTTAGGGGCACCTAGTTTAGATTATCAACTTTACCAACGTTTGTTCTCGTTTGACGAGTTAGGCCCTAAGTCATCTCGCTTTGATGAAAAGAATATGAACGTTACTGCTGGTGCTCGCGGAACGCTTCCAAATCTTTATGAGTGGGAGGTATCATATAGTCACAGCACTGCAGACTTTACGAGTAAACGTTCTTGGTTAAAAAATGAGAAAGTGAACGAATACTTTTTAGGCACTGAATCTTTTGCATTTGGCTTACCGTCTGGTTTAGGCTCGATTGGTTTATATGATCCAATCACTGATGAGATAGCAAATGACTTGCTAGGTACTCAAGTTATTAATGCTGACTCATACTCTAGAACTTTGTTCAGTTCTATTTCTGGCGATTTATTTGAAATGCCGGCAGGAATGGTACAGTTCGCAGCCGTTGCTGAATATAACAAGCAAGGTTATGACTTACTGCAAGATGAGCGCACATTAAGTACATCTGATGTCAGCTGGTATGGCTTGACCGGTACTGAAGGTGCCGAGACTCTTACTGGTACCTTGGCTGCTCGCTATGACCGCTACGATGATGACACGACTGATGTCGGTGGGCGAATTTCTCCAATGGCTGGTTTAGAATACCGACCATTTGAAGAACTACTCGTTCGAGCTACGTATGGTAAGAGTTTCCGAGCGCCTGATATGCACTATGTATTTGCAGATTCTAGTGGGTTCTTTACTAACGTGCGAGATTACACAACTTGCCGCAATGACTTCGTTGCTGGCGGTGGCAACGCAGATGACTTCATTCCAAGCCCTGCTAATTGTGACACTACTAATATTAATGGCTTAAGAGCGGGCTCAACCTCTCTTGAGGAAGAAGAAGGAACCAATATCGGTTTAGGTTTGGTTTACGAAGTCATTGATGGTTTGAACTTCTCTCTTGATTACTATGAAATTGAACTTGAAAACATCGTAACTGACGAGAGTATCACTGGACTGATTGCTGACGAGTATGATTGTAACTTTGGTCTAGACGGTCGAGATTCTGACAGTGCATTCTGCCAAAATGTTTACAGTAAAATTAACCGTGCAGGTCCTGGCGAACCAAATGCTGGAGAAATCAACTCTGTAAACATCACTCCAACAAACGCATCTAAACAGAAAATTTCTGGTATCGATGCTACGTTGAATTACCGTACTTCTACTGAATTCGGTGACTTCACAGGTCGTTTGGAGTACACAAACACTTTAGAGTATAAGTATCAGTCTGTCCCTGAAGACGATTATATCGACTACCGTAACTTGGCTAGTTTTGGAGATCCAAGAACGAACCTAACAGCGGTTGTTGGATATAATTATCAAGACTTTTCAGTCTATTTAACAGCGTTGAGAACTGGCTCTGTACCACGCAATATTCAGCCGGCTGAGTTCTCAGATCCAGATAGCGAACAATACGAAAATGTTGCTCGCCTTCATCCATGGGTTCGCTTTAACTTATCAGCGCAATATCAGATAACAGATGATACTCAAATCACGTTTTCTGGTGTAAACATCACTGATAAGCGTCCTCCATATGATGAAACGGAAACTTCGTGGCCGTTCTATAACGTGTTCGCATATCCGGGAGCATCGCGCGGAGCAAGCTATTCATTAGAGCTTACTCACCGCTTTTAATTAAATGGGCTTACCCTGGAACTTAAGTTCATTTAAATAAGCGATTCAAAGCCCTCCTCTGTGGAGGGCTTTTTATTTCCCCTAAACCTTCCCCAACACCTGCCGATACAAAAGCATCAGCGTTTTAAATACAGGTGCGTTTATGGCTCTTCGCTCGACTCTTTTTGTAATAATAGCTTTGCTGCTCAGTAGCTCAGCATTAGCTCACGTTAGTAACCCTCATGAAAAAATTGGCGATGATTTAGCTGCACAGCTTGCGAGTCAACTACAGCGAGTTAACCAGCATTACGGTTATTCAAATATTGGTGTTACGCGCTGGGTGCTAGCTGAAACGTTAGAGCTTCCAGAGCAAGGCGACTCCATGCACAAGCTCAGCCATCAGCTTAGTGAAAGCCTCTACGCACATATGAAGGAGCGTAATCTGGACTTAGTCGAGTTTCGAGCGAAGGACTATGTGACACTGACAGCTGAAGGCTCTACTAATATGACGCGTAATGTCGATGAACTAGAAGCGCAACCAAAGCTTGACTGGGTGCTAGTAGGGACTCTCTCGCGTAAAGGCGATGGTGCCATTGTGAACTTGCGTATTATTGACCGCCGCAGCCAAGAAGTGCTGGCAGCGGCAAATCGCTACGTGCCGAAACACTTGTATTGGCCCAATAAGCAAACTGAAATAGTCGATGGCCGACTACAACGCCATTAAGAACGCAGGAATAGGACAGTCATTATGAATGTATTAAGTAAAGTATTTATATCGGCAGCTGCGTTAAGTTTAGTTTCGGCCTGTACCGTCTTGCCAGCGAAGCAGCAGGTAGCAAAAGAGCAGCCACCCGAAACTTATTCGCAGCCCTACAGCGCACAATACAGTGCTCAACTTGCGGAGCAACTAGTTGATAACGCCAGTATTCGACTCAGTGGTGTTAAAGTGGGTATTACCAACCTTGTCGGTGTAACGGGTCAGTACAATCAAAGCTCCGCTCTCAGCCAGGTGCTGTCTGAGCAATTAGTGCAAGAGCTGCACCGCCGCGAGCTGAGTGTATTGGACTTCAAAACAACGGACTTTATTCGCGTTACATCGAACGGTGATTTTGCATTAACGCGTGACTATATGGAACTTGACGAGATCATGCCAATAACGCACGTGATGGTGGGGACTTTGTCGCATCATCGTGATGGTATTATGGCAAACGCTCGCTTGGTCGACATCAACACCAAAGATGTTGCTAGTGTGGCTCAGGTATTTATTCCGGCTCACGTGGTTCATCAATTAAGCGAAGACCACGGCAAGCCGGTTATTAGAAAAGCGCCTTAACTCACAAGGCGCTACTTCAATTGAGCTTCCAGCTCACTCATAAACTCTCGAATACGTTCGGCGTTTTTACCGACGTCGCTACGACCGACGCGAGATTTGCTGCGAATATCTAACTCACTGCCGTCTGCATTAGGTCGTATCCGTATCACGACGTCGTCTTTAAAGCCAAACCAAGTGGTTGTTGCGGTAGCTTCTATGCGACCGTCTGTCTTGGAACTTTCAACCATCTCCCAACCCATGCTTTTAGAAGCTTCCAGGGCGGCTTCGAACAATTGTGCAGGTGACACCAGTGCTTCGTAAGTGGTCAGTTCAGGGTAAGCTTTCAGCTGTTGTTTTGCCGTCTCTTCGCCGGCGTACTCAACTGGGTTAGGGGCATCAGTGCGAAGTGGGGCAATGGCGACAAACTCCGGTGGGTTTTGTGTGTCGGTAGTAATATCGTGAATAGGGGGTACGCTTTGAGCCTTCAAATATTGGCTAAACGGCATGTAAACAGAAATGACCCCGGCAACAATGGCTAAACCACTCAGACCTGCGACTAACCCCTGGGGACGACGAATAAAATACCAAATAATATTCAGTACGAACGTCGCAGCACCAATATAAAACGCCCAGCGCAGTATTAAGAATGCGGTACCTAAATCAGCGATACCATTTTTATACAAAGGTCCGGACACTGCTAGTAATATAACTGACAGAAAACCAAGAAGAATAAACAAACCGTGTAACGCTTTCATAACGTAACCCTCTTAATAATGTTGCCTGCTATTACGTCACTAACCACGGTTTGGGTCAACAAATACCGATATTAGTTAAACGAAAAAGTAGTAAACTTCGTAGTAGTGAACATGAAGTATCTAGCTAATAATAAAAAACAAGGACAAAACCGATGAAAACCTGGTGGTTTGCCGCATTCCCGCTAGTTGTCTTTCAGGCTTCAGCACAGGAAAAGCCAATCGAAATCATAGAGGTGATTGGCCGCGATTCCTCAGCGGTTGTGCTGCCTTCTGAGGACTCGACAGAAGGCCTTTTCGGTCTGGCAGAAAGTCTGCAGGAAATTCCGCGTGCGGCTACCGTCATTAATGAGTCTTTAATGGAAGAAGCTGCGATTAATGACTTACATGACATTGCGCGTTTTGCGCCTAACAGCTTTGCGGCGGCGGGGTTTGGGAATCCGTCATTGCCAACGTTGCGCGGTCAGCTAGGTGAGCTGTATGAAGCGGGTATGCGCCGTCAGGCAGGTAATAACGGCTTGGGTATTCCTATGTCATTTAATGCCATAGAGGGCATGGCGGTTGTTAAAGGCGCTCCGCCGGTTATGTTGGGGACTTCGCAGCGTGTTGGTGGTTTCGTCAATTTACAGCCGAAAACAGTGCGCCTGAATGACATGGACACCCAGGTAAAAGCGCAGCTAGGCCAGTGGAGTCAGTATCGTTTTCAGGTTGACCATAATTGGATATTAAAAGAAAACGAGCAGGGTTTAAGAATTAGCGCCGAATACGTCGACGAAGACAGTTTCTACGATTACCACCATCATCGCAGTGACGATGTTTTGTTAGCTTACAAGTTTGCGCCAAACGACGACACACAGCTGGATGTTTCTTTGGAATATTACGATGTCGAATGGACAGACAACGCTGGTATTAACCGCCCGACTCAAAATTTGATTGATAATAACTTATACATTACCGGACAGGGCGTGCAACCGAATGGCTCACGCGTTCCGGGGGCTGGTGCGGTGATTAGCCCAACCAGTGAAGTACGCATAGACCGTAGTACAACCTTAACCGATCCGCTTGATACCAACACCGCAGAAACAGCGCTTCTGCATGCGAAATTTCAGCATTGGCTAAATGATGAACTGGTCCTGGTAAACCGCACTTATTATCAATATCTAACGCGTGACGGAATCAACCAGAACAGTTTTGTAGAAATTATCGATGACGCGCACACCTTCGAGAATCGTACAGAACTGCACATCAATAAGAAGACGGTGGTTGGTGTTAACCTTCGTATAAACGACGTGCTGGGATACAGTCAATTTACCACCGAAGCAGACAACCCTATCGACTTAACGGGTCCTTTAGATAATCGCCGAATTCCGTTAAACCAAAGCCAACAAGCGCGACTGATAGAGTTGCGGCCCGGTTTGTTTGTCTCGCCGGGTGCGCAGTACGATTTAGACGGTGACGGCGCGGGGGATTTCAACCTATCCGATACCACCGACTCAACCAGCTATCAGTGGGGCATGTTCGCTCAGCATGAGCTACGTATTACCGACAAGTGGCGTGTAACCGGCGGTGTAAGAGCTGACTATTATGATGTTAAGGCTGAGGACCCTATAGCCCCGCAAGGTGTAAAAGCTAAAAGCGATACCTACAATGACTGGTTAAGCGCCATAAGTTTGTCCACGCAATACGATTGGACACCGGAGCTAACGCTATACGCAACGGCTTATGAAAGTGACTCAACCTCGAATTCCATGGCCGGCGGTACGGTATTAAACGCTGCCGGTGAAATTGATGCACAGAACTTCGCGACTGAAAACACGCTTTACGAAGTTGGCGTTAAGTACGCACCTGACGGAGCCCGCTGGTATGCGGATGCGGTGCTTTTCGACCAAAAACGAAGCTTGCGTAATCGCGATGGTTCGAATAGCGGTATTCGAACGGAGGGTGTCGAAACTCAGCTGCATTACGCGAGCGAAGCTGGCTACTGGGTGACTTTGGCAGCCAGTTATATTGATGCTCGTTGGGATGACTCCGCCGCGTCGCAGGGAACCCGGCAGGTGGCGGATGCGTTTGACAATTCGCGTCCCGATATTATTGAAGGTACAGGAGTAGGCTCGCCAAACTTTACGTTATTCCCGGCGTCGAATCAGCAATTGCAGGGAGTACCAGAAGTTCAGGTGTCGGTTGTTGCGGGCTGGAATATTACGGATAAGTGGTCGGTTGGCGGCGATTTAAGCTATACCAAACATTATCCATTGGATTATCTTCAGACCGTTTTTATTCGCGATCAGCACACATTAAACCTGAATACTCGCTACCGTTTTAATGAGCAACTGAACCTCCGCCTGGATGTATTTAATGCGACTGATCAAGACAACTGGTCACCAGTATTTGAAGGTGGTTATTTTGGCTCAACGCTGGCCTTTCCATCACAACCGGCACATGCACGTTTGAGTGTTAATTATACATTTTAAAACTGGAAAAATTAACGTGAAGACCTATAATAAGACCTGTTAATGGTCTTTTAGGAGGTCTTATGAGAGCGGTCAGACCCATTTACGCACGTAATTCAACCAGTATTAGCGAATTGAAAAAGAACCCTATGGCGGTGGTTGAAGAGTCTCATGGCGAGCCGGTGGCAGTGTTAAATAGGAATCAGCCAGCGTTTTACTGTATTCCGGCAGCAACCTATGAGGCTCTAATGGAAGAGTTGGATGACAGATATTTGACTGAGTTGGTTAAAAAACGTCAAAACGAGGATGAAGTCGAGGTGAATATCGATGACTTATAAGCTGACGTTTAAACGTTCAGCTTATAAAGAATGGAAGAAGTTGAACAAGGATGTTCAGGCACAACTTAAAGTTAAGTTAAAACAGAGGCTTGAGTCGCCACACATATTATCCTCTCGTCTGAAGGGGATGGATAACTGTTACAAAATTAAGTTACGCAAACTAGGGTACAGACTGGTTTACCAAGTAAGAGATTCCGAGCTTGTGGTTACGGTGGTAGCTGTTGGCAAACGGGATAAAAACCAAGTGTACGTGAGTGCACGTAAGCGATTGGATTAACTTTTATGTCATTGAAAAAGCTGTTGTTGCTGTTGGTTATTGTTGCGCTGTTTATCAGCGCATTTGCGTTCGATTTAACCCAGTATTTATCGCTTGATGTGCTTAAAGAAAAACAGCAACAACTGAATCACCTTTTTGCAGAGCACCCGTTCAAAGTATTTGCCATTTACTTCGCCATTTACGTTATTTCTACGGCGCTTTCTCTGCCGGGGGCGACCGTTTTAACTTTGGGGGCAGGAGCTATTTTCGGTTTTGGCTGGGGCCTGTTGTTGGCTAGCTTTGCCGCTTCGCTCGGTGCTTTTCTGTCGTTTTTAAGTGCTCGCTTTATTCTCCGGGACTGGGTGCAGGATAAGTTTGGTGAGCGCCTTGACGCCATAAACCGCGGTATTGAGCGCGACGGGGCGTTTTATCTTCTGAGTCTACGACTAGTGCCTATTTTCCCGTTTTTTGTCATTAACCTGGTTATGGGACTTACCCCGATAAAAGCCTGGACTTACTACTGGGTCAGTCAGGTGGGAATGTTGCTAGGCGCGGCAGTCTACATCAATGCCGGTACGCAGTTAGCGCAAATCAACAGTTTAGGCGATGTGGTATCGGCTGACTTAATTGGTGCTTTTGTGCTCCTAGGCATAATGCCTATTCTTGCTAAATTTATTCTCAGTTTGCTTAAGCGTCGTAAAGCGTTTAAAGGCTACAAAAAGCCGAAGTCATTCGACAATAACTTGGTGATTATTGGTGCGGGCTCGGCTGGGTTAGTCAGTGCTTACATAGCGGCGGCGGTAAAAGCCAAAGTGACCCTTATTGAAAAGCATAAAATGGGGGGCGACTGTTTAAATACAGGGTGTGTGCCATCTAAAGCGTTATTGCACGTTGCAGAGCTGGCGCATAACGCCCGCAATGCAGGCAATGCGGGGGTCAGTGTGGGTGAGGTGAGTGTCGACTTTAAGCAGGTGATGCATCAGGTGCAGTCAGTTATTAACGACATAGAACCGCATGACTCAGTCGAGCGCTATACCAAGCTTGGGGTGAGTGTCGAACAAGGCACTGCAAAAATCCTTTCGCCGTGGGAGGTTGAAGTAACGGCTGACGGTGAAACCAAGCGCATAACCACTCGCAGCATTATTATTGCTACTGGGGCCAAGCCGTTAGTCCCTAACTTTGAGGGCTTGGATAAAGTCAGCTATTTAACGTCGGATACCTTGTGGGACTTAGAAGAGCTGCCTAAACGCTTGCTGGTATTGGGCGGAGGCCCTATTGGTTGTGAGCTTTCCCAAGCTTTTCAACGGCTAGGCAGCCAGGTAACGCAGGTGGAAATGACTGATCGCTTAATGGGACCGGAAGATGAAGACACGGCTGAGTTATTAATGCAACGTCTGGTTCATGAAGGCATTGATATCAAGTTAAACCACAAGGCCATTCGTTTTGAGAAGAAAGGGAATGAATCTGTTCTTATTGCTGAACATAACGATAAAGAGGTGGCGATAGCCTTCGACAAAGTGCTTATAGCTCTCGGCCGCCGACCCAACATTTCCGGTTTCGGGCTTGAAGAACTCGGCGTACAAACCAATAAAACAGTGAGCACCAACCAATTGTTGCAAACGAATTTCCCGAATATCTATGCCTGTGGCGATGTCGCCGACCCTTATCAGTTTACTCATGTTGCGTCGCACCAAGCCTGGTATGCGTCAGTTAATGCGTTGTTTGACCCGTTCAAAACCTTCCGAGCTGACTATTCCGTTATTCCCTGGGTGACTTATACGTCGCCGCAAGTTGCTAACGTTGGGTTAACCGAACAGCAGGCTAAAAAAGCGAATAAAGAGTATGAAGTGACGGAGTACGATATTGGTGAGCTCGATCGCGCCATTGCTGATGACAGTGCTTATGGTCGAGTGAAGGTACTAACCAAACCGGGCAAAGATGAAATATTAGGTGTAAACATTGTTGGGCCTCAGGCAGGTGAGCTTTTAGCGGAATACGTATTGGCTATGAAACACGGCATTGGGCTGAATAAAATACTGGGTACCATTCACAGTTACCCGACACTGGCGGAAGCTAATAAGTATGTAGCGGGCGAGTGGAAACGCGCCAATGCGCCGCAGAAGCTGTTAGCATGGGTGGAGAAGTTCCATCGCTGGCGCCGGAGTTAATATGCGGGTACTCGCTTTAATTACTCTTGTTCTTTTGACTTTATTTGGCACAACTCTATTTGGTACACCCCTGGCAAAAGCCGAGGTAGTGAACTTTTATGCCTGGGGCGGTTCACCGCAAGTAAACAGTTACTTACGCTGGGCGCAACAGGAGTTAAAAGCCGAAGGTATTCAGCTTAGACACAACAAAATTGCTGACGCCTCAGAAGTGGTTAAGCAGTTAATTAATGGTTATTCCAATGCCGATATTATTTGGATTAACGGTGAGAATTTCCACGCCCTAAAAAAAGCTAATGCTCTGCTGCCCATTGTTGACGATATTAAAGGTATGCAGCACATTAACCCAGATCTCAATTGGCGAACCGACTTTGGAGAGCCAGTTAATGGACTGGAGGTCCCTTGGGGGGTAGGTCAGTTTAACCTCATAGCTCGGCCCGGAGTGTTTGAAACAGAAGCCGTGAGTGCACATGAGCTACTGCGTGCCGCACAGAACTATAAAGGCCGAATAAGTTACCCAAAACCGCCGGAATTTCATGGTACAACATTTCTGAAGTCTTTATTATTATCTCTTTACCCCGAGAGGCGGTCAGTATTTCAGCAACCGGTAGCGTCAGTTAACGCGCAAGAAATCACTCAACCGCTCTGGAATTACCTGAACAAGCTTCATCCTTTATTGTGGCAGCAGGGCGGTAACTTTCCGTCATCTGCCGGTGAGCAGGTGTCGTATTTAGCGAATGGGCAGCTGGTTATGGCGGTAAGCTTTAATCCCAATGACTACAGAACTTTGGTCAACCAGGGGCGTTTGCCAGCTGGAGTTAAGCGGTACACTTTATCTGACCGAGCTATGACCAACACGCATTATTTAGCCGTTCCCAAAACAGCACAGAATCCAAAGCTCGCGAAACAAGTCATTGAGTTTTTATTGTCTGTGCAAGCGCAGCTTCGCAAAGCAGATACTAACCGCTGGGGAGACCCTTCTGTTTTAGCGCCGCAATTACTGCAAACTCAAGAAGCCAGTCAGCAGACAGAGCTGTTACCGTCAACCGATGACTTTCACGCCAGCTGGCAGTCGTATTTGGAGCAGCAATGGTCCGAGCGCTATCAGTAGCTATTAAGTTTGCCTTCATTGTGTTACCGGTCGGCGGTGGCTTAATGCTGCTGTTGCTTTCGTCTTTTAGCGCGGACTCGGGCATAACCAACAACGCTGTTTATACTATTTTGAATGAGCGCGCGACGTTAGTGTCGACACTATTGGTCGCTGTTGTGGCTCCGTTAATGGCTTGCTATTTGGCGTTGTGGCTGGCGCCTGGACTATTAAAACGCCCCAGACTGCAACAGCTGCTTTCACCGGTATTGTCGGTACCGCATGTGGCGTTTGCCGTTGGACTTATGCTGCTATTCAGTCCTTCCGGCTGGCTTATTCGTTTGGTTGAGAGCGTCACCGGCCTGTTGCCGTTTCCACCGCAAGGCTGGCCCTTACCGGAAAAATCCGTGATTACCGTTATGGTAGTCCTGGTATTAAAAGAGCTGCCATTTTTGCTGCTGATGATAGCTGCCCAGCTAAAACAAGTGCCTGCCGGTTCCTGGCTGACTCAGGCACAAAGCTACGGCTACAGTCAGCGGCAGGCGTGGTGGCGGGTTGTTACGCCAGAGCTCCTAAAGCGCTTAACCTTGCCTATGGCTGCCGTTATTATTTATTCGTTGTCGGTGGTTGACATTCCACTGCTGGTGGGCAGTAACACCGAAGCATTGCTGGCGCAGCGCGTCTATGAATGGACGTTCCAGTTTTCACCGGAAAGTCAAAGTAAGGCAGTCGCCGGCGCCTGGATCCTTATGGTTATCGCGGTACTGCTGCTGTTTCTTAATAGATTACATTCTGGTTTGTATCGTAAGTGGGCGCTTACCAAAGCGCTAAGAAAACAATGGTCGAAAACGACATTTTCCGATAAAGCCGCAAAAATCACTTGGATAACCTTTGGTTTTTTGTCACTCGCGATAATTGCTGTGCTCATACTGCAAAGTCTCGCATCAAGTTGGTTTTATCCGACACTCATGCCAGAAACTCTGAGTTTGAACCGCAGGCAGAGCGAATGGCATTACCTCACGGAGCCTTCATTCAATAGTATTTGGCTGGCCTTAACCAGTGCTTTACTGGGTGTTATTTTTGCGGTCGTGCTGCTTCAACATCAACGCGAACAAAAACAGAAAGGCTCCTTAAACGTCTGGGTTCTAATTGCTTTGTTCGTTCCACAAGTGCCGTTAGTTCTTGGCTGGCAGATGATGCTTGGTGAGTACTTAAATCAGGGCTGGAATGTTATGTGGATCGCTTGGTCACATACGGTATACACAGTGCCTTATGCGTATTTAGTGTTACACGGTGCCTATACGCAGTTTGACGAACAATGGCTGGTAAAAGCGCAAAGCTTAGGGTATTCCGCCAGACAAGCTTGGTGGAAAGTCATGCTACCTATGTTGAGAACTCCGTTGGCAACGGCGTTTGCGATCGCTTTTTCGGTGAGCATTGCGCAGTATTTGCCGACTCAATGGCTGGGGCAGGGGCTGACACCGACATTAACGACAGAAGCGGTCAGCGTTGCCGGCGGCGGGGATTGGCGTATTGGCAGCCTTTATGCGTTGCTGCAAACTATATTGCCACTTATTGTGTTTATTAGTGTAGGTCTGCTGAGTACAGGCTTAAAAGGCAAAAAAACAAAAGTGAAACGCTATGCTGACTATTCGTAATTTGGTTATTTTTTCCGAAACGACAGGCTCCTCAAACAGGCTGTTGCTTCGACTCAATAGCCTGGACATAAAACCTGGAGAAGTGGTGACGTTAATGGGTCCCAGCGGCGTGGGTAAGTCGACCTTACTGCGCTGGGTTCTCGGTGAGCCGTTAACGGACTTTTGCGTAAAGGGTGAACTGACGCTGAACAACAACGACATTGGTCAGCTATCAATAGCGCAACGGCGAATGGGCATGATGTTTCAAAAAGGCGGCTTGTTTCCGCATATGACGGTTGCCGAGAATTGCCTGTTCGCACAAAAGCCTCGCTCAACCCTCAATCGCAAAGCGCAAGCTGAAAAAGCAATGTCCATGCTGAGTACGCTGGGGTTAAACGACAAATGGGACCATTACCCGCATAGCTTAAGTGGCGGCCAGTATTCCCGAATTTCGTTACTTTGCGCGTTACTGGCAGAGCCAAAAGCCATGTTGTTGGACGAGCCGTTTTCGGCACTTGATGCTAATTTGAGGGAAGAAGTAAGAGACTGGACCTTCCAACAGTTGAAAGAAAACAAGATACCCACGCTGTTGGTCACGCATGATCGCACCGATGCTCATGGGCGTATTTTAACGGTGAATGGAGACAAAGAGATAGTGGATGATTGATCCTAAATTATTACCCATAACTCGTGCTGTGCTGGATGTTCCGGCCCGACTGTTGGTGAGGCTGGGCGTAACGGCTGACCAAGTCACGGTGTCCGGGTTTGTGGTTGGGTTACTGGCTGTGCCGTTATTGGCTTTGGAACACTACACGGCTGCGCTTATTGCTATTTTACTGAACCGGCTGGCCGACGGCCTCGACGGGGCAGTTGCCAGACGAACGCAACTGACCGATGCCGGTGGTTATATCGATATTGTGCTCGACTTTATTTTCTATAGTGCGGTGGTGTTTGGTTTTTTACTGGCATCTCCAGAGCAGCACGCCGTAGCAGCCGGAGTGCTACTGGTGACCTTTATGGGCACGGGGTCTACGTTTTTGGCATTTGCCAGCGTGGCGGGGAAGCGGGGAATCGAGAACCCTTCCTACCCCAATAAGTCACTGCACTATATGGGCGGTTTAACGGAAGGTTTTGAAACCATACTGGCATTTGTCGCATTTTGTCTGTGGCCTCAGCATTTTGCTGTGTTGGCGTATATATTTGCGGTGGCCTGCTGGATAACAGCAATAACCCGCATTGTGGCGGGTTACCGAACCTTAAAAAAGGGAGCAGCTGACAATGTCTGAAACAGCCTGGCGACTGAGCGTATTTGTGGGTGTGCTTATTCTCATGGTGTTGTGGGAGTATGCATTGCCTAAACGCCGGTCGCGTTACAGTCGAAAGCAGCGCTGGCCGGCAAACTTAGGCATTGTGGTTATTGATAGCGTGCTTTTAAGAATTATTGCCCCCATTGGTTTAACTGGCGTAGCGGTATGGGCTGAAAACAGCGGCTGGGGCGTATTTCATAGCGCAATAGCAAGCGGTGCGCCGTTTTGGCTGGTTGTGACATTAAGCATTCTTGCGCTCGATATTGCTATTTACTGGCAGCACCGGCTGTTTCACCGGGTGCCTTTGTTATGGCGGCTGCATCGGGTGCATCATGCGGACCCTGACTTCGATGTGACGACCGGTTTGCGCTTCCATCCGGTAGAAATTGTTTTGAGCTTTTTTATTAAAGCCGCTGCGGTTATCGCTCTAGGTGCACCGGGTGTTGCTGTTATTGTGTTTGAGATTATTCTGAATGCCTGTTCGCTGTTTAACCATGGCAATGTGGCCCTGCCCAAGCCGTTAGAAAAAGCGGTGCGAAAAATTCTAATTACGCAAGAATTGCATCGCATTCACCACAGTGTCGAAAAGGAAGAAACCAACAGCAATTACGGGTTTAGTGTGACTTGGTGGGACCACCTCTTCAAAAGTTTCACTCCCGCACCTAAAGCGGGCTCAGAAAACATTGATATTGGCCTGAAGGAATACCGTGACCAGGCAGTAACAACTAAAATTTGGGGCCTACTGAAAATACCTTTTATTCGTGGCTGAGTTGGCTTGCGTCCCCGGCAGGAGTCGAACCTGCGACCTATTGCTTAGGAGGCAATTGCTCTATCCAGCTGAGCTACGGGGACGTGCCGCGAATTATGCCAGAACCGGCAGACGGTTTCATCCCCTAGTCAATGGGGACAACCCAGTCTCTCACCTGCACGTTATGCAACATCTTGCCGCTGGTTAGCCGAGCGACAGCTGTGCTTTGTTGAACTTGCTGAACTTCCACCTCAAACTGGCTGACTTCCCATTTTTGGCGGAAGCGGCCCTGGTCGTCGGTAAAGTGGCTTGGGTGGAGAACTTTTAACTTATCGCCGACGTTCACACCATGCTGTTCGCCCAAATTAAACTGGACGGTTTTGTCATCGACCGCAATGACCCGACCTCGCACTGGCTTACAAACAAGCTTTTCTTTCACGCCACCGGCCAGGTCTTCTAAGCCACTGTCGAGAGCGGCGCCAAAAGGTTCGTCCCAGAAGTTAGCAGTAGCCACATCAACGGCTGCCGAGCGGTCAAACGTCCAGGGTTGAGTGTCTTCAACTCGGGCACGCGTCACCAGCTGGCCAGTGCTTGCATCTAATAAATAAAGGGTTAGTGCGTAATGGCGGTCAGGCGTTGATGACCATAACCAGCCTGAATCCGTATTCATCATAGCCAGGTCGTCAAATAATCCAAACACCACAAACTGACTGTCATTAGCCAGCCCAAGACTTCGTGCCATACGACCTAACTCTTCAAGGTTCAGACCACTTAAAGCGTTGTTTAGACCGGCGTGACGCTGCAAGGTATGCGCAATATGAATTTGGCTGCCAACACCGCCCAGAGTGCGGGAAAAGCGCTCAGCGGCAACTTCACCAATGTCCCAAATTTGGCCCCAGGTGCCATGGGCTCGATCACGAAGCTCAAACGGCACAATAGTGACGGAATTTTTGTAGCTACTGCGGGTGCAGTCACCTTCACGGTTCCAGATATCAGCACGTAATAGAACCACGACACGATCATCACGAACCTCTTCACGAACAATACTGACCTGATCAACATTGCCACGACTGGTCCACTGGGTTTCTGTGTTACTTAATACACCGTCGACAACTTGCTGAATACTGCTGATACTGCCACCGGTGGAGAGTAGGGCTTGCTGAAGAGCGTTTTCAATGGCTTGCTGGCGCGCCTTTTCGACATCGCCGTTAACAATACGCGCCGTACCCTGAGCTTCAATCCAGCGGGCGTCGCTTGGAAACGCAAGAAAAATAAGTGACGCGAGTAAAAGCAAGGTCTTCCAGTTCATGTGTCGTATCCCAGTCTTATCCAAAGTGTCGATTTATTGTCGGTCTTTGTGGTTTTCTCTGAAATAAACTGCAAGAACCCTGCCAAATTATGACTTAAAAGCGCCGCTTAATAATAAACAACACGTTTTACTTTTTGCTGGCGGTTGGTGCTTTGATACAAGCGGTGCACTTTCTCAAAGTCTAAACGCAACTCTGTCGCGTAATACTCGCCAACAGTGTAGGTTTTCACGACTTCGGCCCCGCGAATAACACCGTCAACCGATGCCTGAAAGCTGTCGTTATTTAACGCCCAGTCTTCCACCGAACTGCTACCGGCAATCCGTTGTCCGTAAACTTGCTCTGCAAGCTCTCGGTACGCAGCGAGTTTCGAGGCGCGCATAGCGTTTAGATCTTTCACTTGAGCCGAATCACCTGATTGCTTTTCAATAGGCGCATAGCCAACCGCGTTTAATACCGGAAAGGTGTCAGGCGTTTGAGTTTCCCATTCGACGTGCTTTTGATCGTACACAAAGTTGTTGTAAGCGGCACAACCGCTCAACAGCATTGATGAAAGGACAATACCCAGTGTCAAAATTTGCTTTGTCATAACGACCCCTACGGACTAAAACGTACTAATCGTTATAACGGCTGAAACGCAGAATTCTTTAACGAATTTTGCCTTTACTGTTGTAGGTAAGAGAGTCTTTGCGGGCTGACTGTAAAATACTTTGCTTGAGCTGATCAATGCTGTTCAGAGTGGACTGAACCACACGCTCATTGACTTGGTTTTGGTGCTGGATATTGGCAAGGGTTTGCTTGATAGACTCAACTGCAGTGGCTAACTGAGGGTCTTCTTTCAACGTGTCTTTATCGGGGTGCTCTGACAACAAAGTGTCGAGGCGTGTCACTTCGGCCAGAGCTTTTTCTTTTTCGGAAGTAATAGCAGGAACGTCTGCATGCTCGCGATCGACAATGGCATTTAGCTCGCGCTGTTGCAGCAAAGCCAGCCTATCTAGCGACTCCGCCATGTCATCAAGCAATTGGTTGACCGACGCGACTTCTGTCATTATTCGTCGTTACCGCCAGCGAAAAGATCAGATTCAAACTGCGCAAGTTTTGAGGCTAACTGCTCAACATTAATTTTGTATGAGCCGCTTTCAATTTCTGCTTTAATTCTGTCCACTTTAGCTTGGTCGATACCACTACTGTTCATGGCTTTTTCCTGCAAGCCGCCCAGTTGTTGCGCTTCGCTGGTTAAAGAAACCGCGTCACCACCTTTTTGAGAAACCGATGCAGAATTACCCGCCTGGCCGTTTTGAACCTGGCGATTGCTTGATTTGTTATCGATACTGGTGTTTTTCAATCCAGCATTATTGATGTTAATAGCCATTGTGTTGCCTCGCTAGATAGTAAGTCTCGGTTACTTATCGACCATATCCGAAAAAACTTAACTAAAAAATCCACTTTTTTGTAAAGTATTTTAAAGGTTGACGGTAACCTCGTTCAGCCCTGTCACAACCGCTTCTATCGACTTGCCTGAGCGGGCGTTTTTCACGACAACGGATTCGCCTTTTAAGCCGTCAGCTAACGCTTTTCCGTCAGCGGTAATTCTTAATGCTTTATTTTTAGCAACTATTGTAACCGTTTGGTCCTCACAAACAAGACAGGTATCGCTTGGTCGAATTGCCTGACCGGCGCCAATGCGCTTTTTGACGCGGGCGCCAATCAATAGTTCCTTTGTTGTATAAACGTTTGAGCGTATTTGGTTTAAATCGACTTCGGCAAAGGTTAAGTCGCTGTCGCTGATCATTTGGCCCGGAGACATAGGACCTGATGCGGTGACCACGTTTTTATAACGGTAAATTCTGACCGGCACATAGGTTCGCCAACCGTTTGCGGTAGCACACTTAATTTCTACGGTTGTGTAGCCATCTAACCTTGCGTTGCTCGCTAAGCCAACCTCTGGTGCCGCTGAACATCGCTTTGCTGTCATTCGGGGATCCAGGTTATTCGCAACAACGTCAATGCGACCACTTTCAGGTGCGCTGACCTGAGAGCGAACAAAATCATGCGCCAGAGTCTGTAATGCCTTATAATCGAGGCGTACGTCATTACTTTGTGCCAGCGCATTATTTGGGGTAAAGCCCAAGAGCAAAATCGTTATTGCAAAAAGCGAACTGATCAACAGCGATTTACGTACTATCATAAAAATATCCTGACGTTATCTACTAAGGTTATCTGGCTGCCTGCCGAAAAAAAACGGTATAACGTCAAAAGTTCGGCGGCTCGACCAATACATATTTGCTAATAGTAGTTTAAGCAAATACCGTGCCGAACAAAGGTAGCCTGCCATATTACAGGAGTGAAGCATGGCCAGTATTCTCGATTCAGTGAATCAGCGCACACAAATGGTCGGACAAAACCGACTGGAGTTATTGTTGTTCAGGTTAACAGGGAAACAACGCTTCGGAATTAATGTGTTTAAGGTCAGAGAAGTTTTACCTTGTCCTAAGTTAACGGCAATGCCGCAGCGCAACCCGTTAGTCAGAGGTGTTGCACATATTCGTGGCCAGGCTATTTCCATTATCGATTTGAGCATGGCAACCGGCGGGCCGGCTATCACCGACATTGAAAACCGCTTCGTCATTATTTCCGAATACAACCGAACTGTTCAGGGCTTCCTGGTGGGTGGTGTTGATCGCATTATGAATATTAATTGGGAAGACGTAATGCCACCGCCGAAAGGGGCCGGGCGCGACGCTTACCTGACAGCGGTAACCGAAATCGAAAATGAATTGGTTGAAATAATTGACGTTGAACGTATTTTGGCTGACATAGTGCCGGTTAACTCGGACGTTAGTGAAGAAGTGGCCAATGCAGAAGTCAATGTGGCCAAAGAAGACCTCACTCTTCTTATTACCGATGACTCTTCAGTAGCACGCAACCAAATTAAGCGCGCGCTTCAGTCGCTGGGTATTAACCTGGAAGTGAAGAAAAACGGTAAAGAAGCGCTTGAGTATTTAAAAGAGAAAGCAAAAGAGCTGGGCGGCAATGTACATACCCACGTACCTGTTATGGTGTCTGACGTAGAGATGCCGGTGATGGATGGCTATACATTAACCGCTGAGGTAAAAGCTGACCCCGATTTACGCGATATTCATGTTATTTTGCATACATCATTGAGTGGCGTCTTTAATCAGGCTATGGTGAAGAAAGTCGGCGCCGATGATTTTATTGCAAAATTTCATCCCGATGAGCTGGCGACAGCCGTTCAAAAATGGCTTAATACCGAAGTAACCATTTAAAGAGTAGCAGTTAATATAACGTGTCGAATCGCGAATTAAGTTTATCGGAATACCAAGAGTTTCGTCAGTTCCTGGAGCACCAGTGCGGTATTGTACTGGGCGAGAGTAAACTGTACTTGGTTAAAAGCCGGCTCAGCCCGTTAATGGGGCGCTTTAATATTGACTCGTTGTCAGAGTTGGTAAAGCGCTCTATGAAAATTAGTGAACGCGCAGTGAGGGCGGCGGTTATTGACGCCATGACCACTAATGAAACCTTATGGTTTCGCGACACTTACCCATTTCAAATTCTGCACGATCGCATTTTACCCGAATACAAAAACCACACCGGACCTTTAAAAATATGGTCAGCGGCCTGTTCGTCCGGGCAAGAGCCATACTCTATTGCCATTACCTATGACGAATTTAAGGCCAAAAATCCGGGTGCTCTAAAAGGTGGCATTAAAGTGACCGCCACGGATATTTCCAATAAGGTATTAGAGCAGTGTGGTATTGGTGAATACGACAGTTTGGCACTAGCACGCGGTTTATCGGCAGAGCGTCGTCAAAAGTATTTCACTGACGGCAGTAAGCCAGGTTCGATGAAGGTCAGAGATAACTTGAAAACACATATCCACTTTCGACACCTGAACTTACTGGACAGCTATTCATTACTCGGCAAATTCGACGTTATTTTTTGCCGCAACGTGCTTATTTACTTCTCCCCGGAAGTAAAGCGGAAAATAATTGCCCAATTCCGGCAATCGTTAAACCCGGGCGGCTACCTCATTCTTGGCGCATCGGAGTCTATTTCAGGCTTAACCGATGACTTCGAGATGATTCGCTGCAACCCCGGTATTATCTACCGTCGTAAGTAACGACGCCCCTTAGCCTACTTTTCAAAAATATCTGTCGGAAATTCTGGCACGATATCTGCATTGTCTTCACCATCGAACACTGTGGAGACAAAAAAATGGCACTTTCCATGGATAAAATTATGGGAATACAGCAACACACGCTGGGTATACGCACCCAACGTGCAGAGCTTATTGCCAATAATATCGCTAACGCAGATACCCCCGGTTACAAGGCCAAAGGGCTGGATTTTCAGCAAGCGTTGCAACAAGCACAGCGCGGCATCGAAACACACAAAATGGCGCGCACCCACGAGAAGCACTTTAGCGTTGAAATAAAACCACAGGGTACGGAAAAATTCCGCGTGCCAAATCAACCGGATACCGGTGACGGTAATACCGTTGATGTGCAGTTGGAACAAAACTTGTATGCACAAAACGCACTGGAATACGAAATGACCATGAATTTCCTCGACGGAAAAATTAGTGGCGTTAAGAAAGCCCTTGGCGGCGGACAGTAGGTGAGGTGAAAAACAATGAGCCTATTTAATATTTTCAATGTGACCGGTTCGGCAATGAGTGCCCAGTCAGTACGACTGAACACCACAGCCAGTAATCTGGCCAATGCAAACTCAGTTAGTAGCAGTATCGATGAAACCTACAAAGCGCGTAACCCGGTCTTCGCGACCGCACTAGCTGACGCTAAAGGTGATTATCGCGGCAACAGCCTAACGAACCAGACGCAAGCTGGACAAGCGGCGGGCGTAAAAGTTCTGGGTATTGTCGAAAGCGATGACCCACTGCAAATTGAATATGCACCAAACCATCCCATGGCGGACGAAAACGGCTACATTTATAAGCCGAACGTTAACACTATGGAAGAAATGGCCAACATGATTTCGGCATCCCGCTCATACCAGACCAACGTTCAGGTGGCGGATACTGCCAAAACAATGACGCAGCGTTTACTTCGCCTGGGTCAAGGGTAAGCAGGAGATAACAAATGGAAGGCGTAAGCAATAACTCCTACATCGACAGCATGAAATGGAAGAAGGACGAAGGCGCGAAATACGCTGACCCTGACGAGCAGCAAAAGCTTGAGCAGGAAGACTTCTTCAAGTTGTTGACGCAGCAGTTAAATATGCAGGATCCGTCCAAGCCGGTTGAGAATGATCAGATGATTGCTCAAATGACCAGCTTCACCATGGCGGAAGGTATTACCGGAATGTCTGAGCGTTTTGACCAGTTTGCGGAAGACATGACATCAAACCAGGCATTGCAGGCTTCGACTATGGTTGGGCGTAAAGTGTTAGTATCAACTGATCAAGCTAACTTGGAAGAGGGGGCTGGTGTGTCGGGCATGATAGCCACGCCGCAAACCGCTCAGAATGTAAAGATTAGTATTAAAGACTCGACCGGTGCGGTGGTGAAAACCCTGAATTTGGGTGACATGCCAGAGGGTACTAAAGAGTTTGAGTGGGACGGAACCATGACGACTGGCGAGCAGGCACCGGCGGGCAATTACTCATTTTCGGTGAACGCGACCGTTGGAGGTCAAGCCGAGGAGCTTCCGTTACAAATGCATGCGCGTGTCCAGAGCGTCAGTACGGGCGGTGAGCGAGGCGTTGTTTTGAACCTTAAAGGATTAGGTGGCATCAAGCTTTCTGATGTCTCTGAAATTAGTTAACAAGTGAGGTGACTTATGTCATTTAGTATTGCACTCAGCGGTATCAATGCATCTCAAAAAGATTTAGATGTAACTGCTAATAATATTTCAAACGTCAAGACGTCGGGTTTTAAACAATCTAGAGCTGAATTCGCTGACGTTTATGCGACAAGCATCTTTAATGCCGGTAATACCAAAGTTGGGGACGGCGTTTTGACCTCATCGGTAGCTCAGCAGTTTAGTCAAGGCGCGCTAGAACTCACTGAAAACTCATTGGATATGGCGATTTCAGGCAACGGTTTCTTTGCAACGACAGACGGTTTGGGCTCTCGTGACATGACTTATACGCGTTCGGGTGCATTTAAGCTAAACGATGACAAGTTTATTGTGGATAACCAAGGTAACTTTTTACAGGGTTACCAAGTTAATCGTAATAGCGGAGCAACCACTTCGACGAGTTTAGCGACAACGCAACCTATCCGTGTACCTGATGTGGCAGGAGCTCCTCAACAAACCGAAAATATTTTTACAAGCTTTAACGTTGATGCGCGTTTAACGAACATTCCTGATAATGGCGGTGGCCCACCTCCGACGTCAAACTTTGATCCGGATTCGCCTTCGACTTATAACGCATCAACGTCTGCGACAGTTTACGATTCTTTGGGCGAGTCACATATTCTATCAACTTATTACGTGAAACGAGGCTCAAACCAATGGGATGTTTATGCGACGTTTGACGGCAAAGAAATTAACATGGGTACTGCCGCAAATGCTAATGGAGGTGCTGAGTCCGCAGCCGGGTCGGTAGGCCGTAGAGTTGCCTTTAACCCTGATGGGACGCCTAATGTAGCGGCTCCGAATATCACATTTCCGGAAGCAATTATTGATTTAAACGGCAGTGATCCAAATGGTGACCCTTATCTAACAAATGGTGCGGATGATACGCAAACCGTTCAATTCAACTTTCAGGATGAAACGGGCACAACAGCGCCCACACAGTTTGCTTCTGATTTTGAAGTAACAACGCTTGACCAGGATGGAACAACTGTAGGTCGTCTTACAAATGTTGATATTAGTAAAAGTGGCTCCATTGCAGCAACTTATTCTAATGGTGATGTGCAATACTTAGGGCAGGTTGCTTTGGTTCGTTTTGCGAACGAGCAAGGCCTAACTCAAATAGGTGGCACTAAGTGGCGTGAGAGTATCTCATCCGGCGAACCATTGTCTGGTGAAGCGAATACCGGAACTTTTGGTTCTATAGAAGCATCAGCGTTAGAAAACTCTAACGTAAACCTCACTAAAGAGCTGGTGGATCTGATTACCGCGCAACGTAACTTCCAGGCCAACTCGCGTTCGCTGGAAGTGAACAACACCATTAACCAGACTATCCTGCAGATTCGATAATTGAATTAGCTGGGAAATGTAAAAAAGGACGCCTTCGGGCGTCTTTTTTCGTTTTTGGCACGGAATCTGCATTGTCTAGGGTAACGATCGAAAACGACAAAATTTTGGCTGGAGGTCAGCTATGGACAAAATGCTCTGGGTTGCCATGAGCGGCGCCAAAGAAAACATGAACGCGGTGTCGGTGCGGGCAAATAACCTGGCCAACGCAAACACTGACGGTTTTAAGGCGGATTTGGAACAAGCCCGATCTATGCAGGCGTTTGGCGAAGGCTTGCCAACCCGTGTGTTTGCCATGACCGAAAGTCCTGGGCAGAACTTTGCCGCAGGTGCGCTGCAAACCACCGGCCGCAATATGGATGTTGCCATACAAGACCAGGGCTGGATAGCCGTTCAGGACCAAAATGGCAATGAACGCTATACCCGAAACGGCAGCCTGGAAGTGGGTACCGACGGCCTTCTGAAAAACTCAAAAGGTAACACCATTGTTGGTGACAACGGCCCTATTTTTGTACCCCAGCCTGTCGACAAGCTGACGATTGGAGCTAACGGTAATGTATCTGTTCGTCCTATGGGCGCACCAGAAAATGTTATGGAAGTGATAGGCCGTATCAAGTTGGTGAACCCGCCAAACGGCAATATCGAGAAAGGCACGGATGGTTTGTTCAAACTGAAAGATGACCAAGTTGCGCTAGCCGATGCCAACGTTAGATTACAAATTGGTGCTCTGGAAAGCAGTAACGTCAACAGCGTCGAAGAAATGACAAGCATGATTGCTCTGCAGCGCCAATACGAAATGAACGTCAAATTAATGAAAACCGCCGATGAAAACGCACAGCGCTCAGAGTCTCTGATGCGCATCAGTTAGTCGAAATTTCATTAATGGCGTATAGAGGAGACATAACATGAACCCAGCATTATGGATCAGTAAAACCGGACTGGATGCGCAGCAACGCGATATCTCGGTAATTTCAAATAACCTGGCGAACTCAAGTACGGTTGGCTTTAAGAAAAGCCGGGCAGTATTCGAAGACTTGCTGTATCAAAACATTAACCAGCCGGGCGGCCAGTCTGCTCAGGACACCGAGTTACCGAATGGCCTTATGGTCGGCGCCGGTACCAAAGTGGTCGCGACGCAAAAATCGCATACTCAAGGTAATGTGCAAACGACCGACAACTCGCTGGATGTGATGATTGACGGAAAAGGTTTCTTCCAGATTTTGATGCCGGACGGAACTATCTCCTACACGCGTAACGGTCAGTTTTCACTGAACGAAGAGGGGGAGATGGTGACTTCGGGTAACGGTTATACGTTAGAGCCGGCTATTCAAATTCCTGAAGACGCTATGTCAGTCAGCATTTCTCAGGAAGGTGAAGTGACGGTAACTCAGCCCGGTAACCCGGATAACGTTGTGGTCGGCCAAATTAACCTGGTCAACTTCATTAACCCAGCGGGTTTAGAGCCTATGGGTCAAAACCTGTATCGCGAGACAGCGGTCAGCGGCGCACCACTTGAGGCTGTGCCGGGTGTTGACGGTATGGGTAACACCATTCAGGGGGCTCTGGAAACCTCTAACGTCAACGTGACTGAAGAGCTGGTCAACCTGATTGAGAGTCAGCGTGGTTACGAGATGAACTCAAAAGTGATTTCCTCGGTTGACCAAATGCTGAGCTTCGTCACCCAGCAACTTTAATAATCAATAACAGGTGGCTGTGATGCGTTACTTATTAGCAACTTTAGCAATTTTAGCGGTGACGGGCTGTGCAAGCTCACCGCATAAGCCAATGCCGGATGACCCTTACTACGCACCGGTATTGCCGGAAGAGCGTGCACAGCCGGTCGTGCCAACGGGGTCTCTATTTCAGGATGCGTACGCAGACAACCTGTACTCAGACATAAAAGCGCGTCGCTTAGGCGACATTATTACGGTGACCCTGCAGGAGCAGACAACCGCCAGTAAAACGGCAACGACTGAAACCTCTAAAGAAAGCACGGCAGAGCTTGGTGCGCCAACAATGTTTGGACGGGATATTACCGTTGGAGGCAACCCGTTGTCTGCTGGCATTAACGGAACGCGGGACTTTAATGGCGACGCCAGTTCGGATCAAAGCAATCAACTTACCGGTGAAATTACTGTGACGGTGATAAAAGTACTGCCGAATGGCAACTTAATAGTGCGTGGTGAGAAGTGGATGCGCATTAATACCGGCGACGAGTACATTCGTTTAACCGGCATGATCCGGCCACGGGACATAACTGCAGCTAACCAAATTCCATCGACTCGTGTTGCCAATGCACGTATTGAATACTCAGGCACGGGCAGCCTTGCCCAAGTGCAGGAGCAGGGCTGGTTAACACGTTTCTTCAACAGTCCAATTTGGCCGTTCTAAGGAGTTGGGCATGAAAGTAGCAAAACTAATTACCTTAACCCTGTGCTTAGTCTCGATGTTGGTAGCGCCCGTGCAGGCATCTCGTATTAAAGACATTGCATCGGTGCAGGGTATTCGTGACAACCAGCTAATAGGTTATGGTTTAGTTGTTGGTTTGCCGGGAACGGGCGAGCAAACCCCGTTTACTGACCAAACTTTCCGCACTATGCTGGGTAACTTTGGTATTAATGTCCCCGCTAATGAGCGACCCAAAATTGATAATGTGGCGGCCGTTGCGGTGCATGCTGACTTGCCGGCCTTCGCGAAACCCGGTCAGAAAATTGATGTGACGGTGTCCTCCGTGGGCAGTGCCGACAGTTTAACCGGGGGTACCCTGCTTCAAACCTTCTTAAAAGGTGCGAATGGTGAAGTCTATGCTGTCGCTCAAGGCAACCTGATTGTCGGCGGCTTGGGGGCAGAGGGTAACGACGGCTCTCGTATTGTTATTAACACCCCAACGGTCGGTCGTATACCGGGAGGCGCAACGGTGGAACGTGAAGTGCGCACGTCTTTTGGTTCGTCAGACTATTTTACCTTTAACCTGCATCAGTCCGACTTTACAACGGCCAAACGTATGGCTCAGACCATTAATAATTTAGTCGGTGAAGGCGCTGCGCAGGCTGTGGATGCAACTTCGATTCGTGTTCGTGCACCGCGGGATCTAAACCAGCGTGTTAGTTATATGTCCACGCTGGAAAATTTAGAAGTGCAGCAAGCGTCTGCGTCGGCTAAAGTTATTGTGAATTCGCGCACTGGCACTATTGTTGTTGGTCAGAATGTTGAGCTACGACCAGCTGCCGTTGCACATGGCAACATGCAGGTGACTATTTCCGAGAACGTGAACGTCGATCAACCGAATCCGTTTGGTGACGGTGAAACTGTGGTGACACCGCAATCGATTATCGACGTAAACCAAGACGATGCTCGTATGTTTGTATTCCAGCCCGGCACAACGCTGAATGATCTGGTTCGTGCTGTGAATCAAATTGGTGCGGCACCAGGCGACATTATTGCCGTGCTAGAAGCGTTGAAACAAGCTGGCGCGCTTAGCGGCGAACTCATTGTTATTTAAGCCGAGGCTGATATGACAAGCTCAAACGCACAATTCAAACAAGCTGAATTAGCCATGGACACGCACAGCCTGAATGGCTTGCGTGAGCGTGCGTTTAACCCGGATGACAAGCAAGCCTTAATGGAGGCGGCGCAGCAGTTCGAAGCCATTTTCCTGAATATGGTCATGGGCAGTATGCGCAAAGCCAACGCTGTGTTCGAAGAAGGCAACATGCTGGACAGTCGCTACACCAAGATGTACCGCGATATGTACGACCAACAGCTGACGTCGGAATTGTCTAATCAAGGCTCGTTAGGCTTGGCTGAGCTTATGGTTAAGCAGCTTGGTGGTGACGACAGTTATCAACATGGGCACCAGAACCGCTCCGGTGCGAACTTAGATGATCCGCGCATGAAAAACAGAGCGGAAAGACTGAGTGAACACGGTGGTGTCGATGCCGGACTTTATTACGGCAATAAGCGGGTGAATACCGCCAAGCTTAGTGACGGCGAAGCCCATTTTAATAGCCCTGAAAGCTTTGTAGCGGCGCTTAAGCCGCATGCTGAGAAAATAGCGAAACAGGAAGGACTGAACCCGAATGCACTTATTGCTCAAGCGGCTTTGGAAACCGGATGGGGTCAGCGATTAGTACCGGGGCGGCATGGCGGCTCAAGTAATAACTTATTCAATATAAAAGCCGACCAGCGCTGGGCAGGGGATAAATCTCATGTCAGTACACTGGAGTTTGACGGTGATGTTGCCCGCAAAGAGCGCGCCGCGTTCCGTTCTTACTCTAACGTGGAACAGAGCTTGCAGGACTATGTTGACTTTATAAAAGGGCATCCGCGTTATCAGCAGGCACTAAAAGTGGCCGATGACCCGGCGCAGTACGCTGAGGCCCTGCAGTCAGCAGGCTACGCGACAGACCCTAAATACGCACAGAAAATTCAGTCGGTGTTAAATAACCCGGCATTTGCAGACAAAGCGATATAAAGCGCCTGCAACGGGCGGCAAAAATTTGCCGCCTAAACTAAACATTATTCACTCAGTGCCGATAAAGGGCACAGAGTTACTGGAGAAACATCGATGAGTTTTGACTTATTAAATATCGGTAAGAACGGCATACTGGCTCATCAACAGAGCCTGCAAATTACCGGTAAAAACATTAATAATACAAACACTCCGAGCTACGTTCGTGAACGCACCGAGTATATGGAAAGCGAATACGGAGGCCTGGAGCGCTTGCGTGTGCAGCGCATGATCGATGAGTTTGCGAATCGCCAGTTACGAAACGACATTTCCAATGTGAGCTACTACGAAGCGAATTTAGAGCAGGCAGAGCAGTTAGACACCCTGCTAGGTGACAGCACCACAAACGTCGCTTCGTCAGTAGAGAGCTTTTTCAACACACTGCAAGACGCGAATAACGACCCAGGGTCAGTCACCGCTCGCCAGCTGGTGTTGGCAGAGGCTGATGCAATGGTCACTAAGTTCAATGACTTCTCGCAGTACTTAAATGATCAGAAAGGCATTATTAACGATCGCCTGACGCTATCAACAGACAGAATTAACTCAATTTCAAAAAACCTAGCGGAATTGAATTCAAAAATTCAGAATTCGGCTGGGAAAAATAACGACAACGGCGATTTGAATGCGCTGTTGAATAAGCGCGACGAGCAATTAAGAGAGCTAGCCGAGTTAGTAGAATTCAGCACCGTGGAACAAAAAAGTGGGGCGTTAAGTGTAAATTTAAAAAACGGTCAACCCATTGTGCTTGAGAATGGTCGTTTCAACGCTGTTGCTATGAAAAGCAACCCCGATACCGAACGTTTGGAAATGGTGCTAAAAAAAGAGCACAGCGGTGGTAGTGTCAGCGAGTTCTATGTGCCGACAGACGAGTTGGGCGGCTCTATAGGTGGTTACCTTGAGTACCGTGATGAAGTTTTAGTGCCAACGCAAAAGCGCTTGGGACAACTGGCGGTGCGTATTGCAGACTCCATGAATACTCAAAACCAGAAAGGCATGGACTTAGACAACCAACTAGGTCGCAAAATATTCGACTTGTCACAAACTGAGTCGCAAGCGTTACAGTACGCAGACAACACCGGCACAGGTGAAATGACCGTACGTATTTTGGAAGGGGACAGTAAGTCTTTCCCTTCGGAAAACTTACGTATTACTAAAACAGCTAACCCGGACGAATACGAAATAGTACCGGTGAACGAAGACGGTACTGTCGTTAGCGGAGCCGATACTATAACTGTGACGCAAGCGTCGCCGGGAACTATTGATATTAGTGAGCTGGGTATTTCTTTGGACTTAACTGGCGCGGCCAATGCAGGTGACCAGTTCCTTGCAAAACCAGCTGACCGGGCAGCTTCAGAAATTAGCCTGGCCATTCGCCGCCCAGAAGACATTGCATTAGCGAATCCTATTCGGGTGAAAGATGGTATGGATAACCAAGGTGCAGCCGGTATTGAAATAGCGGCTATTAATACCCCTGACGACTATTACGATACTACGAATAATACTTTACTAGGTACTGCTCCTGCGCGCATCGAGGTGACGGGACAGACAGGAAATGCTTATGACCTGGATGTATTCGATAAAGACGGTAATCTTATAAACTCCATTACCGGAACCACCGATCTTAATGGCATTTTAGGTCAGGCGGGTTTAACCGATCCGGACTACGAAGTCGATATTAATGGTGAGCCAGCCGTTGGTGATGAATATACTATCGAATACAACACCAATGGTTTTGATGATAACAGCAATGGTCAGGCAATGGCTGACTTGCAGCGTCAGCAACTCGTCCGCCGCTCTGGCGGCGAAGAAGCAGAGCCGACTATGACCTTTAACGAAAGTTACGGTCGTTTAGTGTCGGACGTGGGCAGCCGAGTGAGCCAAAACCGTGTATTACGAGACTCTGCTGAAGCCATAAAGTCACAAACAGAAACGTTGTATGACTCGCAAGCCGGTGTGAACCTGGAAGAAGAAGCGGCGAACCTTATTCAGTACCAGCAAGCGTACACAGCGTCGGCCCGAATTATTACGACATCACAGACTATTTTTGACACCTTGCTGACGTCATTGAGGTAAGAATTATGCGACTAAGTACTAACTTATTTTTCCAGCGTGGGCTGGACAGCTTACAAACCTCACAGAGTCGGTTGGATAAAATTCAGCTAATGCTGACCAAGCAGACAAAAATTCTAAGTCCGGCGGATGACCCTATTGGTAATTCGCAGGTACTGGCGTTGAATGAAAAAATTGGCCAGAACGAACAGTTCGATCGTAACTCGGTAACACTCGAGAACAACCTGCGCCGTGAGGAGAGTGTGTTAAATAGCATCACTGACTCTATTCAAAAGGCCCGGACGCTGGCTGTTCAGGCAGGTAACGCAAGCTATGATCAAACGAACCGTAAAGCGATAGCATCAGAGTTACGCAATATCGAGACTTCTATTTTTGATTTAACCAATGCACAGGACGAGTCAGGCGAATATATATTTGCTGGCTACCAAAATCGTATTCAGCCCATGGAGTTTAATGACGCAGACCAAGCTTATGAGTATGTAGGCGACCAGGGGCAGCGTACGATTCAGTTGTCACCAACGTTATATTTACCAGCAAATGACCCGGGCAGTCGAGCGTTCTCTAATGTGTCTAAGCGCGTCGACTTTGAATTAACTGGTGGTAATAATTTTATTGAGAAAGTGGAAGTTACCAATCGTGATGCGTTAATCGCGGATACGGAAGCACGTATTGATGCTGGTGACCCGACTGACTTCACGGTTAACTTTACCGGACCGGACACTTATGAAATTGATGACGGCGTTAACCCAGTAGTGGCAGGAACGGTCACCGATGGCAAAGTTGAATATAACGGTATGACATTAGAATTAAACCCAGACAACATGCCAGTTGCTGGTGACTCGTTTAGCTACTCTATTGGTGAACCGGTGTCGCGTAATTTGTTAACGCAAATTCGAGACTTGGCCACTGCACTGGAAGAGTCGGGTCCTGAAAGCAAAGGTTTTCATGAAAGCGAAATTGCTTTTGCGCTAGATGACTTTAATACCGTCATTAGCGACTTAACCGACACGCAAGCGTCTGTCGGCGCTCGATTAAATGTTATGGACAACGCAAAGCTCAGCAACGCTGATATAGAAATAGTGAATAAAAAAGCGCGTGCAGATATTTCCGACGTCGACTACTCAGAAGCTGTAACCGATTTAGTCAAAAACGAAACCATTTACTCAGCCGCCCAACAAGTATTTACTCGTGTAAGTCGTCTAAGCTTATTCGATTACCTATAACCCATCGTTTCCGTTATATGGTGTAGCCTGATGAGATGGTCCCCTCCCTCTTACGGCATCGCAATGTGCCAATATAGAGGTTCAAGCTTCTATAGAAACAGAGTGGAGAGGACCAATGGCTGATTTTATTCAGGTTTTGGCGCTGGATGAAAATGAGCAGGAAGTGTTTAATAAAAAGCTACGCAGCAACAAGGTGTTAGCGAAGCTGGCGACGCTGAGCCGTACAGATGACTGTGAAGTGGCCGTTGAGTCCTGCGGCATGAGTCATTACTGGCGCCGCGAATGTGAAAAACTGGGTTATAAAACGGTGGCGCTGCCACCACGCTTCGTCAAAGCGTATTTGCAGGGTGAGAAGAACGATGCGAATGACGCCCGGGCGATAGCCGAGGCGGCATCTCGGCCTAACCGTCAGACGATAAGGCTGAAAAGCATTGAGCAGCAGGATTTAGCACTGATGGTGAATCAGCGAGAAGGCTTCGTGCAGACGAGAACGCAGTTCTCGAACCGGCTAAGAGGTCAGTTGGCTGAGTACGGCATTATTTTACCCAAGCGGGTGAGTACCATACTGCAGAGAGTGCCGGAGATACTGGAAGACGACAGCAATGCGCTGACGCTTCAGTCCCGGGACTTAATCAACCGGTTGTATCAGATGCTGCGAGCGGTCGATGAAGAAGTAAAAGCACTGGATAAGCACTTAGCCGCGCAGGCTGATAACAACGAAGACAGCCGCAGGCTGATGACGATACCGGGCATCGGCCCGATAACAGCAACATCGTTGTTGGCTCTGATAGGCGATGTGAATGAATTTAAGCGCGGCCGTAACCTGTCGGAATATCTGGGGCTGGTACCACGGCAAAACAGCAGCGGCGGCAAAGACCGTTTAGGTGGTATTACCAAAAAAGGCAATACCAAGCTCAGGACACTGCTGGTGCACGGAGCGCGCTCTGCGCTGCGGGTAGCGCAACAACGTGATGACCGACTGAGCCTCTGGGCACAGAATGTCGCTAAACGCAGAGGCAACAACGTTGCCGCAGTGGCACTGGCTAACAAACATGCCCGGATAATCTGGGCGATGTTAAAGAATCAAGAAGATTACCGAATGACTGCTGCTTAACAGCAACAGCGTTCAGTAAAAGAGCAAAGCGAAGGTTCATTCCTTCCGGGAGTTGCAAACGTAAGCAGGATGGTAAAATAGGGTAAACCGACGGCAACTGAGACTGGATAGCCTCAGTACACTCAGTACGTTAGCCTGATAAGCCAGTTGCCGTGCGGAGTTCATCCAGGCCAGGTGCGCAAAGCGCACCATAAACAGGCCGTATATATGCGAGCGCCCCGACATTTACCACAGGCTCACGTTGCAAAAACGGGAGGGGACCATATATGAGGTTATTTACCTCAGGTGCGATGCCCCAAGCTACATAAATCTTGAGTCTCATAAAAACTTCAAATTTTTTCAAAAAAAACCTAAAGCTCCCCAAACCCCTGCCGATACCCTTTGTGAGAGGAAAATTTAACCAGGCGAAACACGAAGCCGAACACTTCCTCCAGCTTGGCAACAACGATTGAATCCAAGCTTAGGCTAGAAACTGAGGAGCATTATTATGGCACTTTATGTAAACACTAACGTCAGCTCACTGAACGCACAGCGTCAGCTGATGGGCTCAGGAAACCAGCTTGACCAAGCATTTCAACGTTTGTCGTCAGGCTTCCGTATCAACAGCGCTGCAGACGACGCAGCAGGCTTACAAATTTCAAACCGTTTGAGCTCGCAAATTAACGGTTTGAACCAAGGTAACCGTAACGCAAATGACGCTATCTCTATGGCGCAAACTGCTGAAGGTGCATTGGATGAGTCAACTAACATCCTACAACGTATGCGTACCTTGTCTATTCAGTCAGCTAACGGCTCTAACTCTGATGAAGACCGTGGTGCTTTGCAGAAAGAAATCTCTAACCTTCAGTCAGAATTAACTCGTATCGCTGAAACCACAAGCTTTGGTGGTAAAAAGCTGCTTGATGGAAGTTTCGGGACTCAGCAATACCAAGTTGGTGCTAACGCAAACGAAACCATTGGTGTAACTATTGGTGATGTTTCTGGTGATGCTATCGGCAACTACTCTTACGGTGGGGAGGCAGGAAGCACATTTGGTGTGAACGATGATGCTAGTGCATTTGCCGTCAATGGGGCGACCTTATATGATTTTCGTGTCCAAGGTCCTGACGGTGTTGCTACAGTCGCGGCAGCGGCAACCGACACTGTTACTGATCTCGCTTCTAAGTTTAACTCATCGGGAACTGGGGTTTCAGCAAGCACTGAAGTTGAAGCAAAAATTACAAATTTTGCGGCAACTGATACTGGAACTTTAAAAATAGGCAATGCGGGCACTGGAAACACTAGCGATTTTGATCTGGCTGAGTACGGTGGTGATCTGGAGAAACTAGCTGAGGATATTGGTAAAGCTGGTTATAGCGCTACGGTTAACGATTCTGGAGATGAGTTAACCATTAATGCGACAGATGTTGATGGGGTTATTTTAGAGGCTGGTGCTGCTGGTGATACGGTTCAACTTAATAATCAAACAGCGGGCACAGACTCAGTAGCTAATGCGCAACTAGTGCTTAATTCGAAAGACACATTTTCGATTAGTGAAGCTTCAGTAGGTGGTGGTGTTGCTGCTATTTTTGATTCTGCTGAAACAGCCACTGATGTAGGCGGCGCCCTTGACGATGTGAATAGTATCGATATTAGTAGTTATGCGGGTGCACAAAATGCTCTCGCCGTTATTGACGGGGCGATCGCTAAGATTGACTCGCAACGCGCAGATTTAGGTGCGGTCCAGAACCGTTTCCAGGCGACTATTCGTAACCAATCGAACATCGCTGAAAACCTGGAAGGTGCGAAGTCTCGAATCAAAGATGCTGACTTTGCGGCAGAAACTGCGAAACTGACTCAGGCTCAGATCCTGCAGCAGGCTTCACAGACTATCCTGGCGCAGGCCAACCAGCGTCCACAGGCGGCACTGCAGTTACTGGGCTAATTGCTCAACTAACTCAAGCGTTACGAAAAACCGGAGCTTTTGCTCCGGTTTTTTTATGCCTTTAATTCAAAGGTTTAACAATAAAATCGATACCGCTTAAAAAAACTTCAATTAAACGCTAAAGTTTTCAGCAGGTCTCACCGATAACATACATGGATAATTGTTTTAGTGCTAAACTGCACAGTAACTAAGGTAAAGGTGAGTATTATGGCAGACATGTCAGTTGAAAGCCGCGCGTTAAGTCCCTTAAGTAGTGCAGCGGGTGGGTCATCGAACAAGGCGGAGCGGCCGCAGGACCAAAAGGTCATGGACGCGGTCAGCCAAGTTCAGGAACGCACCGCTGATAAAGTGGAAAAGCAGGCAAGTAGTGAGAGTATTGCAGACACGGTAGAGGAAATGAATCAGTCATCGACTATTCGTAATACCAGTTTGCAGTTTGTATTCGATGAAAGAGACGAGCCACCAGTGGTTAAGGTTATTGATACCGACAACGGTGAAATGATTCGTCAAATTCCGTCAGAATTGGTTGTGAAGTTATCTAAAGCTATTGAGGAAATGGCCGATAACGAGAACAGTCGGATGGGATTTTTATTCGACAACCAGATTTAAGTGAGGTGTTGATATGCCATTAATTTCATCAACAGGTGCGCGCTCAGGGTTAGACCTGCAGGGCATCATCGATGCGACATTACAGGCCGAGCGTGTTCCTAAGAAAAACCGCTTGGACCAACAGGAAGGCCGCTTAACAGTGGAGCTATCGGCTGTTGGTGAAATGCGTTCGGCATTATCAAAGCTTCAGGAGAGTGCTGAGAAGCTGACCGACGGTAGCTTATTTAGTGCTATGAAAGCGTCAGTCACCCAGCCTGACTCGGGCGATGTTGTCAGTGTTGAAAGCTCTGAGGATGCCAGTGCGGGTGATTTTGAACTATTTGTTCAGCAGCTTGCTAAAGGCAGCCGAGCTGTGTCTGCTGATGGCGCTTTTGCCAGTGCGGATGACGAGGTTAATACCAACGCGGGTTCGTTAACTTTTGGCGCTGGAGATGAGAGCTTTACGCTAAATATTGAAGCGGGCTCAACGCTGGAAGATATTCGCAATGCGGTCAACTCATCTGAAGATAACTTTGGCGTTACAGCGGATATTATCAATACTGGTACAGAAGCGAAGTTAGTTTTTCGTTCAAGTGTCAGTGGCGCAGGTAATGATTTAACCGTTACTAACGACAACGCTGAATTTGATGCGATTTCAACTCAAGCAAACGCCGGTGGAGCTGGCGGCATGACGATAGCCGTTAAAGACCAGGCCACAGACGCCATTATTGAAATTGATGGTATTCAGGCTACCAACGACACCAATACCTTTACCGATGTTATTCAAGGCTCAACCATTACGGCGCTGAAAGAATCGGAAGGCACTGAAAAGGCGCAGTTGTCGATAGCACGTGACGATGCGGGCGTTCAAAAGTCCATAGACAGCTTTGTAAAAGCCTATAACAGCACGGTTGATTTGCTCAGTGAAATTGGCGGTGAAAACAGCATGATGCAGGGCGATGCCACAGTTCGTAGTTTGAAAAGCCAATTGAATAATGTGCTGACCAGTACTTTTGGTGAAGGGCAAACCTTGTTTGATTTAGGTTTCGGTTTAGACAACGATGGGCGCTTACAACAGGAAAACCCGGTCACTAACGTTAAGGATGTTTTAGCGGCTGATCCATCGGCATTGCAAAATGTGATTGGCGGCGAAAACGGTATGGCAGCACGCATGGAAACTCTACTAGACGGCTATGTGAGTGCCGGTGGTTCTTTGCAATTGCGTCGAGACTCTATCAATGAGAGCCTGGACCGTGTAGAAGAGAGCCGAGAGTCGCTGGAATTGCGCATGGAATCACTGCGCGAAACATTGAACTCAAAATATCAAGCACTGGACTCTTTAGTCGGTCAACTACAAAGTCGTGGGAATGCCGTTAGTGCCCAGCTTGCAAACCTTCCGGGTTTTACTCGGGACAATGATTAATTCGAGGTAATTACGTATGAATATGAAGCTTAAAGGCTACACTAAAGGCTCACTAGAAACTCGTGTTGCGGGTGCAGACCCCTATCAGTTGGTACAAATGCTGATGGCGGGTGTGTTAGAGAACCTGAATTACGCCAAAGGAGCGATTCAGCGTAAAGACCTTGAAAAAAAGAGCCATTACTTAAGTAAAGCGCAGGCTATTGTTGATTCTCTGCGTTACAGCCTGGATGACACTGCGGGCGCTGAAGCTACCGGTAATTTACGCGAGCTGTATATGCTGTCTCTTATAACCAAATTCCTGCCGACCAGCGTGACGTTGCTATGAACCAAATGCAGCAGGCAGCTGGAGCTTAACTTGTCTGAAGAGACACGCTCACCTAAACAGTTAAGTGCGCTCCATGAGCAGCTAAAACAACAAGTAGCAGACTCAGAATACGAGTCTGCTGCTGATACTCTCCCTAAAATACTTTCCTTTCTAGAGCAGTTACCTGATGGCTGGACAGAGTCCCGCGAATGGGTGACAGTAGTTGCTGAAGTTGATAGCTACCTCAATGAAGTACAACCAGAGCTAGAAAAAGTCCTCGAAGAAACCAGCGCAGCTGTTACCAAAATAGGTAAAAGCAAAAAAGGCGTCCGAGCGTATACCAAGTAGTCCCATATAGACGTAAGCCATTTCACAATTTACTCCCGACTCCTTGAATGTGAACTAAACTATTAACTGCTTTTAGATGTTGACACCTGTCAACGGTTGGTTAATATGGAGTCTGGTATCAAAAAACACCCGAATAAGGAAATTCAGGCAGCCATTGACTTCGCTTTAGTCTATGGCTGGACGTTTAAGCTGAGTAAAGGTCATGCTTTTGGACGCTTAAAGTGTGGGAAGGGGCATCGGCAACACCAAATTAGTGTCTGGTCAACGCCACGAAACCGATATAACCACGCCAAGCAAATAGTTCGACAAGTCATTGCCTGCGAGGAGTTAACGAGATGAACACCTACAACTTTTCTATTGTCCTGGGCGGTATTTCTAACCGAACTCCCTTATTGGAAGACAAGCTTTATAACGCAGGTTGTGATGACGCATTGGTTTGCTTTTATGGTTCAACGGTTTACTTACAGTTCGACAGGGAAGCTGCAAATTTTCAGCAGGCAGTGCTTTCTGCTATTCAACAGGTAGAGTCACTGAAAGGTTGCCGAGTAATCGCTGTTGATGCAGGGGGCTACGTCGGTATTAGCGACATTGCAGAGCGAACTGGTTTAACTAAGCAGTCTATATCTTTGTTAAAAGAGGGTAAAAGGGGGAATGGTAACTTTCCGTCTCCTTTGTATCGGTTAACGGGAAAACAGCCTTTATGGCAATGGAGTGAAGTGGCTGAGTGGTTAGCTAGTTATGAGAAAATTCCAAAACACTTAGCGGAGCATGCCGAGCTTGTGAATAATCTGAACCTAGCGTTGCAGTTAAGAGACAAAAAGGTGCGAGCACAGGTAGGTGAGCTAATGGAAGCTTTACCTAATAAACACTAGACATAAAAAAACCGACCAATGAACGAATCATGGTCGGCTTTTCTTTCCCTACGCTAAAAGCCTAGGTCAGTAAATTTCTTTACAGTGCTTGGATCTTAGCGTTCAAACGGCTCTTATGACGTGCCGCTTTGTTTTTGCTGATAAGACCTTTAGTTGCGTAACGATCCAGCATTGGGGTTACGTCTTTCATTGCAGCGTTTGCTGCTTCTTTATCTTTGCTTTCAATGGCTGCGTTTACACGTTTAAGGTATGTACGCATCATTGAACGACGGCTTGCATTGTGGCGGCGATTTTTCTCGGCCTGAATCGCACGCTTTTTAGCAGACTTAATGTTAGCCAAGGTGAACTCCTAAATTCATTAACAGAACGCTTCTCTTATAAAGGTTGGCGATTATGCCGTTTTTGCCGCAAAAGTCAACAGCTGAGGCAAGAAAAAATAGCTTTTCGGACTCTTTGCTGACAAGCTTTCATTGTCGACGTACAATCCTTACTCAGCTGCAATGTTAACTCAATAACTCAGGGACGAAAAACGTGTCGAAAGCCTTGCTCCGCTCCGGTTTCATCGTAAGTTTCATGACCCTCATTTCGCGGGTGTTGGGCTTAGTGCGCGATGTAGTCATTGCCAACCTAATGGGTGCGGGTGCGGCGGCGGATGTTTTCTTCTTTGCCAATAAAATCCCTAACTTCCTCCGGCGCTTATTTGCCGAAGGCGCGTTTGCGCAGGCGTTTGTGCCGGTACTCACAGAATACAAACAAGGCAAAGAGCTGTCTGAGCAACAACTCCTAATAGCGCGAGTGTCGGGGACGCTGGGCACTATTATTACCGTGGTGACCTTGTTCGGCGTTATAGCTTCGCCTATTGTCACGGCGTTGTTTGGTATGGGCTGGTTCCTGGATTGGTGGCACGACGGGCCGCAGGGTCATAAGTTTGTACTGGCCAGCGATTTGCTGCGCATTACCTTCCCTTATTTATGGTTCATTACCTTTACTGCTATGGCGGGCGCCATTCTCAATACATTGGGCAAGTTTGCGGTAGCGGCATTTACCCCGGTGTTTTTAAACATCGCGATTATCTCTGCCGCCATCTGGCTGGCACCCAATATGGAGCAACCTGAATACGGACTTGCGTGGGGTGTGTTCTTTGGTGGCTTAATTCAGTTGCTTTTCCAAATTCCGTTCCTTAAAAAAGCGGGTCTTTTAGTGAAGCCTAAATGGGGTTGGAAAGATCCAGGCGTCACGAAAATTCGCAAGCTCATGTTGCCAGCCATTTTTGGGGTTTCGGTGAGCCAAATTAATCTGTTACTCGATACACTCATAGCCAGTTTCTTAATGACCGGCTCTATCAGTTGGCTCTATTACTCCGATCGTCTACTCGAATTCCCGCTAGGGCTCTTCGGTATCGCCATAGCAACGGTCATACTGCCTGCGCTTTCTTCGCGCCATGTTGATAAGTCCACACAAAACTTCAGCTCCACTTTGGACTGGGGGGTTCGTATGGTGCTGCTATTAGGTGTACCGGCTATGGCGGGGCTGTTTGTGCTTGCCGAACCTATGCTGATGGTGCTCTTTATGCACGGCGCATTTAGCCCGGAAGACGCGCGCATGGCGTCTTATAGCTTAATGGCGTATGCGACTGGCTTAGTTAGCTTTATGTTGGTAAAAGTACTGGCAACGGGCTTTTACTCGCGGCAGGACACCAAACGCCCGGTAAAATTTGGCATTATTGCCATGGTTTCGAATATGGTGTTTAACGTCGCGCTGGCCATTCCCTTCAGCTATGTAGGCTTGGCAATGGCAACGGCGGCGTCCGCGGCTATTAACGCCGGCCTGTTAGGCTTTACTCTATATAAAGAAGGCGTTTTAAAAGCGCAGCCAGGCACATGGCGTTTCATTGTTCAGGTTATTTTGGCAACGGCAGTCATGATAGGCGTTATTCTATGGTTGAACCCGGATGCTAACGCATGGCAGCAAAGCAGTTTGGTTGAACGGCCGTGGCTCTTGGCACAAATGATAGGTGCTGGCGTGGCTGCCTATTTAGCGACGTTGCTGGTCAGCGGCATGCGACCACGACATTTCCGTGCTCGCGAGTACTGATTATCATGCGGTTATCGGTTATAATCGCGACTTTCTCAAACGACCTTAAGACGGTTCGGGCATGGAACTGATTCGCGGTACTCACAACTTACGAGATGAACACAATGGCTGTGTGCTGACCATCGGTAATTTCGATGGCGTGCATTTAGGCCATCAGGCGGTATTGGCTCAGGTTCGTGAGAAAGCAAAACAGCTTGGTGTTCCGTCTGCAGTGATGACCTTCGAGCCGCAGCCGCAGGAGTTGTTTCAGCCTGAACAAGCCCCGGCGCGTTTAACCAACTGGCGCGAGAAGTATACAGCGTTAAAAGCGCAGAATATTGACCGTCATATCGTCATTGAGTTTAACAAAAAGTTTGCCAGTCAGCCGGCTCAGGAATTCATTGAGCAAACGCTGGTTAACAAGCTGGGCGTAAAATTCCTGGTAGTGGGAGACGACTTTCGTTTTGGCTATAAGCGAGAGGGCGACTTTGAGCTCCTGAAAAAAGAAGGCGACAAGCTGGGCTTTGAAGTGGTCGACACGCGCAGTTATCGTCAACAACAACAGCGTGTTAGTAGCACGGCTATTCGCCAGGCGCTGGATAACGGTGACTTTGAGCTTGCCGAACAAATGCTGGGCCGACCGTATCAAATGATGGGAAAAGTGGTTCATGGTCGCAAGAACGGCCGGACGATTGGCTTTCCTACCGCCAATGTGCCATTAAAGCGTCTTAAAAGCCCGTTGCATGGGGTGTTTGCCGTAACGGCTGCACATCAGCAAAGCGGAGAAACCTATTCGGGTGTCGCCAATTTGGGCACTCGACCCACATTAAATGGCGACGAAGTGCAGCTAGAGGTGCATTTGTTTGAGTTTTCAGGCAATCTGTACGGTCAGAATTTAACAGTCACTCCGGTGGCTAAACTGCGTAACGAGCAACGCTTTGCGTCGTTACAGCACTTACAAGAACAAATTGAAAAAGATGCCGCCCGCGCACGCGATGCTTTAGCGTGCCGGAGTCAGTAACTATGCGGAAATGGAAACAGTGACTAATGAGTGATTACAAACACACCTTAAACTTGCCGGAAACAGCGTTTCCAATGCGCGGCAACTTGGCTCAGCGTGAGCCGAAAATGCTGGAGCAATGGTATGAAGATGACCTCTACGGTCAAATTCGTGAAACCAAGAGCGGCAAGCCGAAATTTATTTTGCACGATGGTCCTCCGTACGCAAACGGGCAAATTCACATTGGTCACGCCGTAAACAAAATTCTGAAAGACGTTATTGTTAAAGCGAAAACATTAAGCGACTTTGACGCGCCGTATGTGCCTGGCTGGGACTGCCACGGATTACCTATTGAACTACAGGTTGAGAAAAAGCACGGTAAACCGGGTAAAAAGCTCGACTTAGCTCAGTTTCGTGAAAAATGCCGTGAATACGCGCAAACCCAGATTGACCAACAGCGTACTGACTTCAAACGTCTGGGCGTACTAGGTGACTGGGACAAGCCGTACCTGACCATGAACTTTAAGCAGGAAGCGGACAGTGTACGTGCATTGGCCAAAATTATTGATAAAGGCCATTTGCATCAAGGCTTTAAGCCGGTGCATTGGTGTACAGATTGTGGTTCAGCATTGGCTGAAGCGGAAGTTGAGTACAAAGACAAGAACTCACCAGCCATTGATGTTCGCATGCCAGCTGCGGCAACAGCTGAAACCGTTGATCGCTTTAGCACGCCAGAGGGGCATGTGGGTGAAGGCGATGTCAGCATGGTTATCTGGACGACCACGCCGTGGACCATTCCAGCAAACCGCGCGGTAACCCTGGCCGAAGGCCTTGAGTACACGCTAGTGCAAATTGAAGCCGACGGCGAACAGCCGGCAGAGCGCGTCATTTTAGCTGACGACCTGGTCACGGACTGCATGGAGCGCTGGAACATTGCGCATTACCATAAGCTTGGCTTCTGCAAGGGCAAAGACTTAGAAGGGCTGCAGCTACAGCACCCATTGTTTGACCTGCAAGTGCCGGTGATTTTAGGCGATCACGTTACAACTGAAAGTGGTACAGGCTGTGTACACACCGCACCGGGTCACGGTGTTGATGACTTTTTAGTGGGTCAGAGATACGGACTGGAAGTGTACAATCCGGTGGGCGATAACGGTGTGTATAAAGACGATACGCCATTATTTGCTGGTCAGCATGTCTTCAAAGCGAACGAGCCTATCGTGGATAAGCTGCGCGAAGTTGGCAACCTGATGCATGCAGAGAGTTACAACCACTCGTACCCGCATTGCTGGCGCCACAAAACGCCGATTATTTTCCGCGCGACGCCGCAGTGGTTTATTAGCATGGACAAGAAAGGCTTGCGTGCCGGCGCTTTGGAACAAATTAAGAAAGTGGGTTGGTTCCCCGAGTGGGGACAAAGTCGCATTGAGTCAATGGTTGAAGGCCGTCCGGACTGGTGTATTTCGCGTCAGCGTACCTGGGGTAACCCAATTGCCGTATTCGTCAACCGTGAGACTGATGAACTGCATCCGAATACGCTGGAGCTGATGGAAAAAGTCGCACAGCTGATTGAAAAAGAGGGCGTTCAGGCGTGGTTCGATTTAGAGCCAGAGACGTTGTTAGGCGATGAAGCGGATCAATACCGTAAAGTTACTGACACGTTGGACGTTTGGTTCGACTCAGGCGTCACGCACCACTGCGTACTCCGCGAGTTTGATGGCTTGCAATGGCCGGCGGATTTGTACCTGGAAGGATCGGATCAGCACCGTGGCTGGTTCCAGAGCTCGCTGGTCACAGGCGTCGCCATGTATGACGAAGCGCCATACCATCAAGTTCTGACACACGGCTTTACCGTTGATGCGCAAGGCCGCAAGATGTCGAAGTCAGTGGGCAACGTGGTTGCGCCTCAGGACGTGATGAACAAGCTGGGTGGCGATATTCTGCGCCTGTGGGTCGCCTCGGCTGACTACTCGGGTGAAATGACGGTATCGGATGAAATTTTGAAGCGCTCTGCTGATGCGTACCGCCGTATTCGTAACACGTCGCGCTTTTTGCTGGCGAACTTAAGTGGCTTCGACCCGAAAAAAGATACCGTTGCAATGGACGACATGGTCGAGCTGGATCGCTGGATTGTCGGTCGGGCTGCAGATTTACAGAAACAATTACTGGAAGCTTATGACAGTTACCAGTTCCACAGCGTAGTGCAAAAATTAATGCACTTCTGTTCAATTGAGTTGGGCAGTTTCTATCTGGATATCATTAAAGACCGCCAGTATACGGCTAAGTCTGATGGATTGGCGCGTCGTTCATGTCAGACCGCACTGCATCATATCGCCGAAGCGTTGGTTCGCTGGATGGCCCCAATTTGTAGCTTTACGGCTCAGGAAATTTGGGGCTTATTGCCGGGCGAGCGTGGCGAGTATGTCTTTACCGAAAGTTGGTATGAAGGCTTTAGCGAGTTTGCCGGTGTGAGTGACACCGAAAACGAATTTTGGATGCAGCTGCTGGACGTACGTGACACCGTTAACCAAGCGCTGGAGCAGTCGCGTCGTGACGATGTAATTGGCGGTTCTTTGCAAGCTGAAGTAACTTTATATGCCGATAGCGGTTTAGCGAAATCGTTAGAGCGTTTAGGTGAAGAGCTGCGTTTTGCACTGCTGACCTCTGAAGCTCGTGTTGATGCATTGGATAACGCTCCAGCTAATGCTGTAAAAGCGGAGAAGCTGGCGCTTGCGGTGGAAGTGAAGCAGAGTGCTTATAAAAAATGTGAGCGCTGCTGGCATCATCGTGAAGAAGTAGGCACTTTGCCAGAGCACGACGATTTGTGTCAGCGCTGTGTGACTAATATTGATGGTGAAGGTGAGGAGCGTCGTTTTGCCTGATTTTGCACTCTCAAAAAGAGCCACTGGCTTACGCTTTTTGTGGCTGACGCTGTTGCTGTTCGTGATCGACCAAGTCACCAAAATTTGGGTGGCTGGTGAGTTCGAGCTGTATGAAAGTCGCGTGGTCATAGAGGGCTTGTTCAACTTCACCTATGTCCATAACTACGGTGCTGCATTTAGCTTTTTAAGTGACAGTGGCGGCTGGCAGCGTTGGCTGTTTACGGCTATCGCGATTGCCATTAGTGTGGTCTTGCTTATTTGGATGCGCCGTAACCCAGTTGGATTGTGGCGCCAAAACCTGGCTTTTGCGCTCATTCTAGCCGGAGCGATAGGCAACGTTGCTGATCGCTTGATGTACGGTTATGTCATCGACTTTTTCGATGTGCATTATCAAGGGTGGCACTGGCCTGCGTTTAACGTTGCTGATATGGCTATAACGATAGGCGCTGCTTTGATGCTGCTGGAAGCCTTTTTTGATAACCGTCGTGACAAATTAGACGGCGGTGACAAGTCGTAGGGGTACGTTTTGAGTCGTTTACCAATTGAGCATGGCCGCGAAGTGGTCATGCACTTTACCATTAAGCTGACCGACGGGTCGGTTGCAGACAGTACGAAAATGTCGGGTAAACCGGCCAAGTTCCGTATGGGCGACGGTAGCTTAACGGAGAATTTTGAAGCCTGTTTAGTAGGGCTTCGTGAAGGCGCTGAGCGTGAATTCACGTTGGAGCCTAAGGACGCTTTTGGAGAGCCCAACCCGGACAACTATTACTACCTTGATTCGGCTAAGTTTAGTGATGACACTAAGCCAGAGGTTGGCGCTATTTTAGCCTTTACCCAGCCGGATGGAACGGATTTACCGGGAATTGTTCGAAAAATTGAAGGTCCAACAGTGACTATCGATTTTAATCACCCGCTGGCAGGCCAGACGGTGATTTTTGAAGTAGAAATTATCAGCGTTGAGCCGTAACTGACGGAGTCGGTTGAACGCAGGAGGACATATGCAGATTTTGTTGGCGAACCCACGTGGCTTTTGTGCAGGTGTTGATAGAGCCATAACCATTGTTGAGCGTGCTCTAGAGATTTTTGAGCCGCCAATTTATGTGCGTCATGAGGTGGTTCACAACAAATACGTCGTCAATAAACTACGTGACGCAGGCGCCATTTTTGTTGAAGAACTACATGAAGTGCCAGACGATCATATCGTGATTTTCAGTGCTCACGGCGTTTCTCAGGCGGTGCGTCAGGAAGCCAAAGATCGCGGTTTAAAAGTGTTTGATGCCACGTGTCCTCTGGTAACCAAAGTACATATGGAAGTCACCCGTGCCAGCCGCAAAGGACACGAGTGTGTGCTCATTGGTCATGCCGGCCATCCGGAAGTTGAAGGCACAATGGGCCAGTATAAAAACGAAGAGGGCGGCATTTATCTGGTTGAGTCGCCGGAAGACGTTGAAAACCTGGAAGTGAAAGATCCGAAAAATCTTCATTACATGAGCCAAACAACGTTGTCGGTTGATGACACTGCCGACGTTATTGAAGCCCTGCGTCAGAAATTCCCAGATATTAACGGCCCACGAAAAGACGATATTTGCTATGCCACCCAAAACCGTCAGGACGCAGTGCGTGAATTGGCTAGTGACGCGGATATAATGTTGGTTGTCGGAGCGCGCAATAGCTCAAACTCAAACCGTTTGCGTGAGCTGTCAGAAAAGATGGGCACACCGGCCTACTTGATTGATGATGCCAGCTGTATTGATAAGTCATGGCTTGAAGGCAAAAAGAAAGTCGCTGTCACAGCCGGCGCTTCAGCACCTGAAGTATTGGTGCAGGAAGTTATTGCCAAGCTTCAGTCCTGGGGTGGAAAAACGGCTGTAGAACTCAGTGGCCGCGAAGAAAACATCACTTTCTCTATTCCACCAGAGTTAAGACCTCATCCAGCAGCGTAATTTATCGAGATAACCAGATTTCCAATGAGTACAAACGCCTTTCTCCTCGACTTATCTTGATGTCGACCGTGGCATTGTCCTCGTCTAATGAATTCACATTGGAGATAATGGTGAACCCGTTCTCAGTAGTTTGGGCAGGTGGGGGAGAGCCATTTTCCCAAGCAAGGTGAGAGTCCTGTATATAACTATTTAAAACCTCAACAGCCTGAGCTTTGCGCTCAGCTCTCTCAATAGCAGTTAATCCTATCTGAAGCAGTTGCTGGCTGCTTACAGCCCACATAGCAACAAGTGCGGAAGCCACTAATGTCTCAACCAGCGAAAAGCCTTTACTGCTGCGATAACTCATAAAGCGCTTTTTGTTGGTTAAAGTCAGCCGCAAGTTGTTCAGAAAGCACTTCCCACTGATGAGCTTGCTGAGCTTCCAGCATTTGCGCATAAAACAACAGAGCAGCCAAGCTCGCGGAGCTAAGGCTTATGAGTGTGACTAAAGTTAATATCAACGCGAATCCTTTCGCTTTCATAATGAACATCCATTTCTGTTACTGAGGGAAAACCGTAATTGTCCGATTAAATTGTTGTTCCTGAACGCCTTGGGTTGTCTCTCGCGAAATCAACAATGTAATAAACAACTTTGAGCTGTTTTCTGAATTTAAGGAGGCATCAGCCTCAACCTGTAATTCCTGAACGTAAAATTGCGCTCTATCGGTTAACGACTGCCAACCATAACCCGCGCAGTCCAGCGTCATCGGGTTATGTTGTAATTGATAACCTCTAACCCTAAAACCGACAGAGCCTCCGTTTTGTGTCGGAAAGATATAGCAACCACGCTCTGGGTTTTGCACGCCTTCAACCATCGAATTGCTTAAACTGCTAAAAAACTCCTCTGCAACCGCTTGCCCGCTCAACGTAAACCGTGCCTTTGAAACGGAGCTATGTTGAGCGCCTTTCTGCCATTGCAATAGCTGTTGTGCAGTCATGACAATAACGGCTCCCAGTGACGCAGCAACAAGCACTTCAATTAAGCTGTATCCATTACTTTTTTGAGCGTGCTTTCTGACTAGCATAAGGACAAACCAGGCAAAACTGGACCATGACTGACACAGGCGCGTATTCGACCCTTGCTGCTAATAATGACTTTCACGGTATTACTTTCGTTCGTGATACGAATATGCCCGGGCGCAGCACCGCCAGAAACACCGTAGAATATTAACG
>LULR01000080.1_pt1 | contig 63451 bp, 57 predicted proteins | sample 729471 | NCBI WGS metagenome assembly LULR01 (sample SAMN03860284, study PRJNA289734) | marine metagenome | biome: seawater column; feature: ocean; material: water; isolation source: Red Sea water column Station 108 - depth 500m | place: Saudi Arabia: Red Sea | collected 2011-10-15 | depth 500 m
TATTGGCATGCGTCGAATTCGCACGCTGGCTTTTGCAATGGCAATGGAGCAGGTGTTTAAACCCGACAACGACATTGTGAAGATGTTCTCAGAGCAATACATTAAGGAAAGTCGGCAAATTGCGGCAGCGTCGGTGGTTATTACGAAAGACCTCCAACGCCGCGGAATAGGGCACCGGCTGCATCAGGATGTCTCTTTGCTGGCGGGCATGGTATCCAGAATAGGGGTAACACCTATTTTAAGAATGGCCAGTGAATTTGAGGACAGCTTTGCCAACCCTACCTTTATTAACGAGTGTATTTCACAGCTAAGTTCGCCGTTGGGCACCAACATCCTGAAATACTGGCAGTTCACCCCTAATTTGGTGCAGGTACCACAACACTATAATAAAGGGCGCACCAACCTGGACGACGCAATTACCGTTAATTATTGCGACATTGTTCATTTGGCCAGCTTACTAACCGGGTATAACTCGGGTAAAAAGCAAAATGTGACCTTGGTGGAGTATGAATTAAGAGGGGTGATTGAAAGCGCGGACTTCTGGCAGCAAGACTCGACTCAAGAGTCTTACCACCAGGTGCTGGACTTATTTGGCTAACTCGCGTTACTCAAACGCCTTTTTCAAATCATCAAATAGCTGCCCGGCTTCGCCGCTGATTAGCGCAAAGTCGGCATCCACTTTCTCTTCCGGGGTTGGGTCAACCAAATCATCTTTTGCGTCCAGCAGTACGTCGGTTGGTTTAACACGTTTTAGTGCCATATCGGCTTCAAGAATAAACTCCAAGTTTTCCTGCCACACCAAACCTAACCGAGTCACTTGCTTACCGGCAGTTAAATGAGCCTGAATGTCGTCACGAGTCAGGTCTTCCTGTTTACAGCGAATGATGCCACCGTCGGCCTGGGGTGAACGCAGCTCTGCTTCGTCGCCCAGTTCAAAGGGGGCAGGAATGTCTTGTTTTTGTAGCCAGTCGGTCAAGTACACTTCAACTGCCTCAGACGGGCTGAAAGGTCTGACAGGTAAAGACCCCACTGAGCCACGCAATAAACCGAGAAAGTCTTCCGCTTTATTCGCCGCCGACTCGTCAACCGCAATAAATTGACGGTCTAAATCAATGTAGCCCCAGCTTAAGCGAAAACGGCTAAACGCCTGTGGCAATAACTGATGAATTAAGTCTTCTTTTAAGTTTTGTTTTTCTTTGCGCGGCACAGAGCGGCCTTCGGCTTCACTAATCTGACGGACTTTTTCATCGAGTTGAGCGTTAACAACCGTGCTAGGAAGCACTTTTTCTTCTCGTTTAGCGCAGAGTAACCAGCAGTTACCGACGCTATGGGTTAACGTCTCGTTGTCTGGACCAAAGGGAGAGAACCAGCCAAAACTGCTTTGCTCAGTGCGAGAGCATGGGTGAAAGCTGTGCTCCGCAAGCTGCTCTTCAAAGTTTTCGGGTAACGAGAAATTTTCACTGAAATGATAAAAGCGAAGGTTTTTAAACCACATAAATAAGGGTTCCTGTCCGGCATTAGAAACCCTGAATTGTATCGACTAACGGCGCCTGTGTCAGTTTAAAACCTGTACAGGAAATGAAAAGGTGTAAGTCAGCCCTTCACCCGGTTGACTGGTGGCGTCAATATCGCCCTGCAGGGTTTGGGTAACCAGGTTGCGTACAATATGAGTTCCCAAACCACTACCACCGTCATTGAGCTTAGTGGTGAAAAATGGGTTAAAGAGCTTGGTTAAAGCGTCTTCTGAAAGACCATTGCCGTCGTCTTTATAGACAACATGAAGCTCGCTGTCGCGCAGCTCAATATCAATGATCATGGTACCTTGCTCAATGCCGTCGAAGGCATGACGTAATGAGTTTAAAATTAAATTGGTAAATATTTGCGACAGCGCACCCGCCGGGCAACGAATAAATAAGTCGTCGGCACAGTTCAATTCTATTTTATGCTTGGTTTTCTTTAAGTGCGGTTGCAGCGACTGAATCAGCTCTTCTATGTAGCGTTTCACATTTATATCGCGAATGGCGTCAGACGCCTGGTCGACCGCTACCTGCTTAAAGCTACTGATAAGGTCAGAGGCCCGGTGCAGGTTGTTATCCAGTAAGCTGAGGCTTTCTCTGCCTTCTTCTATAAACTTTTGTAATTGTTGCTGTGTCAGTTCTTTATTGGTCAAAGCCGAATCCAGCGAATCCAGTTTTTCTCGCAGGTAAGAAGCTGCTGTGACACTAATACCAATAGGTGTATTCACATCGTGCGTAATACCCGCCACAAGGCCACCAAGCGAGGCCATTTTTTCCGACTCAATGAGTTGTTGCTGGGTTTCGCGTAAGTGGTTCAACGACGACTCAAGCCGCTGGTTAGACTGACGCAGCGTGTTTTCCATAGTACCTGTCTCTTATACTGCTCTAAAATCGCATTCTGTTCGTCCAGCTGTCGGTTTGCCGCTTTCAGCTTATTCTGTGTGCGTTCCAGGTCAGCCTGATATTCTTCGATGTTATCGAGTAGCTGATTATACGCCTGCTCAATAAGTACCAACTCGTTATTGTGCTGATCTTTTAAGCGAATGCGGGAGCGCTCGAGGTTATCCAGGCGGAAGCTCTTAATTTGCTGAGTTAAGTCATTGAGCGGGCGGCTCAACATGCGGCTGAATGCGACCGTAAACAGAATAATTAAAAAGGTACTCTTTATAAGCGCGTTACCAATAATAAAGCCCAAACTGACTTTAATTCGGTCTATGGCTATGTCTCGCGTTGAAAACAGGCTAACGTCGCCGACCTTGGTGGAATGCCCGGAAAACTCGAAAATGAGCGAGTTGTGGTAGCCAAAAATACCGTTACGCTCAGGAAGCAGAATTCCTTCACTGGCTTCTTCGGGCAAGTCAGATATTTCTGAGGTTTCACCCAACTGAACCAAAATATTACCGGCGTCGTCGCGAATCAATACTCCGGCAATAGCCGGAATGCCAATAAGGCCGTCGGCGATACTGTCAATTTGGTCACTATTAAATTCCCAAAGTGAGCGCGTCAAAGACCCATTAAAGGTTCGTTGCTGGTTTTGCAGCTCGGCAATCAGTATGCGCTTGGTATCAAAGTATTCCGCACCAATTTGTACTGCAGTGACAATAAGCGTCAGCACAAAGTAAACGGACAGAACCCGTGTCAGCAGCGATGATGAAATACTTTTGATGGCCATATAAAAGAGGTGTGTGTAAATTTTTTGTCAATATGACCTTAAACTAAATCATTGCTACCCATAACGCAATAAAGCAAAGCGCCCAGCCCTAAGCAATTGACATAAAACTGACACATTTTGGTCATTAAGCTGTCACTAAAACTCACTAAAGTTGCCACAAATTAATTCACAAGGGTTATAACTTATGAAGTTCATTACCTCCGCTGGCGCTTTCGTTTTAAGCTCTGCGCTGTTTTTACCAGCGCTGACAACTGCGGCGTACGCAGCTCCAATACAAGAGCAGGACAAACTTGAGCCTGTTGTTGAAGAAGCCTCTTCAATTAACCAGTCCGCGCGTCAGTCTCAGCTGACCATCGATCAAATTTCAGACAATATGCAAGAGCGCTTGCAGCAGTATAAACGCATCATGAAGGAAATTGATGGTTTAAAAGTGTATACCGCGCAGCTTGAGCAGCAAATTGGTAACCAACAACAGGAAAAGCAAGACATCAACGACTCAATAGACAAAGTCAGTTATGTCGAGCGTCAAATTACTCCGCTGATGTTACGCATGATCGACTCGCTCGAGTCCTTTGTTGAACTGGACGTTCCGTTCCTTGAAACCGAGCGTAACGAGCGTTTAGCGCAATTAAACGACCTGATGGAGCGCGCCAACGTCGACGTTTCTGAAAAGTTCCGCCGTGTTATGGAAGCTTATCAAATAGAAGCAGACTATGGCCGCAACATTGAAGCCTACACGGCAGAACATGAGATTAACGGCCAACAGCAAGACGTCACTTTCCTGCGCATTGGTCGGGTAGCGCTTATTTATAAAACCCGCGACGGTCAGCACCTGGGTATCTGGAACCAGCAGGAGCGCAACTGGCAAGAACTTGATAGTAAGCACTTACCAGCCGTTGAAGAAGCTATCCGCATAGCCCGAAAACAGTTAGCACCGGACATGCTGATGATGCCCGTTTTTGCTAACAAAGCCGCCACAAACAGCGCCGCTGGCCAATAAGGAGTCGCACCAATGAAATTAACACAACGAATTGTTCAGTGGTTCTCAGTTATTGCGCTGGCAGCGACCTCAAGCGCTGCACTCGCCGCGCCGCTGCCGCAAGACCCAATTAACTTAGACCAGCTGTTACAGCAGTTGGAGCAGGGTAAGTTTTCGCAGTCAGAGAGTAATAAGCAACGCGAGCAGCGTTTCCGCGAAAAAGAGCAAGAGCAAAAAGCCATGCTCGAAGACGCGATTGCCCAAAGAAACCAATTGGAGCAACGCGCCGAGCAACTGGAAACTGATTTTGAACAGAACGAAGTCGATTTAGGCAACTTAAGCGACACTCTGACTCAGCGCATGGGCTCACTCAAAGAGCTGTTTGGTGTGCTGCAGCAGGTTGCTAATGATGCTTCAGGCAAGTTCGACAACTCGGTTATTTCAGCGCAGTACCCAGGCCGTTCAGATGCGCTTGAGGAGCTAGCAGAAAACATGAGCTCGTCGTCTAAACTGGCGTCTATTGAAGACATTGAAAGTGTCTGGTTTGCCCTGCAAGAGGAAATGACCGAATCGGGTAAAGTCGCTGAATTCACGACTGAGGTGACAGCAGCCAACGGCGACAAAGCTGAACAAGAAGTCGTTCGTGTTGGTGCTTTTAACCTGGTTTCAAATGGCAAGTATTTAGAGCGCATGAGCTCAACCGGATCTGTTGCTGAGCTGGTACGCCAACCCTCAGGTCGCTATCTGGACACTGCTGAAAATATCCAGCAAACCGACAGTGGCATTGTCACATTCGGCGTTGACCCAACAGGCGGCTCAATTCTTGGTTTATTAGTTCAGGCACCAAGCTTAGGTGAGCGTATCGACCAAGGCGGTACCGTGGGTTACATCATTCTTGCTTTGGGTGCTATTGGCTTGCTGTTTGCGTTAGAGCGCTTTGTGTCACTGATGCTACTGGGCAACAAAGTGAAACGTCAGCTTAAGAAAGACAAGCCAAGTCAGGACAACCCGCTGGGTCGAGTCATGCTTATTAAGGACAAGTATCCGCAAGCCGACACCGAAACGCTGGAGTTGAAGCTCAGTGAAGGTATCTTGCGCGAAGTTCCTAAAATTACACGCAACCTGACGTTCATAAAAATCATTTCTGTGGTCGCACCGTTGATGGGTCTGTTGGGTACCGTGACAGGCATGATCAATACCTTCCAGGCGATAACACTATTCGGTACGGGTGACCCGAAACTGATGGCAGGTGGTATTTCTCAAGCCCTGGTCACAACCGTACTCGGCTTGGTGGTCGCAATACCCATGACCTTATTGTTTGCCACCTTACACACTCGCAGTAAAAACCTGATTCACATATTGCAGGAGCAGGCGTCCGGCATTATTGCGGAGCGCTCAGAGCGAGGAGAGTAACCGTGTTATTTCTCATCGAGTTTAATAATGCGATTAGAGATTTCATTGAGGCTGGCGGGCAAGTCCTGCTGGTCATCGGAATCCTCATTTTTAGTATGTGGTTAATGATTCTCGAGCGCATTTTTTACTACCTGAAAGGGCATCGTGCGCGTGTTAAAGACACGCTTAAGCGCTGGCAGCAACGTGAAGACAAGTCATCCTGGAACGCAGAGCAAATTCGTCAGGCAATGATCTCACGCGTCGGGTTGGCTCTGGGCGGTAACTTACCAGTGATAAAAGCCTTAGTCGCGTTATGCCCGTTGTTGGGCCTCATGGGCACTGTGACCGGCATGATTGAAGTGTTCGACGTTATGGCGGTAACAGGTACCGGTAGCGCCCGCTCTATGGCATCGGGCGTATCAAAGGCCACTATTCCGACAATGGCGGGCATGGTTGGCGCACTGTCCGGCGTATTCGCCGCCACCTGGTTACAGCGCACCACCCGTCGCGAGCGCATGAAGCTGGAAGACAAAATACTTTTAGAGCGTCACTAAGGTGAGGCTGAGGAAACAACTATGAAACAGCATTTTGCCAACTTAATTGAAGAAGAAGAGAGCAACATCGACATGACGCCCATGCTGGATGTGGTGTTCATCATGCTGATTTTCTTCATTGTTACCGCCTCTTTTGTGAAAGAAGCGGGTATTGATGTAAACCGCCCTGATGCCGCCACCGCGGTTCAGAAAAACAGGGCAAACATCTTAGTTGCGATAAGTGATAACAACGAAATTTGGATAAACAAACGCCAGGTGGATGTGCGTGCAGTGCAGGCCAATATCGAGCGCTTATACGCAGAGAACCCGCAAGGTTCTGTGGTCATTCAGGCTGACGAAGAGTCCAACACACGTGTCCTCATTAAAGTAATGGACGCAGCGCGAGCCGCTGGTGTGTATGACGTATCTGTTGCAACTGACGAAGAGTAACCCGCAATGAGACTTTTGGCAGCATTATTGGTCGCCGCGTTTGTCACTATTGGACTGTTTTACTTGATGCAGTCGTTAATAAGCGGTGGCGAAGGGGCAATGAGCGAGCCGCCGCGAGGCAGTGTGCTGGACTTTGTGCGTACACCAGAGCCTGAAGAAGTGCAGGAAAAGGAGCGTAAGCCTGAGCGTCCCCCAGAGCCTGAACAGCCGCCTGAAGATTTGCCGCAACCACAAATGGATAACGACATTGCTGATGCGGATAGCGGCTCAGGTTACGACTTCTCGGCCGGTATGGATGCCGGTGCCGACATTGGCAATGGCATGTCACTGCAAGCCAGCGACGGCGAGTATCTGCCTATTGTGAAAGTGCAGGCGGCTTACCCTCGGCGTGCGTTACAGCGTGGTATTGAAGGTTATGTGGTGGTGGAATTTACTGTGACCAAACAAGGCTCGGTGCGTGATCCTGTCGTTGTCCAGGCAGAGCCGGAAGGCATTTTTGATCAGGCTGCTATGGATGCGGTACTGAAATTCAAATACAAACCACGGGTCATTGATGGTGAAGCGGTTGAAGTTGACGGAGTCAGAAACCGCATGACCTTCGAAATGAACTAATTGGGTGACTTATGAACATGAAATTTGTGGTGATTGCCGCCTTAAGTGGCTGGATAGCATTAACGCAGCCAGTGCTTGCACAACAAACGGAACGTGTGCCAGCACTGCGCGAAAAAGTATATGGTCAGCTGGCACGGGCGCAGGAACAAGCCGACAACGGTAATCTTCAGCAAGGGCTTAGCATACTGTCAGACATTGAAGGCAAAGCCGACAGTATGAACAGTTATGAGCGTGCCATGCTCTGGAACTTCTACGGCTTTATGTATTACGAGCAGGATCAAATAGGCCAGGCCATTAACTATTTCGAGAAAGTTGTGAATGAATCGCCAATTCCCGAGTCGCTCAAAAAAAGTACCCTGTTCAGCCTGGCTCAACTGGCGTTAAGCGAAGGTCAGTATCAACGTTCTGTAGAATTTCTGGGGCGCTGGGAAGCGTTGGCTGAACAAGACGAATTGGGCAAAGCCTGGGTATTAAAAGCGCAAGCCTTTTATCAGTCGGGAGACTTTAATAAAGCGCTGCCGCTCATTGATAAAGCCATTGCTAATGCAGACGCCAACAAGAAAACGCCCGACGAAAACTGGTTAATACTCAAACGTGCACTGCACTATGAACTGGAACAAACTGAACAAGTCGCCAAAGTCATGGAACGCCTGGTCACTGACTACAGTAAACCGGAATACTGGCTGCAACTGGCGGGTGTCTACGCGCAGTTAGAGCAGGACAAAAAGCAATTAGCGGTTCTGGAAGCAGCGAATCAGCAGGGTTTTATTGAAAAAGCCAGCGACTGGCGTCAGCTCGCACAAGCGTACTACTTTAATGAACTGCCGTTTAAAGCAGCAGAGACATTAAGCAACGCCATGCAAAAGGGTGTGGTCGAAGCCAATGTTGATAATCTGAAATTCATAGCGCAGGCCTACGCTCAGGCAAAAGAGTATGAATTAGCCATTCAGGCCTATGAGAAAGCATCAGAGCAGGTCGACCATGGCGACTTTGCCGCGCAAATTGCACAACTGCATTTAAACCTGAACAATAATGACCAAGCCATTAAGTACGTTGAACGCAGCCGTAATAAAGGCCAGGTATCGAACCCGGGACATTTGCATTTAGTAGAAGGAATGGCGGCGTTAAATTTAAAAGACTACAAGCTGGCGCTACAAGCCTTTGAACAGGCAAGCGAATATGAAAAAACAGCATCTGCTGCAAAGCAGTGGTTAAAGTACGCGAAAGCGCAATATCGACAAAAGGAGCAGTTGGCTTCGTTAATTGACTTATAGCTGTCATAAAGATGTAACAAAAAAGACATAGAATTGACTCATGGCAGAAAAATAACTGCAATAATTCTTATCGTGTCGATAATGCGGTTAAGAATTAGGCAGTTTAGTAATGAGTTAATGAGGGTTCTATGAAAAAGTCTTTAATTGCGTTGTTAATTGCAGGTGCCACGTTTCCAGCATTTGCGAACGATGATGGCACCTTGACCGTTTATGGTCGTGCCAATGTGTCTTTACAAAGTAATGACACTGGTGACGGTGCTGAAGCCGAAGTAGTCAGTAACGCGTCGCGCTTCGGTTTTAAAGGCGCGGCTGAGCTTAAGAGCGACTTGGAGGTATTTTATCAGCTTGAATTTGGCGTTGATCTGGCAGACTCCAGCGACGACAAAGATGCGGTAACTAATCGTAACCAAGTTGTTGGCCTGCGCGGTAACTTTGGTGAAGTCATGATTGGCCGTTACGATACCTTCCTGAAGGACTCGCAAGGCTCTATCGACGCGTTTAAAGACTACGAAGCAGACCTAAAAAGCTTATTCGTTGGTGAGGAACGCCCGGACAACACGGTAACCTATTACTCGCCAACCTATAACAACTTCACCTTTGGTGTGACTTACATTGCATCTGAAAACGACGCAGAAGATGACGGCGTTTCAATGGGGGTGTTGTACGGAGACGACAAACTTAAGAAAACACCATTTTACGCTGCCATTGCGGTTGACCGTGACGTCGACGGTTACGACACCGAGCAACTCAGTGTGCACACCAAATTAGGTGACTTTAAATTAGGTGCCGCTGTTCAGCAGTTTGAAAGTACCGACGGCCTGGAAGACGGCGACGGTTATTTGCTGAGCGCGACTTACCCAATTCATAACTGGGTGTTGAAAGGCCAGTACCAGTCAGTCGACGAAAGCGGTGAAAGTGACGCCTCGTTCACATTTGGTGCTGACTATCATTTCACCGGCGACACTCGTGTGTACGCATGGTACACCGGTCGTGAGTGTGACATTGCTACCTACGAAAGCCGTGGTTGTGGTGCAACACCAGGCGCAGAGCAAGACTTTTTCGCCGTTGGCATTCGCCACGACTTTTCCTGGTAAGCGTCTAAAGCAGACTAATGTAGCCTGATCGCCTCGGTCAGGCTACACTATAGGCGTCATTCTCAACCTCTGTACTTAATATGACCAACCTGGCGGTACTTGGCTTTTACCTACTTATTGGTTTTATTCTAAAACGCTCCGGGAAGTGCCCCGACAACACGGCCGAAGTTCTTAACTTATACGTTATTTATGCCGCGTTACCCGGCGTTATTTTTAGCAAAGTACCAGGCCTGGAATTTTCCGCTGACTTACTTATTCCGGTTATTATTCCCTGGGTGCTGCTGGCGTTTAGTGCCGTGTTTATCTTCCTTATTGGCAGGGCACTGAACTGGCGCAAAGAAATTGTCGGCGCTCTGTTAGTTTGTGTTCCTTTAGGGAATACTTCTTTCTTCGGTTTTCCGATGATAGAAGCCTTCTACGGCAGCGACGCTATTGCCTATGGTTTGCTCTATGACCAGTTTGGCTCGTTCTTCGGGTTGGCCATTTACTCAACCGTTATTATTGCGCTTTATAAAGACCAAGACGAAAAGCCGACCGTGGCAGGTGTTTTTAAAAAAATTATTACTTTCCCGCCGTTTATCGCTTTGGTGCTGGCGCTGTTAACTAAAAGTCTGAGTTACCCCGATGTTTTTCAGCGCCTAATTGAGTCATTAGCCGTTACGTTAGTGCCGGTCATTATGATAGCCGTGGGTTTTCAACTGAAGTTCCGTTTACCCAAAGGCAGTAAAACACCGTTGGCCATTGGCTTGTTAACCAAGCTGGTACTCATGCCGGCAGTGGCTATGTTACTGCTGTTCAGTTTTGGCTTTGACAACACACTGATTCAAGTCACCATCTTTGAAGCGGCTATGCCGCCTATGATAACGGCTGGCGCCGTTGCTATTATGGCGGGTTTGGCGCCGGGGATATCGGCAGCCATGGTCGGCTACGGCATACTACTGGCCTTTATCACACTGCCGTTAACCTACGAATTAATGCAATTTTTGGCGTAAAACAGGAAGCGGCTATCGCCGTTTCCATGCTTTAAACATGGCTTCGGTAATACCTAAGCCGATAATTGCGCCTTCATGTAATTGCTCTAAGTCGGCTATTGTCATAGCAATAAACTTGTCTGGCTGCTCAATCTGGTTGTCATGGCAATAACGGCTCAAAAACGCACTTATTTTTGCTCCGCTAATGTCATTTCTTATGACCAGTCCCATCGCTTCTTTCCTGGCCGCTCGGTATTTAATGCGGTAGGCATCGATATCACCCAAAGACTCTTTTACCACATCATACTGTTCACAAGACTTTTTATAAGCCCACTCAAATAGCTCCAAAGCTGGCTGTACTTCGTTAGTTTCATAAAAATACAGCAGAGCCTTAAAGTAGTCCTCTTGCGGCACATCAGTAAAACTTAACGGGCATAAGTTGCCCTTTATAAATGGAATGTTACAGGTAAGCCGGGCTGTTCGTTTGTTCACATCTTCAAATGCCTGCAAGTAGGACAAATGCACTAGCAGAAAAAAGCTTTGTTCAAAAGGGTCGCTAATTTGCTCGGCTTTTAACAACACGCGCGCTAACAGTTCTTTGATTTGGTGAGGGTTGCTGAGAGGTGTATACGCCGACTTCCCAATAGTCACTTCAAGCTCTCGTTCTCTTCCACACGCATTAGGATTCGCCAGTAAGTCTTGAGACAACAAGTAATGAATGTTTCGAACCGTAAAAGAGCTGAGTGTTATATCTTCTGCATTTTCAATCAGAAACTCGATCGCTTCCTTATGGTTCATTATCATCACGGTTTCTTCGTGAACCTTACCCTCTGCTGATACCCCTTGTTCTATCAGTTTTTGAGTGTCGAGCTTAGAGTACGTATTGCCCTCTAAACGACTTGAGTTGTACGACAGGTCTATTAGTAGCTTTTGTCCAATCTCTTTAGCATAAGTCCCGGCAGCCAATGCTTTGTCAACTCGCTTACCCATTGTGTGAAGCTTAGTGCGCACAGACAACGGCACGTAAAAAGTCTTGTTAGGAGTATATTGCTCGACTAACTGCCGTTGGTAAGTACTTTTAGTTCGGCCATAGGGGGGCGTGTCCAGGTAGGCTAACTTGGTCAAGGACTCTGCAGAAAAAATAGGGTGTTGATTATATTGATGCTCTTCTTCATTGAGCTCACGACTCTTTGTAGCGGCCAGCTCAGCCACAGAGCTGGCAATACCATAGGGTGCTAAGCGATAAGTGCGTGCTTTTTTCTCACCGTCAGCAATGACTTGTCCATGTTCAACCAGCTTTTTCAGCCTTCGCTGTAGCGTCTTTTTGGGCATGTCGACTGCTAGGTGGTTTTGCAAGGCACCTATGGACAAGGGCTGTCCAATACTTTCCAGACATGTAAGTATAGCTTCTAATTCAGCTTGAATGGTCATAAAACTCACTTTATTGGACAGCTAATGCAATATTAATGTCCATTAAAGCATATTTATTGGACATTACACAGTATTTTTGTCCAATAAATTAAACGATATTGGACAAATAGACCCAAAAGCATCATAAACAATAGAAATCTTACAGCAATGTGTCGCTGGTCATAAAAATGTCATATTCTTTAGTAATAATTGGCTCAACTGATCCAATAAGGGACTAAATACATGTCGCGTAGAATTCTAATTGTAGAAGATGAAGCCCCCATTCGTGAGATGTTGAGCTTTGTTATGGAGCAACACGGCTATCAAGCAGTCGAAGCTCATGATTTTGACGCCGCTGTCGGTAAAATTGCCGAGCCATACCCCGACATGGTATTGCTCGACTGGATGCTCCCCGGCGGCTCAGGTATTCAACTGGCTAAAAAAATTAAAGGCGATGACTTCACCCGCAATATACCTATTATTATGTTGACCGCCCGCGGCGAAGAAGAAGACAAAATAAAAGGTCTGGAAGTCGGTGCTGACGACTATATTACCAAGCCATTCTCACCCAAAGAGCTCATGGCAAGAATGCGCGCTGTATTCCGCCGTGTAGCGCCAACGGTGTTAGACGAGCCGTTGGAAGTTGAAGGCTTAAAGCTCGACCCCGTATCGCACCGCATTTCGGTTGGCGACAACAGTGTTGACATGGGACCAACCGAATTCAAGCTACTGCACTTTTTTATGACACACCCAGAGCGCGTCTACAGCCGTGAACAACTGCTGGACCACGTTTGGGGCACTAATGTTTACGTCGAAGACAGAACCGTTGATGTGCATATTCGTCGGTTACGCAAAGCGTTGGCTGACCACGGTTTCGACCGGTTAATACAGACCGTGCGAGGAGTCGGTTATCGTTTCTCGAGTCGTTAACAGCGAGTCTGCTTGATATGGACAGAGACTATTCAAACTGGCAGTCGCTGCGCAATCTGGCGCTTTTTTTGCTGCCGTTTATTTTTGTTGGCTGGCTGTTCGGTATTTTCTGGCCGCTGCTGACGTTCGCTTTGCTGGGTCTGGTGTGCTGGCATTATTTTTATCAGCAAAAACTCATTAAATGGTTATGGCAAAGTCGTACTTTAATGCCGCCATCAGCGCCGGGTAGCTGGTCCTATATTTATGACGGCATTTATCGTTCGCAACGCCGCAGTCAAAAGCGCCGTAAATCGCTGGCACGCTTATTAAGACGCTTTCGGGAAGCGGCAGAAGCACTACCGGACGCAGCAATTGTCTTTCGTGCCGACGGTGCGCTGTTGTGGAGCAACAAACTCGCACAGTTTTACTTCGGCCTGCGTTGGCCGGACGACGCCGGACAAAGGCTGTCTAACCTTATTCGTCACCCGGAGTTTTCGGTGTATCTCAGCAAAGGGCAGTTTGATGATGCGCTCACCATTCCTTCTCCTGTGCGTGACAGTCTCGACATTGAAATTCGCATTATGCCGTACAGCGAAGACCAGTTCTTACTGGTGGCGCGTGACGTCACCCAAGTTAAACGTCTGGACTCAATGCGTCGTGAGTTCGTTGCTAACGTGTCGCACGAGTTAAAAACGCCGTTGACGGTGTTACAGGGGTATCTGGAAATGCTGGAAGAGCCGGAACAAACGCCGCCGGCTATGCTGAAAAAAGCGGTCGAAAATATGAACGCGCAAAGTGACCGCATGGGCAACTTAGTCGACCAACTACTCGTACTGTCACGCATGGAAACTCCGAGTGACGACGTGTTCGACCACGAAGTGAATGTGCCGGCTTTACTGGAGCAGCTACAAACGGAAGCGCATCGCCTTAACGAACAGAAACAACACAAGCTGCAGTTTAATATCGACCCCATTCATATTTACGGCAAAGAATCGTTACTACGCAGTGCCATGCAGAACCTGATTACTAACGCCATTCGTTACACGCCGGAAGGAGGCGAAATAGAGGTGTGTTGGAAAGAGACCTCGGGCGGCGTTGAATTCAGCGTGACCGATAATGGCAAAGGCATACCAGCGCAGCATTTGCCGCGGCTGACTGAACGTTTTTATCGCATCGATGAAGACCGAAACAGCGCCAGTGGCGGAACCGGGCTAGGGTTGTCTATCGTTAAGCAAGCTGTCGAACACCATAACGCACAACTGGACATAAGCAGTACACCGGGCAAAGGCAGTCGCTTTGCTTTTCAACTGCCGCACGGATTAATTAAGTCATAAATTTTTCACATTGTCATAAAGCTGTCATAAAACGTTCTTAAACTACGCATTATCGAAGAACGACTTTCTGAAGTTAGACAAAACCCACAGAGGTGAAAAACATGTTTCAATCAACTTTGAACAAGACATTAACTGGTTTAGTCGCGGCGGGCACTTTAATGTTCAGCTCGCTGGCAGCTGCAACCGACGACTTACCAGAATACGAAAAAGTCAGCGGCTTATCAGGCAACTTATCATCGGTTGGCTCTGACACTCTGGCAAATATGATGACGTTTTGGGGCGAAGAATTTAAGCGCATGTACCCAAGCGTTAACATCCAAATTCAGGCGGCGGGCTCTTCTACTGCGCCACCAGCACTGACCGAAGGCACTTCAAGCTTCGGCCCTATGAGCCGCGCTATGAAGTCAAAAGAAATCGAAGCTTTTGAAAAGCGCCACGGTTATAAGCCAACACCAGTGCGAGTTGCTATCGATGCGTTAGCGGTATTCGTACATAAAGATAACCCAATCGAAGGTTTATCGATTGCCGAAGTTGACGCTATTTTCTCGTCAACGCGTAAATGCGGTGCTAACCAGCAAGTCAACCGCTGGGGACAACTGGACTTAGACGGCGACTGGACTAGCCGTGATTTACAGCTGTACGGCCGCAACTCGGTGTCAGGTACTTATGGTTACTTTAAAGAAGTGGGTCTTTGTGACGGTGACTTCCGCTCTAACGTAAACGAGCAACCTGGCTCAGCGTCAGTTGTTCAGTCAGTCTCTACGTCACTGAACGCAATTGGTTATTCAGGTATTGGTTATGTCACTTCTGGTGTGAAAGCGGTACCTATTGCTAAAGGCGACGGCGACGACTTTATTGAAGCGTCACGCGAAGAAGCGTTAGCGGGTAAATACCCACTGGCACGTTTCCTCTACGTATACGTGAACAAGCACCCGAACAAACCATTAGGTAAAGCAGAAGCTGAGTTCATGAAAATGATTCTGTCGAAGCAAGGTCAGGATATTGTGAACAAAGATGGCTACATTGGTTTGCCGAAGCAAGTTGTTGACGCTGAGCTTAAAAAGCTGGGCCTTAGCCACTAAAAAATTACGTCATAACAAAGCCGGTAGTTCCTTGACACTACCGGCTTTTTTCTATTTTGACACTTTAGTGAAGAAAATATGACGGAACTGTAACAGTACTGTCATAAAACTTTACTACACTACTACCCAGTTAAGACGCAGTTAAACTTAAAGTCATTTTAGAGTCCGAGGTCACAATGGCAACACAATCTGCCCAACAGCTGTCGGCCAATCGCATGCGATTGTTCAAAGACCGTTTCGCGCGTTATGGCGTAACGGCTGGCGGCGTTATGGTATTGGTCGCACTGCTTCTGATCTTCTTCTACCTGCTTTACGTGGTGCAGCCGATATTTGAATCGGTCAGCTTGAAAAAAGTAAACAGCTTTAACCTGCCCGAATCGGGACAAGTCGAAGCCGTAGGTATGGAAGAGCAGGCCGAAATTGGTTATCGCTTTTTACGAAGTGGTGAGCTGCAATTTTTCTCCCTTATCGACAAAAATGATCGTCGCTCAGGCGATATTTTACTGAGCGAAACTTTTGTTGAACCGGAAAATGTTAGCAGCTTTGCGAAAACCTTACCGGTAAACCACCAGTACGCCTATGGGTTAGAGTCGGGTGAAGCTGTTGTGGTTGAACCTAAGTTTTCTGTGACTTTCCCGGAAACAGCCGCAACCGCTGCAACAGACAGAGTTGAACGTGTCATTACGCCTCGTTTTGAGGTGAAAAATGACGGGCAGCCGCTGGTTGTCGATGAAAACGGTCGCGCACTTGAAAAGCTGTCCTATGAAACTGACGGCAACGGGATGCTGTTCGCTGCAGCGGTTGAAAACAGCACCTTGCTGATAACGCACTTTGTTGCCGAAGAGAACTTCATGACCGGCGCAGTTACATTAACGCCGAACTACACTGAAATTCCTTTAAACACCGCTATTGATGACATTGTTGTCACGCCTGACTTACGACAAGTCATTGCGCGTCGTGGCAACCGCGTGCACGTATTTGATATTTCTATTAGTGGTAACGTAACTGAGCGTGAACTGCTGCCTATGCGCACGCGCGAGCTGGGTAATGCCACCGGCATGTACCTGTTGGCCGGGGCGTCTTCTGTGTTGTTAACCCATGACACAGGTAAAGTCTCACAGTGGTTTGAAGTACCGGGTGACGATGGCCGTCAGTATCAGTACATTCGCAGCTTCGACGCCGGCTCACCGATCACTGAAATTGAAGTAGAATATTATCGCCGTACGTTTTACACCTTGTCTGAAAACGGCGACATGAACATTTTTCATACCACGGCAGAGGCAGATCTCTATCGAGGTAAGCCCGCCGAGGCTAAAGTTCAAGCAGTCATGGTTGACCCGCGCGCTAACTATCTGCTGATGAAAACAGCCGAAGGTTATGGCTTGTACGACGTCGACAATGAGCACCCGGAAGTCAGCTGGAGTGGTTTGTGGCAGGAGGTCTGGTACGAAGGCTATCCAGAGCCGGATTACACCTGGCAATCAACCTCGGGCTCTGACGACTTTGAGTCCAAATTCAGCCTGGTGCCTATTTCTTTCGGTACTATAAAAGCAGCGGCTTACGCCATGTTATTCGCGGTGCCTATTGGTTTAGCGGCAGCGGTTTACACGGCTTACTTTATGTCGTCGTCGGTGCGCAGATACGTCAAACCGACCGTCGAAATAATGGAAGCATTGCCTACGGTTATTCTTGGTTTTCTTGCCGGCCTTTGGTTAGCACCCTTGGTCGAGGCCTATTTGCCTGGGTTTGTGGCGGTGCTCTTGCTGGTGCCCCTGGCTATTATTCTTATGGCAGCCCTGTGGAGCCAGTTGCCGACCCAAATTAAGAGCAAAGTCAACGACGGTCGCGCCGCATTACTGTTAATTCCTGTTGTCCTGGCTGTGGGGTGGTTCTCGTTTGAAATCAGTCCGTGGGTTGAACAGGTGGTCTTTGACGGTGACGCACGTCGCTTCATTACTAACGAACTTGGCGTTACTTTCGACCAACGGAACTCGCTGGTGGTCGGTATTGCAATGGGCTTTGCGGTTATCCCAACCATATTCTCCATTGCTGAAGACGCAGTATTTAGTGTACCTAAACACTTGTCGAACGGTTCGCTGGCATTGGGTGCCACGCCATGGCAAACCCTGACTAAGGTTGTCCTGCTAACTGCGAGCCCTGGTATTTTCTCGGCAGTGATGATGGGGCTGGGTCGTGCCGTTGGTGAAACCATGATAGTACTCATGGCGACCGGTAACACGCCAATTATGGACTGGAACATCTTTGAAGGTATGCGCACCTTGTCGGCGAACATTGCTGTTGAAATGCCGGAATCAGAAGTCGGCAGCTCGCATTACCGTATTTTGTTCCTGGCGGCCTTTGTGTTGTTCATATTCACCTTCTTCTTTAACACCATTGCTGAATTTGTGCGCCAACGCTTGCGCGACAAATACAGCTCAATGTGATCCGCGGAATTGAGGTTTAACGATGAAAAAGTGGTTTAGAACCGGAAAACCCTGGATTTGGCTAACGGCCGGCTCGGTCAGCGTCAGTCTAATTGCGGTCATTGGGCTGGTCATTATGATTGGCTGGCGAGGGTTGTCATTTTTCTGGCCGTCTGCCATCCATGAAATGGATATTAAGCAAGCCGACGGCAGCACCAAGCACATAATCGGTGAGGTGTACGACTCAGAAGTGGTGCCGACAACGCGTTTGCCACAGTCTATGGTCGACTTGGCTGACATAGAGTCAGAAACCGTCACTCGTTATCTAATGAAAATTGGTAACCGTGAATACGTGCCGCTGGACTTTACCTGGGTGCTGGAGTCATTGGTTACCAAAGACACCACGCCAAAAAATATGGCGGTTATTGAGCGCAGTAAAGACGGCAACTTTTACGGCCGCATTACGGCAGTCACCGAAAATGGCGAAGTTGTTGCCAAACAAAGTGACGAAGACTTCCGAAAAGTCATGTTCGAGCGTGTTGAACGTGCGGTCGAGCTCAATATGCAAGCTATGGGACTGCAGGAAGGTGAAATATCGTCTATCAACTACCAGCTGAATGAGCTGTCGCTTGAGCGCCGCCGACTGGAGTTACAGGACGAGTTGACTGAGCAGGCCATCGCTGACTTGCAGGCACAGCGTGAGCAGTTAAATGCTGACTATCAGGAATATGAAAAAGAGCTATTCGACCTGCGCGAACAAGCACAGCGAGACGCTTTAATCGTGAAGGACTTTCGCGGCGAAGACGTAAAAGTGCCAATGTACCGGGTGTTGGACGTTAACTTCCCGAATGACATGGGCTTTTTCGCCAAGCTGGGGCATTTCTTCCAGCAAATTGGTAAGTTTGTCAGTGACGACCCGCGTGAGGCAAACACAGAAGGCGGCGTATTCCCGGCCATTTTCGGTACCGTATTTATGGTACTGCTCATGTCCATTATTGTGACACCCTTTGGTGTGGTTGCGGCGGTTTATCTGCACGAATACGCCGGTAAAAACCCGGTCACCAAGCTCATTCGTATTGCGGTGATTAACCTGGCCGGTGTCCCGTCGATTGTTTACGGCGTATTTGGCCTGGGCTTCTTCGTTTACATGGTGGGTGGCAGCCTGGACCAAGTTTTCTATCCGGAAGCTTTGCCGAATCCAACCTTTGGTACGCCGGGCGTGCTCTGGTCTGCGGTAACTCTGGCTATATTGACACTGCCGGTGGTTATTGTCTCGACCGAAGAAGGCTTGTCACGCATTCCGCCATCGCTGCGCGAGGGCAGTTTGTCGCTGGGTGCAACCAAGTGGGAAACCATCTGGCGCATTATATTGCCAATGGCATCGCCGGCTATTATGACAGGGCTTATTTTGGCTGTCGCTCGTGCGGCGGGTGAGGTAGCACCGCTAATGCTGGTGGGTGTGGTCAAGTCGGCACCTATGCTGCCGGTAGACGGGAACTTCCCGTACTTACACTTAGACCGTAAGTTTATGCACTTAGGATTTCATATTTACGACGTTGGCTTCCAAAGCCCGAACGTTGAAGCGGCGCGACCGCTGGTGTACGCCACCTCGTTCTTACTAATTACCGTCATTGTCGGTCTTAACCTGACGGCCATTGGTGTGCGTAACCATTTACGTGAAAAATATCGCTCTCTTGAGCACTAAAATTTTGATGAATTAGCGAAAGGGTCAGAATTTATGATTTCGGTAAACCCGAGTACAAGCAACATGGAAAAGCTGGACTTACACAACTTGCCAGCCGAGCAAACTGCGTTGGATATTAAGAACCTGAACTTATACTACGGTGAAGATCAGGCGCTGCATGACATTTCCATGCGCATTCCGAAAAACCGCGTTACCGCGTTTATCGGACCGTCGGGTTGTGGTAAATCAACCTTATTGCGTTGCATTAACCGCATGAATGACCTGGTGGAAATTTGCCGCATTGAAGGCGAAATTGAAATGCACGGCCAGAACATTTACGACAGAAGTGTTGATGTTGCCGCATTAAGACGCCGTGTCGGTATGGTGTTCCAGCGTCCTAACCCGTTCCCGAAATCTATTTACGAGAATGTGGTGTACGGTCTCCGTTTACAAGGCGTAAAAGACAAGCGCGTGTTAGACGAAGCGGTGGAAACCTCATTGCGCGGCGCCGCCTTGTGGGACGAAGTGAAAGACCGTTTGAACGCCAGTGCATTCAGCCTGTCGGGTGGTCAGCAGCAGCGTTTGGTTATTGCGCGCTCTATTGCTATTGAGCCGGAAATTCTGCTGCTGGACGAACCGACGTCGGCGCTGGATCCTATCTCAACCTTAACCATTGAAGAGCTTATCACCGAGCTGAAAGAAAAGTTCACCGTGGTTATTGTTACCCACAACATGCAACAGGCGGCTCGTGTGTCAGATCAAACGGCATTCCTGTACATGGGTAAAATGATAGAATACGCAGATACTGACACCTTATTTACGACGCCTTCGGAAAAGCAAACCGAAGACTACATTACCGGTCGTTACGGCTAAGGAGAGTGTTATGGATAAAATGAACATGAGTAAGCACATATCCGGTAAGTTCAATGAAGAACTTGAAGCTGTGCGTAACCGGGTATTAAGCATGGGTGGAATGGTTGAACAGCAAATCAGCGACGCGCTGGAAGCCATTCAAAAAGGCAACGTTGAGCTGGCTGAAAAAGTCCTGAGCAGCGACCACAAAATTAACAAGCTGGAAGTGCAAATTGACGAAGAATGCGTACACATTATCGCTAAGCGTCAGCCGGCTGCTAGTGACCTGCGGTTGGTCATTGCTATTATCAAAACCATTGCCGACTTAGAGCGTATTGGTGACGAAGCAGAGCGCATTGCCAAAGTGGCGAAGGAAAGCTTCAACAAAGACCAGCAGCAACTGTTGGTCAGCCTGGAGAACTTAGGTCAGCACATTCTCAGCATGCTGCGTAAAGTGCTCGACGCCTTTGCCCGCATGGACTTAGAAGCAGCTTACGATGTGCACCAGCAGGACGAGCAAGCCGACCGCCAGTACGAAGCACTGACACGTCAGTTAATGACCTACATGATGGAAGACTCGCGTTCAATTCCGAAAATTATGGACGTGCTGTGGTCTGCCCGCTCGCTGGAGCGCATGGGTGACCGCTGCCAGAACATCGCCGAGTACATTATCTTCTTCGTGAAAGGTAAAGACGTGCGCCATGTCTCACCAGAGAGCATGGAACGCACGGTTATGGGAAAAAAGCCTGACTAAAACAGGCGCCGGGCGCGAATAGTGCCCGGAATATCCTTCAGTTGTTGCAGGATATCGGCACCATTGTCGCTGTCGATATCCATAACAACATAACCGACGGTTTCATCGGTTTGTAAGTACTGACCCGCCACGTTTATTTCGTTGTCACTAATAATACGGTTAATAGCGTTCAGCATACCCGGCTGGTTTTTGTGAATATGCAGCAACCGCTGTGTGGTCGCGTGCGTTGGCAAGCTGACTTCCGGGAAGTTCACCGCCGACAATGTTGAACCATTGTCAGAATAACGCACCAGTTTCCCGGCCACTTCCACACCAATGTTTTCCTGCGCTTCCAGGGTTGAACCACCAATGTGCGGCGTCAGCAGGCAGTTTTTCAAACCGCGCAACGGTGACACAAACTCGTCATTATTGCCTTTGGGCTCAACCGGGAATACATCAATAGCCGCACCGCCTAAGTGGCGAGACGACAGTCCTTCAGCTAAGGCTTCAATATCAACCACCGTGCCGCGCGACGCGTTAATCAGCAAACTGCCGGGCTTCATGCGCTCAATTTGGCGACGACCTATCATCCATTGGGTTTGTTCAGTTTCCGGTACGTGCAAAGTGACAATGTCAGATTGAGCCAGTAAGTCATCGAGGGTTGGCACTGACTGTGCGTTGCCCATCGGCAGCTTGTCTTCTACATCGTAGTAGCGAATGTGCATGCCCAGCTGCTCGGCAAGTACGCTCAGCTGACTGCCAATGTGGCCATAACCAATAATACCCAGGATCTTACCGCGCGCTTCGAACGACTGATTAGCCGACTTGAGCCAGCCACCCTCGTGTGCGACCGCATTTTTCTCGGGAATGCCGCGCAGCAGCATAATAATTTCTGCCAGTACCAGCTCGGCGACACTGCGGGTATTAGAAAACGGCGCATTAAACACAATAACACCGTGTTTTTTCGCCGCCTCAAGGTCGACCTGGTTGGTACCAATACAAAAACAGCCAACCGCAATGAGTTTTTCCGCTGCCGCAAACACCCGTTCATTCAACTGGCTTCGCGAGCGTATGCCGACAATGTGCGCGTCTTTAATTTTCTCACACAACTCGTCCTCGCTGAGCGAGGTTTGCAGAATCTCTAAATTGTTATAACCATGGTGACGGAAAAGCTGTATAGCACTGTCGTGCACACCTTCTAACAATAAAACTTTTATCTTGTCTTTCGACAATGACTTTTGCATTAGCCTGCTACCTTCAGTGTTTCAACGCCGTCTTCGCGAGCAATCAGCGCAACGTCTGCACCACGCTGAGCGAATAAGCCGTTAGTGACTACACCGACAATATTGTTAATGTCCGACTCAAGTTCCATAGGCTTCATAATGTCCAAATTGTGGACATCCAGAATCCAGTTACCGTTGTCGGTTGTGAAACCCTGACGCCATACCGGATCACCGCCTAACTTCACCAGTTCTCGTGCGACATAAGAGCGCGCCATAGGAATAACCTCAACCGGCAACGGGAAGCTGCCTAAACGACCCACGCGTTTACTGTCGTCGGCCACACAAATGAATTTATCGGCGACCGCCGCAATGATCTTTTCGCGAGTCAGCGCTCCGCCACCGCCTTTTATCATCTGGCCGTGCTCGTTAATTTCGTCGGCACCGTCAATATACACCGGAACATCCGTCACTGAGTTTAAGTCAAATACCTCAATGCCATGGGCTTTCAGGCGTTTGGTCGACTCCTCAGAGCTTGACACCGCACCTTCAATATCGTCTTTTCGTTTTGCCAGCTCATCGATAAAAAAGTTAACTGTCGAGCCGGTACCAACACCGACCACAGTGCCATTTTCAATGTACTGCATGGCTGCTTCAGCAGCGGCTTTTTTAAGTGAATCTGTATTGCCTGACATCATTATTACCCCTGTGTTTATCGTTAGCGTCAGTATAAGAGTTTTGTTGGTTTTTATCGAACGCTTTACCGCAAAAACCGTGTTAAAAACGCCAGTGTTTACCCGGAGTAATAATTTCCGGCAAAGGAATGTCCCAGGCCTCGACAGGCAGCTCACTAACCCGCTGCTCGTCATAACTTAGCCCAATCGGGAATAAGTGGGGTGTATGTCCGTTATACCACTGGGCTAATGTGCGGTCGTAATAACCGCCGCCCATACCCAGGCGGTTGCCTTTTTCGTCAAAACCCACCAGTGGCAGCAGTAGTACATCAATGTCAGCTAGCGGCACCACATTATCGACACGCAGCTCCGGCTCTTCTATGCCGTACTTGTTTTGAGTCATGCGGGTATCAGGGGTGTAGCGCAAAAACAATAAATGACCTTTGGCGAACGGGTGCAGTACCGGCAGTACCGTTTGAAAGCCGTTTTCCCAAAGCCGCTGAATAACCGGCTGTGTGGGCAACTCGCCGGCAAAACTGTGATACACCGCAACAGTGGTTTGGGCTGGCTCTAACCCGCGCAGTCGCTGTTCAACCGCGTCAGCAACCGCCATACCGGCCTGTTCGGCATAGTCCTGGGGTAAGCTGCGGCGAATTTGCTGTAACTTGCGTCGGAGTTCTTGTCGGGTCATGCTAAAGTCTGTGTCAGTCAGCCGAACGAATGTGTCGAGGATAACCGATGAAAACAATAAAAACGATAGCTTTCACCTGCGCAGCCTTGTTGCTTGCTGCTTCCTCTCAGGTGTTTTCCGCCCCGCTAATGCAGGCACCACCGAAAGCACCGGAACGGGAGCAGGGCGAAGGGCCTTATGACCGCTTAATTCTGCGTGGCGGTACACTCATTACCGGCGAAGGCGCGCCGCCACAAGGCCCGGTCGACATTGTTATTGAAGACGACCGCATTACTCAAATTGTCAGTGTGGGTAACCCGGGCGTGCCTATTATCGACTCGCGCCGTCCTAAAGCAGGTCGCGGCGACAAAGAAATGGATGTGTCCGGCCATTATATTCTGCCCGGCTTTATCGACATGCATGCTCACATTGGCGGCTCCGCCGAAGGCATTCCGGCAGAGTATGTACTGAAACTGTGGCTGGGACACGGCATTACTACCATTCGCGAACCCGGCAGCTTCAACGGTCTTAGCTGGGTGCAGTGGCATCAGGAACAAGCGCAGGACAACGACATTGCATCGCCGCGTATTGTGCCCTACGTTGGTTTTGGGCAAGGCTGGGACGAGCCCATTTACGGCGCTGAGCAAGCCCGCGACTGGGTGCGCTACATAAAAGACAAAGGCGCTGCCGGCATTAAATTCTTTGGTGCGTCACGTAAAGTGATGGAAGCCGCGCTCGACGAAGCTAACAAACAAGGTCTGGGCACCATGATGCACCACGCCCAGCTCAACGTTATGTCCATGAACGCACTGGACTCGGCGCGTCTAGGGCTGACCTCTATGGAGCACTGGTACGGTTTACCGGAAGCGTTATTCGAAGAGCAGCGCATTCAGGACTATCCGGCGCACTACAACTACAACAACGAACAGCATCGTTTTGAAGAAGCAGGGCGGTTATGGAAACAAGCGGCTGAACCGGGCTCTGAAAAGTGGAATGCGGTTCGTGATGAACTGATAGAACTCGACTTCACTATTAACCCAACACTGACTATTTACGAAGCCTCGCGAGATCTCATGCGTGAGCGCCAGGCCATTTGGCACGACGAATACACACTGCCACGACTGTGGGACTTTTTCGAACCCAGCCGTTATGCACACGGCTCGTACTGGTTCGACTGGACCACCGACAATGAAATTGCCTGGAAAAAGAACTACGACAAGTGGATGACCTTCCTGAAAGACTATCACGCCAACGGCGGTCGCATTACGCTGGGGTCTGACGCGGGTTATATCTATAAAATTTATGGCTTTGGTTACATCCGCGAAATGGAACTGCTGCGTGAAGCCGGGCTAAACGCATTAGAAGTCATATATGCGGCAACGGTTGCCGGGTCTGAGGCCTTAGGCATGGAAGACGACATTGGCAGCATTGCGCTGGGCAAAAAAGCCGACATGGTTATTGTGAAGGAAAACCCACTGGCGAACTTTAAAGTGCTGTACGGAACCGGTCACTTCAAACTTAACGACCAGAACAAACCCATGCGCACCGAAGGCGTTAAGTACACCATTAAAGACGGTATTGTGTATGACGCTCAGGCGCTGCTGGAAGACGTAAAGCGCATTGTCGCAAAAGAAAAAGCCGAACGTGCTGAGTAAGGCTTTAACCAAAGAAAGGGTGGTTCCCCAAGGTGCCGCTGCTGGCTGTAGCCCTTGAACCCATTGGTTCAAGGCGGGGAGCAAGTGGTATCCGTCGTAGGCTTCCCGGTGCATGCCGGGCTTGCTCATGACGGGCCAGTGATCCCCTTTTAATACAAGCATCGGCTCAGGGACATTAGCCTGCTGGCAAACACCCCAGGGAACCGCAGAAAAGGGTTACTGTTTTGTCTATTTAGCGATTACGCTGCGAACGCTGTTCGCTCATTGCTTGTTCAATTGTCGCCTGAAGTAGTTGAATTTTCTCTTCAAGCTTGGCCGTTTTGGCCGACTGTTCGTTCTGGTCTTGTATCCATTCGTGACACAAGTTTAATGCGGTCATCACGGCTATTTGTTCAACATTGGTCAGCTGCGTGTTTTCCTTGGTCTCTTCCAGCCTTTGGTTTAAGGCATCTGCCGCTTGCTGTAACGCGCTTTCCTGACCCACAGGGCAGGCAACCTTATAGTTACGCTCCAGCAATTTAATATCCATGGTTTTCGCGGCCATTCAAAAGACTCCTTGCAACTGACTCATCAGCGTGAATAACTGCATTATGGCACGAGCAGCGGGCGTTTGTCAGCTAGCGATTATGTAAAGCCAGTGTTAGGATTATGGCAAGATTCACAAAAGGCGAGATTTCATGTCCACACGCTTTAATTATGACCGTTTAGCCGAACTTTATGCGGGCTACGATATGACACCGGGTGCTTCTGAAATTCAGGGCATGCTCACGGGTTTAATAGCCACCGGCAGCGAGCCGAAAAGTGACGAGCTTATGGCGGTGTTGTCAGACTTAGCTTACGACGGGCAAAGCATTCCAACAGAGCTTAAAAATTTATTACAGCAACAAGCCGAAGAAATTGAACATTCGCTGGGCGACCATGACTTAGGTTTTCGGTTGTTATTGCCGGAAGACGGCGAGCCACTGCCGGAGCGTTTAAGTGCACTAGCCGGCTGGGTGAATGCGTTTCTCGCAGGCTACGGTGTTAACCAACAAAGCATGGCCACCTTAAGCGCCGACTTAAAAGAAGCCATTGAAGACATGGTCGAGCTGGCAAAAATTGAGTTCACCGAAGAAGGCGGCGAGGAAGAAGAGCGCGCTTACTTCGAAATTGTCGAATACCTGCGCGTATCGGCCATGATGTGTTACACCGAGTTAGGCCGCAAAGAGCAGCCGGCCAATCAACCACCCAAAACACTGCACTAATTTATGACCGCTGTAATTTCCGTAGAAGAATTTGCACAACGCCGACAGGCGCTTATGAAGCGTTTGCCGCTGGGCGCTGTCGCCATTATTGCTGGTAACAGCGAGGTCACGCGCAGTAACGACACCGAGTATCCGTTCCGGCAAAACAGTGACTTTTTCTATTTGACCGGTTTTGCCGAGCCCGACGCGGTGTTGTTACTGGTTAACGGTGAAAAACCGCAAAGCCTGCTGTTTTGCCAGGACAAAGATCCGCAGCAGGAAGTTTGGCACGGTCTTCGTTTAGGCTATGAAAATGCAGAGCAGACGTTAAAGGTCGACGCCGCTGAAGACATAGACGCCATTGAAGAGCGACTGCCGGACATACTGAAAGGTATGGATAGCGTGTTCTATCTCATGGGCGACCAGGCCGAAGTGGGCGAGCTAATTAACGGCGCCCGCAATCAACTGCAACTAGCAGCACGACGCAGCGGCGAACTACCGCCACAAAGTTTGCGCGACTTACGTCCATTATTAGATGACATGCGGCTTATAAAGTCAGAGGCTGAAATTAACGTCATGCGCGAGTCGGCACGCATTAGCAGCAACGCGTTTCGCCGTATTATGCGCTTTGTCGAGCCCGGCAAACACGAATACCAGGTCGGTGCTGAACTGCATCATGAGTTTGCCATGAACGGTGCACTGTATCCTGCCTACGGGATGATCTGCGGTGGCGGCGCCAACGCCTGCGTACTGCACTACACCGACAACAAAGACGTACTTCACGACGGCGATTTGATCCTCGTCGACGCCGGTGCCGAGTATCAGGGGTATGCTGCCGACATTACCCGTACCTTCCCGGTTAACGGCAAGTTCAGCGACACCCAACGCACCTTATATGAGTTGGTATTAAAAGCGCAACAGGCCGCCTTTGAGGAAATAAAACCCGGCAGCAATTTGGTTAACGCCAGCAACGCCGCCGCGCGAGTCATCAATGACGGCCTGGTTGAATTGGGTATTATCGATGGCGACCCGGATACCGCGTTTGAAGCCATGCGCTGGAAAACCTACTTTATTCACGGTTTAGGCCACTGGCTAGGGCTCGACGTACACGACATGGGTCGTTACAAAGACGACAACGGCAAACCGCTACCCTTTGAGCCGGGCATGGTGCTAACCGTTGAACCGGGCATTTATATTCCCGAAGACGCTGACGTTGATGAAAAGTGGCGCGGCATTGGCATTCGTATTGAAGACGATCTGGTGGTCACCGCTGAAGGTTATGAAAACCTCACCAGCGACGTGCCTAAAACCATAGAAGAGATAGAAGCATGGATGAGCGGCAAGTAATATCTGCCGATATTGCCATTGTTGGCGGCGGCCTGGTTGGCGCGCTGACCGGTATGATGCTGGCGCAGAAGCGACCGGACTGGCGTATTGTTATTTGCGAACCCCGTAAAGAAGGCCCACCCAACGACAAACGCATTATTGCGCTGGCCGCTGCATCTGCCCACCGTTTGTCAAAGCTGGGCGTACTCGACAATATTACCCACGAGCCCATTAAGCACATTCATATTTCCGATCGCGGCTTTATAGGCGGCACCGAACTGCATGCTGAACAAGAAGGCGTGGAAGCTCTGGGCAAAGTGGTGGCGGCATCCGAGTTAGTAGAGCGCTTGTATAAAAGCTGCCAGAAACTCAACAATATTACCTGGTTAGGCGGCGTGCGTGCCGAACAAGTGCAACAAGCGTCTGCGCAGGCGACCGTGGTATTGGACAACCAACAGCAGGTACATTGCCGTTTACTGATTGGTGCCGACGGACAAAACTCGTTGGTGCGCGAACAGCTACGACTAAAGTCAGAGGTGACTGATTACGGACAGTATGGTTGTATTGCCACCTTAGAGCTCGAACAGCCACTCAACGGTTGGGCGTACGAACGTTTTACCGAAAACGGACCCATTGCTCTTTTGCCAATGCAAGGGAATCAGGGGACAGACGCAGAATTTTTACAGCGTTGCCAAAAAGCCTTTGGCTATCGAGCCGGGCGTTTTAAATCGGTATCGCCGCGAGTGTTTTATCCGCTTATTTTGCGCCGGGCGAAACGTTCAACGCATCACCGCGCGGTTATTATTGGCAATGCCTCGCATGCGTTGCACCCTATTGCGGGGCAGGGCTTTAATTTAGGGCTGCGCGACGTCGAGCAGCTGTGCGAAAGCTTAGCCAAAGCGATTGACCCGGGGGCTTTTGAACACCTCAATGACTACGAACAGCACCGCGAACGCGACTACGAGTCTATTATTCGGTTAACCGACGGTTTAGTGCGCGGCTTTTCCAATCAATTCTGGCCAACCGTGCTGGGGCGTAACAGCGCACTCATGCTGTTGCAGCACTGTGCACCGTTAAAGTCCCGCTTTGCCCGCCTAACCATGGGGATGAAACCATGACACGCAAACAGACTGACATTGTGGTTGTTGGCGGCGGCATGATAGGTCTGAGCCTGGCCACCAAGCTGGCGCAACAGGGTCGGCAAGTAACTGTTATAGAACGCCACGACCAGCCCGAGCTGACTGAAGAATTGGCATTACGGGTTAGCGCATTAAACGATCGCAGCCGCAGCGTACTGGCCGACTGTGGTGCCTGGCAAAAAATACAGGCGCATCGCACCGGGCCGTATAAGAGCATGCAAGTGTGGGACAAAGACAGCCCCGCCCATATTGAATTTTCCGCCGCCGAAATTAACGCTGAAGACATTGGCGCTATTGTCGAAAACAACGTGGCTGAGCACTTTTTGTGGGAAAGCGCTGAACAGGCAGGCGTAGAGATCATTAAAACCGACAGTTGGTCGTTAGTAAGCGCGGGCGACGACAGCAGCCCGGCAGAAGTAAAAGTAGGTGAGCAATTACTTTCGGCTAACCTCGTTATTGGCGCGGACGGCGGTCGCTCGCAAGTGCGTCAATTTGCCGAACTCCCCATTAGTTTCTGGGACTACGAGCAGCGCGGTATTGTCGCTAACATTCGTACCGAACAGCCTCATAAAGGCGTTGCCCGACAAGTGTTTTTACCCACCGGACCGCTGGCTTTGTTACCCACGCCCGACCCACAGATTGTTTCTATTGTCTGGTCGGCAGACGAACCCTTAGCGGCGCAGTTACTGAATGAAACACCAGTGCGTTTTGCGAAACAGGTAGAAACCGAGTCTGGTCGAGTACTGGGTGCGTGCGAATGTGTATCTGACATAAAAGCTTTTCCGCTTCGAATGCAGTACGCACGCCAGTGGTTTCATCAGCGCATTGTGCTGGCCGGCGACGCTGCGCACACCATTCACCCGCTTGCCGGGCAGGGCGCTAACTTAGGCTTTGGTGACGTTAACGAGCTGTGCGAACAGTTGCAGGGCGTGGACTTAAAAACGTTTAACGACCTAACCAAAGGCCTAAGCGCCTACCAACGAGCCCGCAAAGCCGACACCCAGGTGATGATAGCCGCTATGGAGCTGTTTAAACGTGGCTTTGGTACCGCCAACCCGGTTGTAAAAGGCCTGCGGGCATTAGCCTTTGCTATTCCCAACAAGTTCACGCCGTTAAAACGTAAACTGGCGGAAGTGGCGTTAGGTTCAAATTAACCGTTTGTCAAAAGAGTAAGGCCATATTTCAACTGATTTTAGGCGTTTCTGTAGGTCCGGATGGTTAGGGTTTATTAAGCAATTTTTCTCATGTTTAGTGAATACACTTGGCACAAGTAGCGCCAGGCTTTTATTAGACTTTAACCAACCATCTCCTAACCGACGGGCATCCTGGCTGCCACCGTCAGCACTCCATGAATCAGGCCAATGCTCTTCAGGCAGAGTTAATAGGTCATCTTCTTTTAGTTTTATTCGAGTAAATGAGTACGAATGTAACGGAGCTTCATTTTGTAGATGAACTAAAACCTCAATAATAGCCTGAGCTTCCGACATTGAACCATAAATACAGGCTTTGCCTTTGTTGTTCCATCGTCCGCCAACTAACCGAGCTCCGTTTCCGGTAAATGATGTGTCCAGATATTTTGTTTTACTTAAGCGATAAACCCACATCTTAAGAATAAACCCCGTATTCCAAACGGGTAATTATGTCCAATACAGCTTCAGTATTTGTGTGACTGTCTAACATATCAATAGGGCGCATATGACCAAGTCCGGGGACTTTTTTGGTCATCCATTCAACGGCCGCCTTACGGTCACCGTCAAATAAATCAGTTGAACGAGCAAGTACTTCAATAAGGCTATATAACTTATCACTCTCCTCCGTGGTAAGGCGTCCTCCTTTCTTACGACGCAGGAAAGTTGTTGGCGGTATGTGTAGCGCTTCAATAATGCTTTTCTGAGTCATTTCCATAGAGCTTGCCACGTGGTTAAGTACTTTTATTGGTAATCCATTGGCAATTTGCTCCCTCAACCTCGAGTCTTCATTTGGAAGGCCTAACTCTGCCCATATATCTTTAGGCTGCATTACTGGAGTGTATTCTCGCAACTCCATAAATCCTCCGCATGGATGTTTAAAAATAACCATTTGGTTAATGATAGCACAGTTCAAAATTTCTGCAGTTTTAATTGAAATTAGTAGCTTGGTGAACCAAGTAACAAGGTTACACAAGCTGGTATGGGAAAAGAATCAGACGAAGCATACTGTGCTGTATGAAGAAGCCGAATTATATTAGGCCCGTCACCAAAAAACGCAAATTCCAAAATTTGTGTTTTCTCATAATTTAAGCTATATATAAATTCATTAACTTAGTTAAGAGGTTATATATGGCAAGGGTTAGAACACCGCCTTCGACGGATGAACTTTTTTCAGTTTATTCTCCGGAAGATGTTTTTAATGTTATGAAAGCCTACAGTATCACCAACTCTAAAGGTGAGTACTTGCCGTGGGACAAATTTAAGTGGCGGGTCAACAAAGGCGATAACCCGGAACTTGCCTGGTTAGCGACTAAATTGGCTCGGACTAATGTCAGCCGGAACTTGCCAGAGCTTTGCGGCGTTAATGAATTATCATGTTTTAAACTGTGTATTCCAGACTCTCTTCAGGCCAAGCTGCATTATATCGACAAGCTAACCGGCGGCTCGCAAAGCGTTTCCGATCATCCCTTTTTCGGAAAGCAGGAAAAGAACGCCTATCTAGTTCAAAGCTTACTGATGGAAGAGGCTATTACCTCATCGCAATTGGAAGGGGCGTCGACAACGCGCAAAGTTGCAAAAGAAATGCTTGAGTCCGAACGTAAGCCAAAGAACAAGTCTGAACAAATGATAGCCAATAACTATCGGCTAATGAAACGGGCTGTCAGCTTGAAAAACGACGAATTAACCATTCCGCTTATTCTGGAATCACACGAAATAGCAACTCATAAAGCCATTGATAATGAAGCTGTACCTGGCGAGTTCAGAACCAGTAACGACATTGATATACGCGACCAGTACAACGACGTAGCGCATGTTCCGCCAGCGGCCATCAGCCTACAGGAGCGCATGGAAAAGCTTTGTCAGTTTGCCAATGAAGAGCATGGGCAACTTAACTCCGACAACTTTATTCATCCGTTGGTAAAAGCCATTATTTTGCATTTTATGGTGGCTTACATTCATCCTTTTGGCGACGGTAACGGACGTACCGCAAGGGCACTTTTTTACTGGTTTATGCTGAAATCGGGTTACTGGCTGTTCGAGTATGTGTCCATTAGTAAGCTCATTCAGGAAAAGCGTACCGACTATGATCGCGCGTTTTTGTACACTGAAACCGACGACAATGATCTCACCTACTTTTTGTATCATCAGGTCGACATTGTCGTAAAAGCGGTCGATGCGTTGCGGGATTATATAGAGCGCAAACAAAAAGAAATGTTCGAGTTTATGAACTGGGTTGAAAAAAGCGCCGTAGCCAACGCTTTAAAACGAGGGCAGCTCGATATACTCAAAGAAGCAGTGAAGAATCCGGGCCGGGTATTCACCGTGAAAACCATTGCAAACAACCTTGGCTGCAATGAAAACACCGCACGCACCTATTTGAACGACCTTGCCAAGCGAGACCTGCTATTGGTCGGAAAAGCCAGCAAAGGAAAAGCTATGCGCTACATTGCGCCGGCTGATCTTGCCGAGCGGTTGTAGTCAGCGTGTCCTGATGTAACTACGTCAGGTGCGGTATCTATTCAACAAAGTAGCTAACAGGAAGGTTAAAATATCCGGCAAAGCCTTTTGCTTGGTTTAGGTTGACAGTGCGCTTGCCGTTTAACAACTCGCTTATTACGCTTTGAGGCGCTATATTTTTTAAGTCTTTCTGTTTTACCGAACGGGTTTTCATTAGCATTTTTAGCTTCTCGGCAACTGGAACAGTAGGCATTTCCATTTGATCTTCAAATTCTTCAATGCGATCAGAAATTGCGTTAGCAAACACTAGCACAATATCGTTTTCGTGCTGAGCCAAATCCATTAAGTAGTCCATAACATTGGCTCTCTCAAGAAGCTCTTTTTCAGACTGAATGGGTGTATAAGTGTAATGAAAAAGTTCAACGGCAGTTCCAGCAAACTTCGTTGCTGTAGCACTTATTGCGGAAGCGACTTGTCCCAGCGCGACCATTTCGTCCTGTTGAGCGTTCATAGTCATTACCTTTTTAATTTGCCCTGGTGAATATTGTGCTTACACCACTTATCGTACTCGGAGTGTGACAAAATATCTCTTACAAAGAGTGTATTGTGTCCGAGTTTTGCAAGTATTCGGCAGCTGCTTCCGTGGACATCAAAAATATATAAATCAAATATGGTGCCATAGTCACCGTTCTCATTCTTCAGCCGCTTTCCGGCTATTCGGTCTGTATTCCAACCAGATGCTCGGCGCCAAATATCTTTAATTTGGTTGTAAGAATGTGCATTAAGAGAGCTTTGACTAAAAACATGACACCATAAATCTAACCCAACCTGCCACTGAGGGTATTGAAGCATGGCATTTTTTACTCGCTTCTTTGTGATAATTCTCAAAATGCATCCTATGCTGATAAAAATATCGCATTTTGCGATATATAGCAACTTAAAGTGAAACTAAGATTTCGGTGAACCAAGTAATAAGGTTACACAAGCTGGTATGGGAAAAGAATCAGACAAAGCATACTGTGCTGTATGAAAAAGCCATGCGCTACATTGCGCCCGCTGATCTCGCCGAGCGGTTGTAGCTGCCCTTATTTATGTCAGGTTCAAAATTCATTCGTTCAAATGAATTTTTGGTTAATAAATAGTTAAGATAATAAAATTCACTCCCTCGAGTGAATCTAATTGATTTCAGTCCTTCTTTCTTCTATATTCACTCTATCTAATGAATTTAACCTCAAGTAAAGTGAGACTACCCATGCTGCTAGAAGCAAAAGACACAAAAACCATCGGGCGTATTGCAAAAGTTGTGCGGCAGCAACAAGAGTTGGATCAGACAACAGCTGGCGCTTTTGCAGGCTGTGGCATTAATTTTGTGAGCCAATTCGAAAACGGCAAGCCAACAGTGCAACTGGAAAAGGCCTTAAATGTACTGAATGCGCTTGGCATAAAAGTTTATTTAGACATTCCCGACAGCGCTTCAAGTGACAAGCTCACCGAATTAACCGGACGCCTCAATCATGAGTAGTTCACTTGTCGCAACCCATTGGCGACGCTCATCATTTTGGGCAGGTGACACGACAATCTGTTTTAGCGTTCGCAGAGGGCTTAGGGCTTAACAAGCCCGTCGCAGAGCGAGAAATAGAGCGGCTGTGCAAAAGCATTCAGCAAGAAGCCGACAAACTCATCACAGAACTCGAACAACAGCCCAGCTTTGAGTCAAAAGCCAGCGAGTTGCAGCTGTTGCGCAATATACGATACCGCTGTATTGGTGAATTCGCGAGCCAACTCAGCTGACGACTATCCCATACCGATCTTTTATTTTCGCAGCCAACGCCAAACGGGCGTCGGGCTCGCCGTGAATTAAACGTATGCGCTTCACCGGTTCATCGGTGGCATCAATAAAGTCTAAAAGCTCTTGCTGGTCGGCGTGAGCGGAATAACCACCTAAAGTATAAATGCCCGCTTTAATCCAGACTCGCTCGTGGTCTAAGTCGACATAACCACCGCGAGGGCCGTAGGTTTGAATATCGCGCCCCGGGGTTCCGGCGGCCTGGTAGCCGACAAACAACACATCGGTACGCGGGTCGGGCAGCAAGGCTTTTAAGTAATTCAGCATACGTCCGCCGGTGCACATACCGCTGGCAGCAATGACAATGCAGGGGTCGCCGCTGCTTTTTAAATAGTTCACCACGCGCTCATGGTCACTGTGGTCGTCTACCGTCATCATGCGGTCGAAGTTTAATGGGTGTCGGTCTTCTTCTACCCGTGCCAATGCCTCTTCGTCCCACAAGGCCTTCATGGCTCGGTACTGCTTAGTAAACTGCGCTGCGAGTGGGGAATCTAAAATAACCGTCATTTTGTGCCAAACAGGGTCTGCGACACCAGTCTCCGCCTCACGAGTCCGAGCTTTATGAATAATGTCTTCTAACTCGTACAAAAGTTCTTGCGTACGGCCAATACTAAACGCAGGAATTAAAATAGTACCTTTGTTCTCTACACAACGCTCAACCACTGACTTAAGGCGTTGTTCGCGATCAAGGCGTGACTCGTGGTTCTTGTCGCCGTAAGTGCTTTCCAGTAACAGAAAGTCGGCGCGCTCCAATGGCGTCGGGTCGGACAACAGCGGCGTATTTTTACAACCCAAGTCACCTGAGAACACCACACGGTAGTGGGTACTCACATTCTCAATTTCCACATAAGACGATCCCAGAATATGGCCCGCCTGACGAAAGCGCAGCTTAAAGCGCTCAGTAGAGAAGTCGGCAGGCAGTTCTAACCAATCATCGTACTCCACCGGCTGTAGCTGGCGCTGCAGGCGAGTCACTACTGCATCAATAATATCGGCGTTGCGGGTTAAGCCCACCTTTAACGCGTCTTCAATCACCAGCGGCAACAAATGGGCGGTAGCTTTCGTGCAGTAAATAGGGCCGGAAAAGCTGGCAATCAACAACCAGGGAATGCGACCCACGTGGTCAATGTGGCAGTGGGTCACCACCAACGCCTGCACCTTAGTAATATCGAAATCAATTTCTTGGGTGTTTGAGTCCGCGCCCGAACCCGAGGTTTCAGCCCCCTGAAACAACCCGCAGTCAATTAAAAGTGAGTGGTCACTGTCTAACAACAGTTCGTGGCAAGAGCCTGTAACGCCCTCGAACGCGCCGTGATGAATAACATCCATGTGTAGGTTCCGTCTCGTTTAAAACAACCAGATTACAAAAACCAACGGAAAAGCGCTATCGGACAAAAGGGTGATATTGGATCATTCCAAATAACCGAGGTCTTTAAGTTTACAGTAGGTTATCTTTTTTGATAACTAATTGTAGACCTAATTGGTTGCTTGGTGTACGCTAGGTTATTAAGTTTATTAACCTAATGTGAACCTATGAGCACACATCAGTTGAAAGGTAAGTTACATGCGTTGCAAAAATATACACATCATGCGCTTGTATCTATGCCACAATTTAAGATGTTAATGCCAGAATATTCAAACGATGCACTAAAAGTCCGTCTAAATTACCTGGTAAAAAAAGGCGTCCTTCAAAAGATTTGTCGGGGAGTATGGGCTTTTCCTGAAAGCCACTATTACCACTCGACGAGTATTTTGCACTTACCGCATTTGGTGCGGCCATCAAGCCTTAATTACCTCAGTTTGGAATCTGTACTCAGCAAATATAGCGTTATTAGTCAGCAGATGTTTGATTATGCCACTGTAATGACAACGGGGCGGAATGGAATATTCAAAACTCCGCTTGGGACGCTCGAGCTTACACATACTAAGCGTGACCCAATGGCAATCACTAATGAGACGTATCCATTAGATGATTACCCATTGAGAGAAGCGACAATAAAGAGAGCGTACTTAGATTTGAAAAACGTCGGACGAAATCTCGAATTGGTTGACCAGGATGCTTTAAGTGAAGCGATTACAAGACAAGGAAGTGATAACTATGAACATTAAATCTCTTGCGCAAAAAATTTGTGCTGATTCGTCTGAGTTATCGGGTCTTACAACAACAGTTGAAAAAGAGCTGCTCCATTATGAAGTACTAGCTTCAATGGCAAAGCACGGTTTTCTTAAAAAACTTACCTTTCAAGGTGGTACCTGTCTGCGAATGATGTATGGATCGAGTAGGCTATCGGAAGATTTGGATTTTGTCGGCGGCGCAGATTTTGACTTTGATCAGCTAGCTCATCTTCGTGATTGCCTACATGAAGACCTGTCGCAAAGGCACAATCTTAAAGTCAATGTGACTGAACCTAATTATGGCAAGTTATCGAATAAAGAGGCGATTCAGGTAGGCCGTTGGAAAATATCTATTGAAACCGAGCCTGATAAGAAAAGCCTGCCATGGCAGAAAGTGAAATTGGAAGTTGCAACAGTTATTGCCCATACGCAAGTTCTAAGGCCGCTTGTAAAAACCTATCCTAGTGTTCCCGATGCCTACGTAAGCATTCTTCTCAACTGTGAAACACTCGAAGAAATTGCTGCTGACAAGTTTGTTGCTTTAGCCCTGCGCCGTTCGATTAAAGCACGAGATGTTTGGGATATTGCCTGGCTAAATCAGCGTAATGTACAGGTAGATGCGGAGTTAGTTCGAACCAAGTTTCAGGACTATCATCAAACTACCGGTTTTGAAGCGCTTTCCGGGCGGTTACAAGAACTACCTTCTTATATGGCTTCAGGTGATTTTGAGCAGGAAATGCGGCGCTTTCTACACTCATCAACGGTCGCTAACAGTATCGAGCAGGATGGCTTTATCGACTATCTTACCGATACCGTGATCCGAATGGGCGACCAGCTATTACGCGAGCAAAGTGGTGGGTCACCGGAATTTAAGATGTAAGTTAAGGAACTAACCGCTTAAAATATCACCAATTACTAACAATAAAGCCTTTGTAGGAAAAGGGCTGCATACGGTATGATACCTGCTTGATCAAAATTACCCGCACCACCGGTCTATGGGAACCGCAACCCATGGGCGGTAGCGTGCCTGAAGGCCCAATAATGACAAACGATACTCATAACTACGACCCTCAACGGCATTCGGATTACCAAGACGACGAAATTGACCTGCGCGAGCTGTTTGGCATTATCTGGCAGGGTAAGTGGTGGATTATTGCCATTACCTTCGTATTCGCCTTGGGCTCGGTTATTTATTCGTTAAGCCTGCCGAATATTTACAAATCAGAAGCCACATTAGCGCCTACCGAAGAGGCCAGTGGTGGAGGATTGTCACAAATGGCCGGCCAATTAGGTGGCCTGGCGAGCTTGGCAGGTGTTAACTTAGGCTCGCAAGGTACTGATAAAACCACAATCGCCCTCGAAATTTTAAAGTCTCGCGCTTTTATAAAAGGCTTTGTCGAAAAATACGACATATTGCCAGAGCTTATGGCGGTGGAAGAATGGAACCGTGCCAGCGGCATCGTCTTTAACAAAGAGCTTTACAACCCAGACACCCAAAAATGGGTAAGAGAAGTTGATCCGCCTAAGCAGTCTGCGCCGTCGAGTTGGGAATACGTAAAAGTATTCAGGGGGGGGGTGCTTGACGTGAATAAAGACGATACAACAGGGTTGGTTACAGTTTCGGTAAACCATCAATCACCAGAAGTGGCTGAACAGTGGGTGGTGTGGCTTATTGAAGAAATAAATAACCACATGCGCGAGCGCGACATTCAAGAAGCTAAACGTAGCTTGGAGTATTTAGATAAAGAGCTACAAGGCACTTCACTAAGTGACATGCAGCAGGTCTTTTATCAACTGATAGAAAAGCAAACCCAAATTATTATGCTGGCAAATGTTCGCCCGGAGTATATTTTTCAAACGCTAGACCCAGCCGTAGTGCCAGAGCAGAAAGCCAAGCCATCACGCGCTTTGATATGTATTATTGGTACCTTCTTAGGCGGCTTTTTAAGTGTCGGCTTTGTGCTAGTTAGAAACATATTTAGAAAAGAAGACGAAAAGTAGCGATGAGACACGGTTTTTTAATAGGGGGACCTATTGCTAAAGGTGTTGTATAACCCGCCCCTTCAAATCAAAAGCTTAGATCATTTTATGAATTTTATTTTAGGCCTCAAACACAACAAAATTTGTCTTTCCGTTGAAAAATCCTTAGTTTTAATGCCGAAAAATTTGGACATTTTTTCGTTTGAATGAGAATTTTAAAGTAGTACATTTTTCCATTTTTAAACTAAGTGGTAATCCAGTGAAAGATTTCAAAAGTGATTTAGTTGAATTATTGAACAGTAAGAAAGCTAAGATAGGTATCTTAGGTTTAGGTTACGTAGGTCAGCCGTTAGCACTTCGCTACAGCTCACTAAACTATAAAACAATTGGCTTCGATGTTGACGAAACAAAAGTGAACGAACTTAACACTGGTCACAGCAGCATCGAGCATATCAGCGACGAGGCTATGAAAGCTGCTGTTGATAATGGCTTTGAAGCCACCACCGACTTTGAGCGAGTGTCTGAATGTGATGCGCTGATTTTGTGTGTGCCAACGCCGCTAAACAAATACCGAGAGCCGGATATTAGTTATGTGACTCGCACCACTGACATGATGGCTCCTTATTTGAGAGAAAGCCAAGTCGTATCGTTAGAAAGTACGACCTATCCGGGCACAACCGAAGAAGAGCTCTTGCCTCGAGTTGAGCACAATGGCTTGAGAGTAGGAAAGGACATTTTTCTAGTATATTCACCTGAGCGTGAAGACCCAGGAAACCCAAACTTTAATACACAGACCATTCCTAAGGTTGTTGGTGGTCATACTCCGGCTTGTCGAGAAGTTGGCGTGGCGCTTTATGAGCAAGCTATCGATAAAGTAGTCCCCGTAAGTTCTACAAAAGCGGCTGAATTGACAAAGTTATTAGAAAACATCCACCGTGCGGTAAATATCGGTTTAGTCAATGAAATGAAGATTGTCGCTGACAGTATGGGTATTGATATTTTCGAAGTAGTCGATGCTGCTGCAACGAAGCCCTTTGGCTTTACCCCTTATTATCCAGGACCAGGGCTTGGTGGACACTGTATCCCTATCGACCCATTCTATTTGACCTGGAAGGCGCGAGAGTACGGCTTAAATACACGCTTCATAGAGCTTTCAGGTGAAGTTAACCGAGCGATGCCTGAATATGTAGTTAACAAATTGATGGATGGTTTAAATAAACATCAAAAATCTCTCTATGGTAGCCGGATCCTGATTTTGGGTATTGCGTACAAGAAGAATGTCGATGACATGAGGGAGTCTCCTTCTGTTGAAATAATGGAGCTAATTCGCGATAAGGGCGCAGAAGTTGCTTACAGCGACCCTCACGTACCAACCTTCCCTAAAATGCGTGAACACAGTTTTGATTTACATAGCACTGAATTAACACCAGAAAACTTGAGCAGTTTTGATGCTGTTGTTCTGGCAACCGATCACGAGAAATTTGATTATGACGTTATATACGAAAACTCACGGATAATCATTGACTCGCGTGGCAAGTATAGAGGAAAGAACGGAAAGGTGATTAAAGCGTAATGACTGATTCAAACACGAATAAGAACTTCGCTCTTGTAGGTGCAGCGGGCTATATAGCCCCCCGTCACATGAGAGCTATCAAGGAAACCGACAATATCTTGAGTATCGCTTATGACATTAACGACTCTGTTGGTGTGATTGACAGTATTTCTCCACAAAGCGAGTTTTTTACTGACTTTGAACGTTTTTATGAGCACGCTTGGCAGTTAAAGCGTAACAGCAGTACAAAGCTGGATTATGTATCGATATGCTCTCCAAACTACATGCATGCTTCGCATATAGCCGCCGGTTTACGTTTAGGTTGTGATGTTATTTGCGAAAAGCCTTTGGTTCCAACGAGTGAGGATTTAGATGAATTAGAGCTAGTTGAAGAAGAAACGGGCAAGAAAGTTTATAACATTCTTCAGCTACGCCATCACCCGGCAATTGTTGAATTACGGGATAAGGTGGCTAATTCAAAGCAAAGTAAAAAGCATGAAGTTGAACTGACTTATATCACATCTCGTGGTAAATGGTATCTTGAGAGTTGGAAAGGCGACCCAAGGAAATCGTTTGGTGTAGCAACCAACATTGGAGTGCATTTTTTCGATATGCTGCACTTTATTTTTGGGAAGTTACAGAAAAATGTGCTTCACTACACTGATGACCTGAAAGCATCTGGCTACTTAGAATATGAAAAAGCACGAGTCAAATGGTTGCTGTCTATCGATGCCAATGATTTACCGGACGAAATTAAAGGTGAAAAAACAACTTACAGAACCATTAATTGTGATGGTGATGAGTTAGAATTTTCAGGTGGTTTTACCGACCTTCACACAGTTAGTTATCAAGAGATATTAGCAGGTCGAGGCTATGGTATTAAAGATGCTCGGCATTGTGTGGAAACCGTAGAGCAAATTCGTACTCAGCAATTGCAATCTGCAAAAGCTAATGAAGCACATCCTTTTCTGTCATCACTTCTTAAAAAGTAATACGCAGTATTCAAAGCGATCAGGTGCATACTATGAGTTATTACCAACATGAATCAGCAATTGTAGATGAGGGAGCTCAAATTGGCGAAGGTAGCCGTGTTTGGCACTTCGTGCATGTTTGCGGTGAAGCCCAAATCGGCAAAGGCGTTTCATTAGGACAAAACGTTTTCGTCGGTAACCGAGTGAAAATTGGAGATAACTGTAAAATACAAAACAATGTTTCGGTCTACGACAATGTGTATCTAGAAGAAGGCGTATTTTGTGGACCCAGTATGGTTTTCACCAATGTGTATAACCCTCGTTCGCTGATAGAGCGCAAAGACGAATATAAGGACACTCTAGTTAAAAAAGGAGCTTCTTTAGGGGCTAACTGCACTATTGTCTGCGGTATTACTATTGGTGAGTACGCTTTTATTGGCGCTGGAGCCGTTGTGAACAAAGATGTACCTGCTTACGCACTTATGGTTGGGGTACCAGCCAAACAAATAGGCTGGATGAGTGAACATGGGGAACAATTAAGTTTGCCATTGACCGGCGAGGCGAAAGCTCTCTGTTCTCATACCGGCGCTACCTATATATTAAACTTAGAACATGGTAAGTACATTTTGGGTCCTGAAGTACAAGAGCTCGAAGAAAAGTTAGCGGATTATACCGGTGCAAAATATTGTATTACCGTTGCAAATGGTACCGATGCTCTTCAAATTGCGCAAATGGCTTTGGATATAGGGCCCGGCGATGAAGTTATTACGCCAGGTTTTACTTATATTGCAACGGCAGAAACGGTTGCACTTCTTGGTGCTAAACCCGTTTATGTGGATATAGATCCCAAAACCTATAATATCGACCCAAACCTCATTGAGGCTGCTATTACGGATAAAACTAAAGCGATTATTCCTGTTTCTCTTTATGGGCAGCCTGCCGACTTTGACCGTATTAACCAAATAGCAAAAAAGTATAAGATTCCAGTTATTGAAGACGGTGCTCAAAGCTTTGGTGCAACTTACAAAGGCCGAAAATCATGCAATTTAAGTACAATTGCTTGTACTAGCTTTTTCCCTAGTAAACCATTGGGTTGTTATGGCGACGGTGGGGCTATTTTCACCAACGATGATGAATTAGCGTTAGTTATGCGTCAAATAGCTCGCCATGGGCAAGAGCGCCGTTACCACCACGTTAGAGTGGGAGTGAATAGTCGTTTAGACACGTTACAGGCTGCAGTCTTGTTACCAAAGCTAGAGATATTAGATGATGAGATTGAAACTCGGAATAAAATGGCAAAAAATTATAACACTCTATTAAATAATTCAGGTTTAATTGTTTCGCCATTTATTGAAAAGCATAATATATCTGCTTGGGCTCAGTATACAATTCAAGTAAAAAATCGGAGCGAATTGCAAAAAAGGCTCACTAAAGAGGGAATACCCACAGCAGTTCATTATCCTATACCGTTAAATAAACAGCCTGCAGTTCGGGATGATAATAAATCACTAAAATTTGGCGATAAAGTCGCTGATGAAGTTTTATCATTACCTCTTCATCCTTATTTAAGGTTGGATGAACAAAAAAGAATAATAGACAACCTTCAAAGTTAATCAGTGATGCATATTCTTTATATTCCTTCGTGGTACCCTTTGTGTCCTGAAGATGTAAGTGGCGTTTTTTTTCGAGACCAAGCTTTGTCCATAAAAAAACTGGGTCATAAAGTGGGGGTTTTATCGTTGAAACTAAAATCATTAAAAAGCTTTTTTAATGATAAAAAGTTGAGCTCTTCCTTTGAGATAGACAATGGTATAAACACCTATCGCAGGGAGGTTTGGTCAGTTCTACCTAAAGTGCCGTATGGTGAGGCGTTTTTATTGAAAAGGGTCGCAAAAAAGCTATTCAAAAAATATATCGATGAAAACGGTGTCCCTGATATTATTCATGCTCATTCGTCTGTTTACGGAGGGATTATTGCCGTAGAGATAGCTAAGAAGAATAATATTCCTGTAATAATTACAGAGCATAGTAGCGGTTTTTTTCGTAATAAATATAAAAAATGGCAATTACGTTTAGTCGACAAAGTTCTTGATAAGGTGAGAAAAAAAATTGCAGTTAGCCCCTCTTTAGCAATACAGTTATCAGAAAGGTTTGCAACAAAAACTAGTGACTGGTGTTATATCCCAAATGCCGTATCAGATAGGTTTAAAAAGGATTTCATTCCGGTCAAAGAGAAAACAAAGTTCCGCTTTCTGAATCTTGCAATAATGACGAAAAATAAGGGGCAAGAAGATTTACTTGAAGCTTTTCATGAATTTTCAAAAGAGAATTTAAATGTTGAACTTTGGTTTGCAGGGGATGGGCCGTTAAAGGAATATTTAGAGTCCAAGGTTAAAAATTTAGGTCTGGAAAATCGAGTAAGATTCCTTGGCAGAGTTTCTCCTAATAGCGTACCTGAGTTATTAAATGATGTAGATATAATGGTGGTCTCAAGCCATTATGAAACTTTCGGCGTTGTAGCTGCAGAAGCATTGATGGCGGGACTGCCCGTAATTTCGACGAAATGTGGTGGCCCTGAATGCATTGTTGAAAAAATGGATGGTTATTTAATTCCTGTAGGAGACAAGTCCGCAATGGTAAAAGCTATGACACATGCTCTTAATAACTCTCATAATATTGATCGGAGCTTGATAGTACAACGAGCCAAACTGCGGTTTTCAAGCGATGGGATAGCAATAAAGCTAAATAAAATATATGAACGATTAAGAATGGAGCGTCAATAAAATGACGCCACTATGGAAAAAAATTTTAGACGCCGCTAAAGCCAATAGTTTTCGTAGAAATTTGTCTTTAACTTTCATTAGACAAATACTAGTAGCAATAATTCAATTAATTATTGTAATAATTATAGCACGGGAGCTGGGTCCTGAAGTTAATGGTTATTATGCGATGGCGGTATTTGTTCCGGCCTTTTTGACTAATATTTTGAGTTTAGGTATAGGTTCAGCCACTGTATATTATACAAGTAAAAAGCACTTTAATGTGGTAAACGCATTGAAAGGAAACTTGTTACTGGGGGGGTATATAGGAGGAAGTGGTGTTCTAATTGGTGCTTTAGTTATTTTTTTAGCGGGTAACGATATTTTTCCAGGAATCCCAAAGCCACTGTTGTTGATGGCCTTAATGTCATTTCCAGTCTCATTAATGACAGGTTTGTTAAATGCAATTTTTCAGGGAGTTGAAGAATTTGAAAGGTTTAATTTAACTACAATTATTCCTCCAGTCATATTGTTGGTTGGTGTGGTTTTTACTTTTTATATTTTTGATTTGGGTGTTTATAGTGTATTAGGGGTTTTTATATTTAGTCAACTATGCAGTTTAATTATAGTTACTTTTTTGCTGAAAGCATATCTTGCAAAAAGCTCTGGCGAGGTTCATCAAAATTTCAAAGGTCTCAGATACAACAAGACGATTTTGAGTTATGGCGTTCGCGCACACATGTCTAATATAATAACTTTTCTGAATTATCGAGCCGATTTGTTTTTAGTTAACTTTATGTTATCACCGGCCGCTGCCGGAGTTTATATAATCGCAATAAAAATTTCAGAAAAGTTATGGATGCCATCAAAAGCAATTAGTACTGTAATCTATCCCAGGTTGTCATCTATTGTGAATAACTCCGAAAAAAGGTTTCTTTTAGCTAAGAAAGGTTTTTTGGTGGTTTCTTTGGTTACTTTATTTACTAGTTTTTTTGCGATAGCTTTTTTAGCATTTTTTATCGAGTATCTTTTTGGTAAAGAATATTCAGATGTTTTCACGGTATTTATATTTTTAGTTCCAGGGATAGTATTGTGGGCAGGCGCAAGAATACAGTCGAACTGTATAGCGGCTGCAGGGAAACCTGAGTGGAATATGTATGTAGCTTTGATAGTTTTTGTTATCAACATAACAGGGAATATTTTGCTTATTCCCGATTTTGGACTTGTCGGTGCCGCTAGCGCAACGAGCGTCGCTTATATTAGTGATTCGATAATGAAGCTCATATTAGTAAGAAGAACCCGAAAGGTTAGTGGTAATTGACTAGCAGCTGAAGTATGATAAATATACATAAAGTTCGTTTCAAGAAAATAACCTGTTTTACTTATTCCTCTTTCGTCTTTTTTATTTTTTTTAGCTCGATACATATCCTTCCAGAATTCTTGTCGTGGATGCTAAATAAAGCGATATATTTAACATTAATTCTATTTTTAATAGCATTGTTGTCTAACAAAAGAACAAAAAATTTTAAAAAGAATGATTTTATTCTTTTCTTGGTTTTTACAGGCTATTTCTTTCTTTCAAGTTTCGTTTTTTTTCATAACTTCTCTACCAACGAGGCTATAGCAAAAGTTATTGGGAATGGGTTTGGGTTCGTCGTTTTGTTTATTATGTTTTTAACGGCTACTAAAGTGCTCTCTGTGAAAGAGTTGATTAGACCATTTTATTTTTCTTGTTTATTAATAACTTTCTGTGCATTGATAATATATTTAGGATGGGAACCAACATTTTATTCAGCGGAGCAGAATGAGAAAATATCTGAGATCTCTAAAGCTTCAAAGTTCTCTCTTCTTTTCTTTTCCGGTCCATATGCGAACAAAAATGGATTTGCACAGTTTCTTGTAGTCTCATTAACTGTGTTGTCTTTAAATTTGTTAGTTAATTTAGAAGCAAAATACTTCGAGAAATTAGTCTGCAGATTTTTGATAGTAACTTGCCTTATTTTTCTTTTAGCAACAGTTTCTCGGGGCGGTATTCTCGCTGTGGCGATAATTTTTGGCCTATATGCACTTAAACAGCTAAGTTTGAAGAAGTCTATTTTAGCATTGGCTGTTACTGTTCCAATTTTATTGCTAATTTACTTCTCGATTCATGATATTATTTACTTTATCTTTGAAAGATTTGACTCTGAAGGAATTGGTAGTCGGCAAAGAATATGGAAAGATGCAATAGATACGGTATTAGAAAATCCGTTTTCAGGGGTAGGAACTTATACTTATAATAATAACGGTAGACATTTGTCGGCACACAACTCCTACTTACAGATGGTAGCAAGTAATGGCATTTTCGTTTTTACATTTTGGTTTATCATACACCTTACCGCAATTTATAGTGCTTTTAAAGTTATGATTAAGCATGCCAAGTCGAAAGTAGACCAGTTTAGTTTGTTGTCGTCATCTTCGGTATTAGCCATAATAACAACTCAGTTTTTTGAAAGTCAGCTTATAGATCCTTTTGGTACCACTACAGTATTTTTCATGATAATGTTTATGTTGAATAGATATAAAATATTACATAGTAATAATCGATAAAGTTGCGGTGGTGATGTGAATCGATTGAAAATATGCTAATACGTTTATCAAAGTGCTATGTATTTTTTTTAATTCTTTGGTGATAATATGAAAGTTATTCATTTACCTTCAAGTGTTGGGAACCATGGGTATAGTTTAGCCTCTTCAGAGCGGGATATTGGAATAGATAGCACTAGTCTAGTATGTGGGAAAAATAATTTTAATATGAGGGCGGACAGATTTATAGAAAATAGGTCTACTCCTAAATATATATTAAATATACTGAAAGAGTTTATCGGTAATAGAAATAAATATAGTGTTTTTCATTTTAATTATGGTAGGACTTTACTTGGTTGTCTGGGAGAGGATTTAAATGGGTTGGACCTTCCCTTTTACAATGGGAAGCGAATAATGACTTTTAATGGAAGTGACTTACGAAGAAGTGAGTCAATAAGTATAAATCCATACGGTATCTATCCAGAAGAAAATTTAAGCTTTTCTCAGAAAGTTTTTTTTGAAAAAAAACGCTCTAAACTTCTAAAGAACTTAACTTACATTGATCATTGTTTTGTTACCACACCCGACTTGTTGAGTTTCTTACCAAAAGATAAGGCAACTTTTATTCCTCATCTAAAATACAGTCTCAAGAACTTAGAGTCTAAAAACAATCCGAAAAGGTCTAGGTATTTTACAGTGGCTCATGCGCCTACAAACAGGCTTTTTAAAGGTAGTGATTTTATAATTGATGCAATGCAAAGGATTTCTAAAGAGAATAAGTTAGTTCGATTTGTAATTTTGGAGAACCTCCCCCACGATCAATTAAAAAATGAACTAGCAAATGTCGACTTAGTTATCGATCAAGTAAGGTTGGGTTGGTATGGTGCTGTTTCCCTTGAAGCTATGAGTAAGGGAACTCCAGCCGCAGTGTATATAAATGAACATTACTTATCTCGGGTAGAACAAGCTATGGGGGAAGCGATAGAAGATAGTTTCCTGATTGTGAACCCAGAGAATATTTATCAAGTTTTAACTAATTATATTGAAGATTCTGTTTGGCAAAAGACATTAGAGTCTAAGTGTTTGGAGTTTATTTCGGAATTTCATAATCCAAATGCTCTTATTAAAAAAGTTGTTTCTTATTATTAGCCAGGAGATAGCCAGCTTTGAAAGTCACTCATATAACAACAGCACACTCACGATTTGATACGCGAATTTTTCTTAAGGAGTGTCGCTCCTTAAGCTCTGTTGGATATGATGTATCATTGATTGTGGCAGATGGGAAAGGATACGAAGAAAATGAAAATGTTGAAATTTACGATGTTGGATTGTTTAAGGGCCGCCTTAATCGTATTTTTAGAGCTACCAAACACGCACTAAATAAAGCTTTAGAGCTAAACTCAGATGTTTATCATTTACATGATCCTGAGTTGTTACCTATAGTGAGAGGCCTGAAAAAAGCTGGAAAGCAAGTCATTTTCGACGCTCATGAGGATGTGCCTAAGCAGCTTAAGAAAAAGTCTTACCTTAATCCATTAACTCGAACACTACTGTCGAGAGTTTTCGGTGCTTATGAAAAGGTAGTATTCAAAATTGTAGATTTCGTTGTTGCCGCTACTCCGGCAATTGAAACTAAATTTAGACGGTTAGGGAATGTTTGCTACTGCGTTAATAACTACCCAATAATAGGTGAACTAACTAAAGATTTGAATTCTTGGGCTGCAAAGAAAAATAGGATAGCTTATGTGGGAGCGATCGGGAATATGCGTGGGATTCAACAAGTCGTTAGAGCAATGGAAATTCAACGTTCGAATGTCAACTTGCAGTTGGCTGGTAAGTTCGCAAGCTTTATGGAAGAAGAAGAGGCAAGGTCCAAGTTGGGTTGGGAAAATGTCACCATGTATGGGTATGTTGGGCGCGAGCAAGTAAAGGAAATATTATCGCAATCTGTTGCTGGGTTAGTAACTTTTTTACCGGCTCCGAATCATGTAGACGCGCAACCTAACAAAATGTTTGAGTACATGAGCGCAGGCATCCCTGTAATTGGTTCTAATTTCGATTTATGGAAGGAAGTCATAGAGGAAAATAATTGCGGTATTTGTGTCGACCCTAACTCTCCAGAGGCTATAGCGACAGCCATCGATTATCTTGTCGTTCATCCAGAAGTAGCTGAGAAGATGGGGCGTAACGGAAAGAAAGCAGTTTATGAAAAATATAACTGGGATATAGAAAAACAAAAACTATTTGAACTATATAGATCATTAAGATAATACCATGCAAAAAGTACTAAGTGTGATTGGCGCTCGTCCGCAGTTCATAAAGGCAAGCGTAGTCTCGCGCGCTTTAAAGGTAGCGCGAGGAATCGATGAAATTATATTGCATACCGGTCAACATTTTGATCCTAATATGTCTGATATATTTTTTAATCAATTAGCTATTCCTCGTCCCGATATTCAATTAGATATTCATGGCGGAAGTCATGGTGAAATGACAGGACGGATGTTAGTCGAAATTGAGAGAGTGTTATTAGAGCATAAACCTGATCGAGTACTGGTATATGGAGACACTAACTCAACTCTTGCGGGAGCTTTAGCTGCTGCTAAGCTACATATCCCGGTTGCTCACGTAGAAGCAGGGCTACGTAGCTTCAATATGAAAATGCCGGAAGAAGTGAACCGAATTTTAACCGATCAAGTTAGTGACCTCCTATTCTGTCCAACAGCTACTGCGGTCAAGAATTTAAAAGCTGAGGGGTTTGATAAAAAGTCGGTCAATGCCATCCAAGTTGGGGATGTGATGCAAGATTCGGCGCTCTTATTTGCACAAAAGGCTATGAAGCCGGCGAATAGTGTGTTACCAAAACAGTTTATTTTAACTACTCTCCATAGAGCCGAAAATACCGACAATCCAAGACGACTTGCTAATATAATCGAAGCAATTAATCAACTGCATACGAAAGAAGTTCCTGTTGTTCTTCCGCTGCATCCTCGAACGCGCAAATTGCTCCAAGCCCAAAATTTAATATTGAATGTACATACTATTGACCCTGTAGGCTACTTAGAAATGCTTTGGCTACTGCAGCACTGTGAGCTTGTTTTAACCGATAGCGGTGGCGTTCAAAAGGAGGCATTTTTCTTCGGTAAGGCTTGTGTGACAATGCGGGAGGAAACTGAGTGGAGTGAATTAGTTGAGATTGGTGCTAATGAATTAGCTGGTACTGACACAAGAAAGATTTTCGAGTCTGCTAAGGAAAGAATAGGACGATCTGTGGAGAACAATAATGATTTATTTGGTGGAGGGGTAGCCGCTGAGAGGATAGTCGCACACATGCTAGCAGGTGTTAGTGTTGGGTAATAAAGTCTGGATCATTAATCAATATGGGTCGTTACCTTCGACGGGAACTGGTGGACGACACCGACATCTTTCACGTGAGTTAGTGAAGCTTGGTTATAACGTGTCTATGATTGCCGCAAGGTGGACTCACGGAACGCGTGATGAAGCGGCATCAGATGCAGCATCCGAGCTAGAGAGTTTTGAGGGCTTTCGTTTTTTAAGAATCCCCGTCAATAAATATAAGCACGCTCACGATAAAAAAAGAGTTTTTAATTGGCTTATATTTGCTTGGCGACTCCGCAAACTCACTGTAAAACTAGATGAAAAGCCGGATGTGATTATTTATTCCTCGCCATCGCTTATAGGCTATTTAACAGCCTACCTTCTTTCAAAGAGGCACAGTGCTAGATTGATTTTCGAAGTGCGTGATATATGGCCTCTTACATTGGTCAAACTTGGTGGCTTTTCAAAAAAACATCCTTTTATTCAGTTCATGCAATGGATTGAAGATTTTGCTTATAAAAAGTCAGAACATATGATTTCTAATTTGGAAGGTGCAGGAGAACATGCAATATCAAGGGGCCTTAGTCCAAATAAATTCACTTGGATACCGAATGGTTTTTCAGAGTCCGAACTTGGACGTTTCGAGAAGGCTAATACCCACATTTCGGATACAATTGGAAGTCAGCAGTTTTCTGTTACGTATGCAGGTGCGATTGGTGAAGCTAATTCTCTTGATACCTTAATCGACGCAGCGAAAACTTTGATAGACTCTAAAGGCGTTTATTTTAATATTGTGGGGCAGGGCCGATTAGTTGAGAAACTTCAACACAAAGTGAAAATTTCAGGATTATCTAATGTTTTATTTTGGGGCCCTGTTCCAAAAGCACAAGTACAAGCTATCCTTCGAAAATCGGATGTGTGTGTAATTTGCTGGCGGCGCAGTAGTTTGTATGATCACGGTCTTGCAGCCAATAAATTATTTGACTATTTATATTCAGGGCGACCTATTATAAACGCGTACTCCGGTGGGTATGATATTATTCAGCGATATAAAGCGGGCTTGACAGTTCCCGCTGAAGATCCAGTTGCTTTAGCTAATGCGATAGTAAAAATGCTAAACTTCAACTCACGAGTTCGCGAGGAAATGGGGATAAACGGAAGAGAGGCTGCTATTAAGTTTCATGAATATGAAAATATCGCTTTAAAGCTAGCCTCTGTCGTGAATAGCAATGGTATGAAGTGAGAGGGAGCAACCTTGTTAAAGCGTCTGATTGATATAACCTTTAGTCTTATAGGACTTATTGTACTTTTACCCGTTATAGCGGTGATTGGTTTACTTATCCGCCATAAACTAGGATCGCCTATACTTTTTCGCCAAACACGTCCAGGGTTAGACGGTAAACCATTTCAAATGATCAAGTTTCGAACTATGCGGGATGCAAATGATGAAAATGATCGTCCTTTACCCGATTCGGCGAGAATTACGCCTTTTGGCCGCTTTTTGCGCTCAACGAGCTTAGATGAGCTTCCAGAACTTTGGAACGTAGTAAAGGGTGATATGAGTATAGTTGGGCCACGGCCCCTACTAATGGAATATTTAGAATATTACACAGAAGAGGAAATGCTAAGGCACAGTGTACGGCCTGGTATTACTGGGCTTGCTCAAGTTACCGGCCGAAACAATACAAAGTGGGATCTTAGGCTTCAGTTAGACGTTTATTACGTTAAAAATCGCACGTTGCGGTTGGATATACAAATAATTTTAAAGACGATAAAACAAGTATTCATGCGTGACGGTGTCGTTGCCGTGCCCTCCGAAGCCTACCAAAAGTTAAGCGAAGAGAGAAAGAATTAAGTGACTTTTAATTTTAAGCTATCATCTCCTTATTACCGGTTAGATTCATTATCAAAAGCTAGGGATATAAATTTTTGGGTAAAGCGAGATGATATGATTCCTCATTTTATGGGGGGGAATAAAGTTAGAAAAAACAAGGCTATTTTCAAAGGTTTTAGCAGCGAAATTGACGTTATTCTAACCAATGGTGGTGCGGAATCAAATCATGCGCGAGTGTGTGCTCTAATGGCCGCCCAGCTCGGTTTGAAATGTCACCTGGTATTACATGGCTCTCCCGAAAAAAGTGCTTTTCTAAATGGGAATAGCTTTTTTATCGAAGCTTCGGGGGCTCACGTTGCTTATGCAGAGCCTAAAGATATTGCAAGTATTATTGAAAGCTTAAGAACTGAATACGTGCGTCAAGGCTTAAATGTTGCGGTAGTGCCTGGCGGTGGTCATAGTATTGAAGGTGCAAAATCTTATATGGATGCGGTAGAGGAGCTTCCAGAAGAACCAGACTATATCTTTTTGGCGTCAGGAACAGGTGCGACGCATGCCGGAATTCAAGCTGGTATAGTAGCTCAGGGATGGAAAACTAAGGTTATAGGAATCTCTATTGCACGCCTTAACCCTATAGGAAAGGAAGCTGTCGAGGAAGTGTATTATCCACTAATTCAACAGGAACTTTCGTTAACTAAAGAGCAATGCCCAGAAATTGAATTTATTGATAATTATGTGTATGGCGGATACTCAAAATATTCGCAGTCGCTGGTAGCGAGGATTAAAAAAGAGGTATGCAGGACAGGACTTCCGCTGGATCCGGTGTACTCTGGCAAAGCTTTTATTGGAATGCTTGATTATCTTAAGGAGCATAAGGTTCAAAATGATTCAAAAATTGTTTTTTGGCACACTGGTGGATTACTAAACCTGCAGTCAAGCAAGGTCTAAATGAAGAGTATGATAAAAATAACTAACGAGCTTTACTATCGTCTTGTAGAAAAGGAAGATCTCCCTGATAGAGCTAAGTGGATAAATGACCCTGATATTAATGAAACTTTAACTTTTGATACCCCTGTGAGTTTGGCTTCAACAGAAGCTTGGTTTGCGAAGACTGTGCTTGATCAAAGTAAATGTAATTTAGCATTTTTTGTTCGTAACGGGGATTCTTTTGTCGCTATAGGGTTTGGTGGATTCCTTAATATTGATACTAAAGCGAGAAAAGCAGAATTATATATCACTATCGGAAATAAAAGTTTTCAAGGTAAAGGGCTTGGAAAGCGCTTAGTTCAGTTTTTAATGCACTTCGGTTTCAATGATTTAGATCTACAGAAGATATACCTCAGCACACTAGAGCATAACCTTAAAGCTTATAGTTTATACGACTCATGTGGTTTTGAGGAAGAAGGGCGACTTAAAAAGCATGTTCTACACAAAGGAAAATTAAAAGGACTTATTTACATGGCTGCTTTTAGGAAATGAGCATGAACATCCTTCTAACTTGCGCAGGCCGCAGAAAGTATCTTGTTGATTACTTTAAGCAAGAGCTATGCGAAAAAGGAAGAGTCATAGGTGCTGATATGGCCGCTTCAGCACCAGCCCTTTCAGGTTGCGATGCGTATTATCTAGTGCCCGCTGTTGATGAAAAAGGCTACATAGACGCTGTGCTCGATATTTGCAAAGCCGAACAAATCGACGCAGTCATTTCATTAAATGATCTCGAGCTACCCGTTTTAGCTAAGGCTAAAGAACAGTTTGCTGCGTTGGGTACTCGTGTAGTGGTATCTGATGAAAAGGCAATTGATACTTGTGGTGATAAATACAAAACTTTTAAGTTTGCTGAGTCTATTTCGGTGCCGGCCCCTAAAACATTTCTGTCAACTGAGCCGGCAATCGATGCGCTAAGAAAAAAGGCTATAGAATACCCTCTCATCGTAAAGCCACGCTGGGGCTCCGCATCAATTGGTCTTTATGTCGTCAATAGCGATAAAGAGCTTCAAGATGCATTTGAGACCTGCAAGAGAGTTCTTTCTAGTTCTTTTTTATCGAAGCTGGCGACAGATAATAATGTGGTTTTAATCCAAGAGTTTATTACTGGTCCAGAATATGGCGTCGACATTTTTAATGATCTTAATGGTGTTAACCATGGTGTCGTGCTTAAGAAGAAACTCGCAATGCGAGCAGGCGAAACCGACAAAGCGATAACCGTTCTCTCAGAAAAGTTAAATGCTTACGCTAAAGCCATAGGCGACTCGCTAGGGCATATTGGCAATTTAGATTGTGATTTTCTGGAGCACGATGGTGAGTTTTACCTTCTCGAGATGAATCCGCGCTTTGGAGGTGGTTACCCATTTTCCCATGAGGCGGGAGCAAACTTAGTAAAGGCTTTGCTTCAAAGTCTTGATGGAAAAAGTGAAGACATAAAAATTGATTATGAAGCGAATCGGACATTTGCTAAATGTGATGTCCTAGTGCCTGTTCCAACTGATGTAGAGTAATTATTTGTATGCTGAACACCCCATTTACCCCCTGGCCTTTATTTACAAAAGAAGAAGCAGATGCCGCATCACAAGTCATACTATCTAACAAAGTCAATTATTGGACGGGTCAGGAGGGGCGAAACTTCGAAAAGGAATTCGCCAATTTTTCGGACTGTAAATACGCAGTAGCGTTAGGTAATGGCACTCAAGCTCTCGATTTAGCGTTAATTGCATTAGGAGTAGGGGAAGGCGATGAAGTTATAGTCACCCCTCGTACTTTCTTAGCGTCTGTATCATCAGTAGTAACGGCGGGCGCAACCCCTGTGTTTGTTGATGTAGATCGCGATAGCCAAAATATTGAAGCTTCAACCATAAAGGGCGCTATTACTGAAAAAACGAAAGCAGTCATTGTGGTGCACTTAGCTGGCCGACCAGCGGATATGGACCCAATAATGGAACTGGCACAGCAACACGACTTTTATGTCATTGAGGATTGCGCCCAGGCCCATGGAGCAAAGTATAAAGGGAAATCTGTTGGAAGTGTTGGGCATATAGGTGCCTGGTCATTCTGTCAGGACAAAATAATGACCACCGGCGGTGAAGGCGGCATGGTGACGACCAACGATGAAGCTCTGTGGCGAAAAATGTGGTCGTATAAAGACCACGGTAAAAGCTATGAGGCGGTTTATGAGCGAGAACACCCACCGGGCTTCCGCTGGCTACATGAAAGTTTCGGTACTAATTGGCGTATGACGGAAGTTCAGGCTGCTATCGGTCGTATACAGGTGACTCGTATGCCTGAATGGACAGAAAAGCGTCAAAAGAATGCTGCTGCAATTTCAGAGGTATGCAGCCAGTTTAATTGTGTTCGGACGCCGGCAGTACCTGAGTACATGGAGCACGCTTGTTATAAACATTATTGTTTTGTGAAGCCTGAAAGTTTGGCTGAAGGTTGGACAAGAGACCGCATAGTTAATGAAATAGTTGAGCGGAGTGTTCCTTGTATGCAAGGCTCGTGCTCTGAAGTGTATTTAGAAAAGGCTTTCGATGGAACGGCTTTTCGACCTAAGCAGCGACTTTCTGTTGCTAGAGAGTTAGGCGAGACCAGCTTAATGTTTTTGGTGCACCCGACATTAACGCGCAGTGAAATGGAGAAAACCTGCTCCGTCATTAAAGGCGTGCTGTCATTGGCTCAAAAATAGCCATTTCGTAGCGGCAAACTAAGCTAATTAAAAGACATTTAAAATTTTTTAAGGGTAAGCGTTAAAATTAAGAGGCATTGAGCAATGCAAACCATGACATTACAAAACTATACTGGTGCTTCATTGCTTAACGCACGACAGTTAAACCTGTCTATGAGCTTAATGCTTGGGGAGCAAACGCGCCCTAAGCAACTGACTAAGCAGCAGCTCATGCAATTGCTGAATGTGCTGGAATCTTTGGCTATGTCATCGAAAGTGTTGTTTGATGGCTCCATACAGCAAGGTGATAAACAGCAACTTAAAGACCATAACCATCTCTACCGCGGCCTTCTTAAAGAAACTAGTTTGTTTGCAACCGACCAATGGTTAGGTTGCTGCCAACAGGCCGCTGCTCAGTCCGCATTACTGATTAAGGAATGGTTGGAAAGCCCCGAGCGCTGGTCAGAGCAATCGCCCGTTGCGCAAAAAGACTCCGAAAGCTTTAAACACGCACTACTGGAAGGCTTTACCCAAAAGTTTACCGACAGACGCAAGCTGGCTAAAAACACATTAACGGATAATGACTTCCGCGGTGCAAAATGTGTCGCCGGTTTATTGGTGACTATTGCCGAGCAAGCCCCTTTTGACCAACCCACCGTTTCTGACTTCATGCTTGCGTTTAACCAGGCAGCGCAAAGTGATGATGACACTTCTCATAAAACCGGACAGTTAGTCTCCGGACTTATAGACCGCTTCCGTGTCAACTTTGTGAATGAATTAGCTGCACAGCATAATGCAGTTTATGTTGCAGCACCCGCCATTGAAGACTTAAAAGCGCAGCAAAGTGCACTGCTTTGGCGCTACTTAGGTAACCAACTGCAACAGCAGTCGAGTCTGAATGAGTTACAAAGCCTATCGCAAACTGAGTCGGAAGCGCTGCAAAGCTTTCCGTATGCTTACGCATTGTTGATGCAGAAAAAGGTCACCAGCCCCACCAAACTCCTCGATTTACTCTTCAAAGTCCGTGATGACGCTGTTATTGCTCAGCAAGCCAAAGAAGAGCAAAGCGGAAAGCGGTTTGTGCATGAGTGGAGCTTAGAAGAGTTTCAGGATATGCACGCCGGTCTTTTCGGCGATACCTTTGCCGCAATAAACAACCACAAAACCTCATGGCACGAAAACTTACTAAACATTGGTCGCTCATGCCTACCAGCACTTTTGTCTGTAGGCTCCGCGGGCTTAGGTATCGTGATACCGGAAAGCGCTGTTGAAGGCACTGTCGCTGTTAGTATGGCGTCTGCCGGTGTGGCGATTGAAAATGCAAATCGGTTTAGTGGCAATAGTGCGAGCGATAATAAGAGCATAAAACTTTACCGCGATAACTACATGCGCTGGAACAAACTACTGGATAAGGCCGCTACGCAGAGCTCAAGTGGTATGTCGCTGCAGGGACGGGTAGAAGATATCTTTGGTGTGCCGGTGGTGAGCTCAGTTTAACCGCACGCTATCGTAGCTTTTTTATGAGTTAGCTTATAAAATGCTGCGATTATCCGGGTGCAAATTAAGTAAAAAAACATAAAGGGGAAGCGCTTTGATTTCTTGGAAGTCTATCTTGTCGAGTATGGTACTGCTCGTTGCTGTTGTGGCTTTAGGTAATTCAGTAACAGTACATGCGCAGTCTATGCCGAGCCAGGCTCAAATTGAGCAGTTAAAAAAACTGCCTCGTGCCCAGCAGGAAGCCCTTGCCAGACAGTTTGGTATTGACCCCAGCATGTTGGATCAGTTAAACGGTTCTTCTTCAAGCTCAAGCAGCAAGAGCCAGCAACAAGAAGATGTCGTTTTCCCGCGAGGCACTCGTTTTGATAAAAATGGCGACCCGATAATTCCGGAAGATTTGGAAGCTCAGTTCACTCGAGACGACGATGAGTTAAAAGCATTCGGCTATGACTTGTTTTCCGGCGAGCCAAAAACCTTTGCACCCACCTCTTATGCACCAGTGCCTTCCAGTTACATTATGGGCGTTGGCGATACCATTAAAATTCAGCTTTTTGGTAAAGAAAACCGCACCTACGATTTAACCATTGACCGAGAAGGTAAAGTGGTTATTCCTGACCTGGGTGAACTGACGGTTGCTGGTTTAAGCTACACCCTAATGCAGGAACTTATTCAGAATCAGGTAAAACAGCGGCTTATTGGCTTTAATGCAGCCGTTTCTATGGGTGAGCTGCGCTCTATTCAGGTGTTTATTGCGGGTGAAGCCTTTAAGCCGGGCTCATACACGGTAAGCTCGTTGTCGACCATTAGCCAGGCGCTGTATGTTGCCGGTGGTGTGTCGGACATTGCGTCACTGCGTTCTATTCGGCTAATGCGCGCTGGCGAGGTCATTGCTGACTTCGACTTGTACGACTTGCTGCTAAAAGGTGATGCGTCCGACGACCGTATTCTGCAAAGTGGTGATGTCGTTTTTATTCCAGCACGTGGTGACATGGTGACTGTTAAAGGTCAGGTTAAACGTCCGGCTTTATATGAGCTAAAAGGCGATGAAACTTTAGAAGACGCATTACATTTTGCTGGTGGTAGTGAAGACGACGCTTACTTAGCGTCGGCACAGCTTGAACGTATTGTTCGGGGGCAGCGCGTTATTAGTACGGTTGACCTAACCTCAAATGCTGAGTTGGACAAAGCGCTGAAAGGCGGTGATGTATTAACGCTTCGCCAGGTGTCAGAGTCGCTGAACAACAGCTTGTTGTTAGTCGGTGCGGTGACTCGCCCGGGGCATTACGAGTGGAAGCCGGGTATTCGTATTAACGATATTTTGCTCGACAGCCGTCAGGACTTATTAGAGCAGGCCGATTTAGGCTACGGTCTGGTCGTGCGTGAAACTGGTGCGAAACGTGACTTGAGCTTGTATCAATTTAATGTGGCGGAGGCTATTTCCGGTGTTGAAGGTGAGAACTTACAACTGCAAGAGCGTGACCAAATTGTTATTTTTAGCCGCTACCAGACGAAAGAAGAAGAGGAGCAGAAACTCTCTCGCTTTACTTTAACAAAGCAGGAGCGTCAGGCTGAAGAGCGTCAGGAGTTATTGAGCGATTATCGTCAGGCGTTTTTAGAAGACTTGGTAAAAGAAGCTAAAGCGTCGGAAAAGGAAGAGAGAGAAAAGCTAGCACAACAACGCTTAACGCCTTTATCTGAGTTGTTTGGCTCTCCGGACGAAGACGATGTTGAAGTTGCGGAGGAAGACTTGGCGTTGTACTCACGTGATAAAATGCTGGAACCCATAATGCAGCGCATTCAGCGTCAGCGTACTCGCAACGGCAATACGCCATTAGTTTATGTGTCTGGCGAGGTAAACCACCCTGGCGTGTATCCGTTAGTGGAAAATGCCAGTGTTAGTCGCTTGGTGGAAGCAGCCGGCGGTGTTAAAGACTCGGCCTACTTAAAACGTGCTGAAATTACTCGCTTTGAGTTTAATAAAGACACTACGCAGACAGACTACGTTACTGTTGCGTTAAATGACGTACTGCAAGGCGCTATGGATGTTCCGTTACAAGGTCGTGACCGCTTAAATGTATTGAGTATTCCTGAGTGGCAAAATACCTATGAAGTAACCCTTCGAGGTGAGGTTCGCTTTCCGGGGACTTACGCGATTAAGCGGGGGGAAACTCTCACGCAGCTTATTGAACGGGCAGGTGGCTTTACAGAGCATGCGTTTATAAAAGGTGCGGTGTTTACTCGAGAAGAGCTGCGCAAGCAGGAGCAAGAGCGTAAAAAAATTCTGGCGCAAGAGCTTCAGCGCGAAGTTGCCGGAAATATGCTGACTGGCACCGGCGATAGTCGCGTTTCTTATGATGAAATGCGCACGTTGTTGGCTGACTTACTGTCGGCAGAGCCGGTGGGTCGTCTAATTATGGACTTGCCGAAACTGTTAAGCGCTAATGGTGCCAACGACGTTCAGTTAAAAGACGGTGATACCTTGCACGTTCCTTCCCGTAATGACTCGGTGAGTATTATGGGTGAAGTGCAAATGGCAACGTCCTACCGTTTCGACCCTGACGTATCGGTGGAACAATACATTGATCGCAGTGGTGGCACCAAAGAAAAAGCGGACGAAGACCGCATTTATATTGTTAAAGCCAACGGGGCCATTGAACGTTACGAAGGCGGTAGCAGTTGGTTTAGCTTTAGCGAAAGCTCACAGTTAGGCCCGGGCGATGCTATTATTGTGCCTATGGACACAACGTATACTGAAAACTTGGAGTTGTGGTCACAGGTAACCAGTATTTTGTATAACACCGCTGTAGCAGTGGCTGCTATTAACAGTATTTAACAAATTTTACTGAAAATTTATAAATCCAGTTTGCATTTAGCAGCGTATAAACATACTATGAAAGTTGCTGTTAACTGGAGTGTTTTCAGTCTACAGCGATACATGTATCAATATCTCGGGAGTGAGGTTAATATTATGAAAACTTTAGCATTATCAGTTATTGCTGCGTTAGGTTTAGCGACTGCACCAGCAATGGCACAAGAAGGTACTGCTGGTGAGAGCGCATCAGGCGCTGGCATCGGTGGCATGTCAACCCAAGCAATGGTATTTGCGGGTGTTGCAGCAGCGGCAACTGTAGCAGTTGTTTCTGACAGCTCGTCAAACCCAGTAGTTGATGACAACCCTGAAGAACCAACAGATCCGGATCCAATCGTGACTGTAACTGGTACAGGTACTAACACCTACACTATTACTATTCCAGCTCAGTAATAGCTTATTGTGTTGGTTGCGAAGCGCTTCGCAGTGAACACTTTAAAAGAGCTGTGATAAAATACCGCCGTTTGGCGGTATTTTTTTATGCGTGATGGTTTAACTTGTGAGACTTATTATGATTCGGAACGGACTCTTTGCCGGTTTTCTACTAATTTTGGTTGGTTGTACAGCTGTTACGGACGAAGTTCGTGAAACAGTTGAGTATGCGTTTAAAGACACTGAAGATGCAGAGCTCAGCGCTGATGAAATAGAGAACTTTCCCTACACCTCTTTGTATGCCCAGTGGCAGGGAAAAGCCCGAAGCTTGATTGTTTTAGGCTTTATTAACAAACCGAATAAGTACCATTTTATTACCGCCGACAAAGAGACACTGGTTCTTGAGAATGGGCGCGTTACACGCACCCAAAGCCTGGACGATAACCTGTTGAGCGTTTCGAATTTAAAGAGTGACCCACTGCGTTGTATTGTAACAACCCCTCAGTCTTGTAATAACAGATGGCAGCGCGCTTATGACTACCAGTTCGACGACGGCACTCGTGTTAGTCGCAACGTGAAGTCGACATTTTCTGTGAAGCAGCGTGAGCAATTGGCTATGCCTTACGGCTCGGCAACGGCGACACTAGTGGAAGAAGCGGGGACGTTTCTTCTAACCGGTCAGCGCTTTGTAAATCGGTTCTGGGTGGAGCCGGACGGTCATGTCATAAAAAGCGAGCAACGCATTATTCCCAATAAGCCACTATTAAACCTTACCCAGGTTACCTGGATTGGTCGCACCAACAACTCAGAGTCAGCCCAATGAGTGATGTTATGAAACGTATCCTTATTACTTTATTCGCTATAGCCGTTTTGGCTGAGTCAGGCGTTGCAAACGCAGAAACCAAACAGGTGCAATTTGAGGGGCCGGTTCGACTTAAACAAGCTTTGAGTGCCATTGAGAAGCAAGGCCTCCTGGCGGATGTCTATTGGCCGGCTGTGCGCTTGGTAAAAACTGATGAGGCTGACGAGTTAGAGCGTAAAAAACAGGATGTACTGTTTGAGTTGGCTGAGCTGGAGGCTTATTGGCGTGGCCGTCGTGAAACTGACAAAGCCGATGCCGCGCTTATGCTGCAAGGGCAAATTAAGGGCTGGCAGCTGGGGCAACAATACTGGGGCCACATAAGCATTGAACAAGCGCGTCAAAATTTAGCTGACAACCCACTGTTACCAGAGGGAAGTTACTCTCTTGTTTTGCCTGAGCGCCCAAAGCATATTTATGTGTATGGCTTAGTCAGTAAACCGGGCAAATACGAATTTTATACAGGGAAGACAGTCGCGAATTGGCTGAATAGTATTGAAGAGCAGTCTGAGTTGCTTGACGGACACAACAAAAATATCGCGACGGTAGTGTCCGTTGATGATGAACAACAAGCTAACTGGGCTTACTACAAACAAAGTGACGCCGAGCTTATGCCGGGCAATATTCTTTGGCTAGGCTTTGAGCCGAATCAGCTACCGCCAAAATATAAGTCCTTGAATGACGACATTCGGGGTTTGCTGAAGCATTTTGTCTCAGATACGTCGGTTCGCTCAGCGACTAACGCGCCTGTGTACCAGGTAAGTGCAGCACCCACCTCAGAATGGCATTGGTCGCGCCGTGATTTATCGCCCAGTTATAACGACTATGGCTCGGTGGGGTTATTACAGAATCCGACAGCCCGGATGATGGATGAAGGCGCTTTTGCGCTTAGCTACACCGATATGGATGAGTATCGCCGCTATACAGTGAGTCTGCAGCTGTTACCCTGGCTAGAAACCACGGCGTTTTATACCGAGTTTCCAAATAAATTGTACAGTGACGTGCCGGACTTTAGTGGTGATAACATTCTTGCCGATAAAGACCGGCTTGTTTGATGCCGAATACGTCGTGGCGAATAAACGCTTTGGCCCGGTTGATGTGAGCTTAGGTTTAGGCTTTGGGCGCATGGGTACTCATGACGACTTTACCAACCCATTTTGTGAATTGTCAGATGAGTATTGCCAACGCGAAAACAGCTTTGGCGGCAATGGTGGTAAGGTAGAGTTTGACCGCTGGTTTACCGGCCCTATGGCGGTGTTCGGCGGTTTGGAGTATCAAACTCCGTGGGAGCCGCTTAGTCTGAAGGTTGAATATGACGGTAATGACTACTCGACCGAGCGTGCGGGTGTACCGATAAAGCAAGACAGCCGCTGGAACTTCGGCGTGAATTATCAGGTTTCTGATTACTTCGATGTGCAACTGAGTTACGAGCGCGGTAACACGCTTATGTTCAACTTTAGCCTGCGCACCAACTTCAATACGCTGAACCAGATAAAGGTGACACCGGATAAGGTCGTACCAACGGAAGAAAAGCGTAAAGAGTCGTTGGCCGACGTAGACTGGGCCGGTATGAACCGCACTATGCGTGAACAAATGGCATTTAGCGGAGCGCGCTTTGCGGCGAAAGATGATGAAGTGACTATGTACGCTTACCACTTCCGTTATCGTGATAGTGACGAAGCTTATGACCGGGCGGCCCGCGTTATGGCGGCGGAATTACCCGACAGTGTGAAAACCTATAATATGGTGGATATGGCGCTGTTCGACCCCAACGTGAACACACAAATTGATGCCGAACAGTTTAAAGATAGGGTACTTAACCGGGAGCCGGGCAAAGACGTTGACGACGTGGACGACTTATTTGTTCGACTGGAGTCGCCGGATATGCCTGAGCGTGGTGACGAAAGCTGGATGCTGAACCCTGAGAACAAGTTCACTAACCGTTACGGCCTTAAGCCGTTCCTCGACCAAAGCTTTGGTAACCCTGAGACTTTCTATACCTATCAGCTGGGTGTTTATGCTTTTGGGCGTCGTTGGTTGAGTGACAATGTTGAGTTGTTTGGTGAGGTAGGCTTTAACATTGCTACTAACTATGACGACTTTCTATTCTTGGGTGGCGGGAAGGATGCTTTACCGCCGGTACGTACCGACATTCGTAAATACGTACAAAACGATATTTGGCTAGACTCAGCACAAGTGACTTACCATAAGCGCTTAGGTCAGGACTGGTTCGCCATGGCCTATGCGGGCTATTTAGAGCGCATGTACGGTGGCTTGGGTGCCGAAGTGCTTTATAAGCCAGTAGACAGTCGCTGGGCCTTTGGTTTGAATGCTAACCGGGTTCGCAAGCGCGACTTTGAAGGCGGTGCCGGTTTCTTAGACTACGAAGTGACGACAGGTTTTGCCAGTGTGTATTATCAAATGCCATGGTTGTCTGACTCGTTATTGCAGTTAGACTTTGGCCAGTTCCTGGCGAAAGACAAAGGCGTACAAGTAACCATGCAGAAACGCTTTGACAGCGGTGTGGTTGCCGGTGCGTATGCGGCCTTTACGGATGTGTCATCGGAGGAGTATGGTGAAGGAAGCTTTACCAAAGGCTTCTTCATTAGCATACCATTCGACTTAATGAGTGTGCGTCCGACCCGTGAGCGCGTTGGCTTTACCTGGGTACCATTGTCACGAAACGGTGGGCAACAGTTGCAACGTCGCGCCCGTTTGTATGATTATACGGATGACAGAGCGCCGTTTTATAACCGCTAATAC
>LULR01000087.1_pt1 | contig 63369 bp, 73 predicted proteins | sample 729471 | NCBI WGS metagenome assembly LULR01 (sample SAMN03860284, study PRJNA289734) | marine metagenome | biome: seawater column; feature: ocean; material: water; isolation source: Red Sea water column Station 108 - depth 500m | place: Saudi Arabia: Red Sea | collected 2011-10-15 | depth 500 m
TCTGACACTGTCTCAGCTAACCATCCACTTTGAAGGTCGACTGGATGGCCACATAGATTTATGAAAACTTGGCTGACACAGAATATTGAACACTCTCGACTCATCGATTAAATAATCATTTATAAATTCATTCAGAACGTCTTCCGGCAAGGCGCTGTGTGTATCAAGAGAAACTCCGGTAATTTTTTGATAGTCCTCAACCCACTCCAGAAATTTACCAATTCGATTACATATTAAATATCCGGTTTCAGTTCCTATCTCTATTTCTTCCAGACGGACAGTAACCTTGCTTGTCTCGGGCTCAAAACTACTTTCGCTCTTTATTTTGTAACCTGCTACTTGTGTAAATCGAGCAAATAAACACGGCAACAAAATTGGAGTGTTGTCATCATATAAATAAAGGTAGTGTCCGCTTGAACCTTTAGTACCTAACTTAATCATACATTTTAGTCTTTGAGTAATACTGATGATTCCACCATACAGGAAAGGCTAATTCATACAATGCTAAAGACGTCATTAACACCTTTGAGTTACAACGTGATCAATGTCGACATTTGACGCATTCTGAAGTACCTCACCGGTGAAAGGACTAATCCAGCGGCCAGTCACGACTCGACAACCCTTTGCGCTAGCAAATCGGACACGAGTGGTCGAGGTATTAATCAGAGCCTCGGCTCGGCTATCACGACAATCGCCATCGGCATCATCCCAGCCGTGGCCAAAGGCAGATCGTTGATATTGGCTAGAAGCAGCTTCAGCGCCCTCTTCGAGACTACCCAAGGCCACCCCTTTAGGCAGCCGACCACCCGCTTTCAGGCAGGCCTGGAGGCCGTTAAAAGGCTTGTAATTCTGGGTTCTGTCGTACCAACTGCTTTGAGGCGGATGACAAAGTCCACTGGCTGACATTTTTACGGTACTGGCGAAAACGGGCGTTGTCGCCTCAATAAGCACGATTACTAGAAATGTTAATAGAATCAGGTATTTCATCGAACGCTGGCTTGGGATAAAGGACACTGTGGGAAGGCCTAGTGAATTAGAACCACTAAGGCTCGCTGTTGAAGGGCGCGAGGGTATCCGGTTAACACCTAAAAATTCAAGCTCGAGGGGCCATACAAAACCCAAACGATTTCGTTCAGAGTTGACCCCCTACCGAAGCCTCATCACAACATCAGAGTATGCGTAGCGGAGATGACTTGGATTTAGGAGGATGAAAGAGTCGCCATTTAAACAAAAGCGAACATTCGATTCTATCTTAATAATTCGATAGAAACGCGTAAACCGCTACAGGACTTAGTCGAAAAGCTGATTTTACCTTCATAGCGAGTCACTATATCTCGAACGATAGCAAGGCCGAGACCGTGCCCAGGTGTTTGCTCATCTAGCCGCAGACCCCTTTGGCCCAAACTGGCTAAATCCTTGTGATTAACCCCTGGGCCATCATCAGCAACAACTATTCGCTTGAAGCCGCTGCCTTGTTCCACAGAGAGCTCTACGCATCTCGAAGACCATTTGCCAGCATTGTCCAGTAAGTTGCCCAATACTTCATTTAGATCATGTTCTTCTATCGGCCATCGGCTGTCTTCAGGCAGAGAACTCGATAGTTCAAACGACTTTTCCGGATATAAACGACCGAGCATCCACAAAAGATCCCGTGCCTGTTTTATGGGGTAGGCGCTTTTTCCAATCTGGGGCCCTGCAAAACGGCTTCGACGCATTTCAGCTTCTAATTGCCTGTCGATATCGCTTAGTCGCTCCACCATCTGGCGCCTTAGATTGGTGTCGAGAGGACGTGTGTCGTCTTCCAGTATCTGCCGGACGGCTGCGATGGGGGTTTTGACGCTATGAGACAGGTTTGCGAGAGCGTCCCTGGAGCGCTCCAGTCGCTGATCTAAGGAGTCCAGCAACTGATTTAGTTGAAGAACCAGCGGGTGGAACTCCTCTGGCGACTGAACGTTGATTCGGGAGATCTCTCCGTCCTGGAGTCTTTTTAATGCGGCTTTGAGTGTGACAACCGGTCGCATGGACATCGTGATTCCGAACCAGAGCACGGCGACCAAGAGAATAATCAACAGAACTGATACTACGGCGGTCCAGGCATGAAGTGCAGCTTGGCTGCGTTTCAGCGCACCCAGATCTTCAGAAACGATTACGACGATGGGTGTTTCACCGACCTGAAAAGACTTTCGGTAGGCGAGGATGTCTAAGGGAGTATCAGTGGTTTCGGCATCTTCTACGCGAACGGTTCCGTCTTCTTCGTTTTCAATCAGAGGCGTTAACAAGGGCTCCCAAGTATCGGGTGAAATGATGGTCTGTTCGGGTGTATGTATGGCAAAGGCATGATGAAAAACATCCTGGAAATAATCGCCCGTCTGGAGAGTGTCAACTTCACCATTCGCGTCGCGAATCTGGTGCTCAAGGAAAACGACTTCATTTTTCAGTCGGCTTTCAACGAATTCCCGAGACATTCGGTCGAGCAGCAAGCCATGGACCAACCACGCCACCCCCATTAGACCAATTCCGGCGGGCAGTAACAGCGCAAGCAAGGTTCCTTTTACGGACGCAGGCTTTTTAAGGAATCGCATTAAAAATGTACCCCTGGCCGCGTCGTGTTGAGATGGTTTCGCTGCCCACTAGCTTCCTTAACCTCCGAATATACGCCTCAATGACGTTTTCGCTCGGGCTATCATTCAAGTTGTAAAGCTGTTCCATTAGTTGTTCTTTGGAAAAGACGTGGCCAGGGCGGCTCATCAAACAACGTAGCAGCCGGAATTCGGTGCCGGTAAGTGTATGTTCCACGCCGTCGTCCATCTTGAGACTCTGGCGGTTTTCGTCCAGTTCAAAGCGGCCGGCTTTAACCTGAGCATGGACCCTTCCTTCACTTCGACGCACGAGTGCGTTGAGGCGTGCGATTAGCTCTTCTGTCTGAAAAGGTTTTGCCAGGTAATCGTCTGCCCCGGCTTTTAAGCCGTTAACCTTATCCTGCCAATCGCCTCTCGCGGTCAGAATCAAGACCGGACAGCTGACGTGATTCGTTCGCCACTTTCTCAATACGTCCAGCCCGTTGCCATCAGGTAGACCCAGGTCCAGAACAACAGCACGGTAATCCTCTTGCTCACCCAGAACGACGGCTTCTCGGGCACTGGGAGTTGTATCAACGCTGAAACCTGCTTTTCCCAACTGCCTGACCAGACCCTCAGCAAGCAAGCGGTCATCTTCGACGAGCAGTAAACGCATGAGTTTTTCCTTCTATGTATGGTCCGTGGTCGAAAGTGTGACTGATTAACCTGAATTCAGCCTGAACGGAAAATAGTTCGAGTTTTTCAGAAAGAATTCAGGTTAGTGAGAGAAGGTAACAACCGATTCTGGACATTGCTCAAGATTGGGGCTCAATCCTGCAGTGTTTTTCGAGCAATATTTTACAGAGGATAAAAAGATGAATGCATCAAAACTATTCGTAGCGGGTATGGCGCTTTCAATGTCGGCAACAGCGTTTGCGGCTGGCGCCCATGATGATGGCCACGGGCACGGCGCTACAAGCGGTGAACCTGGCAAAGCGTCGGAGGCCAGCCGAACCGTAACTGTCGAGATGTACGACAACTACTACGAACCCGAAGAAATCAGTGTAAAGCCGGGTGAAACCGTTCGCTTCGTGGCGGAGAACAAGGGAAACCTCGTCCATGAGTTCAATGTTGGCACTCCCGACATGCACGAAGCTCATCAAGAGGAAATGATGATGATGGTTGAGCATGGCGTCATCCAGGGCGGCAAGCTAAACCACGACATGATGAATATGGATATGGGGAATGGCCATTCCATGAAGCATGACGACCCGAACAGCGTGTTGCTGGAACCGGGCCAAAGTAAAGAAGTGGTATGGAAGTTCTCTGATAAAGGCAATATCGAATTTGCCTGTAACGTGCCGGGCCACTATCAGGCCGGGATGTACGGTGAGGTCAATTTCGAGTAACTCGCTTAACTGAGGTCCGCGAGCGCGGGGCTGAGACACGTTTCTCGGCCCGGCTTCAATGACGTGTAGTTCGGAGCAACACAGATGAAACCACGCTTTTTGACAGGGCTTTTGAGCCTGCTGATGCCAGCCATGGTTCTGGCCGGCGAATACGACCTTACGGTCGATCGGGTAAAAATCGATACCGGCGACTTTGTCAAAACGGGTATCGGCTACAATGGCAAATCCCCCGGGCCGGTTCTGCGCTTCAGGGAAGGCGAAGAGGTTTCCATCAATGTGACCAATAACCTCGATGAGATGACCTCCATTCACTGGCACGGGCTGATCCTTCCCTTCGATCAGGACGGCGTGCCCGGTATCAGTTTCCCCGGAATCAAGCCGGGAGAAACCTTTACCTACCAGTTTCCCATCCAGCAGACGGGTACCTACTGGTTTCACAGCCACTCCGGCTTCCAGGAGCCTGACGGTGCTTACGGTGCCATTGTCATCGAACCCGAGGGGCGTGAGCCGTTCCGTTACGACCGTGAGTACGTGGTTCAGCTGACCGACAAACACCCGCACTCCGGTGACCGCATCATGCGGAACCTGAAAATGATACCCGATTACTACAACCGCAAGCAGCAAACGGTGGGTGAGTTTTTTTCGGACGTTTCTGAAAATGGCCTGATGAATACGGTCCGGGACCGGATGGCCTGGGGTAACATGCGCATGATGAAAGCGGATGTCGAGGACTTGCAGGGCTTTACCGGTCTGATCAACGGCAAGGGGCCGGAGCAGAACTGGACCGGCCTCTTCGAACCGGGGGAGCGCATCCGGCTGCGTTTCATCAACTCCTCGGCGACGACGTATTTTGACGTTCGGATTCCCGGCCTGGATATGACGGTTGTGCAGGCAGACGGCAATAACGTACAGCCGGTCAATGTCGCCGAATTCCGGATCGGCGTGGCAGAAACCTACGATGTGATTGTCCGCCCCAGGGAGGCGCAGGCCTACACCATCTTCGCTGAGTCCATGGGCCGTTCGGGCTATGCAAGAGCAACGCTGGCTCCGGAAGAAGGAATGGAAGCCGCCGTTCCTCAACTGCGTGAGCCTGCGCGCCTGACCATGGCCGATATGGGCGGCATGCCCAGTATGGACCACGGTAGCATGGCGGGCATGGACCACGGCAGTATGGATATGAGCGGTACCGACGGCATGTCCGGTATGGGCGACCCGTCCATGAAGGGGATGGATCACTCCGGTATGGCCGGTATGGATCATTCGAACATGCAGGAGATGGATCATTCGGGCATGGCGGGCATGGACCACGATTCCATGGAGATCCCCAAAGGTGGCGCGAGCGATCCGTTCTACGCGAAGGGCAGTGGCCTTGTGTCCGTGGCGGCGAATGGCGGCAAATTCCTGTCCTATGCAGACCTGAAAGCTCAAAACCCGCTGTATGAAGACCGCGAACCGACCCGGGAGATCGAGCTTCGCCTGACCGGCAATATGGAGCGTTACACCTGGAGCATTAATGGCGTCAAGTATGAAGACGCCGATCCGATTCGTCTCAAATACGGTGAGCGGGTCCGCTTCAAATTTGTCAACGAAACCATGATGACTCACCCCATGCACCTGCACGGTATGTGGTCCATCCTTGATGTTGGCGCAGGCCAGTGGAACCCGATCAAGCACACCGTTAGCGTGAACCCGGGCACTACGGTGTACATGGAAACCGAGGTTGATGAGCCAGGCCAGTGGGCGTTCCACTGTCACCTGTCCTACCACGCGGCCGCTGGTATGTTCCGTAAGGTGATTGTTGAAGGTGGGCCAGAGTCGCCGCAGGCCAAAACAGACGTGATTGCTGAAGATGGAGGTGAGGCATGAGCTGTATTCGATCACTTGTCGCGGTCAGTTTCCTTGCCTCTGCTGGTTTCTCAACGGCGGTGACAGCTCAGGAAATGATCTCCGACACCACTGCTCGCAAGCAGCCGCTCAAAACCTGGGGTGTTCAGTTCGAGGAGTTTGAATACCGCTACAGCGACGATAACGAGGAACTGGGCGTCTGGAACGCGGATGCTTTTTATGGCACCGACGAGTTTAAAGTCCGCTTGCTCACAACCGGGGAGTACGAGATCGAGGAGCAGGCCTACGAAACACTGGAAAACCAGTTGGTCGGCCAGATCCCCATCTCCAGGTTTTTCGACGCCAAAGCGGGTGTGCGTTTCGATACGCCCGAAGGGCCGGACCGTACGTATGCCGTTCTCGGTGTCGCCGGGCTGGCACCCCAATGGTTTGAGATGTGAGGATCGTGAAATTGGCGTTGGTAAAGGGCTGGTTTCCACGGAAACCGGCCTCAGGGTGCGTTATGATCTGGTTGACCGGGCATTCTCGCCATACTTGGGCGTGGTGCATGAGCGTAAGTATGGTGATACGGCGGACTTTGCGCAGGCAGACGGCGGTGGTAGAGAAGACTGGTTTGCCGTGATTGGTGCTCGTATCGTGTTCTGACCGTGGTGTCTTGGGCCAGGGTCTTCCCCTGGCTTTTTTTTCAGGATTTGATGTAGGTCAAATGTTCGAAATGCTCCGTCAGATTTCGGTGGCATGTCAGGTTTTTGAATAAGAGTATCAGGAGAGCGAATGAGCAGGGAGCAGGACCGAACCACTCGCTATCAGGAGGGGAGTCTCACACTCACGGGAACCGTTATGCTGGGTACCGGGGTGATGATTGGTGCCGGTATCTTCGCTTTGACCGGGCAGATGGCACAGATGACGGGCACTCTGTTTCCATTGGCGTTTCTGGCCGCGGCGATAATAGTCAGTTTCAGCGCCTATTCCTACATCAAGATTTCAAATGCATGCCCCTCCGCCGGCGGTATCGGTATGTACTTGCACAAAGCATACGGCGATCGGTTGCCGACGGCTTTCAACGCGTTGCTGATGTATTTCTCGATGGTGATTGCCCAGAGCTTCCTGGCCCGAACCTTTGGCTCTTACACCATGCAACTGTTCGGTGGCGATGAAAGCGGCCGAATGGTGCCGATTCTTGGCGTAGCCCTCATTATGGCAGCGTTTCTGATCAATCTACTCGGCAACCGGATGATTCAGAGCGTAGCGTTTTTCATAGGCGTATTAAAGATTGGAGGCATACTGATTTTCGGAATTGTGGGTATCTGGATTACTGATAACCTGGCAGTAGACTTTTCAGGCACGGGCGAAGCCGGAGCAACGGGTAATTTTCTGGGTGCGACGGCGCTGGGAATACTGGCCTTCAAGGGTTTTACCACGATTACCAACAGTGGCTCCGAGGTAATCGACCCCAAACGGAATGTGGGGCGGGCGATCATTATTTCCATCGCGGCCTGCGTAGTGATTTATACCCTGGTGGGTTTTGCGGTTGCCAGCAATCTGTCGCTGGGTGAAATCATTGAAACGCAGAACTATTCGCTTGCGGCCGCAGCGCGTCCGGCGTTGGGCGAGTATGCGGTCTGGTTCACGGTGGCGATTGCTATGACGGCCACCGCCGGTGGCATTCTGGCCAGCATTTTCGCCGTCTCGCGTACGTTGGCCATGCTGACTGAAATGAAGCTGGTTCCTCACCGTCATTTCGGTATGCCTGGCAGTATCCAGAAGCACACGTTGGTTTACACGGTGGTTCTCGGGCTCGTTCTGACGGCGTTTTTTGACCTCTCACGGATTGCCGCTCTGGGCATTGTGTTCTATTTGGTAATGGATATTGCCATTCACTGGGGAGTTCTTTGTCATTTGCGCGACGATGTGAAGGCAAAGGCGTGGGTGCCAGCGATTGCTATCGTCCTGGATTTGCTCGTACTCGTGGGTTTCGTCTGGGTCAAACTGAATAGTGATCCGTTTGTTATTGGCGTGGCGGTAATTACGATGATTGTTATCGTCGCAGCAGAGCATATTTTTCTGAAGAAGTTTCTGCGCTCGGAACATGAAGAATCGCATGTCCGTGATCACCACTAATCGGCGATAACTGGATCGTTGAGCTTTTTGTAACCCTGTGATAGGATTAGACGCCAGCGTTGATGTGACACCAATTGTTGAACGAAAGCGGGAGGGGTCAGGATGAAAGCAAATAGCTTTAGACTATTCGTGTTTTTGTTGTTTTTACAAGCGCCATATTTACAGGCTGATGAGATTCTCTCGGGCGAAGATGTTGCCAATGTCGTCGTCGGAAACACGGTGCAAATGGTATTTCGGGATGCCCAAGACAATTTTCGCACTCGAACCTTTCATGAGTACTATGATCCCGATGGGTCGATCTATGGAATGACCAAGTATCGTGAACAACAGGGAAACCTTACCCATTATATTGGAAGATGGGAGGTGAAAGACGGTAAATTTTGCACATCTGTCTACGGTCGCAACTATTCCTGTAACAAGATAAAGCCTTTGTCTGGCAATAATTTCGAATTGGTCAATGAGGGAGGCGAGATCAGGAATGTTAAATTATACGAAGGGAAGCATCACGGACTGGAGTAGGGTACCCGGGAATTATTTTCATCGGGCATCCTGGCAAGAGAGTGAGGGGCTATTTGGTTGCTCGATCCGAGGATTGGATAATGAGTTTTTTGGAACTGTATAGTCTTTTACTTGCCCTGGTGGTCGGCATCGTGGCTACCATCCTGGGCCTTTACGGGGTTGTGCGCGTGATGGGCTCTGCGCGCGGGGAGCCGGGCAAGGATGTGCCGGCAAGCTCCGGTGTGCTGTCGCGGGATCCGGTGTGGGGGCGCTATCACGCGCGTTACTACGGTTACGCATTGTTGTTCCTGGCCTTCGATATGGAAATGGCGTTCATGTACCCATGGGCCGTCGTGTACAAAGAAGTAGGGCTGGTTGCTTTGTATGATATGGGCGTATTTCTTGCCATCCTCTTTCTGGGCCTGCTTTATGGCTGGAGTCAGGGGGCATTGAGGCGTCAATGACTTCTGATCATCCCATTAACACCACAGGTTCGCGTCAGAGGCAGACACGGTTTGCCGCTCTTCAGAAGTGGGTTTCCCGTGCATTTGCGCGTGACCTGAGTTGTCTCATCGTCCCGGGACAGGATGTCGCTCTGGCGCATGGCTTGAATGTGAGTGCCACCGGCATGCGTGTCAGCGCCTCACCCCGTGATGCGAATGTGCTTCTGATCGTCGGCGGGCTTTCAGAAAAAATGGGCGAGGTTGCAACGGTGCTTTATGCGCAGATGCCCCGGCCCCGCACTATTCTCATGCTTGGCGGCAAGACGCCATCGTCTTTTCCGGATGCTGATGTATCAGCGGGTCTGTCGCAAAAGGCACTGGCCGACGCGGTTGGGCGGCTGAAGCGGGCACTGGCGGAAGGTGCCTTCGCTACTTCAGCGGAGGATTTTGATGCCTCCGTCCTGCACGTCAAAATCGAGTACGTCTGCCCTATGCACCCGGAAGTTGTCGAAGACGAGCCGGGCAGTTGCCCCAAATGTGGCATGGATCTGGTAGCACGCGAAGCGGGGGAGCAGACTCCTGAAGGCGGCCACGATCATGAACATCGCCATGATCACGAACAGCAGTGCCAAGACCACGACCACGACGACAGTAACGAACACCAACAGGAACACGCTCACGAAAATGCCGCGACCGAATATACCTGCCCCATGCACCCCGAAATTGTTCGGGACGAGCCTGGCAGCTGCCCCAAGTGCGGTATGGACCTGGTAGTCCGCGAGGACGGGGAAGATGAGGGCCACTCAGAACATGAACATTCCAGCCATGATCACGGTGAGCATGAGCATGGAGGGCACGATCACGGTGGCCACGATCATGGCGCCTCGGGATTCATGTCGATGATTGAAGTCACCAAGGATCTGCCACGCAGCGCCGATGGCCTGCAGATGGACTGGCTTGAGGTGCCGTTCGGTCCGGTCTTCCCCGGCTTGCCCGGCGGACTGAAGTTGACGCTGACCCTTGATGGTGACGGCGTAACGGAGGGGCAGGCGACCTCCCTGGTGGGGGTGACCAGCGAAGGTGAGAATATTGAAGAAAGTGAAGAGATGGATGCCGAGACCTTCATTGGGTATCTGTCAGCCGCAATTCCACTGGCACCGGTGAGCTACCGTCTTTTAGTCTGTCTGGCAATAGAGCAAGCGGCAGGGCTGGAGGACGATTCGGCAAACGCCGGTGCTCGCACCGGCGCCCTTGAGCGTGAGCGCATCGCCAGTCACCTTGGCTGGCTGGCTCAGTTAGGGCGCCAGCTCGGCTTTGCCTGGCTGACGCAACGGGCAGCAACTCTGCAACTGCAAGTCAGAGAGGCTAACAGGGACAGTCTTGCTGCACTGGAGCCAGCGCTGCACAAATTAACTATCCGCCTCGGGCGAACGCCTTTGCTCAAATCTCGGCTTAAGGGTGTCGGCCTACTGCCAACGGACTCTTTTGGTCTGCGCGGGCCCGTAGCGCGTGCTGCGGATGAAGGCGGTGATGCCTGGGCGCGCCTGTGGCAACGCCTGGCCGAAATTTCGGCCAGCCTTGACCTTATAAAGTCGGGCGGGGAACCGGAGCTGCCGGTTCTGCGCGACGTTGGCGATGTGTCAGGAACCGGTGAGGCCACCGTTGACACTCCGCGCGGCGAGGCCCGGTTAAGTCTGAAACTGGAGCGCGGCCATGTGAAGTCATACGAGCTGGACACCGCCTGTAGTCAGCATATCGGCCTGGTCCCTAAGCTTGTCGAGGGCCAGGAACTGGGCGATGCGCTGCTGGCAGTCGGGTCACTGGATCTTTCGCCCTGGGAGGTGACTTCGTGACCGTCGCTATTGTTTTGCTCGCGCTGCTTGGCAGCGCCTGGCTGCTGGCTGTGATTGAGGGCTGGATGGCGACTGGGCGTCTGAGTCCGGCCGCGCCTCTGTTTCGCGGCCTGGCTCACCTCGGTCGTGAGTCCATAGTACCGCGCTCACCAGACCGGGTCTTCTTCGAGGCCGCGCCCGTGCTTCTTTTGGTTGTCGCCGTGCTCGGTATGGCAGTCCTGCCGCTGGCGCCGGACCTGATCATTGCGGACCTTGGCACTGGCGCACTGTTTGTGAACGCGGCCCTGGCCTACGTGCTCGTCGCGGTGATCATGGCGGGTTGGGGGCCGGATGGAGCCTACGGGATGATCGGTGGCTGGCGCTTTCTGGGCCAGCTTATTGCCTATTCCATGCTGATTGTCATGCCGATCACGGCCGTGGCCATGCGTGCCGAATCCCTGGTAAACACTGCGATCGTCGGCTCCCAAGCGGGTCTTTGGAACATCGTCTACCAGCCCCTGGGCTTCGTGCTGTTTTATATTGCGGCCATGGCACTGGCATTCCGCGCCCCTTTCGACCTGCCTTCTGCAGAGGGGGAGCTTGGCGGCGGTGTCGACGCTGAGTATACCGGGGTACGCCTGGCGGTGCTTCGCCTTGCCCGGCTGACGCTGGTGGTTACGCTGGCCTCCGCGACCACGGTGTTCTATCTCGGCGGCTGGCATGGGCCGCTGCTGCCGCCCTCGGCCTGGAGCCTGATCAAGACCCTGGCCGTGGCCGTGTCGATGCTGCTCGTCGGCCACTATCTGCCACGCATCCGCGAGGCGGATCTGATGCGGTGGTGCTGGGTCCTGGGTATTCCCCTCGCACTGCTCAATATCATTATTGTCGGCTTACTGATTCTGGTGGTTCCCTGATGTATGCACAGGCTTTTTTCGTTGCCGTTTTCGGGCTGGCTGCCATTGGCTTCGGCGTGGTGGTGTTTCGCACCTCGTCCATGATGCGTTCCGCACTGGCACTGCTGTTTTCGATGACCGCCGTCGGCTGCCTGTTCCTGGCGATGCAAACCGAATTCCTGGGCGTGCTGCAGATCATGATGATGGCCACCGAGATGAGCATCATGGCCATCTTCATGGTGATGTTCATGATGGATCCCGGCGGGCTTGGCGGTATGGATATGAGCCACCAGAAGCGCTTCTCGATAGGTGCCGGGGTGAGTGCCGCCGTTGTCGCCATCGCCGTTGCGCTGCTGTCCGACTGGGGCCCCGCAGCGGAGCAGGTGGTGGACGCGCAAGCGCAGACACGGGCGCTGGGCATGGAACTGCTCGGGCGCTCGATGATGATCTTTGAGACCGCCGGTATCACCATCCTGACCGCAATGATTGCCGCCACGGCAGTGGCAATACCGGTGCAGAACCTGTCAAGTAAAGACGACAAGGAGGCATCGGAATGACCATGATTCTGATCTTGGCGCTTGTGACCGGCGCCATCCTGTTCGGTATCGGAGTCTATGGAGCTCTGTCACAGACCAATCTGGTGATGATCATGATGGGCGTGGAGCTGATGCTGGCAGGCGCCATGGTGAATCTGGTGGCTTTCTGGCGCTTTCTGCATCCGGAAGCCTATTCCGGCCAGATGTTTGTGCTGGTGGTGATGACGGTTATGGCATTGGAGATGGCGGTCGGCTTTGGCGTTGCCATTGCGCGTTTCCGGGCCAAGGGCTCGGTCGAGATGGAAGAAGCGGAGGACCTGAAAGGATGAGTGCAGTACTTCTGCCGATACTGCCGCCGCTGATCGTCACCCTGGCCGTGTTGATACTGCGCCGTGGCAGCGCTGCGCTGGCCCTGGCTGGCGCGACGCTCAGCCTGGCAGGCGGTGTCCGGCTGCTGGCCGGAGCCCTTGACGGCCAGGCCGAAACCCTGCTTCTACCCGGGCTGCCGGACATGCCCTTGCGCCTGGTTTCGGGTCCGATGACGGCACTGCTGAGTGTGGCAGTGGCCACGGTCGGAACCTTCGTTCTGGTTTATGCCATCGGCTATATGAAGCGGGAGTCCGGCCAGGCGCGCTTTTATGCCGTAATGTCGCTGTTCCTGGCGGCGATGCAGGCGTTGGTGCTGGCTGGCGACTGGGTTCTGTTGTTGGCGGCTTGGGAACTCATCGGCCTCTGCAGTTACCTGCTGATCGGCTTCTGGTTCCAGCGGCCGGAAGCCGCAAACGCAGCCAGCCGTGCTTTTCTCTATACCCGCAGCGCCGATCTCGGGCTTTATGTGGCGATATTCATACTCATCGGGTCGTCGGGTACCAGTGAGATTGCCGCCTCTCTGGAAGCTGGCGGTAATGCCTCGACCGCCGCCGGGCTGCTGTTATTGCTGGCGGCCATGGGCAAGTCGGCCCAGGTTCCCCTGCAGGACTGGCTGATGCGCGCCATGGCCGGCCCGACACCGGTCTCGGCGCTGCTGCACTCGGCCACGCTGGTGGCGGCGGGCGCCATTCTGCTAATCCGGTCTGCGACGCTGCTGAGTCCTGAAGCGCTTTTCGCTATAGGGCTTGTGGGTGGTGTCACCACGGTGGCAGCCGGGGTCATTGCGCTGGCTGAACGTGATCTCAAACGCCTGCTGGCGGCTTCCACGGCCAGTCAGTACGGCCTGATGCTGATTGCTGTGGGCGCCGGGGTTCCGATGGCCGCGCTGTTGCACTTTCTCGCCCATGCTGCCATTAAAAGCACCCTGTTTCTTGCTGCCGGTGACTTTCAACATGCCCGCGAGGGTACCGCTTTTGATCAGTTGAAAGGCGTTGGCCGCGCCAGGCCCTGGGCCTTTGCCGGCTTTGCGCTGGCAGCGCTGGCACTGGCGGGCATTCCACCGCTGAGCGGGTTCTTTTCCAAGGATGCGGTAATTGCTGCCGCGCTGTCGGGGCAAGGCGCCGCCTGGCTCGGCCCTCTGGCCCTGGCGGGCACTCTACTTACCGGCGCCTATGTGGCCCGGGCTCTACGGGTGCTCTGGCAGAGCACGGGCGACAGCCGGTCGGTAGAAGGTACTGGCTGGATGCGCGCTGGCATCTGGGGGCTGGCAATTCCCGCCGCTGGCCTGGGTCTGGCCTTTGGTCCCCTGGAAACAATACTTGATCTGCCCGCTCCGGAAACCGCAGGTACCGTCGCCATAGTGCTCGGGCTGGTCGCCGCATTGGTCGGGCTGGCCCTGGGCTGGCTGGTGCCGGTCCAGCGCCTGCTTGGACCTGCCCATCAATGGGCAGAATCGGGTTTGGAAGTTGCGGGCGGGCTTACCGCCTGGATAGGCCGGCCCGCAATGGCTGTTGCCCGGGGCTGTGACCGTCTGGAGGATCATCTGTACGCGGCCGCGCTTGCCATTGGTCATACAGCTCTCAGCATTGCCCGTGGGGGCGAGCGACTGGAACAACGTTTGTATCTGGCCGTGCTTGGCGTCGGCCGCGCCAATCTGGCGGTGGGTCGCTGGGTTCGGGGCGGGGATGAGCGTGGTATAGACGGCCTGATCTTCGCCCTGGTGGCCGGTGTGCGGGACCTCGGCGCGCGGGCGAGAACCCTGCAAAGCGGCCTGATCCATCATAGCCTGGCGATCAGCGCCGTAGCCACAGCTGTGCTCCTGGCCATCCTGTTTTCAGCTTCACTGAGTGTCTAAAGGAACCCTACTCATGTTACCACTTGTATCCCTGACCCTGTTTTTGCCACTCGTCGGCGCTGTGTTGATTCTGTGTTTGCCGAAGCCGACGGCACGGACGGTGCACAGCATAGCGATCGCCAGTGCCGCCCTGACCCTGGTCGGCGCTCTGGCCATGTGGCTTCAGGGCGTGAGTGGTGACGGCTTTTCCCAGGTCGAAGAGCTGGTATGGATGCCGGCCATTGGCGCCGCCTACCGGGTAGGGGTTGATGGCATCAGCCTGCCGCTGGTGCTGCTGAGTGCCGTGCTTTTCCTGGTTTCTCTGATCTACGCGTCATCGCTTCGCGACCGACCACGTGCCTACGCAGCTCTGATCCTGCTTCTGGAAACCGCTGCAATCGGTACTTTTACCGCCCTGGACGGCATTCTGTTCTACGTCTTCTTCGAAGTTTCCCTGGTGTCGATGTATTTCATGATTGCCGGATGGGGACATGAAGACCGGCAGCGGGCCGCCCTGATGTTCTTTATCTACACCCTGTTGGGCAGCCTGCCACTGTTACTCGCGATTCTGGGGCTTTACCTCGGCAGCCCCGACCCCACCTTCGATATGCGGGCGTGGATTGCCAACCCTCCCCTCGAGGGGGCGGCGGCCATGTGGGCGTTGATCGCCATGCTGATTACCTTCGCGGTCAAGATTCCTGCGATACCCCTGCATACCTGGTTACCTGCGGCACACGTGCAGGCACCGACCGTTGGTAGCGTCATCCTGGCGGGTATCATGCTGAAGTTCGGCACATACGGGCTGGTGCGGTTCGCCCTGCAAATGACCCCTGACGCCCTCCGCGATGCCGGCATCGTTGTTTTGTTTTTCGGTGTCGTCAGCGCAATCTACGGTGCCTTTGCCGCCCTGGCACAAACTGATCTCAAGCGCCTGGTGGCCTATACCTCAATCAACCACATGGGCTACGTCATTGTCGGCGTTGCCGTTGCCGCACTGACTCTGGACCCGTCGGTGCGTGCCGTCGCGCTGGATGGAGCCGTGCTGCAGATGTTCAGCCACGGCCTGGTCACGGGGGCCCTGTTCCTGCTGGTAGGCATGATTCAGGAGCGCGCCCATACCCGGGAAATGAACGAGTTTGGCGGCCTGCTTAAAACGGTTCCACTGCTTGGCTGGTTCTTTGTGCTGGCGGCTTTTGCGTCTCTGGGGCTTCCAGGCCTCGCGCACTTCCCGGCGGAGTTCCAGATATTCCTCGCGACTCTGGGCACCACTCCTGTCGCGGTTGTGGTGATTCTGGGGATTGCCATTATCGCCGGGACCTTTCTCAAGGCCCTGCGCGAAACCTTTCTGGGTGAGCCCCGGGATCGCTGGAATAAAATGCCGGATCTGAGCCCGCGCGAAATTCTTGCGGTGGCGCCCCTGCTGGTGCTCACCGTTGCCACTGGCGTGGCGCCGTCCTGGGTGCTGGACGTCATTCACCGGACGACATCGGCACTGGTGCTGTAATGGGTCGAGATCTCGCATTAATCATTCCGGAAATTGCCGTTCTGTTGACGGCTGTTGGTGCCCTGATCGCGGAAATGCTGCGACAACCCCGGATTTCGCTGATCATTGCCGTCATCGGCCTGGTCGTTGGCACCGGGCTGACCCTGCGCCTGCTCGGCACAGACACAACGGTATTTGGCGGCAGTTTCCGCATCGATACGTTAAGCATCTGGGCCAAGCTTATCCTGCTACCAGCTACGGTGCTCTCGATGCTGTTGGCGCGGGTGGATGTCCGGGGCAGCGCCCGCGAGGGTACGGTTTACAGTCTGCTGATTTTTTCAACGCTGGGTGCCCTGGTACTGGCGGGGGCAGGGGACACCATGTTTCTGGTGCTGGGTGCGTTGCTGACTGGCCTGGCCACCTTCGCCCTGGTTGCCTACCCGGATACGGACCCGGCGACCGAAGCGGCGATGAAATTCTTTGTGTTCGCTTCCGTCACCACTGCCATCATGATTTTCGGTTTGAGCTACTGGTTCGGTGCCTCCGGCTCTACGCTGATCGCCGATCTGCCGTCCATGGATACCATGCCGCTGGCCGTTATTCTCGGGTTCGTGGCTGTGGTAGTGGGCCTGGGCTACAAGGCATCACTGGTTCCGTTCCACTTCTGGGCACCCGACGCCTACGAGGGCGCGCCACTGTCGATTGCCGCCTACCTATCCGTCGTGCCCAAGATTGGCGCCCTGTTTGCGCTCACTCAGGTGGTTCGTCACCTGCCACCGGAAACCGGCTGGGCTGCGGTCATGGCGGGGCTGGCCGTGCTGAGCATGACCTATGGCTATCTTGCGGCACTGGTGCAGGATAACGTCATCCGGCTGCTGGCCTATTCGTCGATTGCCCAGTCCGGCTATTTCCTGCTGGGCATCCTCGCGGTGGGCTCCAGTGAGCTGGCCTTACCATCGATCATTCTGTTCGCCGCCGCCTATGCGGCTATGAACCTGGGCGCTTTCGCGGTTGCCGCCATAGCCGGGCGCACTCTGAACGATTTTAGCGGGCTGGGCCGGTCGCGGCCTTTGATTGCCATCGCAATGGTAGTCTTCCTGCTGTCATTGGTGGGCATTCCGCCACTGGCAGGTTTCGTCGGCAAGTTCCTTCTGTTTGCGGCAGCCATTGACGTCCAGTTCACATGGCTGGCGGTGGTGGCGATCATCAATAGTGCACTGTCGCTGGCAGTGTATCTGCGCATTGTTGTGCCGATGTACAGGGGAGGGGATTCTGCATCCGTTGAGCTTGATGCATGGCTGGGATTCGTGGTGTTTGCGACGGTTGCAGCCACATTCATCATCGGACTGGGTGCCCAGTTTATGATTGTTCGCGACATCGTATGATGTGCCTAGTGTTGTGTTCGGCATCCATGCGAGAAAGCCGCCGAACGCTGACGTGGTCAAGAAATCGCCATCTTACCCCAGCAGACAAACTATGCTGCGCTACCTCAGACCCGGCGAGCCAGCCACCAACCAGCGACCATCGACAGCAACAACGCCACGAGAGGCCAGGTTATACCACTTATTGACGCAAAGGCCGGGCCCGGACAATAACCTGATAGACCCCAGCCTATCCCAAACACAGCCGCACCAATCAATAAACGGGTATCAATATCACGACGTGTGGGCACGATAAACGTTTCCGCGAACAGAGGGCCCTGGCGACGGAACACCAATTGGTAGCCGACAAACGTTGTTACCACGGCGTATCCTATTCGTTGTTGTCGGTGTGTCTTTCCGCACTGGTTGGTTTTATTGAGTTAATAAACCGTTACAGCTAGACATCTTATTAAGCTCCAAAAATAGGAGCAACGTCCATGCTTTTGTGCAGTATCCTCATGATCTCAATTTGCTGGTTGCTAACTTGTTTATAAAAAATAACGTGACTCCCTTGGGGGAATTTTCTGTACCCATCTCTGATTTCATCGCAAGCTTTGCCAATATCCGGCCCTTCAGCTAACAACCAAAAAGAATCATCGAATTGTTTGAGGTAAACATTCCGCTGCTCATTTCCCCAACGGCGTGAGGTGAACCGAGCTATTTCTTTTAAGTCAGATTTTGCTTTATTAGTGAGTTGAAAAGGCTTCATTATTTCTCTTCGCTATCAAGTTCATCGATAAACGAGTCGAGGTCATACTCAGCCATACCACTTTCTTCGCCTTCAACGAGAAGTTGGCGCAGAGTATTCACTTTAGTTTCCTGAGTTTCGAGTAAGCGTAGAGCGGATCGAATGACTTCACTGGCGGATCCGTATCGGCCAGTTTTAAGTTGATTAGCTATAAACTCATCGAAATGTTCACCAAGGGTGATGCTAGTATTTTTAGGCATAGCTCTCTCCTTAATACCAAATAATACCTAATTATGGTATTTAACTTTGTATTTAGCAAGTCAGCGACAATTCGCAGTACTGGCTTGATCAAATATCAAGAAACTATCTAACCTCCTTCCGACCTGTCCCATTACATGAGTGTTGCAGTTATTAGTTGAATCTAGGATTCATAAGCGAACTCTCAGCCGCCCAAATCCACATCTCTTGTTTTGCTCCATCCCCAACCCTGGTTGTACCACCAACACTTTCAAGTCTACAATGCTGTTAACGATTCGTTGGGAGCGGGCATTATGGACTTTTCCTACAGTGCGAAAACAAAGGACTATTTGGCGCGGCTTGACGCGTTTATGCGCGAGCATATTGAGCCGCCGCGCGGGTGGCAGAGCTTAAAAATTAGCGAAAGAGCAGGGGCTTTGGAACCTGTTTTTGCCGGGCGACGATAAAGTGGCGCGCGCAACCAAACGCCAGCCAAGTGATTATCCGGGTATGTTAACCCGCAAAGAAATTATCGATTACTACTGCGAACGCACCGGCACCACCATAAACAAACCACGAACAAAGCTTTCAAGAACTTCTGGTTCCTGGTGAATTATTTGCTGTGGCGCTGCCGTCGCCGTATCGCAAAAGCTTAACGAATTATAATAAAAAGAGAGCTCAATAATGCCGCAAGAACGGAAAACTATTTTAATTACCGGTGCCAGCTCTGGCTTAGGGCAGGGCATGGCACGTGAGTTTGCTGCAGAAGGCAAAAGCTTGTGTCTGTGCGCCCGTCGGTTAGATCGCTTAGAGGCGCTAAAAAACGAACTGGAAGACAAGCATTCAGGTATAACTGTCAGCATTAAAATGCTGGATGTAAACGCTCATGAAGACGTGTTCCGTGTGTTTCAGGAGTTTAAACAAGAGCAGGGGCACATTGACCGCTTTATTATTAACGCGGGCATGGGCAAAGGTGCGGCGTTAGGTACGGGTTACTTTGAGGCCAATAAAGCCACGGCAGAAACCAACTTTGTGGCGGCGTTGGCGCAATGCGAAGCGGCTATGGAAATTCTGCGCGAGCAAAAGGGCGGGCACTTGGTGACTATTTCTTCCATGAGTGCGTTCCGTGGTATGCCACGTGCCATGACTGTGTATGCAGCAACCAAGGCGGGACTGGCGTCGTTAACCGAGGGCATTCGTGCGGATTTAATGAAAACTTACGGCAGTAATAGCCCGATAAAAGTGTCGACCATTTATCCGGGGTACATTCGCTCTGAAATTAATGAAAAAGTGAAAAACACACCATTCATGGTGGATACCGAAACGGGTTGCCGATTGCTGGCGAAGGCGATTAATAAAGAGCCAGTAAAAGCTTATGTCCCTTACTGGCCCTGGGCGTTAATGGCATTCCTAATGAAACGTCTGCCATTGAAATGGGTGCTAAAGCTCGCTTAACTCTCGGTTATTCACCAGAACAAACGGCGTCGCCGGCAGTAGACACCTGCACCGACAGTGACTGACTGACTCCGTTGGCGTCGTTATATAAAAATACCGGTTCCACCAAGTTCATATTGCCGCGGTCGCCGTCGTGGTTAATGTCCAATTGCTGCTCGCTCAGCGTTAATTTCATACAGCCGTCGTGCTCGGTTGTCAGTATACGCTGCCACTTTTCAACACGCGGCTCATAAAGCCACACTTCACGCCCTTGCCACTGCTTGTCGCTACCACGCTCGCACCAATAGGTATGTGCCTCTAATGAGCCGTCGCTATTATTCACCAATTGCTGAATATCGCAGTCTTCGTCGGTAGGTAAGTCGGGCTGCATGGTGGTTTTTTGATAAATAACCGCGCTGCCGAGAATAACGCCGATAGTAATAATAATGGCGGCAATTGGTAGCAGAATTCGTTTTAACATATGGCCTCAGAAGCTGATACAGTATAGAGTCATTACAGTAAAACGATTAGTATAAAGCGATTAACAACAAGAACAACTATAAGAACAAACGCGGGGGGATATATGTGGCAAAGGGTACTGGCTCTTCTAATACTAATAGCCGGGCTGCTAATGGCGGTGCTGGGAGTTGTCAGCGACAATGACACCAATGTCCGACTGGCCGGTGCGGCATTGATGTTGGTGGGAATTATTTGGCTGTACCGCCAGCCAACGCTGAGCTCGCTCGACTCAAAAGGGCAGACAGCACCGTTAAAATGGTATCAGTCGCCTATTTTGTGGGTGCCAATTATCGCTATTATTATTTTTATTATCAGCCTCTTCGTTTAAGAGCCTAATTAGGACATCGGGAATTATTCATGGATTTAAAAAAGCGGATTGTCATTTTAGCCGGTGCAGTGGGGCTATTTTTCTACTCAGCCACTCAGGAGCAGCTTATTAGCGTTATAGCGGACTACAACCTGGGCTGGTATCAGCTGGGTATGCCAATTGCCTGGGGCGTTGTACTCGGCGGTGTGTGCGCGTTGCTGAAGTTTCGTTGGTTGCTGTCGTGGTTACCGCCGGTGGTGCTCATTGCCAGTGCGATAACGACTATGGGTATTATTGGTGGTGTGGCTGTTTATGTGAAGCATCAGCTGTTTGTACTGGCGTTACCGCCGCTTCAGCTGGGCGCTATAGGTATTGGCTTGTATTTGTTTGCAGTCAGTTTGACGCGCCTGTTAGGTGACATTGAAGCACGAAGCTCAGAGTCAGAGAAAAAGTCGTAAATGAAGAAGGTAAGTCTTAACGCAGATATTGGTGAGAGCTTTGGTGCCTGGAAAATCGGCGCCGATGAGCTCATTATGCCGCATATAGACTGTGCGAATATTGCTTGTGGTTTTCATGCGTCTGACCCGCTCACCATGATGGATACCGTACGTCTGGCGAAAGAATATGGGGTTACTATTGGTGCGCACCCTGCGTATCCCGATTTGGTCGGTTTTGGGCGTCGGCACATGGTTTGTAAGCCGGAAGAAGTGACGGCGATGGTGCAGTATCAGGTGGGTGCTTTGCAGGGCATTTGTGCCGGTGAGCACGCTAAAGTGGAATACGTAAAGCCACACGGCGCGCTGTATAATGACATGCTGAATGACGGGCCGTTGTTCGACGCTGTCTGTCAGGCCATTGCGGTCTTACAGGGGAATGACGAGTTGCCGCTTATGATTATGGCAACACCGGAGAACCACGCCTGGAAAGAGCGAGCCGCACAATTTGGTGTGACTTTGTGGTTTGAGGGCTTTGCTGACCGAGCCTATGACGACAACGGTAAGCTTCGCTCACGTAAGCACGACGACGCGGTACACAGCGAAACCGAAGCTATGCTGGAGCAGGCACAGGCCTTTACCAAAGGAAAACCCATTACCAGCGTTAATGGTACGCCACTGAGTATTCAAATTGATTCGTTATGTGTGCATGGCGACAACCCCCGGGCCATAGACACCGTCAAACAGTTGAGAGAAATAGTAAAAGGAAGTGATGAGTAACGCAGAGAGTGCTTTTCCTAAAATAGTCACCGCCGGTGCTGACGCCATTTTGCTGTATCTGGGCGAGGGTATTGACCCCGAGGTGAACGATCGGGTCATGGCACTAACGAATCGCGTTGGCAGCGCATTAGGTGACAAGCTCTATGACCTAGTGCCTTCTTACAATTCCCTGATGATCTACTACAACGTGCTGTCGCTTTCTGAGGACGAGCTGCGTGAATGTGTGCGTAAGCTTATTGATGAATTGCAGCAAGACGGTGATGCAAGCGGTGCTTCCAAGCAGAGCACCTTGCATACCATTGACGTTTATTACGACCCCAGCGTCGGGCCCGACTTAGAGCGTGCAGCAGAGCAAACCTCCTTGTCGATTGATGACATTATTAACATGCACACCGAGCAAGAGTATCGAGTGTACGCTATGGGCTTTGCGCCGGGGTTCGCATATTTAGGTGAGTTGCCCGAGAAGCTGCGCTTGCCGCGTTTAGATAACCCAAGAACCAAAATACCAGCGGGCAGTGTGGCCATAGCAGAGGCGCAAACGGCGGTGTACCCGTCAGAGTCGCCTGGGGGGTGGAACATTATTGGCCGCACGGCAGAAAACCTCTATGACCCGCGGGCAGACAGCATTAGCCCAATGAAGGTAGGCGATCGAGTGCAGTTTAAAGCGGTCTCGAAAGACGAATTTGAGAAAGCCGGTGGTTCGCTGGAGTCGTTGTCATGATAAAAATTCTTGATGCAGGCATGAGAACGACGGTTCAGGATTTTGGCCGTTTCGGTTATTTGTCTAAAGGGTTAACTCGCGGCGGTCCGGTGGACGAACACGCATTTTTATGGGCAAATCGGTTGCTTGGCAACAACTTTAACGCAGCCCAGCTCGAAATTACTCTGGGCGGTTTGGAAGTTGAGTTTCAGCAAGGTGGCTGTTTTGCACTGACTGGTGCTGACGCTGAGGCGCATCTGGACGATGAGCCGTTAACTTTGTGGCAAAACTTTGAAGTGAAAGCTGGGCAACGCTTGAAAGTTGGCTATGCTAGAGCAGGCTTACGCTTATATTTGGCGGTGCAGGGTGGTTTTCAGGTAGAGCCAAAATGGCACAGTTGCGCCACGGTTGAACGCGATAGTGTCGGTGGCTTGTCGGGTGACGGCTCTCCGTTGCAAAGCGGTGATACTCTGCATTTTCACTGTGACACACCGCAACCGTCCAGGCGCGTGAGTTGGGCGTATCGCAGCGACTACACGAAGACTCCCGTGCTGGGGCTTATCCCGGGGTATCAGTATGACGACTTCCCAATGTCGGCGCGTGAAGCCTTTTGCTACGAAGATTTTGAAGTCAGTAAAGACAGTAACCGCATGGGTATTCGTTTAGCCGGCGAAGCGCTGGAAACGCCGAAACAAGGTTTGGTTTCCGAAGGCATTAACATTGGTTCGGTTCAGGTACCGTCTGACGGACAGCCTATTATTATGATGCACGACCGGCAAACGCTAGGCGGATACCCGAAACTGGGGGTTATTAACCCAGTCTACCTGGGCAAGCTGGCGCAATTACAGCCGGGCCAAAAAGTGCGTTTCAGCCGCGTTGAAGCGTCGGTTGCACAACAGCAGCTGCGCCGCTTTTATCAGTTTTTTAATGTGCGTCTGCCTTGTCAGGGCGGCGATAACCTGCGATCATAGCGCCTTTCTAATTTCCCGTGTTCATTCTGTAGCGGAGACAAAAACTTAATGGCTGATACCGATTCTCGTCCCAGTAACTTTATTCGCCAAATCATCGATAAAGATTTGGCCAGTGGTAAACACTCAACGGTGCATACCCGTTTTCCGCCGGAGCCGAATGGCTTTCTGCATATTGGTCATGCCAAGTCGATAGTTCTGAACTTTGGTATTGCGGAAGACTACAAAGGTACCTGTAACTTACGTTTTGACGACACCAACCCTTTGAAAGAAAAGGTCGACTACGTTAATTCGATTAAGCAGGACGTTGAGTGGCTGGGGTATCAATGGGAAGGCGAGCCACGTTATTCGTCAAATTACTTCGATCAGCTACACGCCTATGCGGTAGAGCTCATTGAGAAAGGCTTGGCTTATGTCGACTTTTCGTCGCAGGAAGAAATGCGTGAAATGCGCGGCACCCTGAAAGAGCCGGGTAAAAACAGTCCTTATCGTGACACCTCGATCGAAGAGAACCTGAAGCACTTTGCTGACATGACAGCTGGTAAGTACGAAGAAGGCAAAGCAGCGCTGCGTGCCAAAATTGATATGAGCTCGCCGTTTATGTGTATGCGTGACCCGGTTATTTACCGTGTGCGTTTTGCGCATCATCACCAAACCGGTGACAAGTGGTGTGTCTACCCAATGTACGACTTTACCCACTGTATTTCTGATGCGTTGGAAGGCATTACGCACTCTTTATGTACGTTGGAGTTCCAGGACAATCGCCGTCTTTACGACTGGGTGTTGGACAACATCAGCATTGACTGCCACCCGCAGCAAATTGAGTTTTCACGCTTAAATCTGCAGTACACGGTCATGAGTAAGCGCATTATTAATACATTGGTGGAAGAAGGCAAAGTAACCGGATGGGACGACCCCCGTGTTGCCAGTATTGCTGGCTTGCGCCGCCGTGGTTACACACCAGAGTCTATTCGTGAGTTCTGCCGCCGTATTGGTGTGACGAAAATGGATAACCAGGTTGAAATGAGCATGCTCGAAGCCTGTATACGCGACGACTTAAACGAAAATGCGCCGCGTGCAATGGCAGTGATGGATCCGGTTAAAGTGGTTATTGAAAACTATCCGGAAGGCCAAACCGAGTCACTGAATGCGCCAAACCATCCGAATAAGCCGGAAATGGGCGAGCGAGACGTTACCTTCAGTCGCGAACTGTGGATAGAGCGTGAAGACTTCCGCGAGTCAGCGAATAAGAAGTTCAAGCGCCTGGTGTTGGATAAAGAGGTGCGCTTAAGAAATGCGTACGTTATTCGTGCCGACAGAGTCGAGAAGGACGCTGAGGGCAATATCACGACTATTTACTGTCACTATGACGCAGACACTTTGGGCAAAGACCCGGCGGATGGTCGTAAAGTAAAAGGTGTCATTCACTGGGTATCGGCAGAAACGGCGAAAGACGCGGAGTTCCGTGTGTATGATCGCTTATTCCAGGTGCCAAACCCGGCCGCCGAGGAAGACTTATTCTCAACGCTAAACCCAGAGTCTTTGGTCATTAAGAAAGGCTTTGTGGAAGCGAACCTGGCGAACGCGAAGTTAGGTGAAAACTTCCAGTTTGAACGCTTGGGTTACTACTGCTTAGATACGGATGCCGAGAAAGAAGGGCGTCTTATTTTCAACCAAACGGTCGGCTTACGCGACAGCTGGGCGAAAATAGAGCAGCAACAGGCTACTGAATCGTAAATTGGTCCAGTAGCTTAGCGCCGTATAAACGAGAGGGGGTGTAAAAACCCCCTGTGTGTTTCTGGCTTAAGGTATGCACGGCCAACTCAACAGCACCTTCGGCTGTTAACGAGTAACCGTTTTTCACTTTTACGCGCCGCTCTTTCTTGTTGCCGCGGTCATCTGAAATTTCGCCCCAAACATAGGTTGGGTTGTCTTTTCGTTCTTTCTCTTCTGGGCCGGCTGGCTGAGACTCGAGCTTTTGCTTCAGTTTGCGCTGTACCCACTTCCAGTTAAAGACAAAGCGGAACCAGTTCATGCGGCGCATTTTCTTGACTAAACGCGGGCTGGCCGGAATGTACACCTCAATGTTGGGAATGTCAGTGGTGTAGTAAGCGGTTGAAACGTCGCCCCACGGAATGGTCATGGCGCATTTTTTACCGTTACCAAAGTCTATCCATTGCGAATGCCAGGCGTGCGGTACATCGACGATTTGTCCATTTACCCGCGCAGCGCCACCGCGGCCTAAGCGTTCAATACTGGTTTTAGCGGTGCCGCGACTCATGCGCGAGCCGGAATCAAAGCCGAGTTTTAAGCGCGTTGCTTCGGGCATTTGTGCGTTTAAACGCGCCGCCACACAGTCAGTTGGTATAACGTCAAAGCCAACACCAGGACATAGTACAATACCGGCGTCTTTGGCTGCCTGATGTTTGGAGTGGGCGTATTCGAACACATCAATTTCCCCGGTAATATCCAGGTAATGTGTTTTGGTATCGATACAAGCTTGAATAAGAGGGGCGGCTGTTTTGCTAAACGGCCCGGCGCAATTCAGAACTAAATCGACATCGCTCAGTTGGCTTTTAAGAGTGTCGATATTGTCTAGCGGGAAACTGCGGTATGCAAATTCGAGATGACGCGCCACTGGCTCCAGTGACGCTTCATTACGACCGGCGAGAATAGGGTGGTAACCTCGGCGTTTGGCTTGATGTGCGATAAGCTTCCCTGAATACCCGTAGGCACCATAAATGAGCCATCGCAATGCCATACTATTCTGCCTCTATTGCCAGTTTGTACTCACAGTTTTCACCGCGCTGACACTCGCCGTACAAATACAAGCTGTGGTTGGTCAGCGTCAGTTTGTTGGCTTTGGCCACTTTTTCCTGACGCTCTTCAATGACGTCGTCTTCAAACTCAAAAACGTGACCGCAGGTCAGGCACACTAAGTGGTCATGGTGCTCTTTAGCGCTCAGTTCGAATACCGAGCGACCACCTTCAAAGTGGTGACGAGTAATAATGCCTGCATCGTCAAACTGGTTCAGAACACGATAAACCGTGGCTAAGCCGATTTCGTCTTTTTGCTCAAGCAGTATCTTGTACACGTCCTCAGCGCTAATGTGCTGGTTCTCTGGCTTTTTCAGAATCTCCAGAATTTTCATGCGTGGAGACGTGACTTTTAAGCCTGCTTTTTTTAACTGTTCGTCGTTACTCGCCATAAATTATTCTTAATCTCAGTCAAACTTACTAAACAGCATACCCTGTATTAACTGTCATTTGCCAGTTCTGCCAGGCACATTTCTTCGTAGACTTGTTCGCACCACTTTTTGACGCGCTCTTTAGTCAGTTCAGGCTGACGGTCTTCGTCAATACCCAGACCGACAAAGTGGTCGTCGTCGACTAAGCCTTTAGAGTCTTCAAAGTTATAGCCTTCGGTTGGCCAGTGACCAATAATAATGCCGCCTTTAGCTTCAACAATGTCACGCACCATGCCCATAGCGTCAAGGAAGTACTCTGCGTAGTCTTCTTGGTCGCCACAGCCAAAAATGCCGATTAATTTATCGGTAAAGTCGATTTCCTCCAGCTCGGGGAAAAAGTCGTCCCAGTCGCACTGAGCTTCACCGTAGTACCACGTAGGGATACCGAATAGCAGTAAATCGTAATTGGCAATGTCTTCTTTACTGGACTTAGCGATGTCTTTTACATCGACCAGCTTTTTTCCAAGCTCTTTTTGAATCATCTGAGCGACAGCTTCTGTGTTGCCTGTGTCGCTACCAAAGAAAATTCCAACCGTTGCCATAAATTATTTTCACCTGTTTATACGAATCAACAATACTGAATGGATTATTTCGTAATTAAATAGAACGCAACCATTCAGTGACGTAAATAATTTTTTAAATACCCGACTCCCACAGGACTTGGATAATGCCTTTTGCAATGAAGCCAAAACAACCCAGGAATAACACCAGCCAAACAATAATTTGGCCAAACTTGGGTACTGAGGAGCGTTTTAAAACGTCGCGTATTGCCAGACCAATCAGCAAGAAAAGAATTCCCAGCGTTATATTGGTGCCAAGAATTTCCAGTTGTTCATAATATTCAGCCAACATACAACTACTCCTTGCTGACATTTGTCGTTAATACGGGACTTCTTTTGAGAAGAAGTAGAATAGCATAAAGTCGTTAAAGTAGCGACCTTAGGCCGTTAGAAAGTCGCGCACCAAACGGTTAAATATACGAGGTTTTTCGGCATGCAGCCAATGACCAGTGTCATCAATAACCTTAACCGATGCGTTGGGAAAACGTTTTTTCACGGCGTCTTCGTGTTTCTCCGTCAGATAATTCGAGTTTCCGCCTTTAATAAAAAGTACTTTTCCGTCGTAGGTGTTTTCACTCACAGCGCCGGATATTTCGCTGTAGCATTCTCTCAGTGCGTTTAGGTTTAAGCGCCACTGATAGCCCTCGTCAGTACGTTTTAAGTTTTTCAGCAGAAACTGACGTACGCCTTTCTCAGCAATGGCATCGGCCAGTTGCTTGTCTGCGTCACCCCGGCTTTTAACCTGAGAAAGGTCAAGCGCACAAAGTGCCTCCATAATGCGGTCATGGGTGCCTTCATAAGCAGCGGGGGATATATCGGCAAAGACCGCTGACAAGACACGCTCAGGGGAACTCATGGCAACTTCCATAGCAATTTTCCCACCCATGGAGTGGCCCAGCAGATGAAACTTGTCGAGGTTAAGACCGTCCGCCAAAGCAACGATGTCTTTGGCCATGCTTGGATAGGTCATATCATTGCTGTGGAATGAGTCGCCATGGTTTCTGACGTCTGGCAAGACACAGAAAAAGTCAGACTCTAGCTCGCGAGCCAGTCGCTTGAGGTTGTCTTTGTCGCCAAAAAGTCCGTGAATGATGATAACCGCCGGGTTCTTAGAGTTACCAAGCGTTTCATGATTCAATTGTTTAGAGTCTGCCATCGAGTCGCCTTTAGTGATAAACTTTGCGGTCTATTTTCAAGGCTTTGTGGTGCCGATGCAAGCGACAAAGCCATACATAATGGTTTATTAGAGGTCGGTCATTAATAATGAAACGGATAGACATTGACGACGATTTGTACGCCTATATAGCTAGCCACACTCGCGAAATTGGAGAAAGTGCCTCCGATATTCTGCGCCGTCTGCTGGATGTTGATAAAACAACAGAGCCAGCACCTGTCAAGCCGGAAAAGACGAAAATAGACAGTGTTTTTAACCGCTTGAATGAGCAGGACGTACGCATTCAAAAGAGTGTCGTCGCCCGCTTTTTATACATATTAAGCATGCTGTACAAAAGTCACAGTGACCGTTTTGCTGACGTGTTGGACATACGCGGCCGTGACCGTCAGTACTTTGCGCGCACCGAAGACGCGCTGCTGAGCACCGGTAACAGTACCAATCCGAAACAAATACCTGATGCGCCGTACTGGGTCATAACCAACACCAATACGACCAAGAAAAAGTCAATGCTGACGCAGGTTGCAAAGACGTTAGGCTACAGCTCTGCCGACGCAGAAAAGATAAGGGATTTTTTATAATGGCAAATTCATCGCGCGCCGGGCAATTGGCGCAAGCTAGTGACTTAACCAACATTGCACAGTTGACCAGTGCCTACTATGTGTACGAGCCAGACCCGCGCAAAGCCGAACAAAAAGTCAGTTTTGGTACTTCGGGTCACCGTGGTAGTTCGTTAAAGCGCTCCTTTAATGAAGCGCATATTTTGGCGATAGCACAAGCGATTTGCGCGTACCGCGAAGAGCAGGGTATTACCGGTCCTATTTTGGTGGCTAAAGACACTCATGCACTGTCTGAGTCGGCGTATTTAAGTGCGTTAGATGTGTTTTTAGGCAACGGTCTGGAAGTGTATGTTCAGGCAGAGCACGACTACACGCCAACACCAGTATTGAGTCGAGCGGTTATTCAGTGGAACAAGAAAAATAGCGCCAAAGCCGATGGTGTGGTTATTACGCCGTCGCACAATCCGCCGCAGGACGGCGGCTTCAAATACAACCCGCCACACGGTGGCCCAGCGGGCGGTGACGCCACTAAGACCATTGAAAAGTACGCAAATGCGTTGTTGTCCTCAGGACTTATTGGCGTAAATACCTGCGAAAGCGAAGATGTTCTCGAACACTCGGGGCTGACTTTTGTAGATTGGCGCAAAGACTATATTGAGCATTTAACCGACTGTGTGGACATGGACGCTATTGCGAAAGCTAACTTGACGCTGGGCGTTGATGCCATGGGCGGCTCGGGTGCGAAATACTGGTTACAAATTGCTGAGCATTATGGGCTCAAGATTGATGTCAAAAACGCGGTGGTCGATGCGACTTTCTCGTTTATGTCGCTCGATAAAGACGAAAAGATTCGCATGGACTGCTCGTCACCTCACGCCATGGCGTCGCTGCTGGAGCTGAAAGACAAATACGACTTAGCCATGGGTAATGACCCGGACTATGATCGCCACGGTATTGTGACTCCAACGCATGGTTTAATGAACCCGAACCATTATTTGTCGGTGGCTATCGACTATTTGTGTAAGCATCGCTCCTGGTCAGACGCTGCCGCTATTGGTAAAACCCTTGTATCCAGCGCCATGATAGACCGCGTTGTCGCCGCAAATGACCGTAAACTGATGGAAGTGCCGGTTGGTTTTAAATGGTTTGCGGAAGGTTTAGCGGACCAGAGTATTGCGTTCGCGGGCGAGGAAAGCGCCGGTGCAACCATGCTGGACCGTAATGGTGATACCTGGACGACTGACAAAGATGGTATTGTTTTAGCCTTGCTGGCCGCTGAGATTCTGGCGACTACAGGCAAGAACCCTAGTCAATACTATGATGAATTGTGCGGGCAGCATGGTACGTCGTTTTATCGCCGGGTCGATACAGCATCCTCAACAGTGAAGTTACCAACGCTTGCTGATGAAGCTGTGACGGATATTACGACCAAAGCGAAAGGGAACGACGCGCAGTTTGGCGGTATTAAAGTGACCACCGCGAACGGTTGGTTTGCAGCGCGACCTTCAGGCACTGAGCCTGTTTATAAGATCTACGCTGAGAGCTTTGTCAGTGACGGGCATTTAGACGCGATACTCCAGCAAGCCGCTGAATGGGTCAATGACTTACTGGCGGCAAAATAATCTTCTGGCTAACGGAGGATAGCGTTACTTTCGATTTCGCTATCCTCTTCTTCTTCGTCTTCTTCTGGACTTTCAGGCGCTTCTTCCGCCATTGATGTTAATAGCTCGTCAGAGGTTTGTGACGGAGCCAAACTAGCGAAGTTGCTGTGCAACTGGTCTTCTGCTTTTGCACGGCGAGTGACGCGGTACAGCGTATATAAACAGACTAGCGCGGTAAGACTGGCCAATAATAAGAAGAAGAAATTAATGGCACCAAACTGCATAAGTGCGGCAACGGCTGGTGCCCCAATGATAGAGCCCGCACCACCAATTTTGATAATGGCTCCAGTGGCGCCAACCATTTGATCTTTTTCCAGATAGTCATTGGTGTGCGCCATGCCGAGTGAGTAAAGCGGCAAAATAAAGGCGCCCAATAGCCCAACGGCTATGTAAATTAAAATAGCGTTAGAGGCACCGAGCTGGGAAAGCAGTACAGCTATAGCGGTACCGCCAGCGGCACAAATGGCAATAACGAAACGACGGTCAATACGGTCAGACAGCAAGCCAAATGGTGTTTGTGAAATGAGACCGCCCAAAATAAAGGCCGCCATAAATAGAGTAATTTGGAAGACACTCAAGCCAATGTAAGACGCGTACATGGGGCCAATACCGTAGAACATTGCGTAGCAGGCTTGCATGATAAAGGCGTTTACCACCCCTAACGGAACCGTTTTTAATAACAGGAAAACCGGTACTTTTTTATTTTCATAAGTGGTCGGTTCAACGGTCACGCTGACCAAAATAGGGATAAGCGCCAAGTTAATAAGTAGAGCCACAATAGCAAAGGCGACAAAGCCCGCCGGGTCGGCAACGCCCAGTATGAGCTGGCCGGCAATTAAGCCGCTGTAAATAATGACTAAATAGATAGAAAGCAGCGTGCCGCGACTTTTGTTGTCCGCCATGGTGTTCAACCAGCTTTCGACAATCACAAAAATACCGGAGATAGCAAAGCCGGTAATGAAGCGCATAACAAACCAGACAATAGGGTCGACCCAAATAGCCTGGACTAAGATACTTGCTGCTGCGAGTGCGGCCAGGCCGCCTAACGATCGAATATAACCAACACGACGAATGTCTTTAGGGGCACGGGTTGACCCAAATAAATAGCCAATAAAATAGGCTGACATGATAAAACCGGTAACCAAAGTACCGAAATCTTCGATAGTGGCACGTAAACTTAACAGGGTACTGGTCATACCCACTACAACACCAATGAGACTGATGCTGGTAAGCAGTGAGCTGATTCCCCGAAGTTGTTGTTTTAGCATGTCTTTACCGCTGTTTTTGAATTTAAGGCAATCATAGCGTCAGTTGCCTTTTTTTCATAGGGGAGATTCCCACAAGCTTATCCACAAGTTGTTACTTGCTGTTCTGGTTTTGGCTGTTTAATATGCTCTCAAAGTCTTATTAGGATGATGTCATGTCACGGTTGCTAAGTCGCTTTGCGCTTATTGCGTCAATTACATTGCTGATAATGCTATACAACGGCGCTGCTCAGGCAAAGCTGGTTGATAACCTGTATTCAGCGGAGGTTGAAGTTGCTTCACAGAGCAATGCGCATCGCCAGCAAGCCATTCGGGAAGCCTTTGAACGGGTTATTTTGAAAGTAACCGGACAACCGGAGTCTATTGAGCATGAAGCCGTAAAGCGAGCATTGCGTAGTGTCAGTAATTACCTGATTCAGTATGGCTATAGTGACAATCAGGGGCAGCGTACATTAAGCGCGACGTTTGATGGTACGAAAATTCGTTCGTTGTTGGCAGAACACCAGTTACCTTATTGGGGCAGTCGTCGGCCAGAGCTTTTAATGTGGATAGCTGCTGAAAATGACGACGGGCGTCGCATTATTCTGGACAGCTTTGGGCAATCGGTTTTTGAGCAGCAGCTTGAATTCTATTCGCGTCAATTCAGCCTGCCTATTCGCCGGCCGTTAATGGATTTAACCGATTCTTTCACTATTTCCGCTATGGATGTTTGGGCGCGTTTTATGCAGCCAATAAAAGACACATCCAAGCGCTATGGTACTGACGGTATTTTCGTTGGAAAAATCACCCATCATGCTGAAAGCGAAGAACCATGGAAGCTAGACTGGTCGGTAGAGGTAGGTGACAGACGCTTATACGGTCAGGTTTCAGCGACCAGTAAAGATTGGCTGGCGGAGCCGCTTATGCAACAGCTGATGGCTAAACTGTCTTCCATATACAGTGTTACGGCGTCAGATGACAGTGTCAGCCAAACCATGGCCATAAAGGTTGAAGGGCTAAATAAACTTCAGCATGTATTAGCGCTTGAGTCGTTCTTAAAAAGTATTGTGTCAGTGCAGGACGTGACATTAAAACATTACTCTCAGAGTCTTTCTGAGTTCGACATTGTGATTAACGGCTCGTTAGATCATGTTATTCAGTCGATAAACCTCGACGGTCGTTTAAAAGTGCGTGACATGGGACCTTTTGTCAGCATGAGCGAGAATCAGGTACAGACTTATGAATGGCGCGGGGGCAATTAATGCCTCCTCAGCAGTTGCCTTTAGCCGTTCAGTTACCTGACGATGAGACCTTTGAAACCTTTCACAAAGGCAGTAATGAAACGGCGTTAAAATGGTTGCATACGTTGCCTCAAAAACAGGCACCGTTAGAAACCAGTGAACAGCTGACCTGGCTTTCCGGGCCTGAGGGCGTTGGCAAGAGCCATTTGCTGCATAGTCTGGTTGCCTCTTCTTCTAACACTAACCGCGTGTTTTATTTCCCGCTGAAGGAGCTTGTAGAGGTTCAGCCGGGCGCTGTGCTTCAGGGAGCTGAGCAGGCCAGTATTATTTGCCTGGACGACGTCGACGGTGTTACTGACAATGAAAGCTGGTGTTATGAGCTGTTTGCACTGATTAACCGCGTAACTGACAACGAATACAGCCGCTTAGTTATGACTGCGCAGCAGTCTGCCGTAAAAACAAACGTCAGTTTGCCCGATTTACACTCTCGCTTTCAGTGGGCAACGGCTTTTCAGTTACAGCCACTAACCGATGAAGACAAAGCACAGGTACTGTCCTTACGAGCACAATTTCGGGGGCTGGAGTTACCTGATGATGTTGCGGCTTTCATGATACAGCGTCTGGGGCGCTCAATGCGTGAGTTGATGAATACGTTGAACGAGTTGGATAAGGCGTCGATTACTTATCAACGCCGGTTAACCATTCCTTTTATTAAAAAAGTCCTTTCCGTTTAGTCCTGATCTTTCAGTTTTTTTAGGCCCAAGCCTAATTCACGTCCTTTATAGCGCGCGAATCCTGTTGCCCCAATGAATGCGCCTACTGCGAAAAGTAGCTCTAATGCCGCCCAGATGCGTTCATCAGGATGGGTCCACAGGGTGGTTAACGCATGTAAAAAATACAGCATTAAAATGAAGTTAGCCCAGGCGTGAGTGTAAGGCTTACCTCGAATAAGGCCGGGTAACGGAAATAACAATGGCAATACCCAAAACAATAAAGATAAGGTTGTGGGTAAAGAAGCCGGCGCGGAATCGGGCAGGCTGTGCCAAAGCAATACTAAAATCAGTAGTGGCCAGTAACATAAATGAGTTAATACTCGATAAAACTGTGGCGATTTTGGCATTTATCAATCCTAAGACATTAACTTTTGAGCGGCAGAGGCAACGCGTTTACCCAGAGCAACAGCCAATTGACGTTCGTGGTCGGTGAGCTTGCCGGAATGGTCAACATGGCTGGCACCATAAGGTGACCCGCCGGAATCCGTTTGGTGTAATGCCGGTTCAGAGTAGGGCAGGCCGACTAATAGCATGCCATGATGCAACAATGGCAAAGCAAGGCTCAGTAACGTTGACTCCTGGCCGCCATGCAGTGAACTGGACGAGGTAAACACCGCGCCTGGCTTGTCGGCTAACGTTGCTGACAGCCATTGTGCTGAGGTGCTTTCCCAAAATTTCTGTAAACCAGAAGCCATATGCCCGAATCGTGTCGGGCTGCCGAGAATAAGTGCATCGCACTGCTCAAGGTCTTTTGTGTTGACCTCTAAATCACGCTCACTGGCGGCGTCACTGGCGGTATTAACCGTTCTCAGCAGTGCCTCTCCGCCGGCACTGGCGACACCTTCAGCAATAGCATCGGCCAACTGCTGAGTTGCGCCACCGCGGCTGTAATAGAGGATTAAAACTTGCGTCATTAAAGAATATCCAGCACAGATTCAGGCGGACGACCAATTGCGGCTTTGTCGCCTTTTATGACGATAGGGCGCTCAATGAGTTTAGGGTTATTGACCATGGCCGTTATCAATTTGTTTTCGTCGCTGACGCCGGCGAGCCCAAGCTCCTTATAGATAGCTTCCTTTTTGCGCATCAGCTCGTCTGCAGAAAGACCAAGTTTATTTAAAATGTCCTTTAACTCCGCAGCGTTTGGCGGAGTTTTGAGATACTCGACAACTTCTGGTTCAATAGACTTCTCTTTGAGAAGCTCAAGGGTTTGTCTTGATTTTGAACAACGTGGGTTATGATAAATTGTTACTTCGCTCATTTTTGTCGTACCTTGTAGTCTCTCGTAATGCACTAATACTAACTAAACGGGGTTAAGAATGAAACTCACAGCCATTGCTTTCGTTGCTTCTTTTATGCTGTTGGGCTGCTCTGAGCAGGCCAATGTCACGACTGATAATGGAAAAACCTACGACTGGTCGTCGATGAATGGAAAGACAGTCGTGGTGAATTATTTTGCCGAGTGGTGCGCTCCGTGCTTAAGAGAGTTACCCGAACTGAATGAGTTTCACCACCAAAAGCCTGAAAACGTCGAGCTTATTGGTGTCAGCTTTGATCCTATGTCGAATGAAGATTTAGCCGCATTGAAGAAAAAGCACGGTATTGAATTTCCGCTGTCACTGACTCAGCCGGCACCCGCATTTCCATTCGAGCGACCCAATATGCTGCCGGCAACCTATGTGATCCGACCGGATGGCAGTGTTGATGGACCGCTCATGGGCGAGCAAACGTTGGACTCCCTGAATAACGCTGTGGGCGCCAAGTAACATCACATAATGTTTCTGGCTTGGTTTTCGAGCGCTCGCAGTTGGTCTATGCGAGCGTTAATGCGCTTACGGGTAATATCATTGTCCGTGTGGTTATGCGCTGTGTGCAGCTGATTAATGGCCAGCGAAAAGTTACCACGTAACGCCAATGCCTCGGCGCGAGTTTCGTACATGGCGGCTCGCTTCCCACTTTTCTCATACACGCGGGTCAGTAAGTCGAGTGCTAACGGGTGGTTCGGGTTTTGCAGCAAAAACTCGCGCAATAGCTTTTCAGCGAGCTTACCGTTACCGGATGTAAGTGCCGCATTGGCAAAGTTAATGGTAATGACCGGCTCAGTGGGTTGACGAATATACTTACTTTCCAGCCACTCCATAACGTATTCGTAGTTTTCCTGCCCCAGTAAAATATCGGTTTGTACGTCAATGTAAAACGGGTTGTTCGGCTCGTCTTTAAGCAAGGTGTTGATATGCTCTGAAGCTGTGTTGTACTGGCCCCGGTCGAGAGCAATTATCGCCAGACCATAAGTGCCGGCACGTTGGTTAATTGGGTTACTGCTGTTCGCCATATCCTGGAAGTCGGAAACCGATGGGTTTTCTGCGTAACGTGCTTCGACACGAGCTTTCGCTAATGCAAACTCAAGACTGGGTTTTACATTAACCTGACGCATAGACTCTGCACGTGCGCGGGTATCCGCAATACGTGACTCGGGGAGCGGGTGAGTCATGAGCATTTCCGGTGGTTTACTGACGTAACGATACTTTTCCGCTAAACGACCGAAAAAATCCGGTGCACCCATTGGGTCAAAGCCAGCGGCTAACAGAACAGACAAACCAATGCGGTCAGCTTCTCTTTCATAAAGTCGAGTGTAATTAATTTGCGACTGACTGGTGGCACCGAGCGTTGTATACAAACCGGCCATACCGGCTTCCGGGTTAGCCATACCCAGAAGAATTGAGCCAATAACACCGGCAATAGTCATGGGCATATTTTGTTGCTGCTCTTGCATGCGGCGAACAATATGGCGTTGGGTGACGTGAGCCACTTCGTGACCAAGCACCGCCGCCAGCTCAGACTCGGTGCGAGCCTCTTGAATAAGCCCGGTATGCACACCCACGTAGCCGCCCATAAACGCAAAGGCGTTAATCTCGTTATTGCGTATCCAGAAAAAGTTAAAGGGGTATTTCACACCATTGCTATGGCGCACGAGGCGCTGCCCTAAATTGCTCAGGTAGCTTTCGAGTACCGGGTCATAAATAATAGGTGCCTGAGCCCGTACCTGACGCATGTAAAAGTCGCCCACCACTTGCTCGCGCTCAATGCTTAGAAATGCTGCGCCAGTGGTGCCTATTTCAGGAAGTCTGCGACTGTCTTGTGCGCTGTAAGCAAATGCAGTAAAAAAGGTGGTAACAGCAATAACAGCGGGCAGCAAAGTTTTTAGCAGCGTTTTATACATCGACGACTCAATTAGTGAAGTTACAAATACTCAGGTTTTGTCACTGATAAGAGTGATTTTTTCATCTTTAGTTCCTTTTTACTCTATGGGGTTATGGAAAGATTGCAAGGACTGATACTATTCCTTGTAAGAATCTCCGGGAGATAACAGTTCATGTTTGATTACATAAAGCAGTGGTATCAACGTAAGTTTTCAGATCCTAACGCGGTTACCCTATTCCTGTTACTGGTGGTGACAGTCGTTGTTATTGTTCTGTTTGGTAACTTACTGGCGCCGCTTATTGTTGCTATTGCACTTGCTTACCTGCTTGACTGGCCGGTGACTCGTCTTATGTATATGGGAATGTCGCGGTTAACGGCCACTATTATCACTTTTGTGGCGTTTTTGGCGCTGGCTGTTCTGGTGCTGCTGACACTGGTTCCGGTTATATGGCAGCAAAGCACCATGCTTATTCAAGAGTTGCCGAATATGATAGGTAACTTACAGATATGGTTGCATAAACTGCCGGAAATGTTCCCAAGTGTTATCGATGAAAGCCAAATTAATGAACTGACTCAGTCGTTGAAGAATCGTGTCGTTGGTTTTGGCGAAAGCCTGGTAACAGTCTCTGTCACTTCGTTAATAAACCTTATGGCTATGTTGGTTTATTTAATCGTCGTGCCGCTGCTTATTTTCTTCATGTTGAAAGATCGTGACGTGTTAATGGCTAACTTCAGTAAGTTACTGCCGTCTAACCGAGCACTTATTACTCAGGTCGGGCAGGAAATGAACCTGCAAATTATGAATTACATTCGCGGTAAGGTGATTGAAATTATCGTCGTGGCGATAGTGTCCTTTGTGACCTTTAGCTTGTTTGGGCTCCAGTTTGCTTTGTTACTGGCCATTCTCGTCGGCTTTTCGGTGCTCATTCCGTACATTGGTGCAGCAGTGGTCACAATTCCTGTCGTTTTAGTCGCATTGTTCCAGTTCGGACCTACCGCCCCGTTTGTGTGGCTGACGGTTGCTTATCTCATTATTCAGGCGCTCGATGGTAACTTACTGGTGCCGCTGCTGTTTTCTGAAGCAGTGAGTTTAAACCCGGTCTACATTATTGCTGCGGTATTGATATTTGGTGGTATTTGGGGGTTCTGGGGTGTGTTCTTTGCCATCCCGCTGGCTAGCTTGGTTAAAGCTGTGATAACCGCCTGGGATACCGGAACTAGCAATATAGAACAAACGGAAGAGAAAACAGAAAAAGCCTCGTCATAAGTGACGAGGCTTAGTGCCTAATATGAGTATGGTTTAGCCTTTCAGGTGCTCTAAGACCACGTCGTGGTGTTCTTTGGTTTTGAACTTATTGAATACCTTTGAAATGGTTCCGTCTTGTTCAACCAAAAAGCTAATACGATGAATACCGTCGTATTCTTTGCCCATAAATTTCTTCAGGCCCCAAACACCGAAGTCTTCAGCAACTTTATGATCTTCGTCGCTAAGCAGGGTGAAGTTCAATTCGTCACGTTCAGTGAACTTCGCCAAACGCTTAGGAGCGTCAGGGCTAATACCCACTGAAACAACGTTATGCTTCGCCAGCTCGTCGCGCTGGTCTCGCAGGTTTTGAGCTTGCACGGTGCAGCCTGGTGTCATGGCTTTCGGGTAAAAGTACACTAACACACGGTGCTCTTTCAGTAAGTCTTTTAGCGACACTTCGTTTTCATTTGCGTCTAGTAGCGTGAACTCAGGCGCTTTGTCGCCAGCTTGTAATGTATTCATGACTGTCTCCTTAGTCTTCCAATAAATGAATAGGGGTATCTTAACCAACAGCTTATACGTTAGGAAAGCTTAGTCCGGTTTTTCTTAGGTTTACGGAACCTTCTGACTAAGATACGTTCCTATCACTTGTGTTTCGTTAGGGCTGGCATTAACATTGTTGCCCAAAATTTAGGACTTGGAGAAGGTATGCTGAAAGGCAGTATCGTTGCACTGGTCACTCCTTTTACCAAATACGGTAATGTGGACTACAGCGAACTTGAGTTTCTGGTAGAACAACATATAAAAGCAGGAACCGACGCTATTGTTGCCGTGGGAACAACAGGCGAGTCAACGACATTAACCCACGAAGAGCATATTAATGTGGTCAATGCGGTGGTGGAGCTGAGTGCTGGACGTATTAGTGTTATTGCCGGAAATGGTTCAAACTCTACCAGTGAAGCCGTGCAACTGACCGAAAAAATGACCCAAGCCGGCGTTGACGGCTTTTTGAATGTCACACCATATTACAATAAGCCTTCTATGGCTGGGCTGATGGCGCACTTCGAAGCCTGTGCCGACGTTACCGACAAGCCTCAAATTCTTTATAACGTGCCGGGCAGAACTTGCTCTGACATGACGCCGGATATCATCGAGAAGCTGGCGCAGATTCCAGGCGTGGTTGGTGTAAAAGAGGCCACTGGCGATGTTAGCCGGGTGGCGGAGCTTAAAAAACGCTGCGGTGACGATTTTATTTTGCTAAGCGGCGATGACCCAACGTCTCGTGAGTTCATGCTCGCAGGTGGTCATGGCGTTATTAGCGTCACAGCAAATATAGCGCCAGAGCAGGTGAAAGCCATGGTTGATGCAGCCGTTAAAAGCGACTCTGAGACCGCAAACAAACTCGATGAACAACTAGCGCCGCTGCACGACATGCTATTTATTGAATCTAATCCTATTCCGGTCAAATGGGCGTTAGCGCTCATGGGTTGGTGCAGTGCCAATTATCGCCTTCCGTTAACACCGCCAGAAGAGGCTAATCAGGCCATTATTGAGTCGGTGTTGGAGAAAGCTAATCTTATTAATACTCAGGAGTCATAATGAAATTGTCCTACCTTGCCCTGGCGCTAACCGCAGCGACGCTTGCTGGTTGTTCCGCGGCAGATAGAGAAAGAGCCAGTGGCGGTTTTGATTACGTCAATATTCAACCGACGGATACCTTGACGTTGCCTGGCGACCTTGAGCGTCCTGAGCGGGATTCTGATTACGCTGTGCCGCAGACCGATATAAAAAATGCTCCGATTGGGCAGCGTGTCAACATTACAGCCCCTCAACAAGTGCGTCCATTAGGGCTTGGTAGCCGGGTACTGGAAACTGAAACTGAAACGCGGGTGTATTTCGACATAGTGGAAGGCATGGGCGACTCTGTTACTGAGTTTGTAAAAGAGTCTGCTGCCGCAGTGCTTGAGCGTCGAGGCATTAGCTACGACGTGCAAAGTGATGGCCATTGGTTAACCGAAACTATGAGTCTTCAGCAAACACTGGACGGCGAGGGCGGCTTCCTGGGTATTGGCGGTGAAGAAGATAAGTTACAAGAACGAACGTTCCGCTACGAACTTATTCAGGAAACTGAGTCGCACAACCGCACCACGTCATTGCGGGTTAACATTGACAACTTTACTCAACAAGTTGATGGCCGCACGGTGGATGTTGCGCCAGTCGTCGGAAACAACCTTGAAGCTGAGTTACTCAATGCCATTATTTCTGAAGTAAACCGTAAGCAACAGCAAGCTGTAGCGCAGTTAAAAGCTGAAGGAATTGATACCCAGCTGACTCAGTCGGACGCTGGCGAAAATATCTTGTTGGTTGAAGATAGCTTTGATCAAGCATGGCCATTAGTGAACCTTGCGCTACAAAGCATTGGCTTTGAAGTTGAAGACTTAAACCGTGAAACCGGTACTTATTTTGTTAGCTACAGCGAACCGGACAGCGGCTTCTTGTTTATTGGCGGCGACGACTACGAACCGCTGAATATCGAAGAAGGTGAGTACGAATTTAGATTGCTTGAGTCTGGAGAGAATACTGCTGTACGCGTCTATCAAGATGATACAATGGTGTCTGAGCAGTGGCTGCAAGCGGTTTATGAGAATTTCCGAGCAGCTGTCAAACAGCAAAGTAAACTGTAATTAAGTGCGAGTGGAACAATCAATGGAAAAGCGCAGTGAGTTGTACCGGGGTAAAGCGAAGACGGTTTACCACACCGATGATCCCGATCGTTTAATTCTGGCGTTTCGTAACGATACATCGGCTTTTGACGGTGAAAAAGTTGAGCAGCTTGACGATAAAGGCAAGGTAAACAATAAGTTTAACCACTTTATTATGAGTAAGCTGGAAGAAGCCGGCATTCCAACCCAGTTGGATGAATGTATCAGCGATACCGAATCGGTAGTGAAAAAGCTCGATATGATTCCAGTCGAGTGCGTGGTGCGTAACTATGCTGCGGGCTCTTTGGTTAAACGCTTAGGCGTTAAAGAAGGTATGGAATTAAATCCGCCAACCTTTGAGTTCTTCCTGAAGAACGACGCGCTGCACGACCCAATGATCAACGAGTATCACATTCAGGCATTTGGTTGGGCAAAAGCTGAGCAAATTGAAAAGATGAAAGAACTGACGTTCAAAGTGAATGATGTTCTGAAAAAGCTCTTTGCTGATGCAGGCTTGCTGCTGGTTGATTATAAGCTTGAGTTTGGTGTCTTTAACGGCGAAATCATGTTAGGCGACGAATTTAGCCCGGATGGCTGCCGCTTATGGGACGCCGAAACCCGTGAAAAGCTCGACAAAGATCGTTTCCGCCAGGGTCTTGGTGGTGTTGTTGAAGCGTATCGCGAAGTAGCTAAGCGACTAGGCGCGGATATTTAATCCTGCTTGTCTTTGTGGTCCGTTTCAGAGTCGTCTTTCTTTTCTGACGACTTTGTTCCGGGCCATTTAAATTTCGCACTGTACTTTAAGACCATCAGGTTACTGACAATAACGCCTATTACCAGGGCTATTAGTAACCACACCAAATGTTCGTCCATCCTTCATCCTCAGTTATTGTATCAATATAATGTTTTTTTATCGTTGGCAGGTTATCCAGAATACAGGGTTTGCCTTCAAGATCGAGCGCACTGATAGTGCCCTCGAGAACCTCTAATGACAGCAGCTTGTGACACTGACTGGAAATTGGCCGGTAACTTAAGTGCCAGGGCTCTTGTGCGACACCGCCCTGATAACGGGCATACGGGAAAAAGAAGCCATACTCATGAGCGTGCTGAGTAAGCCATTGCCATAGTTCATAGCACGGGCCGGATTCATTGACGTACTCACTGGGCACGAGCTCCAATTTTAGCGTTTTGTCAGCTTCGAAAGGGCGCGGATCATAAACGTCTAAATCTGTTCCCCAATGATGTCGACTGCCACCGGGAAGTGCCGACCAGTGCAATATCGCCCACAACTTTTCAGTATCGCTTAAGGCATTGGCGTTAATAATATCGCCATTTTTATTGCGCAGAGTGAGCTCCCCCCGCCACTTGCGATTCCAAATTGACAGCTGGCGATCTAAAGAACGGAATCCCGATGCAATACGAACTTCAATGCCGTTATTCGAAGCCGCTTGTTTGAGCTTAACGTAGGCCCTTGCCGCTTGTTCTTCGAGTCGCTGGTTTTCTATATCGACCAAATGCGACTCGTCGGCGCCGGTGATTTGCCTTAGCGTTAACACAGCAGGTTCTCCATACAACGCAGGTAGAGAGCACTGAGTTTGTCTAGGTCGTCGGCTTTCACTCGTTCGTTCACTTTATGAATGGTGGCATTCACCGGTCCTAATTCGACAACTTGGGTGCCTGTTGGTGCAATAAAGCGACCGTCAGATGTGCCGCCGCCGGTAGATAACTCAGTCTCGAATCCGCATTCATCCTGTATGGCGTGGGTAACCGCTTCAATTAAACCGCCGGAATCGGTTAAAAATGGTAGGCCGTTGAGCTTCCATGTCAGTGAGTATTTTAAGTTGTGCTTGTCCAGAATAGCTTCTGTGCGCTGTTTTAATTCTTCAGCAGTGACTTCTGTGGAAAAGCGAAAATTAAACTGGGTGTCTATACGACCGGGTATCACATTGCCCGCACCGGTGCCGGCGTTTATGTTGGACACTTGAAACGTTGTCGGAGGGAAGCTTTCGTTGCCTTCGTCCCATTGCTCATTAACCAGGTCACTTAACGCGGGCGCTATTTTATGCACTGGGTTATCCGCCAGGTGAGGGTAAGCAACATGCCCCTGAATGCCCAGTACCGTTAAGTCGCCGGTTAAACTGCCACGGCGCCCGTTTTTAACCACGTCACCGAGCTTATCGGTGCTTGACGGTTCACCAACAATGCACCAATCAATTGGCTCATTACGTGCTTGTAAAGTCTCTATCACACGTTTGGTGCCGTTTATGAAAGGGCCTTCTTCGTCACTGGTAATGAGAAAGGCGATATCCGCATCAACATTGGGGTGTTTTTCGATAAAAGCTTCGGTGGCCGTCACCATAGCCGCCAGGCTGCCTTTCATGTCGGCAGCACCTCGGCCGTATAAGTACCCGTCATGAATAGTGGGTTCAAATGGCGGAAACTGCCAGTCGTTGACATCACCCGGTGGAACAACATCTGTGTGCCCGGCAAAGCAGAACACTCTACGCCCCTGACCGCGGCGTGCCCATAAGTTGGTGGTGTCTTCAAACACCATGGTTTCCAGTTCAAACCCCAGCGCTGCCAAACGTTCGCCAATAACTTGCTGGCAACCTTCGTCTTCCGGTGTGACAGAGGGCCGGGAAATGAGCTCTTTGGTTAATGCCAGTGTTTCGGAACTCATAAGTAGCGTTCACTCCACTGTGCATCTTTAAAGCCACAGTGAATACCGTCACTGTCTTTTACTAATGGGCGTTTAAATAAGGTCGGTTGCTCTGCTACCAGTTCGGCCAGCTGGTTATTATCGGTTAAGGTTTTTTGGTCGTCAGAAAGGTTACGCCAGCTGGTGCTGCGTTTATTAATGAGTTGTTCAGCCGGTAGTTCATTCAGCCAGTCCAGAACCGTTTCTTTTTCAAGAGGTTGCTCACGAACATCAATAAACTGATAGTCAACGCTGTGTTTATCTAACCACTTCAGCGACTTCTTAACAGTGTCACAGTTTTTAATTCCGTAAATGGTCAACATACTTCTATTACTCCGGTTCTTCGTTAAGACAGGTTTCATTGGCAAAAACACGGCCGCTTTGCAGCCAGTGCACGGGCAATTCACTTGCTTGCTCGGTTAATGCAGATAATAACACGCTTAACCCTTGCTGTGACTGCGGTAAACTGCGTAGTCTGGGGAGGTTTAACGAGGCAAGCGGTGCACCTTGCTCCACTCGCTCAGCGCGACGACAAAGCACTTTTAGCGCGTCATGCGTTAAGTATTGTTCACCACGACCTAAAATGAGTTGCAGGGAAAAGTGCTCGTTGACTTTAATGGCGATATAATCGCCACTCTGGCTTAAGTGCAGCAATTCGCCGGATACTGGCGCATATAAGGTACTGCCTGTTATGCTGAGTTGCAGGCCTCGGCCAAGCAATTCGCTTCCCGGAATAGCGGAGGCAGAACGCGCCGACTGAACCCGCCCGGTTATGGGCGCGTATATTGATGGAAGCTGAGGTTGGGGCACTGCGGTTGACCCTCTTATGGCGTTAATTTTAAGAGTATAGTGACAAAGCGCGGGAAGCTTATCAACTGTATCCACATTATCTGTGGATATCTTTGTGCACTACACGGTTGTAACAGTGTAAGCTACTGAAAAGTAAAGGTTATTTGTAAAGGTCGAATATCGTACAGCGGTCATTTAATTGATCATTAATGCAGCGGTTTTAGGAGTTATTCAGTTGAGCCAGTCGTTTTTTCAAACACTTCGTGACGGAAAAACCTACGCTGAAACGTGGCCACACCACTCAGTGGTTGCGGCAATGACAGAGTCCCGGGTTATTCCAATGACACGTAAAGGTGTCAAATGGGTGCCGGGTATAGCAGTAATTAATGCATTACTGACCTGGCAGTTTTTGCCTCAGGAGCAGTTGGCAACAGGCATTATGCTGTCGCTGATTATGCTGAGTTTACCGTTACAGGGTATTTATTGGCTGGGGTGGCGTTCACAGCAGCAGCTGAAGCCGCAGTTAAAACGTTGGTACTTGGAGTTAAGACAGAAGCTTGAGGCGCAGGGTATTCCGGTTAAAGCGGCCAATAACAAAGCGCCTCGATACATGGATTTAGCCATTGTTCTGCGACAAGCACTTGATCAGCTCCCGCCGCATGAACATTAAGGTTACACGTTAAAGGTTGACCAAACAGGGGCGTGGTCAGAAGGCTTTTCTATACCGCGAAGCTCGTAATCAATGCCGGTATCTTCACATTTCTCGGCCAGGCTCTCGGTCGCTAAAATTAAGTCAATGCGAAGGCCCCGGTTGTCGTCAAAGCCACGAGAGCGATAGTCAAACCAGCTAAATTCGTTGTCCGTATCCGGGTTCAGCAGGCGGTAAGTGTCCTGGAAGCCCCAGTTCATCAGTGTTTGAATCCACTCACGCTCTTCTGGTAAGAAGCTGCATTTACCGGTGCGCAGCCAGCGCTTGGCGTTGTTTTCACCAATACCAATGTCACGGTCAATGCGCGAAATGTTCATATCAACTTCTCTTTAGCCGGGAATTTGGTGGGGTGGTCACGACTTTCGCCCTGTGGGAAGTAGCCATTCAATACACGTACACGTTGACCACTTTCAAGTGGGTAGTCACCCATAATCATTCGGCGCTGCGCGTCTTCACCGTCAGTCGGGTAGCCAAACTGTGGGTTTTCTAACGGCTTTTTGCTGAGCATGGCAACACCGTAGTGACCTTTTTGGCCATAATAAATGACGTGATAACCCATCGCCTCGACATCTGCCAGGGGAAATTGGTCGTCATGAACTTTGGTTTCCTGTAAACCGATAACATCGGGCTGGTGTTTATCGATAACCGCCTGAAGTTGGTGCAAACGTGCGCGAATACCGTTGATATTGAATGATATTACTTTCATTGAGTGTCCTGTCGTCATGCAATTTTGCCAAAAGCATAACATAAGCGGAGAAAAACTTGGGATGCGAAAATATAAGAAAGTTCGTATACTCGGGCGGGCGTTAGGTAGGGAGAGTAAGACGTGCAGCAGCTACTTAATAATTTAGGAATGATGATTCGTCCGCATTTTTATGAAATTGCGATGATGATTGTGGCCACTTTGTTGGTCATTTACGGTAATGAAATTAATAAAATGGTAAAGCGCCAGGTCGCGCATTGGCACTTCCTTTTCAGAACCTTAGTGTTTGTAGTCGTGTGCGCCTTTGGCTATGGTTGGCTGTTGGTTTGGTTTACACCGGTTTTAGCCGGCTGGCTGGGTCACATACCACTTCAGTTTGTAGCTGTCAGCACTATAGGTATTGTCTTTTTGCTGGGTATTCTCGCCGAACGAAAGAAACAATTATAAATCAGGAACAGTAGTATGAGCGACTGGATTGATATTAAAGCCGGTGCGCAAGCGTATCAGCACATTCAGGAAAAGCAGTTAACCGCTGACGACATTGGCTTGTTGTTGGGCGCCTCAGGCGGACCAAAGTGGTTTGTGCTGCAGGGCATTGACCGTTGGATGTTCGGCGACTTTTTTAAAAATAACGACAAGCCCTTAAATACGCTGGGTACCTCAGCAGGTGCATGGCGTTTTGCGGCGCTTGGTCAGCAGGACCCGGTCGCTGCTAGTGACTTGTTTTGTCAGCTCTACAGCACACAAACCTACAGCGAAAAGCCGGATCGGGCGGAAATTACCAGCGAAGCCAAAATATTGCTCGATAAGTACATTTCTGACAAAGCCGTTGAAGAAATATTGGGGCAGTCAGCGTTCCGTCATCACTTTATTGTTGCCCGGTGTCGCGGGTGGACAGCCTCGGAGTCACGTCGACAACTCGTTGGACTGTTGAATTCAGCGGTTGCTAACGGCATCAGCCGGCGTTGGTTAGGCCGTTTTTACGAGCGTGTTATTTTCCACCATCCGGACTCTGATGCCGCGTTTACAAAAGACTGGAATGATTTACCCACTACCCGAGTCGCGCTGAGCCAGGAGAACTTCCAGCCCGCTATTTTGGCGACTGGCTCAATTCCTTTAGTGCTCGATGGAGTTAAGGACATTCCTGGTGCGCCTAAAGGCATTTACCGTGACGGCGGTGTCACTGACTACCACTTCGATCTCGACTTCAGCAATGTCGACGGTTTGGTGCTATACCCGCACTTTAATCGCGACGTTATTCCGGGCTGGTTCGATAAACGACTTACCTGGCGTCGGACTACTGGCAAGAAGTGGCCTAATGTTATTTTTATTAGTCCGTCAGAAGCGTTTATAAAATCGTTACCTTACGGAAAAATTCCGGACAGAACCGACTTTGCTAATTTAGATGCAGAAACACGCATGAACTACTGGCGTAAGGCAATTGACGCTGGACGTCGAATGGGTGACCAATTACAAGACTGGGTAGAAAACGGCACGTTAAGAGAAAAAGTAAAACTCTGGACGCCTTAGTTGTTAAAACTCTTACAACCCGTGAGTATCAAAACTGGCATCGCATAACTGTTCAAAACGCTCGGCGGCCAAGCGTCGGGCGCTATTCAGTTGTTTTGCGGTTAATTGATGAATCAGTGACTGCAGCAGTTCGCTTGCTCCCTCTTCACCGGCATTTTCTGCCAATGTTAACCAACAGCAGGCATGAAAAATACTGTGGGGTAAGTCGCGACCTTGCATAAACATTTGGCCTAAATACAGCATGGCTTTGCTGTGTCCGAACAGTGCAGCGCGGCGAAAATGCTTAGCTGCTTCAAAACCCTGACCCTCTTTCATTAAAGCGGCTGCTCGTACGTAGTGGTGTTTAGCAAAGCGTTGCCAGTACTCAGGACCACGAACCGTGGGTTTATTTTTAGCGGGCAGGCGAGTCTTGGCCAGCTCAATGAGCTGATCAACCTGTTGTAATAATGCGTTTTGCCATTCGTTGACGTTCGCCTGACTCATCCGGAATTGGTTATTTTTATGTTATTGTTGGCGTCAGTGTACACTATGTTTTTCAGTGGGCAAACTGCCTGAGTAACAAGGACTATTCGCGCTTCAATGAAAACGCCAATTTCAAATGATAACCTCGCCGCGCTATTAAACGCAGGGAACTGCCTGAGTCTTTTTATTTGGGAAGATGTGCCGGGCTGGCCGGTTCTGTTCGTGTCAGACAATGTCGAAGCGCTTTTGGGTTACCCGAAAGACCAGTTAATGAATCGCGATATCGAGTATCAGTCGCTGGTGCACGAAGAAGACTTGCCTCGGGTTCTGACAGAAGTTGAAGCACTCACCAGTCTTGAGTCTGGAGAGTCTATTACTCACGAAGACTACCGCTTAAAGCATGCCAATGGGCACGATATTTGGGTATCGGATACCACGGTGGTTATCACCGACGATGATGGCGTGAATTACTTGTACGGGTATCTTATTGATATTACCGAGCGTAAGCAGTTGGAGCTAGCCTTAGAAACAGAGCGTAATCGCCTTAAACTCTTGCTGGATGCGACACGTTTGGGTACCTGGGAATGGAACCCGCAAACCGGTGTGACTTTGTATAACGAGCGCTGGGCACAGATGTTTGGTTGGGAGCTGCATGAACTAGAAGCGCACGTGGCGAACTGGTCCAGTATTTTGCACCCCGACGACTATGAGCAAGTGTGGGAGTCGATAAAGAACCACCTTGATGGTGTAACGCCTTATTACGAGAGCGAGCACCGTATTCGTCACAGAAATGGCAGTTGGGTTTATGTGTTGGACCGCGGAAAAGTCATTGAGCATGACGAAAACGGCAGAGCCACTCGTTTTACCGGAACCGTGACTGACCTGACTGAACGCCATTGCACGGTATTCTCGGAGTTACGTCGGTTTTAGAAGCGTCAGAGCTCAACAGTAAGCAGCGTGATCTGGTTGAAACCATTAAAGACAGTGGCGACTATTTGCTGACTACTTTGAACGATATTCTCGACCTGACCAAAGCGGAAGAAGGGCAGTTAAAGCTGGTTTTGGGCTCGCATTCGCCTAAAAAAGTGCTTGAGCACATTGCGCATTTGTTTGAAAAGCCAATCGTCGACAAAGGCCTCAAGTTTACTCTGAATATAGCCCCGGATATTCCTGAAGTGACACAAATGGATCAGTCGCGTACGGCGCAAGTGGTCAGTAACTTGGTGAATAATGCCATGAAGTTTACTGAGACCGGCGAAATTAGTCTTTCTGCTAGCTGGGACCGGGAGTCTGACTTTGTCGGAGAGCTTATTATAGAAGTGAAAGACACCGGCGTAGGCATTGAAAATACCCAGCGTATTTGGCAGCTGTTTGAGCAGGAAAAGTACGGTTTGAACAGGCCGAAGGGCGGCAGTGGTTTGGGACTGGCAATTGTCCGAAGTTTGGTGCAGTTGCTCGATGGCACTATTCGGGTCGACAGTGTGCCCGGCGAAGGTTCGTGTTTTACTGTCGTGCTTCCCATGAGGACACAAACAGGAGCAAGTGCGCATACGCCCAAAAGAGAGCTGCCAAGCCTTGCGACCCACCGTGTTTTGGTGGTTGATGACAACCGAGTTAACCAGCTAATTATCAAAGAAATGCTGATGTCGCTTGGGCAAAAAGTGGAAATTGTCAGCAATGCCGAAAAGGCCTTTAAATTGTTCGGTACGCATTCCTACGACGCGCTGTTTATGGACGTGCACATGCCGAATATTGACGGCATGCAGGCTACCCAAAAGCTGCGTGGAATGAAGATAAAACAGCCGTATATTGTGGCGCTAACAGCGGATGCCTTTCCCGAAACTCGCAGACAAGCGATAGATGCGGGGATGGATGATTATGTCACTAAACCTTTTGTTAAAATGGATATTGCCGAAGCCCTTAAACGCTTTGAAGAGCGTCAGAATTCGCACACGCATAAGCGTTTGCGATAGTATGGGCACCACTTTTAAGACAAAAACAGAATAGGATCGCCGAATGGAGTTTAATAGTCGTTCTTACGTCGTTTCACAAGAGCTGGCAACAGCCGTTAATGCAGCGGTAACACTGGAGAAACCTTTATTACTTAAAGGGGAGCCCGGTACTGGTAAAACGCGCCTGGCAGAAGAGTTGGCCGATGCATTGAGCACCGAGCTGCTGACCTGGTCTATTAAGTCGACCACTAAAGCGCAACAAGGGCTGTATGAATATGACGCCGTGTCGCGCCTGCGTGACAGCCAACTCGGTAGTGACAAAGTTCATGACATTAGCAACTACATTCGCCCCGGTAAACTTTGGCAGGCCTTTACTGCCGATAGACGGCCGGTACTGCTCATTGATGAAATTGACAAAGCCGATGTGGAGTTTCCCAACGACTTACTGCATGAACTCGACCAAATGGCGTTCCATGTTTACGAAACCGGAGAGCAAGTAAAGGCGCGTGTACGTCCTATTGTTCTCATTACCTCGAATAACGAAAAGGCGTTGCCGGATGCTTTTTTAAGACGCTGTTTTTTCCACTACATCCAGTTTCCTGACGAGGCGACTCTGAAACAAATTGTTGATGTGCATTATCCGGATATTCAGAAAGAGCTGATTGATACAGCATTGTCGCTGTTCTTTGATTTGCGCGAAGTGCCCGGGCTTAAGAAAAAGCCGTCAACATCTGAACTGTTAGATTGGTTACGCCTGTTACTGACTGAAGATGTCAGTGCCAGCCAGTTAAAACAAAGCCAGCAAAGTGGTGACTTATTGCCGCTCTCTGGTGCGTTATTGAAACATGAGCAGGATATTGAACGAGTGACTGAACTTGCCCGCATGCAGCGCCGGTAGTTGTTATGTTTGTTGAGTTTTTTCAGACATTACGTCGACATGGGCTAAAAACCAGCATTACGGAGTGGTTAGATTTATTGGCGGCAATGAAGGCTAACCTCGCGTTTGCCGATGTTGACCAGTTCTACCATTTGTCGCGGCTCATTCTGATTAAAGATGAGTCGTACTATGACAAGTTTGACCGCGCGTTTAGCGAGTACGTCGAAAAGGTGGCAAAGACCGATGTCGCCGACAAAATTCCGAACGACTGGCTTGAGAACGCCTTAAAGCGTGAGCTTAGTGAGGAAGAAAAACAAAAAGTTCAGCAGCTTGGTAGCCTGGAAGAGTTAATTAAAACCTTTCACGAGCGCCTTAAGGAGCAGCAAAAGCGGCACCAGGGCGGTTCTAAGTGGATAGGCACCGGTGGTACCTCGCCGTTTGGGGCTTACGGGTATCATCCGGGCGGCATTCGCATTGGTCAGGACGGTAATCGGAATCGCAGCGCGTCAAAGGTTTGGGATAAGCGAGAGTTTAAAGACTTAGATAAGAGCGCGCGGCTGGAGCAACGGGGCTTTCAGGTGGCGTTGCGTAAATTAAGGCAATTCGCGCGTACCGGAGCTGCGTCAGAGCTTGATCTTGATGAAACTATAGCCGCAACGTCCAGAAAAGGTGGTTTGCTTGATTTAAAATGGCGAGCAGAGCGGCATAATGCCGTTAAAATCATTCTGCTGCTGGACGTTGGCGGCTCAATGGACGACTACATTTATCAGTGTGAACAGCTATTTACGGCACTGAAAAGTGAATTTAAACACTTAGAACTGTTTTATTTTCACAACTGCGTGTATGAAGGTGTTTGGCGTGCGAACAGCCGTCGCCGGGAAGAGCAGATTCCTACTCAGCAACTGATTCAAACCTACGGCGAAGACTATAAGTTGTTGTTTGTGGGGGATGCCACTATGGGTCCGTACGAAATTGCTTACCCCGGAGGCAGTGTTGAGCATTGGAACGAAGAACCTGGTCAGGCATGGCTGGAGCGCTTAACTCGCCATTTTGACAAAGTGGCTTGGTTAAACCCGCAACCTAAGCAATATTGGCAGTATTACATGTCGGTTCGAATGATAAACGACTTAATGGCCGGTCGAATGTATCCGCTGACCATTGAAGGACTTGAAGAGGCTATGGAAAAGCTACGATGACACCCAAGGCTAAAGTTGCACAGGCCAGTCAATTTCAACTGCTGTCCGATGCGCATCAGGCACTTATTGAGCGGGTAAAGCTGTTGCGCTCGGCGAAGCAGCATATTGCTCTGCAATACTACCTGTGGCGACCGGATACCAGCGGTTTAACGCTGTTGAAAGAGCTGCTTAACGCGGTTGAGCGGGGCGTTACTGTCGACTTGTTACTCGATGATCACCACAGCAAGCCCATCGAGCCTTTACTACGCGACCTGTCCAGTCGCAGCAACTTTAACGTTAAGTTTTTTAACCCATTCAAACACCGCCGCTGGCGCTGGGTGAACTGGCTGACAGACTTTAAGCGTATGAACCGGCGGATGCACAATAAAGCCATGATCATCGACGATCGCATTGCTATTGTCGGAGGCCGTAATGTCGGCGACGAATATTTCGGTACGCATGCTGGTCAGCTTTTCTCGGACTTAGACGTAATTGCCCGAGGCCCGGTAGTTGCCAAAATAATGGAAGACTGGCGTCACTATTGGCTGTGTGCACTGTCTCGGTCTATTTCGCTGATAAAACGAAGTCACCGCAGTCGACTGTTTGAAGAGATTTGGAAAGTCTTTGAGTCTAAGCAGGAAACCAAAGATTTGAATCAATACGTGTTGTCCGATAAACAGCTGACGGATGATACCAAAGCCATACCGGCATTTTCGGCGTTGGCACAAGTAGTGAGTGATGACCCTTTAAAAGCAGACCTATCCTCAAAACCAAAACGCTCTTTAACCCAGCAGATAGCGAAAACTATTGGTTCGGCTACTCAGTCTATTTTGTTGGTATCGCCATACTTTGTACCAACGGCAACCGGTGTGAAAGAGTTAGAAAAACTGGCAGAGCAGGGGGTTGAGGTACGAGTATTGACCAACTCTCTTGCGGTGACGGACGTACCAGCGGTGCATGCCGGTTATCAGCGTCGCCGTCGTCGTTTATTACTGGCAGGTGTAAAGTTGTTTGAACTTCGCCGAACAGAAGAAACGCTTCGAAAAGACATGAAACCGTACTTTCGTCGTTCGGCGTCGAGCCTGCACGCAAAAACAGTAACGGTTGACGGTAACAAGGTATTCGTTGGTTCGTTTAACTTCGATCCAAGATCAGCTCAGATTAACACAGAGTCCGGTATTATCATTGAATCGGAAGCGATGGCCATGCAAATTAACTCAATGTTTGACCACGAGTTACCCATGCGAACTTACGAAGCAAGGTTGAATCGGTTTTATAAATTGTATTGGCTAGATAAAAGTCAAATTCCGGCGCAAAAGCTTTACAAAGAGCCTGGGGCAGGCATCGGCAGACGCTTAACGGTGTGGTTAACCGCACGCCTGCCGGTCGATCATCTGCTCTAAAGTCGTTCGGCTATCCAACGTCTGACCTTTTGCTCCAGTGTAACCAGCGGTACAGCGCCGTCTTCCAGTACCACACGATGAAACTCTTTAATATCAAATTTGTCACCAAGCTTATCTTCCGCACGGCGACGTAATTCACTGATTTTTAATTCACCGACTTTGTAGGCAAGAGCTTGCCCCGGTAGCGCCATAAAACGCTCTGCTTCAGACACTGCCCGTGCCTCTGCGACCGGTGCGTTTGCGTACATATAGTCAAGCCCCTCCTGACGCGTCCAGCCTTTTGAATGAATGCCAGTATCCACGACTAATCGAATAGAGCGCCACAATTCAGCAGCAAGCTGGCCAAAGCGTTGGTATGGGTCGTCATATAAACCTAAATCGTAACCCAATGCTTCAGAATACAGTCCCCAGCCCTCAGTATAAGCGGTTTCACGACCGTACTTACGGAACTCGGGCAAGTCTTCAAGTTCCTGTTGAATGGAAATTTGGAAATGGTGGCCTGGTGCGGCTTCGTGTAAAAACAGTGCCGTTTTAGCCCAGTTTGGGCGCGAGCCTAAATCATAGGTGTTCAGGTAAAATATCGCCGGGCGTGAGCCATCGACAGGCGCTGACTGATAAGAGCCTGAACTGGCCGACTGCTCGCGGAATTCTTCCACCTTTCTGACTTCGTAGTCTGCTTTGGGGAATATATCGAAAAATTGGCTGACTCGTTCGTCGACCGTGCTGCGCAGTGAACGGTAGTCTTCAACCATAGCCTCACGGCTTTCGTAAATAAATTGTGGGTCATTGGTCATGAAGTCAAAGAACTGCGCTAAGTCACCATCGAATTCAACTTCTTCCATAATGTCGCGCATTTCCGAGTGAATGCGCGCTACTTCGTCCTTGCCTATTTTATGAATGCGGTCGGCACTGAGTTGAGTCGAGGTGTTGGCTTCAATTCTGTATTGATACCAGGCATCGCCACCCGGGAGCTGGCCAATGCCAAAGCTTTCGGTGCGAGTATGCGGTAAATAGGCTTCTTCTAAATAGGTTGCCAGCTTTTTATAGGCAGGCATAACTGTATCGTTTAATACCTGTTTGTAGCGTTGTTGAAGCTGCTTTGCTTCTGACTCTGTGACAGACTCCGGCATATTAGTTATAGGTGCCCAAAACAAGGTGTTTTCTACATTCTCATCAATGTGTGCGGTAATTTGCGGTATGGCTTTTTCAATCAGCACGCGTGGTTGAACAATGTTTTTTTCTACACCTTCTTTCATATTGGCAATGGCTTGTTCAAATAAACGCGGAATTTGTTCCATTCGCAGTGCCCAGTTTTCATAATCCTGAACTGTATTAAAAGGTTGTGCAGACTCACCGGAGCCAAGCATCGCTAAACGTCCTGCGAGGTTATAAAACTGGTTAATTGGAATAAGATGCTCTGGATACTTCAGACCTTCTAGCTCCAATTCCAGCTTGCGTTTAAAAATGTCGTAGCTGATGCGTTGACTGCGCGACAATTGTTCGACATTAATGCCGGATATTTTCTCCAAAAAGCGCTGGTTTAAGTCACGCTGCTTGGCAATATGTTGTTTGGAAAGGTAATTGGGTAACTGGTCATTGTACCGCTTATCGCCAATGTAAGTCGCCAGCAGCGGGTTCAGTTTGAGGTTCTGTTCAAAGTAGTCGTTATAAATAGTATCGAGCTGCTCGGAAACGGATGACTGCTTGATAACTGAACCGGCTTTTTCAGAGCCAGAGCTATTGGTTGCATCGCCGCAGCCACCTAGTAGTAAAGAAATAGAAACCGCAATCAGTGCCTTTTTCATCATTGAACCTTTAATTATCGTTATTGTTGCTAAAATACTAGGGGTTTGGATGTTATGGTGCAATCCAAAATGCGAAATGCACAGTAGAAGTACTACACCGTTTTAAGAAGGAGTTTTTATGACCAAGGCATACGCAGCAGAATCTGAACACTCAGGTTTAGCCCCTTACGGTATTGAACGTCGCGAACTAAGAGACGATGACGTTGCTATCGATATTCTTTATTGTGGTGTGTGTCATACAGACATTCACTATGCTGAAAATGACTGGGGCGGCACCATTTATCCGGTGGTTCCGGGCCATGAAATTATTGGTCGCGTCACGTCTGTAGGTAAGGATGTTAAGAATTACAGTGAAGGTGACTTAGTGGGTGTTGGCTGTATGGTCGACTCATGTCGTGAGTGCAGTTCGTGCGACCAGGGCTTAGAGCAATACTGTCTGAATGGCATGGTGCCAACATACAACGGCGAAGACCTGCACGATAAGAACATTACTTACGGTGGTTACTCAGAAAAAATTGTTGTCAGTGACCGTTTTGTGGTTCGGGTTCCTGAAAATCTGGATGCTGCGAAGGCGGCGCCATTGCTTTGTGCGGGTATTACAACCTACTCACCGCTACGACACTTCGGTGTGAAAGAAGGCCATAAAGTTGGTGTCATTGGTATGGGTGGCTTAGGTCACATGGGTGTAAAGTTTGCCAAAGCCATGGGTGCTGAAGTCACTATTTTCACGCGCTCTGAGAGCAAAGTCAGCGAAGCTAAAAAGCAAGGCGCTGACCACGTTATTATCTCGACCGATGAAAAACAAATGGAAGAGGCGACAGAAACCTTCGATTTCTTGCTCGATACTGTACCGGTACAGCACGATTTAAACCCGTACATTAACTGCCTGAAAGTCGATGGCACGCATATTCTGGTTGGCTTATTGGAGCCGGTAGACCCTGCTTTACAGGCTGGGCAACTAGTAATGAAGCGTCGTGTCTTAGCGGGCTCGCTCATTGGTGGTATTCCTGAAACTCAGGAAATGCTAGACTTTTGTGCCGAGCATGACATTCACTGCGACGTTGAAATGCTGGATATCAAAAACATCAATGACGCGTTCAAACGCATGAAGAAAGGCGATGTGAAGTATCGTTTTGTGATTGATATGGACACGTTAAAGCAGTCGTAGATTGAATTTAAACCACAATTTGTGGTTTACTAACGTCTGGAAGAGGTGCGGTACTCAGGCAGCTTAGCAAGCATCTACCAAAGAGCTAAGCGAGGGGAGTAACCGCCGAGGCGCAAGTGCATGGAATGGCTTGCGTCGGCCGTCGAGTTTGAACACTTGCGGCTGTCACCGCTAGGTGGAGAGCTTCTGGAGACCCTCCTTTTTAAGCTCTCTGAACGTTGTTGTATTCAGTTCAGGGGAAACTATGTTACCCATTCATGTTGCGAAGTTTGGCGGCACCAGTATGGCCAATGCCGAATCGATACAAGCCTGTGTCGACGTTGTTGAGCGTCAGGATAATCCGACGCTTGTTGTGGTCAGCGCTTGTGCCGGTGTCACCAACCGCTTAGTTGCAATAAGCCATTCTCACACGCAAACAGAACGCCAACGCTTGTTCGATGAAATTGTCGATATTCATTGCCAGGCGGCGTCTGCGTTACCTAAAGAAAATGCGGTACATCATCATCTCTCGCAGTTGCATCAGCTGTTACACATTTTGGTTCAACAAGCGCCTGACGCATTGGAAAGCCATCAACGGCAAAAGCGGGATGAGCTATTAAGTTTTGGTGAGCGCTGTTCGTCTCGTTTGTTTGCGGCCTACTGGTCACAAACATCAGCGACAAATGTCGAAGTCGCTGATGCGCGCTCTTTGTTAGTCACTAATAGTCATTTTGGTAATGCGTCCCCCAATATTGACAAGACCCGAGAGCACTGTGCTGATTTACGGGAACAGTTAAATCAAGGCGCCAGAGTGGTGACTCAGGGCTTTATTGGCTCCAGCGAGGAGGGCAATACTACGACCTTAGGGCGCGGAGGCAGTGACTACAGCGCGGCAATACTGGCTGCTGCCCTCGATGCTGAACAGCTGAATATCTGGACGGATGTCGCCGGCATTTACACAACTGACCCGCGTATTTGCTCTGAAGCCAGACCTTTAGAGCAAATTAGCTTTGCTGAGGCTGCAGAATTGGCGACCTTTGGTGCAAAAGTGTTGCATCCTAAAAGTCTGAAACCTGCTATTGAAAGCGGCATTAAGGTCTTTGTGGGTCATAGTCGCCATCCAGAAAAAGGCGGCACGCTTATTTTGCCAGAGCCCGATGAACGACCCTCTATTCGTGCACTGGCGCGCCGTAAAAATCAGACACTGTTGACGGTAAATAGTGTCGATATGTTGCATGCGACCGGCTTTTTAGCGCGTCTATTCGACATTCTGGCACGCTATGATATCAGTGTGGACTTAGTGACCACCTCTGAGGTGAGCATTGCGCTAACCCTGGACGAAGAAGGCTCGCAAGCGAATGGCCTTTCTGTGTTGCCTGAAGCCATGCTGGAGGAGTTGCGGGAGTTTGCGACCGTGACGATTGAGCAGGGCCTGAGTCTTATTGCTGTCATTGGTAATGATATTGGCCACTTTGGCGATATTTCTCCCTGGGTGTTAGAAGCAGCGTCGCCAGTGCCTATACGTCTGATTTGTCAGGGAGCAAGTCGGCATAACCTATGCTTTTTAGTGACGGACGAACAGGCGGAAAACATCATTAAAAAACTTCATGCAAAACTATGACGGTAGTGCCCACTTAGGTTTATAATGCTCGCCAATTTTTGGGTAATTAGAGACAAAGAGCGAGTCGTTAAATGGAGCTTTGGCAAGCCATTATACTAGGGATAGTGCAGGGTATTACTGAGTTTTTACCGATTTCCAGTTCAGCGCACCTTATTCTCATGCCAGTGCTTACAGGTTGGGATGACCAGGGCGTTGGCTTTGATTTGTCGGTGCATGTGGGGACTTTGCTGGCGGTTATCCTGTACTTCCGCAAAGACGTCGGTGCGCTGTTTTCAGACGGTCTTCGCTCTATTCCGGCCCAACAAAATGTTGGCCGTAGTAAGCTGGGCTGGATGGTTGTTATTGCCACCATCCCTGCCTGCGTTTTCGGAGTGCTACTGCTTGACTATATCGATACGGTACTGCGAGCGGTATGGGTTATCATAACCACCACTGTGGTATTTGCGGTGTTGCTGGCTGTTGCTGACCGTTGGGGACGCGGCCGTCGCCAGCTTGAGTCAATTGGTTTAAAAGACGCCATTATTGTTGGTTTAGCACAGGCTGTTGCGCTTATTCCCGGCACATCGCGTTCAGGAGCGACAATTACCGCAGGCCTGTTTATGGGGCTCGATCGCGAAACGGCTTCAAAGTTCTCGTTTTTTATGGCCATACCAATTACGACAGCCGCTGCGTTAATAAAGCTGCTGAGCATATACAACGACGGCATAGCGGTTGACTGGAATGGCTTTATCGTGGGCGGTGTCGCTTCTTTTATTACCGCTATTACCGCCATTCATTTCTTTTTAAAATGGCTTAATGACTTTGGTATGTGGCCTTACGTTATTTATCGCCTGGTGCTTGCTGCTGTCCTATTTTGGGTGTTCGTGTAAACCATGTACGAGAACTTAAAAAAACAATTATTTGCGCTAAAAAGTAACCGAATTTTTGAATTTGCGGTTATTGCCGTCATTATTATTTCTGCATTAGAAATTGGTGCGAAAACTTATGACCTGCCCGGGTTTTTAAATACAGCTCTGCTTGGGTTGGACTGGTTTATTACTATTTTCTTTGTGGTTGAAATTAGCATTCGCTTTATTGCTGATCACGACAAAAAGAATTTCTTTAAAAACGGCTGGAATGTCTTTGACACCCTGGTTGTGGTTGTCAGTTTAATTCCGATTAATGACTCGGAACTGGCGTTATTGGCTCGCTTAGTCAGAATTTTCCGAGTGTTAAGGATGATTTCCATTATCCCGGAGCTGCGAACGTTAATTACCTCGCTGTTAAAAGCATTGCCGCAAATGGGCTATGTGGTATTGCTGATGTTTATTATCTTCTACATCTATGCCGCAGTAGGCAGTTATTTGTTTGCCGATATTAACCCGTTTCTGTGGGAGAACATTGCGGTATCTATGCTGACATTGTTCCGTGTTATGACCTTTGAAGACTGGACAGACGTTCAGTACGAAACCATGGAGGTGTATCCGTGGAGCTGGATATTCTACATGACGTTCATATTCCTGACCGCTTTTGCGTTCTTGAATATGGTCATTGGTATTGTTGTGAATGTCATGGACAAAGAAAGTCAGGCTGAGGCTGAGGAATTACGTCGGCAGCTTGAAGAAGAGCAGGGGCCCGAGCCGACTATGCGAGAACTCCAGGATGAGATTCGAGAGTTAAAAACTTTATTGCAGGGCCAGCATGCACAAGTCAGTCAGCACTCTGCACGAGAAACAAGTGAGTAAATCATGTATGTAGGCGATTGCAAAGTTGAAATAACTCGCAAGCGCATTAAACACCTGTATCTTCGGATAAAAGAGCCCGGCTGCGTTCATGTGTCAGCACCAAAACACTGGCCGGGAGGCTATATTCAGTCGGTTATAGAAGCCCGAAGTGAATGGATAAAAGAGCAGCAACAAAAACTGCTGCAGAGACAAGAAACAACGCCGCGGGTTCAGTCTTACGAAGACCATGCGGAGATCGATGTTGAAGGGCAAAGCTACCGTTTAAAGGCAGTACGCAAAAGCGCATTTCCCCAGCTTAGCGCGGTAACGCTCTGCGGCGAAACCAAGACACTCACCTTAAGTATGTCTGATCCGTCCAACTTAGAAGCCCGTAAAAAACAACTGGATAAATGGCTTCGGGCCCAGTTAAAAGAACGTATTGCGCAGCTACTGGAACATTGGCAACCCATTATGGGCGTAGCTGCCAGTGAGTTTGGCGTACGGAAGATGAAGACCCGTTGGGGCAGCTGTAATATTCGTACCCATAAAATTTGGTTAAACTTTGATTTAATAAGTAAAGCGGCTGAGAGCCTCGAATACGTTGTGGTGCATGAACTCACGCATTTGTATGAGCGTTACCACAACAAACGCTTTTATTGTCTTATGGACAAGTATCTACCGGACTGGCGAGAGCGCAAGCAGCGGCTGAATAGTTAGCGCAGACTTTGCCCTAACTGATTTTGCGCAATAAGACGGAAGACATAAGCGACTTTAAATAAGCCGGCTAGAATCACTTGCGATAAGTGTAAGAATACGAGCAGCATTAGTGGCAGGTTTTCTTCCTGAAACCAAGCTAGATAAAACACAACAATTGAAAGCAGAAGAAACACCACCATAGAGGTGTTAGAGGTTTTGAGTAACGTATTAGGTTTCATAATAAACATTCCCAATGCATGTTTAATAAGTGCATATTAAATGTATCTTTAATATAGATCAAGAAAAATGCTCAAGGAGTAGGCAATGCGATATTTACATACAATGGTTCGGGTTCACGATTTGGAACGTTCGTTACACTTTTATTGCGACTTGCTTGGTATGAAAGAGGTGTCGCGTAAGGAAGTTGAGAAGGGCCGATTTACCTTGGTTTACCTTGCTGCTTCTGATGACTTCGAGCTCGCTAAGGAAAAGCGCTCTCCAGAGCTTGAGCTCACTTACAACTGGGATCCAGAAACCTATAGTGGCGGTCGTAACTTCGGGCACTTAGCTTTTGAAGTAGAGAATATTTATGAGTTATGTCAGAAGCTAAAAGATAATGGAATTATTATTAATCGCCCACCGCGCGATGGTCATATGGCGTTTGTTCGCTCACCAGATAATATTTCAATTGAATTGCTGCAAAAAGGTGAACGCTTACCAGAACAGGAGCCTTGGGTGTCAATGGAAAACATTGGTACATGGTAATTTAAGGCCAAATCGCCTATAATCGTGCCACTTTTTTTGCATATTTACTTTAGGTCCAACGAATAGGAATGACTATGTCGACTGATAAAGCAAAGATTATTTACACTGAAACGGACGAGGCGCCACGCTTGGCGACATACTCGTTGTTGCCAATTATTGAAGCGTTTACAAAAGCGGCAGGTGTTTCAGTGGAGACCCGCGATATTTCTTTGGCTGGTCGTATTATTTCGCAGTTTCCGGAGTACCTGACCGAAGAGCAACGTCAGTCAGACGCTTTAGCAGAGCTGGGTGAAATGGCAAAAACTGCCGAAGCAAACATCATTAAACTGCCGAACATTAGTGCGTCAATTCCACAAATGACGGCATGTATTAAAGAACTTCAGGAACAAGGCTACAAACTGCCTGACTTCCCGTTTGACCCGCAAACAGACGAAGAAAAAGACGTTCGCGCACGTTACGACAAAGTAAAAGGCAGTGCGGTAAACCCTGTGCTGCGTGAAGGTAACTCTGATCGCCGCGCACCAAGTGCTGTTAAAAACTATGCGAAAAAGAACCCACATCGTATGGGAGAGTGGTCTAAAGACTCTAAGTCTCATGTAGCTCATATGAGCGACGGCGACTTTTACAGCAGCGAAAAGTCAATGACATCTGCTGCTGATGACAGCTTTAAAATTGTCTTAGAAGCTAACGGCGAGCAGAAAGTTTTGAAAGAGTCTGTTCCAGTATTAGCCGGCGAAGTGGTTGACGCTGCAACAATGAGCAAAAAGCAGTTGCAGGCGTTCTTTGAAAAAGAAACCGCTGCGGCAAAAGAAGAAGGCGTTTTACTGTCGTTGCACTTAAAAGCAACCATGATGAAAGTGTCAGATCCAATTATGTTTGGTCATGCCGTACGTGTTTTCTTTAAAGACGTTCTAGAGAAACATGCCGACGTCATGAAAGACATTGAGTTTGATGCCAGCAACGGTATTGGCGACTTGTACAACAAGCTTGAGAAGCTGGACGCTGATAAGCGCGCTGAAATTGAGTCTGACCTGGAAGCGGTTTACTCGAAGCAACCAGAGTTGGCGATGGTTAATTCGCACAAAGGTATTACTAACCTGCACGTACCGAGTGATGTCATCATTGACGCCTCAATGCCAGCAATGATCCGTGATTCGGGCAAAATGTGGGACAAAAATGACAGCCGCCAAGATGCAAAAGCGATGATTCCAGATCGCTGTTATGCCGGCCTTTACCAAGAAACCATTGACTTCTGTAAAGAAAACGGCGCGTTCGACCCATCCACTATGGGTACAGTACCTAACGTGGGCCTAATGGCACAAAAAGCAGAAGAGTATGGTTCGCACGATAAGACGTTTGAAATTCCGGCAGACGGTGTTGTCAAAGTCTTAAACAAAGCCGGCGACGTTGTGTTTGAACACAAGGTTGAGGAAGGCGATATCTGGCGTATGTGTCAGGTGAAAGACGCACCTATCCGTGACTGGGTGAAACTGGCGGTTAACCGTTCACGCTTAAGCGGTATGCCTGCGGTATTCTGGCTGGACAGCAACCGTGCACACGACGCTCAGTTAATTAAGAAAGTCGAAGAGTATTTAAAAGAGCACGACACCGACGGTCTTGATATCCAAATTATGGCGCCGGTAGAAGCGACTCGCCACACATTGCAGCGTGTTAAAGAAGGTAAGGACACTATTTCGGTTACTGGTAACGTTCTGCGTGACTACCTGACCGACTTATTCCCAATTCTGGAACTGGGTACATCAGCGAAAATGCTGTCTATTGTGCCTCTGATGAACGGCGGCGGTCTATTTGAAACAGGCGCTGGCGGTTCTGCACCTAAGCACGTTCAGCAGTTTGTTGAAGAAAACCACTTACGTTGGGACTCTTTAGGTGAATTCCTGGCGCTGGCGGCATCTCTTGAGCACCTGAGCCGCACTTTTGACAATAAACGTGCACAAGTGCTGGCTGACAGCCTTGACGTAGCAACGGCCAAGTTCCTGGATGAGAACAAGTCGCCGTCGCGTAAAGCCGGTGAGATTGATAACCGTGGTTCTCACTTCTACCTGGCTATGTACTGGGCAGAAGCGTTGGCGAATCAAAACGACGATGCTGAGCTTAACGAGCGCTTCAGTAAGTTGTCTGAAAAGCTGTCTGGCAATGAGCAAGCGATTATTGACGAGCTGAACGGCGTTCAGGGCAAGAAAGTGGATATTGGTGGTTACTACCAGCCAAACTCAGAGAAAGTGTCTGCAGCAATGCGCCCTTGCTCTGTATTGAATGAAACCTTAGCAAGCTTATAATTAAGCGAGCTAAGCTCATTGAAAAAGCAGGCTTCGGCCTGCTTTTTTGTTTGCCCAGCGAAGCTGGCAAACCCGCCAGGTTGTGAGAAGCCTGGATCACCCTGACTGAGGGGAAGAT
>LULR01000031.1_pt1 | contig 62725 bp, 51 predicted proteins | sample 729471 | NCBI WGS metagenome assembly LULR01 (sample SAMN03860284, study PRJNA289734) | marine metagenome | biome: seawater column; feature: ocean; material: water; isolation source: Red Sea water column Station 108 - depth 500m | place: Saudi Arabia: Red Sea | collected 2011-10-15 | depth 500 m
TGACAGTCAGTGCTAAGGGTAACTATGGAAGGGAGTGGATTAATAGTTTCAGCATTGGCAGACTGGTGAAATTCTCTCCTGTCGGCATCAGCATTGACGATTCTCCTATTATCTCTACTAAAGGAGTACGATCATGGCATCCTAAGAAGAAACCTGCATGGACAAAAAAATCGCTGATGTTCGGACTAAGTGAACTGGAAAATCTCGCACAGGCAAAGGTCCCTGCTGAAGGACTTGGCCGATTTCTTTTTAAATGTCCTGACAGATTTCCTGCGTCAGAAGAAAGCCGGGCTGCAGAACACTCTATTGGGATTTTAAAGAATTGGCTTAAGGAATATTTTGAATTTCAAATGCCGATAACACCAGACAAAGATGCGGTGTCCACGCTGCTTGGGCTGGGGCCTGGTCTCACACCGTCTGGTGATGATTTTCTGGGAGGCATGCTGATCGCGCTGAATGTTTGCGGGAAAAAAACAGTTCAGAAGCAGCTCTATACCCAGGTAGAGTCCTTGCTTGATAGCACGGGTCCGGTAAGCCGTGCACACCTGAAGGCCACTGCCCTTGGTGAAGTTAGTCAGTCACTGCACCAAGTACTTAACATGCTGCTCGAGGGAAATAAGACACAGCTTGAACTTGGAATTGATGCAATTAACCAAATCGGCCATACATCAGGTTGGGATGCACTTGCGGGTGTTGCTGTCGTTCTGCGTCAACTGGCATTGACTTTTCGGTCAATGTAAAGCCATTGATTCAGAGTCCAAATCCACCATTATCAGTTTTAATAAAACCTAACACATATTGTATCTTTGAGGGGGCAGTATTATCCCCCCTTATCTTCTGACAGCATATCCGCTGATACTGATGGACTCTATTTCTATAATCTGAATCTCAAAGCTTTTATTTGATTGGATATAATCAAGGCCAAAAAGGAAATTTAACAATTATGCTCTTCGCTATACAGTTTTTATAATTAGATCCTCAATCAATGATCTGGTAGTGTGCATCTGTTGGTCTGCCGCTGTTTATCTGAACAATATCCTGAGGACATGCAGAGAAACTAAGCACGGCATTCATAAGAACCTTAAATAATACAAAATCACCTCTTTTTGATACTGTAGGCATTTGTTCAATCTCTCCGTTTGCATCGACCGGGGTGTTCTGCCAGAGATTAAACGGACACGGTGTTTCTGTGGGTTTAAAGCAAACAGCCGCAAGAGCCTTCCAAAGGTTGTCAGTACAGTTGTCATGATAATCAGTACACCCCAGTTGTTCGTAGCGGTATCGGTCACAGGCAGCCATCATGGTGTCATGAACACCGGGAGAGGTATCTTCAAGAAACTTCAGTATTTTGCGACGCTGATTAGTGATCAGCACGTCGCCTGGCTTTGGCCGGTAGCGTCCTAATCCTACCCGGCAGTGTTCCATTGACATAAATTCTCCGGAATGTTCTGAGTTGAACGCCCAAAAGTCGACAACCTGGTTGCCATGCGTGTTAATAATTTTAACTTTCTCTCCTTTACAAATATGTACAGCAACACCTCGACGTGCAGGAATCTTTACAAGCTTTGACCTACTTTTTTCAGTCTGTATTTTTTTATTGGCCATCTAAATACTCCATTAAAATAAATAATTAAATTAGTTTATTAAAGAAAAATATATCCTAATAAAATCAACATTATAAATCTATTTTAAGTGTTACTTCAAAATACTTTATTCACCAAATTAGTTATAAATCCTTCAGATGTTTTTAAGAGCTGATTATTCTTCATACCAGATTTTATTTTCCTGCAGTAACCATTTTACAGTATCAATCCAGTCTTTTCCTATTTGCTTATATTCGAGTTTTATATTTTGATTATTATTGAAACCAAAGAAATGATCATTTTGATCTGCCTCACTGTAATACCGTCCTTGCAGGCTCATTACGGCCCAGTAATTCCCAGGACGATTGGTGTAGGCCAAAGAATCATTGCTACTTTTCATCATACTATTACCCATCCATGAATTCGTGTAGGGGAAGCCTAAAATATCCATTATTGTTGGAGCAAGGTCGATTTAGCTGAAATAACGCTTCTCCTGGTATGGCTTTTTGATGTTTCCCCCTATGATAAGCAAAGGGATTTTCGATCTGGTTTTTACAAAATCTTCAAAGTCGCTGAAAGGTTTTTGAGGATTCTGATAATTTGATGTATCTGAGGTAATAAATATCAAAGTGTTTTTAAACCATTTGGTTTTGGATGCTGCAATTAAGAATTGATTAAGCATTGAATCAACATAATTGACGGCCTCATAATATTTATTTTGCACAGAACGGTTTTCATAACGTTGAAATTTTTCAGGGACATCAAAGGGGTGATGATTGGTGGTGGTCAGTGCTGAAGAGAAAAAAGGTTCTTTTTCCTGATCCAAAAGTTTAATCCACTTTTCAAATAGAGCCTCATCAGAAAATCCCCAACCCAGGGTTTCTGTATCAGATGGGAAATCAAAGCGATCAATAATTTTTTGAAACCCAATTTTGCGAAACATGGTCAACTGGTTGTCATAGGCTGCATCTGCGCCGTTAATCCATGAAGTGGAATATCCTTTCCTTCTTAGGATCTCAGGTAGGCAAAGGAAATGGTTCCTATTATAGTGGCTGAACACAGACTCTCCATAATTCGGCATTACAGAACAATAAGCTGCAATTTCCGCGTGACGGGTCTGGAAACCGTTTGCATAAAAATTATTGAAAAATATTCCTTTCTGTTTCCATTTTCCAAAATTAGGTGTCAGTCCCAATTCACTTCCAAAACTGTCCATATCTGTAGCCCTGAAGGATTCCAGGAGAATAAGCATGACATTCATTCTTTATGTGTTCCGTATTGTCATCCCGGACTTGCTCCGTGATCCATATACTTATTTTTCCCCTAAACCACCTTGCCTTCGACTTCGCTCAGGTATCACGGTCCCCCCTCTCCCGGGGGAGAGGGTCAGGGTGAGGGCGAAATATGAAACAACTGCCCTGGATTCCTTCCACCTGTTTCTGCTTAAATAGTCATCCCGGACTTGCTCCGGGATCCAGGACAAAGCAATGTATAGGAAATCGATTTAGAGTCACACCTCTACGTTCAATATTTAAAAGATGGTCTTAAACGGAGCATAAATTTATAACATCATTTGATTTGTTTTACAAGAATATGCTATGTTACGCGTAGGTTTGAAATTGTTTGAAAATTGGTTTCAGTTTGGTTACTGTTAGACTGTATCCAGAATTTCAGTTTACTAGTCATTTGACTTGATAGCGACACTAACGCCAACCGAAAGAGCGAAAGAGATATAAAGGAGACCAGATGAGCATATTGATTCAAAACGGTAGAGTTATTACTGCAACAGATGATTATCATGCAGACATCTTCATTGAAGATGAGAAAATTTCTTTAATAGGGAAATCGCTGAAGATGGAAGCGGACAAGGTGATAGACGCCAAAGGCAAATACGTGATCCCTGGAGGGATTGATCCTCATACACATTTTGATATGCCTTTCGGCGGAACAATGAGCGCTGATGATTTTGAGTCCGGACCAAGAGCAGCGGCGTTCGGAGGGACAACCTGCGTGATTGATTTTGCAATCCAGACCAAGGGAGAATCAACCCTTCAGGGACTGGACACATGGCACGCCAAGGCAGCAGTTGGAAAAAAGCCTCTGATTGATTATGGCTTCCACATGATCATTACGGACATGCCTGATTCAAGGCTGGGTGAAATGCGCACACTGGCCGATGAAGGAGTAACTTCCTATAAACTGTTCATGGCTTATCCCGGAGTTCTGTATGTGGATGACGGCACACTTTACCGGGCATTCAGGCAGGCTGGAGAAAACGGTACACGAATCTGTATGCATGCGGAAAACGGGATTGTGATTGATGAAATCATCAAGGAAGCTGTTGCCGATGGTCATACTGAACCAAAATGGCATGGACTGACTCGTCCTACAAGGATGGAAGCAGAAGGAGTTTACCGTTCGATTGCCATTGCCGAAGTGGCCAATGTTCCATTGTATATTGTGCATCTCTCATGCTCTGACGCATTGGAAGAAGTAAAAAGAGCAAGGATGCGCGGGGTGAATGTGCTGGCTGAAACCTGTCCGCAGTATCTGTTCCTGGACAAGAGCTACTACGAAAAGGAAGGATTTGAAGGCGCGAAATGGGTAATGACTCCTGCCCTGAGAGAAAAATGGAATCAGGATGAACTCTGGCAGGGACTGAAGTTCCGTGACCTTGAAACCATCGCCACCGATCACTGTCCTTTCTGTTTCAAGGAGCAGAAAGAACTTGGCCTGGAAACATTTACCAAAATTCCCAACGGCGCGCCTGGAGTTGAAAACCGCATGAGCCTGATTTACAACGGTGGTGTTGTTAAGGGCAGGATGGACCTGAACCGATTTGTTGAAGTCACTTCCACTGCCGCGGCCAAGGCTTTCGGGCTGTTTCCTAAAAAAGGCACAATCGCAGTAGGCACCGACGCGGACATTGTGATTTTTGATCCGGAGCGCAAGGAAACAATCAGTGTTGATAATCCATGTACGCATCATATGCGAGTGGACTTTTCAGCCTATGAAGGTTTTGAAGTGCAGGGCTTCACGGAAACGGTTCTCAGCCGCGGACGGGTAATCATTGAAAAAAATGAGCAGAAAGTTGAAGGCGGAGGAAACTTCATCAAACGTGCTTTGGTAAATTCACGCCTTGACTGAAATAATTTCGATCTTCCAGTTGAACTCAACTGATTTCCTTTATACAGATCATGCCGTCATTGCTGAATGGCGGCATAGGACCATATTTCCATAACCTTTTTGCCGTCCTGAAAAAAGGGCTGACTCCTGTTTTAAACTCCTCAGACAGCCCCGTCAAATCCATTTTCAATTTCAATGAACATTGACAAAATCCGCTTGTATCTGCTTTGCATTGCATGGTTCACAGCAATAATTAATGTGATCTTCGGTCAATCGGCAATTACTCTGGCAAATGCAGGTGTGTTGAGTTTGCTGCTGTTTTTTGGCTTAACATTCAGCCGTCTCAAAAAGGAAAGCATTTCGATCATTATAATTCTGCTTGTTGTGGCAATTATCCTGCTTGATCGATTTCCAAATTTTGATGACTTTTTGTCCGCAGGACGCTTTACACTTGTTTTTGCGGCATTGCTGCCAACCATGACGCTGGTCCGGTCTGCCTCATTAAAAATGGACCGAATCAGAAATTCCCAGAATTTATTAAGAAATCTTCCCACAAACATCTCTACTTCAGGCTTCCAGATTGCTTCACATTTTTTCGGCAGTGTAATTAACACCGGAACATTTTCCATTCTTTCCGCGGCGCTTCCGGAAGACAGTGATAAGAATTACCGCAAGACCATCGCTGAAGCATGTTTGCGCGGCATGAATACTTCCGCCACCTGGTCTCCTTTTTTTGTGGCGTTTGCGGTGGGTCAGGCATTTATTGACAAGACAAATTCCTGGATTGCAATGGGTTGCGGAATTCTGGTGGGGATAATATTTAATCTTGTTTCACTGCCGGTTTTTGCTTTTGGGTCAACATTTAACAAAATTAAATATTCCCTGGCATGCCTCAGTCCGGTATTCCCGATACTGACATTGATCATGTTTTCTGTATTATCCGTTTCGCTTTATTTTGATTTTACAGCTTTGTCTGCGGTGGTGCTGGTGATGCCTGTGCTGATAGCCGTTTATCTTGTTTTTAACCTTAACAATATTATCGAGGTTTATTCCAATACCAAATCATGGCTGCTTAATTCTTCAGACGACATCACGGTTATCAGCATCGCAATGCTGGTGGGTTACCTGATCAGCCGTTCCGGTACTATAAATGAATATAACCTATTGCTTGACTCAGCATTGTTTCCCACGTGGTCTCTGCTGGCAATTACCCCCCTGATCATAACGTTATTCTCTTTCATGGGAATTCATCCTGTGATCTCAAGCACAATCGCGTTGTCCCTGCTGACAACATTACAAGCCGAAATTCATCCCGCGCTGCTGATGCAGGCACACCTGATAGGGTGGGCGGCAGGAACAATGAGCTCGGTGGCTTCGCTGTCGATTTTAACCTGCTCAAACCTGTTTCAGGTGGAAACACGTCAGCTTGCTTTTGGTCCCAATTTACTGACTGCTGTTGTATTCTCTTTATCATCAGGATTGTTGCTCAGCTTCGTAAATTCTTTAATCTGAAATCTAAGATGCTCAAATCAAGGTCTCACCAGCTGGAAAATTTTGCAGCAGTACAGGAATATTTCCATTCACAAAACTGGACGGACGGACTTCCTGTTGTGCCTCCAACTCCGGAAGTAGTCAAAGATTTGCTGGAATGGTCCGGAATTGATCCGGAACACCTGATTGGCATTGAGCCTGTAAGAAACAGGGCAATAACTGCGGAAAAACTTGCAATAAATGCTGTGATGGCCGGTTGTCTCCCGGAACATTTCCCCTTGGTTTGTGAGGCATTTTCCGCAATGCTGAAAGAACCATTTCTTCTTCATGGCGCTACAGCAAGTACTGGAGGATGCGCTGTGCTTGTAATAATAAACGGCCCCGTCAGGCAGCAACTTGGAATGAAGGGTAGTTTTAATGCTCTTGGATCAAGCGACCGTGCTACTACAGTAATAGGCAGGGCGATTCGATTAACTCTATGCAATTTACTGGATGTGAGGCCTGGAGATGCAGACCGATCTACTCTTGGCCACCCGGGAAAATTCAGTTTCTGCATCGCTGAAGATGAAGAAAATACAAACTGGTTATCTCTCGCAGAAGAAAGGCAGATTCCCAGCGGAGTGTCTGCAATAACTGTAATGGCAGCAGGTTCTGCCCGGCAAATTATGAATGAGTGGACAACAAGTCCGGAAGAAATACTTGATACCTTTGTTGCCGAAATTAAAGCATGCATGAGACATTACTCAATCTGGCCCGGCAATTACGCCATCGTTATTCCTCCACAGCTCCGCGTCCACTTTGAAGAAGCACATTGGTCAAAGCAGGATATACGCGGATATGTTTTTGAACACGCGAGAATCAAGAGAAAAGAATGGAGTGATTGCGGTAAGAGTGCAATTGTTGGAAATAAAGGCGAAAAAGAATATAATGCATTGACTGATGAAAATCATTTACTTGTAGTGGCCGCCGGCGGACCTGCAGGAGGTTTCGGCGCCGTCATTCCTCCATGGTTTGGAACCAAGAGCAAAGCTGTCACTCAACCGCTTGGGCTTTGCCTGGATTGCGGACCTGAATAAATACTATACTTTTACTTCTGCAAAACATGACAATACAAGTTTTGGATCCGACTCATGAAACTGAATCCAAACCTTTCATTGCTGCCAAAGGACTAAAAAACCTCAATGGCGCAAAGGTCGGCATCATCTCAAACGGCAAGAAAGGCACTTTCCATTTTTTCAATGCACTGGAGGAACTGCTGATTAAAAACCATGCAGTAAGCAAAGTGGTTCGAATGGTAAAAAAGAACTACAGCGCTCCTGCTGAAACAGAAATTATGAAGGAGGTGAAAAAATGGGACGCCGTAATTGCCGGAGTGGGAGATTGAGGAAGCTGTTCATCATGCAGTCTGCATGATTCGATTAAGTCAGAGCAGCTGGGCGTCCCTTCATTTGGAATAATGACTTCACAATTTGCCAGTGCGGCGGAGATGATATCGCGTGCACTGGGGGCAGAAAATTATCCTTTTATTGTCATCAGTCACCCGATCAGCAGTGCCTCAAAAGCTGAGTTAAAAATTCAGGCCATCAACGCTCTTGATGAAGGCGTCAATCTGCTCCTCAAATCTAACCGCAGCACTGAATCGTAAGCCCATCCAGGACAAAGTGATGCTCCGGCTATCATGGGCTTTAACATTAATTCTCTAATCCGGTTTAAACGTATTATTCCCGGATTCAATCCAGGATTTAATTCCATTGGTTGCATGATAAATCAGGTAATCGTGTTTTTCCTGGATCATCATGTTTGATACAATACGGCTTCTCCTGCCGGTTCGGCAGATAATAATAACCGGTCCATTTTCATTTGCTGTCTTTCCAAGTTCAAACATCCATTTTTTAAAATCATAATTGCCGTCTTTATCAAAAAATGTCAGCAGGTGACTGTTGTTAATCACACCTGTCTGATGCCACTCACCTTCAGTCCTGATATCAATTAAGGGGACTCCGTCTTTAAGGAGCATTTTAATTCTACTGTTATTTACCTCAACGATTTCAGCAAACAACTGAGTGCTGCATATCAGATAGAAGATGGTGAATACGAGAAATTTTTTCTTCATAAATTATTTACTCGATCATGCATTTCATTTCTTCCAACAGAAATAATATACCACTTCCCCTGATAAATTTGAATCGCAGTTTTTGTTTTGGGAAACATAGAGGAGTACCTGCATTTTATCTGATTTCCAATTTTTAATAATGCTGGTGTTGATTGTCTGACAGTGAAGAATAAAAGGTAGCCATCAAATGAGATAATTGATTAGTTTTTTTAGATATTTATTACTGTTTCTTTCCATTTACCCACTTTGCAATGATTTTTCCGGTTTTGTCGTATCCTGTGACGTTCCAAGGATTGTCTTCTCTGAACTCACCTATTACTTTTCTTCCATCTGGTAAAGTAAGAGTTCCTTGACCATTATATTTTGCATTCCTAAATTTTCCTACGTACTTCATCCCATTAGAGAATGAGTATGTTCCTTGACCACTAAATACTCCTTCCTTCCGACGAGGTCGTCATATTGACTTTCTAAGTTTCTATCAAATTTGAAATTTCTATCAAATTTTTATCCGGATCCCTGACATATAAAGAAATGATTGCTCCTGTCGCGCCTGTTTTTTGTATAGGACCGTCTTCTATTTGAATGCTGTTTTCTGTAAATTTTAAATGCCATTCTTTTAACGGGGTTGTACTCAGGAAGCAAATATCCGCGGTTCCGGACAAAGGATTTTTTGCATGGGGAACATAAGGGGAGTCCGCATAATGAAGGTTGATTTTCTGACTGCCGAAAATAAGTGACTTTCTTGTTTCACCTCCATCTGCAGGTTGAAACTCCTTCAAAGTCATCCCTAACACGTCACGATAAAACTTTATTGTTTTATCGATGTCATTAACTGTTAAAACAATGTGGTCGATGCTGAGAGTCATCTTTTATCCTGTTCCTCTGATAAAAACCTTCCTTTATTTTTTCCGGCATTATAGGCAATAAAAGCCGTGACCGCCATAACGATCCCAACCACTATCACATGAAAAATAAATAGTGTCATTCCTTCCATGGTTATAATCCTGTCTGTAGATTGTTAGATTTCAGTAAAGCAGCGCTGTGAATTTTTTCTTCGTTTTAGTATCGTTAATTTATGATCGGTTTCCGTGATTAAATTTTAATGCTTCAGACAATTCCGGACTTGTTTCAAAGTCCTTCAAAGGAATCCAACAATAACATCTTATACTGCCTTAAAATAAGTTTGCCAGTTTTTACCACCTGCACTTGTTTCATCCACCACAAATAACACTCGTTTGGCCAAGTGCTATATTTCTTAAGCAAGTGTTGAAATCTGAAAGATAATCGGCAAATTGATTGATATTTCTTGGAATTCATGAAATAAATGTACTCCATTTGAAATCCTGAATGTCAAAAAGATAAATTATAGATGAAGTTTACCAGGCATCTTCTGCTCAGCTTTGCTCTCCTTTTTTTCCTTTTCCCTGCCTTTTTAACAGCCAAAGAAGAGAAACAGAAACTCAGCGGTTCAGTCGTCAAGAGTATCGTTGAACAGTTTGTCAGCATGCATTACGCCCAGCAGCCTCTGAACGATGAAATGTCATCCAGAATATTTTCGCTCTACATGAACCGGCTCGATCCGGCTCACTATTATTTTCTTGATTCTGACGTGGATGAATTTCGCAAGTACGAAACACGCATAGACGATCTGCTTCTCAGTGGGAATGTGAAGCTGGCATTGGATATTTTTGAACGCTTTAAAACACGTTTGTCCGAACGCCTGATAATGATGGAGGAATTTCTCAGTGAGGACTTTGATTTCAGCCGTGACGCAAAATGGACACTTGATCGTGAGAAACTGCCGTATCCGGAATCATCAGATGCAGCCCGGAAGATATGGCGTACCAAAATCAAGTTTGATTTGCTTACACTTAAACTTGCGGATACCAGCATAAAAGAAGGAAAAGAACGCTTGATGAAACGCGTGCGAGGATTGTGGAAGGATTATTCACAGTATGAAAATGATGATATCATCTCCCTCTTTCTTAATTCAATGGCGGCAGCTTATGATCCGCATTCCTCCTATCTGGCTGTTCAGGATCTGAAAAATTTTGACATCTCAATCAAACTCTCGCTTGAGGGGATTGGCGCGGTATTGCGCTGGGAAGACGGATACACGGTTGTAAATTCAATTGTTCCCGGAGGTGCCGCCTCAAGGCATGGAAAATTGAATGCCGAGGACCGGATTATTGCGGTTGCCCAGGGAGAACAGGCTTTTGAGAGCGTGATTGATATGCGCCTGAATGACGTGGTGCAGCTGATACGTGGAAAACGAGGAACCAAGGTCGGACTGCAAATTCTGCGAAAAACAGAAAAAGGCTTTGATACGCTGAAATATTTCATAGTACGCGACAAAATTGTGCTCAAGGACGGAGAGGCAAGAGCAGAAATTTTTGAACATGCTGTTACTCCGCGAAACCAAAGTGATAAAGAAACATACCGATACGGAGTGATAAAACTGCCTTCGTTTTATATTGATTTCAATGACCGCAGGAAAAATCCGAATAATTACAAAAGTTCCTCCAGAGATGTAAAAGAGCATCTTAAAAGATTTGTAATGAATGATGTTGATGGAGTGATCCTTGATTTACGCAGCAACGGCGGCGGCGGGCTTGATGAAGCAATCAACATGGCAGGACTTTTCATCGGTCACAATCCGGTGGTGATTGTCAGGCAGTCCGGGGGACGAAGAATAACGGTGCACCGCAGCCGCGAACGACAAGTATATAACGGACCGTTGATTATAATGCTGAATCGTTACAGTGCTTCTGCCTCCGAAATCCTGGCGGGCGCCATGCATGATTATCAGCGCGCGATTTTAGTCGGCGACACCACAACATTCGGAAAAGGTACGGTGCAGAATATCTTTCAGCTTCCGGAAGGTTATGGTGCGTTAAAAGTAACTATCGCGCAGTTTTACCGTGTTTCCGGATGGTCCACGCAAAACCGAGGAGTTGAAAGCAGCCTGATTTTACCTTCACTGAATAATGTGAGGGAAATCGGGGAATCCACTTTGGACCATGCACTGCCCTGGCGTGCAATTGATCCTGTGACGTATCGGGTGAAAGGAAATTTGAAAAAAGTAATTTCCCCCCTCAAACAGCTTTCCGAAGAGCGTATTGCTAATTCTGATTATTTCCAAAAAATTGATGAGGATACTCAGGAATATCTGACAAATGTGAAACCGCTTGGATATACTTCAATCCTCAAAATGCAGGAGGATGATATCAGACGCAAGACCCAACGTGAACAGGAACTTGTAAGTGCGACAGAGAAAGAGGCGGAAGACGTAACTGCTGAAACGACTCAAGTGGAAAATAAAAAGGGAATTAATCGCGATCATTACATAAACGAAAGTATGGCGATTTTATCTGATTACATAAATTTAAAGCTGCAGGCAGAATAAGCATGAATACGAGTTCCGCCAATGAGGAAAAAATAGATATTTTCTCAAAAGAGGTTCTGATTTCCCGAGAGGAAATCTACAGCCGAGTGGAACAGTTAGGACATGAGATATCCGCTGATTATCAGGGGCGGGAATTGCATCTGGTGGGTGTGCTTAACGGCGCCTTCATGTTTCTGGCTGACCTTGTGCGTCATCTAAGCATTCCCTGTCATATCTGCTTTATGCATGCTTCCAGCTACAAAGATCAACGTGTAAGCAGCGGCGAAGTAATCCTGATGCATAATCTTGATTTGAGCGGAAAGGATGTTCTTGTAGTTGAAGATATCTTTGATACCGGACTGACATTGAAACATATCAGTGAGGATCTTCAGTTGCAAAAACCGAATTCACTGGAAATCTGTGCCCTGCTGAACAAAAAGATTCCGGATAAGGTTCAGGTGGAAGTTAAATATATCGGCTTCGAAATTGAGGATCGTTTTGTGGTTGGGTACGGACTTGATTACGCGGAAAAATACCGTGAACTGCCGCATATCACCTGTCTGGATTAGAGTGTTGCTGCTAACAATTATTTAGCACAAAACTAAATCTGAGCCATCAAAGGAATGAGTTGTATTACAGGCTGTAGCTTTAATGAATTTCCTCAGCTCCTTCCGTAATCATCTTCCAGACGCTCAATATCATCCTCTCCGAAATAATCACCGGTCTGCACCTCAATGAAACATAAATCGGAAGTGCCGGTATTTTCAATGCGGTGTGTTGATCCGCATGGAATATTAACTGACTCACCCCCTTTTTTGTTGAGTCGTTGTCCATCAAGTGTTACGATTCCTTCACCGGACACAACATACCAGTGCTCTGACCTCTTTTGATGTTTTTGCAGACTGAGACGCTTGCCGGGATAAACTACGATTCGTTTGACTTTGTGGTCCGGTTCATCAGCAAGAACTGTGTAGAAGCCCCAGGGACGATGATCTGTTTCGGCGCTGTTTTTCATTATGGATCTCTGCTGGAAATAATTATGGCTGGGAAAAACATTTTAGGAAATTTGAGAAAATTCTCAAGACCAGTCAGTAATTTGCAAAATCGATGCTGTCGCGTAAACCATTTTTAAACAAAATGAAATTATGATGAGAATTCATGACCGTTGTGTCTAAAAAATTATTGCTCACTGTTTGCCTGTTGTGCTTCGCAACACAGGCGTGGGCGGTGAAAGCTAAATTGCGTTTTCTATTTCCTGTCAGCATGAGCAGCGTCACCGATGGATTTGAGAATTCAAAACTCAGCACATCTGAAGTTGTACTGGCCTTCGTGATGCCTGTATCCAAAAGCACTCAGCTGGATTTTGGATATTCATATTTCAATGCCAGGATCAAAGATCCCGACTCATCAACTGAAGCATATACAGGAGTGTTCCGCGCACACTTGCTGCAATTAGGTGCAGCTTATTCCGGATTTGAACTCACCAGAACAATATCTCTGCTGTTTGAGGCCTCCACCAGGTTTCCTGTAAGTGGACAGGGCGATGTAAAAGGTAATCCGGAATCAAGTGAAGCAGATTCCATAAGCGGAATGGGTTATTTTTTTGGATCAGGCATTATTTACGGCAACATGGATGTTCTGCTGTTTTATCAGCGCAGGGAGTTGACTTTTGATGAGCTTACGGTTTTGCGTGACGGCGAGCGTAAGAATGTTGCTTTGCAATCAACAGAATACGGCATCGGCATCGGATATACATTTTAGAAATTCCTGATGTTCAATATTCTTGTTAACACTGAGTACGAATGGCTGTTTGAAACACTAAAGGCCGAGGCGCCGGACTCTTTTTCCATGAGGCTGGTTGATTTTTCAAGTCCTGATGAAAACCTGAATAGACAGCTTGCTGAGGCCGACGCTGTTATCGGGCAGAAGATAAATCTCAACGATTCTCAATATGAATGTGCGCGCAAGCTGCAGATAATTCAAACATTAAGCGCCGGATTTGAACATATTGATCTGGCAAAAGCAAAACAGCACAACGTGTATGTTGCCAACAACAACGGCGCAAACGCAGAATCTGTGGCTGAGCATGTATTGATGCTGATTCTGGCGCTCTACCGTCAGCTGCTCTTCCATCACAAATCTGTAACACAAGGTCCATGGACTTGTTTAAAATACCAAAACCGTGGTCTTTCCGGGAAAATTCTAGGAATTTTTGGTCTTGGAAACACCGGGAAAGCTCTTGCACAACGGGCATCTGCTTTTGGTGTAAAAATCATCTACTTTGATGTCGTGCGACAAACTGAAGCTGAAAATGAAATGGGGCTGGAATATGTATTTCCGGAGGATTTGCTGCAGCAATCCGACATTCTCAGTTACCATGTGCCGAAAACCAGTTACACTAGCCAAATCATAAATCAAAAATCCCTCAGCAAAATGAAAGCAGACTCATTGCTGATCAATGCCTCACGCGGTGATATTCAAGATGAAGAAGCGATTTATGAGGCTTTGACTTCAGGAAAAATTTCCGGCGCAGGACTTGATGTTTTTGAGGAGGAGCCACTCCATGAAAATTCTCCCCTTTGCAAGCTTGATAATGTTGTACTGACTCCACACAGTGCTCCGGACAGGGAGTGCTATATCCGCACTATCAGCAACGCGCTGGACAATCTCCTCAGGGTTTCAAAAGGAGAAAATCCGCAAGCGCTTGCTGTTGATCATGAAGAAACAACACGGAAGTTTTTGAAGCTCCATCCGGAAGTAAAATTTTCTGTTTCCTGACTCTTTCAGAATAAGCCAAAATCAAATTGGACTGTGTTTTGCAAAAAGTACAGTATAAGGTTTTTTGCAAATTATTCGTAACATAAGTCATGGAACAACAAACACTAAATCCTTATTATGAACTTGGTGTGGAGCCCGGAGTGACTCCTCAGCAGCTGAAACAGGCATACCGCCAGTCTGTAATGCGCTACCATCCTGACAAGGCTTCAGGAAATGGGAGTGCAAAAAAATTCCGACAGGTGACAGAAGCATATCAGCTGTTGCAGAAAATGAATGCCTTTCAAACTTCACATGTGGGCAAAAAAACTGCCGGCAGGGCCTCAAATTTAAGACAAAAATTTACTTCGGTTTTTAATAAAAAGAAACAGCAGCAAACACAACCTTCCAGGCCATGGTGGGAAAAAATAACTGTTCCACAGGAAAATGATGAAAAAATCAAAGTCAACCGTCAGACCACCTATCTGTCACTTGAAGAATTGATTAACTGTGTTGAACTCTCAGAAAATCAATATGTGCGTCAGGTTGCACTGGAAGCAATTGCTGCAAAGAAAGATAACGGTGGGGTTAATTATCTGCTGCATCTGCTGCAGAACTCTGATCCCTCGAAACAGACTGATGTGATACAGGCTCTAGGCCAATGCGGTATTAAAAAGGTAAATCGGTATTTGTTTCCTTTTGTGATGAATACCTCCATAGAAACCTCCGCGGCAGCAATCAAAGCACTGGAGCGTATTGATGCGACAAACAGATCACAGGTCATTGAGATACTCCTCAAGCAAACTTCAGTATGGAAGACTGCCATTCTCAAACCGATGTCAAAACTGAAAAACCACTTATCTTCCGTAACATCTTCAAAGCGTAAATTGGGCGGCATGTTGCTACGAAGCGGTTCTATTACAGAACAACAGCTGGAAATTGCTTTGCTGATGCAGCAGAGATTCCCGCTGCTGCTTGGTCAAATTCTGCGCTATCTTGAGTATGTAACAATTCCGGAAATTCAGAATTCAATTGCCTCCCAGAAAAAATTCAGCTAGAATTTCCCCCTGTACTTAATTACTTGATTGCTGTTTTCCAGCTGTTTTCATTTAAATTAGTCTTATGAAAATAAAATCTTAACTCTTCCAGAAATTGCTGCGGGAACAGCCGCTCTTTTCAATTTCGACCTTCTTTAAAAAATTGCAATGGCACAAACAGACTCCAAAAATTCTTCCGGACAGGAGCATCCGCAAACTGCTCAAACTGTCCCCTATCCCGCACCTTATCCCCAGCAGTTTGAAGATGACACCATAGACTTATATGAACTTTGGCTTACTCTATGGAACAGGAAATGGCTGGTTATCGCTGTGACAGTTGTGGCAGCTTTAGGCTCCATAGTGTATGCGCTGCTGCAACCTCCTGTTTACAAAGTCGAAGCATTTATGCTACCGCCAACTGTGAAAGATATACAGGCATTGAACATTCCTGGAGCGGAAGGTATTTCCGTAATAACCCCAGCAGGAGTTTTTGATGAGTTCAAAAAAAATCTTAGTTCACGTACTCTGCAAAAGAAATTTATTCTGGAAAATAATCTGATGGAACTGCTTGCTCCGGAACGAACTCCGGAAACAAGAGATGAAGACATCTACGCGGGCTTCGCCGAATTGTTTGAGCTTGGGACAGTAAATGGAAGCACCTCATTGTCCATAGAGCTGCATGATGCTGAAATTGCCGCTGAATGGGTGAATGATTTAATTAACTTCTTTGACACAGAAACCATCAGTCGTCTGGTGGCAAATACACGCAATACTATTGCAAACCGGATCAGGGACATCGAATATACAATTAGTTCCAAGCGTCAAATGGTAAAGCTGCGGAGGGAAGATCAGATTGATGAACTTGAATACTCAATTGCATCTAAAAGGCAAATAGCCAAAAAGAGACGGGAAGATCAGATTGATGAACTTGAATACTCTATCGCATCAAAAAGACAAATGGCAAAACAGCGAAGGGAGGATAAGATAGAGGAAATTGAATATTCTATCGCATCAAAAAGACAAATGGCAAAACAGCGAAAGGATGATCTGATTAAAAGCTATGAAGAGGCAGCTAAGACTGCAAAATCACTGGGAATCATGACAGGGTTTACTCAGCAAACGAAATTGGTTGAACCAATTTCCGGGATAGTTAAGTCGACAACACAAAATGGAGTAAAAACTGACTCTTCTCCTATTGCTCAAATGAACGTAGATATAGCCACAGCAACAACACCACTTTTCTTCATTGGGTATGATGCACTTGATGCGGAACTAGATAATCTTAAATCTCGAACTGATGACGACCCTTTTATTCCTGGTTTACGTGATTTGCAGGAAAACCTTAACCGTCTTCGATCAATTAGATCAGACGATCCTTTCATTGATGGGTTACGTGATTTACAGGAGGAGCTGGCCTTGTTGAATTCCATACAAATAGAGGAAGAAGGACTGAGCGCCGTGAATATCGATCAGGCCGCTTTTCCGCCAAAACACAGGATCAAACCCAACCGCAGATTGATTGTCTCGCTTGGCGCGGTAGTCGGCCTTTTCTCTGGAATCTTCCTGGCCTTTTTTATTGCTGCTGAACTCCATACATATCAATGAAAATGGACTGCGTTCAGTAAAAATCGATCAGGCCGCTTTTCCGCCAAAACACAGGATCAAACCCAACCGCAGATTGATTGTCTCGCTTGGCTCAGTAGTAGGCCTTTTCTTGGGAATCTTCCTGGCCTTTTTTATTGAGTTTGTGCAGAATCAGAGAAAAAAGCATTCTGAAGAATCCGCTGTGACATAAAAAAACACCCTCGACTTTTTCATGGGAACTCCTCCGGAAATCACCCCAAAGAAATCTCTCCCAATGCTGTGTAAACAGCTCCCTGCGGATTAAGTTCACTTTGGAAGATAACCACCTTCTTTGAAACTCCCTCTAAATTAATTTGCCGCGGCTGAAATGCTAAACTTTTTCGACTACCGGATTTCAAGCGTCCAAGAGTCACATGCGGTGTAAAGCGTCGTCTCTCAATTGAAATTCCAATCTTGCGTACGCAATCAGCCACATTAAGTTGCAGCTGAATCAATTCATCCGTGCGTTCAAGTAAGGCTGCGGCGATTTTTGGAGATCGTGAAAAAGGAAATGGAGTGATTTCCGAAAATTTAAATGGAACTGCTTTTGTGGTACAGAGTTTATGTTCCAGCGCATATTGCAGACTGCTGACCATCACGTAATCAACATTCCCCAGAAAAGCCAAAGTCAGGTGGTAGTTTTCCTTCGACAACCAGCGAATCTGCTGGAGTTTGTCATGTCCGGATATGAATTCTGTATGTTCGGACAATTTTTTCCTGACCGTATGAGGAAGTTCCAGCGACACAAAAGTCCGGATTTTCATCAACTCATCCGGAAACAGTCAGCCCCTCAATCAGCAGGGCCGGAATGTATAAATGGGTTAGTTCAGGCTGATACACATTTCCGCATCCTCGGATGTTGTTTAACACATCAAAAAAATTTCCGGCAACAGTAACACTGTCCACTGGTTGAACTCTCCGTCCGTTTTTCATCAGAAAGCCCTGCACTCCAATCGAAATATCTCCACTGACCGGATTGCATCCGGCCTGACCTTCCAGCTCTGTTACCAGCAAACATTTTTTCTCCAGCCCGCAAAGCTGTTCCAGAGTGTGTTCACCAGTAGGCCAAATCAGGTTGTGAGAACGTGTACCGATTCCCCCGGAATATCCGCGTGAGGCATGTCCGGTTGAGGTCTTGTTTTCCTTGCGTGCGGACTCGACGTGATACAAAAAATTGCTGAAAACACCGTTTTCTATCAGATGAAACGGTTTTGTTAAAAATCCTTCAGAGTCCAGAAAACAGGAACGATTCCCGCCGGGACGATGCGGATCATCCAGCAGAGACAACTCAGGAACGGCAATTTTTTGTCCCAGTTTTCCTTTCAGGCGCGACATGCCTTTCTGTGCCGCTTCTGCTGAAAAAGCCCTGAAGTACATTGCCAGAAAACTCGGGGCGGTGTATTCATCCAATACCACTGGTATCGATCCACTTTGAATCGGTGAGGCATTCAGCAGTTCCACCGCTCTTTCCACTGCTTCTTCGCCAACTCGTTTCCCGGCGTTCGGATCCCATTCACGCCGATGTATAATTTTCATTCCGGACTTCCTTGATTCTCCTTCCTGCAGGAGAGGTCCACACCATGCGGCAACTTCATTCGACTGTTGAGTACAGAATACGCCTCTGCTGGAAAGCAATAGTGATTCACTTCTTCCTCGTGAAACCCCAAGATACGGAATTGAAACTACGCGTTTGTCTGCTGATTTTACTGTGTCTTCTATTGACAATCCAAGTTCGGTCAGCTGCTCCGAATTCAGCTGATCAAGTTCCGGATTGTAAAGCTCAAGTGAGGCAGTGTCCGGAATTACAGGTGGTGCGTCCAGCATCACCACTTCTGTGGGATCCTGAAGTTTTGCATTTTCACAGGCATTTTCAAACGCAAGGCCGATTGATTCCGGAGTCAGCCTTTCTGTGGAGGCAAGCCCGGTTCGTCCTTCATCAAGCACCCTCACTCCCAGTCCAAGGCTGGTGGACTGCTCTACTTTTTCCACTTTGCCTTCCTGAATTTCCAGATCAAGCGATTCATTGTGCTCAACTACAACATCTGTATCTTTAAGTCTCTTTTTTTCTGCCAGAAACAAAACCTGTTCAGCAGCCTGCTTCATCTTCAGCATGTTTATTTTTCCTTTATTTATAATAACAATGGCCTGTTAAAAAGAGATATCACAAACAAGTTACTGAAAACAACATTTTCAATTATTGTTTGTTTTCACTTAAAAAGGAGATCTGGCAACACGAATCTGTGACACTCCCAGATTATTGATTTCAGACCAGGCAACAATTAGTTTGTTGAGGTAGGCTGCGGTACTCGGTTTACCGGTAATTTTGGCTGTGTTGATGTTCAAGCCGTCATAACCGTCTCCATCCTTAAAACTCCACGTTGATGTCCCATCGAATTCTGCAACACGTACCTGAGTGTTACCGTTTTCTTCTAACCAAACCGCATAAAGTTTGGAGCTTGAACTGTTGGAAGTTTCATTATTCCAGGAAATTCCATTGTCCGTAGATCTAACAATGTTTTCGTCAGTAACTTTCACTAAGTGCGGAAATGAAGCATTTTGCGTGTAATCCTTGTTAATTCCCTTCGTTGCATTATCTCCATCCACAAAACTCCAACTGCTTCCATCGTATGACTTGACTCGAATTTGTGTCCTGTTGTCTGCATTAGTTTCACTCCAGGCAATGTAGAGTTTATTATTAAGTACTGCCATTGCCGGTTCGGTTGCGTTTTTACCTGTTGCCTTGTTAATTCCGGTGCTGCTGTTGCCGTCCACAAAACTCCAGCTGGTGCTGTTATCAAATTTTGCCACACGGATTTGTGATGCAGTACCGTCTGATTCGCTCCATGCAGCATAAATTTCAGAGTTGAAATTATGCATTTTGGGATTTAGTGCATTCTTGCTCGTGTCTTTATTAATACCAGTGGTGCTGGAACCAATATTATCTACCAAATTCCAACTGCTGCTGTTGTCAAACTGCTTAACCCGAACCTGATTTGCGGTTCCATTGTTTTCACTCCAAATTGCATAAAGTGATGAATTATTATGAAGCAATTGAGGATTATTAGCTGAATAACTTGTTGAATTGTTAAGAGGCTGAAAATTACTGATTTGAAAATCCCAGGAGGTGGTAGTGTTATCGAATACTGCAGAACGGATCAATCCCTTACCTGCACCGTTGTCTTCGCTCCAAACGGCAAAAAGATGCGTACCGTTGTCTGCCAGTGATGGATGACTTGCATTGCGTGATTTGATCAAATTAATACCGTTGTTGCCATCTCCATCAATTGTGCTCCAAGAGGTGTTATCGTAATTCTTGACCCTGATTTGGCTGATGCTGCCGACTTGTGACACTTCGCTCCAACTCACATACAGCTTTGAAATGCTATTGTTGGTTGTATTTACCCAGGATGTGCCATTATCGGCAGATCTCACAATGTTGCCGGAAGAACCCACTGCAACAAAGGTATTGTTTCCAAAGCTTAGCCCAGAGAGATTACTAGAAGTTGGAGAAGTCACAGTACTAAAAGAAGATCCGTTGTCAGTAGATCTCACAATGTTGCCGGAAGAACCCACTGCAACGAAGGTGTTGTTTCCAAAGCTTACTCCTGAGAGATCATTTGTAATTGGAGAAGTTGCATTATCCCAGGATACACCATTGTCAGTGGATCTCACAATGTTGCCGGAAGAACCCACTGCAACAAAGGTATTGTTTCCGAACGCTGCTTCTAAGAGATTATTTCCAGTTGGAGAAGTTGCATTATCCCAGGATACACCATTGTCAGTTGATTTCACTATACTGCCTGAAGAACCCACTGCAACAAAGGTGCTGTTTCCAAAGCTTACTCCTGAGAGACTGTTTGCAGTGGGAGAAGTAACATTATCAAAAGATGCACCAGTATCAGTTGACCTTACGATGTTTCCTGAATCTCCTACTGCCACAAATGTATTATTTCCGAATTCGACTCTATTGAGATTATTTGCAGTGGGAGAAGTCGCACTATTCCAGGAGGTTCCATTGTCGGTTGATCTTACGATTTTTCCTGTAACTCCTGCTGCCACGAATGTATTGCTTCCGAAGGTTATGCCAGAGAGATTATTTCCAGTTGGTGAAGAACCCACAACCACGAAGGTATTGTTCCCGAATGCAGTTTCAGAGAGATTATTTCCAGTTGGAAATGAATGCAGACTCACATTGTCAGCACGGTAAGTTGAGTTTTTATTAACTCCGGTAGAGCTACCACCTCCATCTACAAGAACCCAGCATCCGACTGATACATTATCCACATCCGCACTTGCCGTTCCGGAGCCGTTGCTGACCACACATTTTCCGTTGGGCTGGGTTTTGACACTCACATTATATTTGGCATTGGAAGCAACTTGAAATGAAAAACTGCCGTCGCTGGTAAGTGTTTGATCACCTCCGTAGTTGTTTTGCAGCACAAGCGTTCCTGTAAGTCCGCTGACACTCCCTGAAACAGTATAAACTGTGTATGAGCATATTATGCTTACATCGCTCACATTGTCGGAAACCACACCACTGTTGAGGTTTGGTGTACATGTCTGACCGGTTGGTTGTGTCTTGACGGTCACCAGATATGTACCTCCTGAAGCCACTTTTGTTGAGAAGCTGAAACTGGTGTTGTCACTGACAGTAAGATCATCTCCGGAATTGTTCTGCAGTGTTACACTTAACCCTGAAAGCATTCCTACAACAGTACCGGAAATGGTATATGATGCTGAAGAACTGCATGTAACCACCACTGTTGTACTCGCAGTGAGTGTTCCTTCTCCGTCTGTCACCGTACAGGTTTGATTGACTGGTTGCTGACGAACGGTGATATTGTACGAAGTGCCGCCGGCAAAAGAACCAAAAGAATAAGTTCCATCTGTGGTAATTCCGAGTGCTTCTTTTTCTGTAAAAACATTATTTGCCGTGCTCTGTCCACTGCTCAGAACCACATTTTTCCCCTGCAGAAGACCCGAAACGCTAACCTTTAGCACAGGCAAACTGCTGCCGCTGCCGCTGCCGCTATCCTCAGTTGCTGCACATCCTGTCAAAGTGACAAAAAGAGCTAATAATATTGCTAACTTGGCTGTTTGCTTATTATTGCTAAGCATTATCAGATTTTGTTATTTGACAAAAAAATGTTTAATAATTTAACTAACAATTTAAAAAGGATTCTTTACTACTCTGATTTGAGTTATTCCACTGCTGTCAGGCTCACTCCAGGAAGCAAATAGTTTTGAGTTACTTGCTTTCAATATGGGAGTTGCAGCAACATTTAAGATGTTGTAATTTAAGCCAAAGCGACTGATACCGAATTCATCATAACGATCCACTAAAACCCATTCCGAAGAATCGTCATTTCCATTATACTTTGCTACCCGAATTTGTTTGCTGAGTCCGTGTTCCTGGAGCCATGTCAGGTAAAGATTTGAATTAAAAACAGTCATCCTCGGAGCTGTAGCATTTTCATTTCCATCTGAATCAACAATCAAGTTGAGGCCTTTTGTACTATCACCACCATCAACAAAGCTCCATGAGGGTGAAGTAAGATTACCATTGAATACTGCTACTCTGATTTGTGTTACGTTCTCGCTGTTCGACTCCTGCCAGTATGCATATAGTTTTGAATTGAAAACTATCAGTTCCGGAAATTCAGCATTGTAAGAAGAATTTTTATTTATTCCAGACACTTCATTTCCTTCAACTGATATCCAACTGGTGGAACTTGCACTGCTGGTTTTAACTCGAATCTGACCTGTAAGATTATCACTTCCGTTCTCCCTCCAAATTGCGTACAGGTTAGAATTCAAAGAAGCTAATTTTGGCTGAGTAGCATGGCGGCTGGTATTATCATTGATACCCGTGATTCCGTTTCCATCCCAGAAAGCTCCTGTTACTTTAGCTACACGGATTTGGCTTATACTTACATAATCTAACTCACTCCATGTAACGTATGAGCTGCTGTCATAACTGTGGTATGCTCCATGAGGAGATGAAAGTGTCTGATTATTTTTGTTAATGGAACCAAAAGAGTTCCAGGAACTATTTACGTATCTAGCAATTGATACGTAACTTGTCCCCGCAAGCTCCTCAACCCATGCCATGAACAAAGACTGAGTAGTCTTTTCTTCCACAAATAAAACAGGTTGGGAAGCATCCTGAGAGGTTCTTGTAGAATCAAAACTTTTGTTGTTAATCCCGGAAGAGTCCACAAAACTCCAACTACTTGAGTTATCGTTATATTTTGCGACTCTAATTCTGGTTTTGTTGTCAGAGCTGGAAGGCTCCACCCAGGTACTATAAAGATTTGATTCAAATTCGATAAGCTGCGGACTGCTGCCATTTTGACTGACATTATCGTTAATTCCACCACTTGTTACATTGTCAATGTATTCCCAGCAAACCGCTTTAAGATCAGTATAATCCTGTGAAACATTGCTGCGTGTACCATTGACAACAGAACAAGTCCGATTATCAGGTTGAGAAGAAATGTAAATACTGTAGCCCCCACCTTCTGCTACAGGAGTACTGAAACTGAACGTACCATTGTCTGTGAGTGTTTTTGTTTCATTATCGAATTGCAGGCTTAAATTCGTTGATCCCAATCCACTTGCTGTGCCACTTAAAAAATATGTCCGGACTGCACAGACAATGGAAACACTGCTCATATTGTCACTTGCAATTCCGCGATTGTTTGCTGCCGAACATGTGAAAGGAGTAGGCTGAGTTTTTACAGTTACGTTGTACGCGTTTCCCTTGCTGACTTTGGTTGGAAAACTGAAACTGCCGTTTGAAGCAGTAAGATCATCTGCACCGTTATTTTGTAGAACAACAGTACCAGTTAAACCGCTTACAGTCCCAGTGACGCTGTAACTACTGCTCGTACAGGAAATTGTTATATTTGAAACGTTTTTATTTGAAGTTGTACCAGAACCATTAGAGACGGTGCAGGTCTGCGTGTTTGGTTGCAGTTTTACCGTAACACTATATGCATTTCCGGAACTGATACGGGTCTGGAAAGCAAAACTGACATCATCTGCTCCAGTTTGCTCAATAACAGTATCATCCGCACCATTATTTTGAATGACGAAAACACCAGAGAGGCCGGTTACAGTTCCGCCGATACTGTAAGTGGTACTACTTGAAGAAGAACTTGAATCCTTATTATCATCGGCACACCCAAAAAATAATAAAATTGAAATGATGATGCATGCAGCCTGTTTCCAATTATAATGCCGACAATTAAACACTTGAACCTGCTGGATCGTAGGATATGCAAACCAGAGTGAATTTCAAACACTGAGTGCAACTAGATAAAAATACAACTTTGTATGCAACTCATGTTCCGAGTCAGTTTAATAAGTATAACCTAAACTCTGATGGATTAATTATAAACAAATCATTACTGATAAAAAACCGCTTTGTTGATTTAGTTTTTCTGACTGGGTATGTGCTGTAATCATAACTCACTTGCCCCTTGCCTGAAGTTTTAATAGACTTGATCCGAGCTAAATATTCCTTGAAGAAAAAACATTGAAGCAAGTGATCAGCACGACACAACTGGTGAAACCGGTCGTTTCAAATAATGCAGTTGTGATCACAAAAAAATACAGGAATTCAGCTTCATTTTCTGAGACTTGAAAAATCTTCAGACCAGATAGACCTTTTTTAATTTTATAATCAAAGCATATAGAAATAAATGACAGCAAATCAAACAATTGAGCAGCTTCAGAACATTGACCGTAATACGCTCTTTCATCCATCCACACATGCAAGTGACCATGCTCACGGAAATACGCCCGTTAACATCATTGAAAGCGGCAGCGGAATATATATTAAAAATCAGCATGGTACTGAACTACTGGATGGCTTCGCCGGACTCTACTGTGTAAACGTTGGTTATGGCCGCAGTGAAATTGCTGAGGCAATTTATCAGCAGGCTTTGAAACTGGCTTATTACCACACTTATGTCGGTCACTCCAATCAAGCAGTCATCGAATTGTCAAAGAGGGTAATCGACTGGGCGCCCGACGGAATGAGCAAGGTTTATTACGGACTCTCCGGTTCTGATGCCAACGAAACGCAGATCAAGCTGGTGCGCTACTTCCATAACATTCTTGGCTACAAGCAAAAGAAAAAGATAATCTCTCGCCAGCGCGGTTATCACGGTTCCGGTATCGGTTCCGGCAGTCTGACCGGCCTTCCGTTATATCACAAAGCTTTCGACCTGCCCATGGAAACCATTCTTCATACCATCACACCTCATCACTACTGGAACGCGGAAGCTGGTATGAGCGAAACTGAATTCTCGGGTTATTGTGCCGATGAGCTGGAAAAAATGATTCTTGCCGAAGGTGCGGAAACCATTGGAGCATTCATAGGTGAGCCCGTAATGGGAACAGGGGGTATCATTCCGCCGCCGGAAGGATATTGGGATGCAATACAAAAAGTGCTTAATAAATATGAAATTCTGCTGATTGCGGATGAGGTTATCTGCGGTTTCGGACGCCTGGGAGCGCCTTTCGGCTCACATCTTTACGGCATTCGTCCGGATTTAATTACAATTGCAAAGGGATTGACCAGCGCCTATGCACCGCTGTCCGGAGTGATTGTGGGTGAGCGTGTATGGAATGTAATTGAACAGGGCTCTGAAGAACTTGGACCAATTGGTCATGGCTGGACATATTCAGGACATCCTTTGGGAGCAGCAGCCGGTCTGGCAAATCTTGACATCCTGGAACGGGAAAATCTTACTGAAAACGCCCGTGAATCCGGAGCATATCTGCAGTCCCAGTTTCACCATGCATTTGACAATCATCCGCTGGTGGGTGAAGTACGTGGAGCCGGGCTGCTGTGCGCGCTGGAATTTGTGGCAGACAAATCGAAAAAGACTCGATTTGACGCAGACTGGAAAATCGGAGCAAAAGTCTCGGCGGCATGTCTGGAGCAGAAGCTGATTGCCCGCGCATTGCCGCATGGCGATATCCTCGGCTTTGCTCCACCGCTGACTATTACCAAAACTGAAGTGGACGAAATTGTGCGGCGCACCACTGCGGCTCTGAATTCGGTTGCGGATCAGTTGACTAAGGAATTTTCATGGCGTGGTTGAACATCTAAAACCTTATTTGCTGAAAATTTGAATCAGTTTACTCAGTCAAATTGAACACCCTTTCAATCAAAATACTATTAAGGCGATGATGAAAACATATGCTTTTGCTGTGGTAGGCGCTTTGGGTAACGTCGGCACCGAAATGCGAGGCATCCTGGAGAAAAGTGATTTGCCAATCGAGAAGCTGGTACTGATGGATGTGGCAGGGAATGCCGGGAAAAAAGTAAGCTGGCGTGATCAGGAACACACTGTTGTTGAGTCAAAGCCGGAAGCATTCTCCGGACTTGACATCGCCATTATGAGCGCCGGTGCTGAGGCCTCCCTGCAGTTGTCTCCGGAAGCAGTAAAAAGAGGCTGTGTTGTTATCGATAATTCATCAGCTTTCAGAATGGCTCCGGAACATCCCCTGGTTGTTCCGGAAGTGAACGCTGATGCGCTGGCTGATCATCAGGGCATCATTGCCAATCCAAATTGTTCCACAATACAGATGCTGGTGGCGCTCAAGCCGATTCATGATAAGTTCCGCGTCAAACGGGTCGTTGTCAGTACCTATCAGGCAGTAAGCGGTTCCGGACAGGGTGGTGTTGATGAACTGCTGAAACAGACTCTTGCCTGTACCAAAGGCGAAAAAATGCAGAGTTCCGTTTATCCTCATCAGATTGCTTTCAATGTGCTGCCTCATATTGATACCTTTCAGGAAAACGGCTACAGCGGAGAGGAAATGAAAATGATTAATGAAACCGCAAAAATACTTGATCCCAATATCAGAATCACCTCCACCACTGTCAGAGTTCCTGTGGCAACAGGACACAGTGAAAGCCTGAATATTGAAACAGAAAAGCCATTTGAAGTAGATCAGATAAAAAAACTGATGGCGGAGTCTCCCGGAATTGTGCTGGAAGACGAACCTGACAAAAACATTTATCCGCTTGCAGTAAAAACCGCCGGAAAAGACGCTGTGTACGTGGGACGGATACGTCGTGACTTTTCTACAGAAAACGCAATCAACATGTGGTGTGTCTCCGACAACCTGCGAAAAGGCGCCGCCTTGAATACTGTTCAGATTGCACGCGAGCTTATCAATCGTGATTTAGTCAGAGTTGAATAATTTTCAACATCAACCAGTTAATCCAGATTTATGACAGGAAGAGGCTCCGATGACTCAATAATCGTGATGAAATTCGGAGGTACCAGTGTACAGACTGAAGAGTCCCGCCGGCATGTGATCAAGCACATCCGCAGGAATGTTGAGTCCGGGAAGCAGGTGGTCGCGGTTGTATCAGCTATGGGACGCAAAGGTGATCCTTACGCCACAGACACATTGATTTCCCTGCTGAAAGATGCAGGCGAACCGGTTAATCCAGCAGAGCTGGACTCTGTAATGAGTATTGGTGAGAGATTTAGCGCGGCTTTTTTTTCACATTTGCTCACAATGAACGGACTTCCCGCAGCAGCCTTCACAGGCAGACAGGCAGGCATACTCACAGACGACAATCCCGGAAACGCCGAAATTCTGGACATAAATCCCTCCCGTGTTAGCAAAGCATTGAGTGAGGGTAAAACCGCGGTGGTGGCCGGTTTCCAGGGAGCAACATCAAAAGGAGATGTGCGCACACTTGGCCGAGGCGGCAGTGATACAAGTGCCGTAGCGCTGGGATCAGCCCTGAATGCTGAGGTGGTTGAAATTTATTCTGATGTTGACGGAATTGCCAATTGTGACCCCCGCCAAATTCCGGAAGCTGTTTTTATGGATTCCGTAAGCGCCACACAAATTCTAAGCATGGCGGATCAGGGCAGCAAGGTGCTTAATCCTAGAGCAGTTAAAGCATCGCTGAAAACAAAAACAAAGATTGTTGCCAGAAACACTTTCAGTGATTCCAGCGGAACTGCTATTTTACACAACTCACCTGATGAACAGTCTGACCAGGTCACATTGGCACATCGCGACGAATTAGCTCTCACCGAATTTGAAGACAAAACTGACGCGCAAAAAATTGTTCCGGAATTAATTAGGATTGATAATCTCAGATTCCTGCTCAAAAACGATGTTTATCTGGAAAGCAGACTGGAGGAGCTGCGTAACAGTTTTGGCACGGTGAAGAAGAATCCTGGCTGGGCGACTGTCTCAGTAGTTTTCGATAAACCTGCCCCGCAAAGCATAAAAATTCCTGATGCTGAAATTATCCAGTCCAGCGAAAATGTGATTTGTTATCTGCTGAAAGAAGTTAATTTATCTGCTTCTTTGAGAATTTTGTATAATCATTACATTCAGCAATGATGGACATTTCCCTGCAGCAAATCTACCAGGCTAAAAAACGAATTGCACCGTATGTTACACGTACGCCGCTGGTGCGGGCACACGCACTTTCTGAACGCTGTGACGCAGAAATCTGGTGCAAGCTGGAAACCCTGCAGCCCACAGGAGCCTTCAAATTGCGCGGTGCAACCAACGCGATTTTGCGGCTAAGCGAAGAGCAACGGAAACACGGAGTTGTGGCCGTTTCCACAGGAAATCACGGACGAGGTGTGGCTTACGCGGCGCGGGAACAGGGTGTCCGGGCGGTGATCTGCCTCTCAGAACTGGTACCGAAGAACAAGGTAGATGCCATCAAATCGCTGGGTGCTGATGTACGAGTCGTCGGCAGTTCCCAGGACGAAGCGGAAATTGAAGCCAACCGGCTTACAGCTGTAGAAGAATTGGTGCCGATTTCACCATTTGATCATCCGGACGTAATTGCCGGACAGGGCACGATCGGTCTGGAACTGCTGGAGGACTTTCCGGAACTTGACTGCGTGGTAGTGCCGCTCTCCGGAGGAGGACTGATCGGAGGCATTGCGGTTGCGCTCAAGGCCGTATCAAAAGACATCCGTGTAATAGGGGTCACCATGGAAAACGGTCCTGCGATGGTACTCAGTCTTGAAGCCGGAAAACCGGTTGCCGTCGAGGAAGAAGAAAGTCTGGCGGACAGCCTCGGCGGGGGCATCGGCCTGGACAACCGCTACACCTTTGAGTTAGTGCGTGAGCTTGTGGACCAAACCCTGCTGGTCAGCGAAAAAGAAATCGCTCAGGCAATGAGCTACGTTTTTGAAACCCAGAAATTTGTGCTCGAAGGTGGTGCTGCAGTCGGGGTGGCAGCCTTGCTGGCAAAAAAGCTGGAGGTGCGCGGCCAGAATGCAGCCCTTGTTTACAGCGGTAACAACATTGCCACGGATACACTGCGAAAGGTACTTGAATCCGCATGAAAATCCTTACACGCGCAGAGCTGGAGCAGATTGTCAAACTGGATACCGACGCGCTCTCGGTGATTCGCGAAGGCTTTGTTGCACTTTCAGCAGGACATGTGTCGATGCCGCCTGTGCTGAGCATGGCAATAGCCGAATACAACGGTGAGGTTGACGTCAAAACAGCTTACATTAAGGGGGTTTCGAAGTTCGCTATCAAGGTCAGTCCGGGCTTTTTTGACAATCCAAAACTGGGCCTGCCAAGCCTCAACGGGCTGATGATTTTGTTCAGTTCGCAAACCGGGCTGATTGAGGCACTGCTGCTGGACAAGGGCTATCTCACTGAAATCCGCACTGCACTTGCCGGAGCTTTGGCTGCCGAAAATCTGGCAAATCCTGAAATCAAAACAGTCGGAATAATTGGTGCCGGAGCGCAGGCACGTTTGCAGGCACAAGCTCTGAAATTAGTACGAAAGTTTGAGAGTTTGCAGGTCTGGTCGCCTGTTCCGGAAGAAACGGAAAAGTACCGGAACGAAATGGAAGTCGCGCTTGGTGTTCCGGTATCGGCGCAAACCGAGCGGCGAACTTTAGTCGAAACTTCCGATTTGATTGTCACGACTACTCCAAGCCACATGCCGTTGGTGGAAGTAGACTGGGTGCGACCGGGAACACACATCACTGCCATGGGTTCCGATCAGGCAGAGAAAAACGAACTAGCACCGGAACTGCTTCAAAAGGCGGACTGCTTCGTATGCGACAGCGTAAGCCAGTCCGAATCATTGGGTGAACTGCACCATGCCAAAGTCGCGGGAATGGCTCCGGAAACAGTTGCCGAACTCGGCAGCGTAATCTCCGGAAATATTAAGGGCCGTCAGGATGAGAACGACATTACGATCTGCGACCTAACAGGCACTGGAGTACAGGATACCGCGATAGCAGTGTATGCTTTTGAGAAGGCTGTTGGATTGGGTTTAGGGAATAATATTGAGTGATGACACAAATCAAGAAAATGCTATCCTCATTCATCAAAAAACTTAGAACAAAAAGCCAATAACTGACAACTATTTGCTGAGAGCTATTTACAAAGGAAAACATGCCCGCATTTGAAAAAGAAGAATATCTGGTTCGAATAAACAAAGTTCGCCAGTCAATGGATGATAAAAACATTGAATTACTCATTGTCAGTGATCCTTCGAACATGGCCTGGCTGACAGGCTATGACGGCTGGTCATTTTATGTACATCAGTGCGTAGTGCTTGCGTTGGAGGACGAACCACTGTGGTACGGACGTGGTATGGACGCCAATGGTGCAAAGCGCACAGTGTTCATGCAGCATGATAATATCATCGGCTATCCGGATGATTATGTGCAAAATCCACTCAAGCATCCGATGGATTATTTGAGTGGAATTTTCAACGAAAATGGCTGGACCAAAAAAACCATCGGAGTGGAAAAAGACAACTATTATTTTTCTGCCGCCTGCCTGGAATCGCTGCAGAAAAATCTTCCTGAATCCAGTTTCACTGACGCCACCGGACTGGTCAACTGGCAGCGCACCGTTAAGTCGCCGCGTGAGCTTGAGTACATGCGCAATGCTGCCCGGATTGTGGAAAATATGTACGACCGCATATTGGAAGTAATTGAACCGGGAATGCGTAAAAATCATCTAGTGGCAGAAATATATCACTCGGCCATTTCCGGTGTTGCAGGCGCGGGTGGAGACTATCCGGCGATTGTACCGATGACACCCACCGACGCAGACGCATCAGCTCCTCACCTGACCTGGGATGATCAGCCAATACCGGACAATTCCGGGACATTCTTTGAAATTGCTGGGTGTTACCAGCGCTACCACTGCCCGCTTTGCCGCACGGTCTATCTGGGGTCGCCTCCAAAAAAGTACCTTGAAGTTGAAAAAGCTGTGCTGGAAGGAATTGATGCAGGATTAGAGGCTGCCAAACCCGGGAACTTTGCTGAAGATATTGAGGCGGCCTGGCGCGAAACCATTGCCAGACACGGTTTTGAAAAAACAAGCCGCTGCGGATATGCCATCGGTTTGAGCTATCCTCCGGACTGGGGGGAACGTACCGTCAGCTTTCGTCCCGGAGACAAGACAGTGCTTGAACCGAACATGACTTTTCACTTCATGCCCGCTCTCTGGTTTGATGACTGGGGGATTGAAATCACTGAAAGCATCGTCATCACGGAAACAGAAGCGGAACCGTTGGCCAATGTGCCGAGGAAATTATTTGTGAAGACATAGCAAATAATTCCTGAAATCACTCTATTGCAGGTTTTTTTAACGCAGCAAAGAAAACGCTGTACCGAAACGACCGCAAACTGTGAGCCAGCAGGTGATTCCGAATATCACTGCCAGTATCGGGAAATACTCCGGAAACAAACAAATGATGACATAAAACAGAATTGTTTCTGTTCCCTCTATCAATCCTCCAAGATAATAGAATCCCTTTTTTCCATGTGCATCAGAAGAAATACCGTGTTTTTCTGCTGCAGCGGCAAAGGCCAGGAAGCTGCATCCTGTGCCAATGAAAGAAAAAATCAAAAACGCTGCGGCTAAACCATTTTGCTCCGGATAAGCCAGTGCGAATCCCAGAATAACCCCGGAATAAAAAATAAAATCACAGGTTATGTCCAGGTATCCGCCTAAATCTGTGATTCCGTTTTTGCGAGCAACTGCACCATCAAGTCCGTCCAAAAAACGGTTGATCAATATCACTGCCAACGCGGCGGAGTACAACTTAAACCAGAGTAAAGGAACTGCCATCAAGCCAATTACGAATCCAAAAAGCGTGATTGTGTTCGCGGAAATTTGGCGGGGAATATAATTCACCAGGCTATTCATTGCCGGATGCAAAATTGTGTTTACCCTGCTGTCAAGCATTTAGTTGTTTACTTTGAATTGTGTTTTGGAAATTAAATGATTGGCGCAGGTATATCAAACTGAACGAAAATCTCGCCTGCTGTTTTACAGCCGGTAATTGCAGCAAGCCTACATCTCTGAAACAAAAAAGAAAACGAAAGCGGACTATTGATTTATCAGCAGGACTGTTCGATGCGGCTGAGAATGGCGTTCGCGATGTCTTCCTTTCCTACATGTTTTTCCGGCTCATTTTCAGGCTGGATTACCCATGCTACCTGGGTTCCATCAGGTTTAAATTCTTCAGCGCGGTTTGCCACAACAATCTGGGGACAGATTTTATTTGAGAATGGTTTTTTTGCAATGCTCATCAGCTCTTCATGAGATACATTTTCTTCATACTTGAAAGTGACCATACTCAAATCAGGAAAATTCTGTCGTACTTCTTCAATCAACTTTGGTGTCGGCATCAGTTTTAAATCCAACTGTTTTATCTTGCTTGATAATTTCCCTTGAAAAACTGAAACAGGCTGAAAGTCCGCAACCGCTGCAGTAAAAATTCCCCAGTCGAAAGACTGTTGCTGAAGTGACTCTTTCAAAATATTTGCATAATCTTCAAATGTTGCAGCAATTTTAGTATTAATAAAATCCGGAGCAGACCGGCTTCCCTTACCCAGAATCAATTCAACTGATGCCCCGCGCAGCCACGCTTCCCTTGCAATCTGTATGGAAAGTGTTCCGGTAAAATATGTGGTGATGCTTCGTATATTGTCCAACGGAACAGGAGTAGGACCACCTGTGATAAGCACAGATTTACCATAAAGTGAGGATTTACTAAGCGACCTGATTGTGGCAGCCACTATCATCTCCAAAGATGCTAAATTATTTTTGCCATGAGTTTGTATGGGCGGAATCAGGTCGACACCCATGTCCTGCAATGTCTGCATGGAACGGGTCAGGATTTTGTTATGCATCGAACCGTGCATTGCCGGAGCAAACAAAATCGGAATACCCAGTCGCTCCATTCTTCCAAGTGCCGCCGCAATGGCCGAGGAAACAACACAGTCAGCAATTCCAAGCGCTGCCTTATTCAATATGTTGTAGGATGCCGGAGCGATAACAAATACATCAAATGGAGTGGAGTCGCTTAAATGTTCTGCATCAAATGTAAAGTGGTCAATGACAGGATTCTGTGAGCACCACTCAAGAGCATCTTTGGAAACATAACGCAGCCCCTCATTAGTTGCGTAAACAACTACGTCTGCGCCTTCCCTGCGGTAATCACGTACCAAATCAGGCATTCGGTAGGCTGCGATGCTGCCTGTAATCAGTAACGCAACACGTTTTCCGGACAAATGTGAACCGGTTAAACGGACCTCCCGATCAGCAAACTCAGAGGGCGGAGGTGGTTTTATATTCCATTCTAAAGACATTTAGTTTGCTCAAATTTGATCGTTCAAAGTTTTTACAGTTAACACTCAGTTCTTATTTACTCCTGCTCTACAGCAAAGTTGCCGCCAGTTCCGCCAGTGGTGAGCGCTCACAACTGGTTAGGCGCACATGCCCTGCCAGCGCTGACTGCTTGAAACTTTCCACCAGCGTGCTAAGTCCATTTGAAGAGAGGTTTACATCCGGATTGTCAATTTGATTCGGATCACCTGTTAAGACGATTTTGGTTCCTTCACCCGCACGTGTCACTATGGTTTTCATTTCATGTGGAGTGAGGTTCTGTGCTTCATCAACAATCATGTACTGATTCGGAATCGTTCGTCCTCGGATGTAAGTCAACGGTTCCACAATCAACATTCCCCTGTTCATCAGCTCATGATAACTGTCACGTTTTGAAAAGCTTTTTGAAGCAGGATTATTGATCAGCAACTCCAGATTATCGAAAATCGGCTGCATCCATGGCGCCAGTTTTTCCTGAGTATCTCCCGGGAGATAACCCAGGTCACGACCCATGGGAAAAATAGGTCGTGAAGCCAGCATACGTGAATACATATTTTCTACCATCATTTGCTGCAAGCCCACAGCAAGAGCCAGCAAAGTTTTGCCTGTGCCGGATTTTCCACTCAGTGTGACAACCGAAATCTCCGGATTCTGCAGCAATGCAAGTGCAAGACGCTGCTCAGGATTTCTTGCCCTGATTCCCCAAACCCCCTGTTCCTTTGAAACCTGTTCAAAACAATTCTTTTCCGAATTAAATGTAGCTAAAACTTCTTCATCCAGAGCTTCAGGACTGCTCAGCAGCAGACCTTCATTTGGATTTATTTCCTCCTGTTGCTGCTGCTCAGAAAATATCTCATCTGTTGAAATAGATTCCTGGTTAGACAGTTTGCGTAATTTTTTCTTGTCAACCTCAAAATGATGCATCCCTGAATAAAGGATTGAATCATCGAGCCTGTTTCCCTGGTAAAAAACAGTCTGAACATTTAGTAAGCCTGCTTTGGTTCTTGAATTTTCATCCTGTGAAACAAAAACAACATTTTTGTTTTTTTGGCTTAATGTCCAGGCAACAGCAAGAACGCGGTTTGAAATACTTTGTAAATCAAGGTTATACGGCAAAGAACCGGACTCCGGGCTTGCAAGCTCAATCCTTAATTTGCCGCCATTCGGCAGGCAGACACCTTCCGCAAGATTACCATATTGCCGGCATTCATCCAAGATTTGGGTGACAATTTGAGCCGAACGTCCTTTTTCTCCCAACTCCAGTTTTACAGCATCCAGTTCCTCAAGGAGACCAACAGGGAGCACAATCTCTTTATCAGGAAAGTCATAAAGTGCTTCCGGTGTATAAAGCAGAACACTGATATCAAGAACGCAAACTGACAAGGTGCTCATGTAATTTTTGTCAGGAACAAATAACTGAGCCCGGTTTTCAGCAGGTGAAGCATACAGTGCAAATTGTTGATTTGTATTTTTTTTACAGAATAAACCGCTTATATTCCAGATTTGAATGGGCTACATTATAAACCAGCCTGCGCAGATCGTCAATCCAAGAGAAATCTTGTCAAGTCTGTGGAAGATTATTCTGTGAAGATTTCAGCAAATTGTAAACAATACAATGTGAACGATTGATTGCTCAAAGGACACAAAAATTAAGCAGTGTAAATTTCAAATTCTTGCACTTTGAGAAAATCTGGGGTAAAAGTTTGGTAAGAGTTGTGATTAACTCTGCTTATTTAATCATAGTAAAGGTTATAAATGGTACTACAGTTAACATCCGGATTGCAGCCTGAGTTGCTTTCCGAAGAACAGAAACAATGGCTTGCAAACGCCATCTGCGGAGCAATTACGGCAGATGGTTCAATTGCCCCTGAGGAAGTAGAGTATCTCGAACGCGCCCTCTCTTTTTTGCCTACACAGACAGATGTGAAAAACATGATGCAAGCCGTGAAAGACCAAAAGCTTCCTCAATTAGACCGACTGCCTGGCGCAACCAGGGAATTGGAGGTGAAGATCTTCATTGACCTGGCCACGGTTATTTCGGTGGACAATATTCTCGGCGCAAACGAAATTGACTACCTTTTGGAAATAGGACGAAAACTTGGTTTTGGCAGGGAATTTGTGCGTGTGGTCATACGCTGGGCCAGCGAGGGAATTGTCTGGAAACGCAAAATGCAGCACCTTATAGACGCAGGAGGTTCACTGGAGGCAGAATATACTGATTAAAGTAAAGATGCTTCCGGGAAAAACTGCTGTTGAGCAGATAAAATCAGGGACGCTTAATATGAACTGAAAAATTATTCCGGAAGAATCAGCTTCGTCAGCAGGTGTCTTGTTTCTCCAGCTTCAAATTGCAGCAGGTGATGTGGGGCATCTTCAGAAAATGTAAATTCAAAATGAGTTTTCTCCCTTGGAAGAATCGCACGCAGGAATCCTGATTTAGGTAAAATCAGGATTTTTCGTGCTTTCATTTTACCAAGCGGAGTATCAATACTGAATTTTTCCTTTGGCTCAACCATCATCAGGATCATGCTCATGGAACGCGGAAGACCCTTTTCTTCAAGTTCCAGCGCCAGCAGCGGCAGAAAAAGTGTAAACGAATAATCCTCTGTCTGAAGAATGCGATCCAGGTGTTTCCTCAGAAAGTAAATAATAACTTCAAAAGGCACCGCCTCTTCTTTACTTAAGTCTGTTTCAAACTCCAGAACATCTCCTGATTTTTCCAGTTTTGTATTCATTACCTTTCCGGAGTAGGTATTGATTATCCGGAAATCCTTTCGCAAATCCTCTTCCTCATACCATTTTGGCACACCTGAATCTGCATCAAACCAGAGTGTCTTTCGCGTGAATACTTCCCCATCCGGTTTAGTGTTTTCATTTTTTTCTACAATAAACGTCTTTCCGTCTTTAGTTACTTCCAGATGACTGTAATGACTGTGTCCGGTAATCTCGGAATGTTTTAGATTCCAGTGCTTAAATGAAGACTTGCTTCCGGACAGTAATTCACTGCGAAAACTCTCCTTCGCAAAAATTGACTCCGCCTGAACCAGTAGTCCTGTCAGCAGCAGTATGAAAATAATTATCTGCATGCTGCTCTTATTTGTCCTCCACATCAATTGTATGCTCCTTCACATTTACGGCAAATCGTCCAATGAGTTTTTGCTCTTGGTGGATCAACCATACACTGCCGGCAGACAACTTCTCCGCAACGATGACACGTCATTTTGTAAGTGTGAAACCGTGACATGGACTTGCCGCAAATATTACAAATATATTCAGGTCTTTTCATTTAATCTTCTGTTGATTGCATATTAATTTATTTAATCAGAGATGTTTCAGTCTGCCAAAAAATTTACGGCAAAATCGATTTCATTGCATAAAACACACTCTTTTAAGTCCATGAAAACATCAAAAAAATTCCTTTCAGAAATGACACAATCAAATCATTTCTGCCATGTTTTTTCTGCCTAAAAAAAAAATTTTATTTTATCAGTAAAAAAAATTTTAATTGGATTTGATTTTGCAATGGGAATTTGCTTAAATTTGACTGTATATTAACACAAGGGAGCTTACCTTTATACGTAAATCCTCATTAAATATGATGCAATGGAAGAAATAAAACGTCTGCTCTTGGAAGAAAAGGCGAAACTTCTCTCCGACATCCGGGAAAAAACAGAGAATAATTTAAAGAATAAAGATATTGGCGATGCCATAGATTCTTCTGTTGAAGAACAGGAACGGGAGTTGGATTTATTACTTCAGGATCGTGAACAGGTACGACTTGAAGGAATTGAGATCGCCCTCAAGCGCATTGAGTCAGACGACTTCGGTTACTGTGAGGAATGTGGAGAAGACATATCCAAGAAGCGACTTCTTGCTGTTCCTCTGGCCCGAATGTGCATCAATTGCCAGTCAAATATTGAACGCAGCCGACTCGCGCAAAATGCGTTTACCCGTGCAGACTACTCCAGTCAGGTTTTAAGCGAAGAATAATTTTTTCCTTAAAACAAGCCCGTCTGTCAGTAGTTGCTGCCCCGCAGTCTGCCCGCGCATTTTGAACACCCGCGTCGGTTACTGTTTATTATTACGTAACAATTGCATAAATATCAGTGCCGGATAAAACGGCATATAATTTCGGAAAAGCATGGCCGATCTGCTGAATTATGACACCAGCCAGCTGCTGGCTTTTATACTGGTATTGGTGCGTGTCAGTGGAATAATCGCTACCGCGCCAGTTTTCGGCAGTTCAAATACCCCTCCCCAGATCAAGGTGGTGATGAGCCTAACGCTGGCGTTGATTCTATATCCCTTCATTCCACCTATCACAGTCTTCCCTGACCGTCCTGACCATTACATCTTACTCATTGCCAGTGAACTGCTGATTGGAGCAGTGTTGGGAATTATAGGTCGTTTTTTATTTGGTGCAGTCGAGTTTGCCGGAACTGTGATCGGTTTTCAAATGGGACTTGGCATGGCAAATGTTTTTGACCCTCAATCCCAGGAACAGATTTCTCTTGTGGGCAGATTACAAAGCACAACCGCGACACTGATTTTTCTGGCAATGGACGGACATCTGATTTTTCTGCAGGCCATGGTGAGAAGCTATTCAGTTCTTCCTCCAGGCGAGGCGGATATGAGCCAGCCTTTGGTTGAAAAACTGACAGAACTTTCCGCAAGTGTATTTGTTATCGGCCTGCAGATTGGCGCGCCTTTGATTGTCGCACTCTTTCTTGCTAACGCCGTTGTCGGGCTTTTAGCACGTTCGGTGCCGCAAATACAGGTTTTTGTGGTTGGTTTTCCATTGACTATAATGCTTGGAATTTTGTTCCTGCTTTTCGGATTGCCGTTTTTTGCACAGGCTGTGTACCAGATGTTTGAGAAGCTCGACACACAAATATTCGATGCTCTTAAATTGCTGGGAGGTTAGCATTTTAACTGACAATACCAGCAGCACAGTATCATTCCGGATTATCCGGCAGACTTACACATTTTTTGAACGCTGAACATAACAGTTAATCTTTAAAGCTGAATGGCAGAACAACAGGGTCAGGAAAAAACCGAAGCTCCAACGGAGAAAAAACGCAGAGAGTCCCGTGAAGAGGGTCAGGTTGCTTTCAGCAGAGAGCTGCCTTCCGCTGCTTTGCTTGCGGGAATCCTGCTGACATTTATTGCTACCAGTCCGTTGATAATTGACGCGTTCCGTGAACTGACAACTCAAATTTTCCGGGAGATGTCACAAGCCGATGAATTATCAATCGGCGGACTGTATGATCTGTCCGGAAAAATATTCTCCGCATTATTTCCTGCCTTCGCGCCCTTTGCGGCAATCATTGTGCTGGTTGGAATTTTGGCTTCCATAATACAGGTTGGTGTCCGCATCACATTAAAAGCAATTGCTCCCAAATTTAATAAAATCAGTCCATTGACCGGTTTAAAACGGCTTTTTTCCACACAGTCGCTGGCCGATTTTCTGAAGAGCATGGGAAAACTGATCATTGTAGGATTTGTTGGTTATATAACCTATATGGACAAAATCACCGAACTTAACGGACTTTCCGTGGCAACGCCTGAAGCCATTCTTGAATACAACTTCACAGTTGTTGCTGAAGTCGCGGGAAAGATAGTACTGGCTTTGGTTGCAATTGCAATTTTCGATTATCTTTACCAACGCTGGCATCACGAAAAGCAGCTGATGATGACCAAACAGGAAGTAAAGGAAGAGACAAAACAGACAGAAGGCGACCCGCAGCTTAAAGCAAGAATACGCCAGATACAGCGTGAAATGTCCAACGCCAGGATGATGCAGGAAGTTCCAAAAGCAGACGCGCTGATTGTTAACCCAACCCACTTTTCCGTGGCCATTCTTTATGACCGTGACGTGATGGAGGCGCCTGAAGTTACCGCAAAAGGCGCTGATCACATGGCACTTCGCATGCGGACAGTTGCACGGGAGAATAATGTTCCAATTCTTGAACGTCCGGAATTAGCCCGCAATTTGTATGCGAATGTAGAGATCGGTGAATCTATTCCGGAACGATTCTACAAAGCAATCGCGGAAATTCTGGCCTTCGTTTACCGCCTCAGAAAGAGTTAAAATTACAGCAGCTACTGCTCCTGAATTTCCTTTCCTTCCGAGTAAACTATAATTATTTTAATCTGTGCTTTTGGAGCGCAACTTGCAACAGGCAGTCGGGAGTGTTTCGCTTCAGAGACACAAAAATTATTTTGATCCCCTTGGTAATGGATGACCAGTGGCCGCAGCAAGCATACCTCTAAATAATGTAGTCAAACAGTCTGATGTCGTTCTCGCGGCAGGTGTGATGTCAATGCTGCTGATTATGGTGGTGCCTCTGCCGATTCTGATTTTGGATCTGCTGCTTGCATTAAGCATCACTGTAGGCGTGCTTATCCTTTTTGTTGCATTATTTACAAAAAGTTCTCTTGAGTTTTCTTCATTTCCTTCCGTATTGCTGATTGCCACAATTTTCCGGCTTTCGGTTAATGTTGCTTCCACGCGATTGATTCTGCTTGAAGGTCATCAAGGTACTGGCGCCGCCGGTGCTATTATAAATTCCTTTGGAGAATTTGTAGTAGGCGGGAATCAGATTGTGGGGATAATCATTTTCCTGATTCTGGTTATCATCAATTTTGTGGTCATCACCAGAGGTACAGGACGTATCGCGGAGGTGGCCGCACGTTTTACATTGGATGCAATGCCTGGAAAACAGATGGCAATTGACGCGGATTTAAATGCAGGACTGATCGATGAAGACGAAGCACGCAACCGTCGTTCAACAATTCAGCGTGAATCAGATTATTTCGGTGCTCTTGACGGTGCAAGCAAGTTTGTACGTGGTGACGCCATCGCGGGCCTGATAATTACCTCAATCAATATTTTAGGTGGTTTACTGGTCGGAGTCACGCAGTTTGATATGACCACCGGAGATGCCTTTGATTCCTATGCGACTTTAACTATTGGTGACGGACTTGTTTCCCAAATCCCCGCACTGATTATTTCTATTTCCGCAGGTATCGCGGTCACCAAAGCCTCTGGTGAAAATAAAATTTCCGTTGATCTGCAGACTCAGATTTTCAGCAATGTTCAGGCGCTGTATGTTGTGTCCGCGGTGCTGCTTACATTCTCATTAATTCCCGGACTGCCTATTGCGCCGTTCATGCTTCTGGCGGTTTTAACTTTTGCCCTGGCGCAGGTCAGTAAACGTTCAAACATACAAATTGCCGAAGAGGAACACCAGGAAGAGCAGGCGCGTCTGCAGAAAGAGTTAAGTGATGAGCCGGAAGATATTGAATCTCTGCTTCCAATCGATATACTTGGCTTGGAGCTTGGTTACGGCATGATACCGCTTGTTGATGAAGAGCAGGATGGAGAACTGCTGAAACGTATTAAAGCAATACGCAGACAAATTGCTCTTGATTATGGTTATATTGTGCCTCCGCTGCATATTAAAGATAACCTCGAACTCTCTCCCGGAGAATATTCAATTACAATCAAAGGCATTGAAATTGCCAGAAATGAACTGATGATAGGACATCACCTTGCCATGAAAACCGGTGATGTGGATGAAGAAATTCCGGGAGTGGATACAGTGGAGCCTGCATTTGGATTGCCGGCAATCTGGATATCAGAAGAAGACGAAGAGCGTGCGCAATTTGCCGGATACACTGTTGTTGACCTTCCAACTGTTCTGGCCACACATCTGACAGAAATCCTCAAAAATCATGCTTACGAATTCATCGGCCGTCAGGAAACACAGAAACTGATTGATACTCATGCTGAAACTGAACCAAAAGTTGTTGAAGAATTAATTCCATCACTGCTATCATTAGGCGTCGTACAAAAAGTACTGCAGAATTTGCTCAGGGAACTTGTATCTATCCGTGATCTTCATACAGTGCTGGAAACTCTGGCAGATGTGGCGCCGATCACCAAAGATCCGGAATTGATTACAGAACATGTACGGCAGGGGCTGTCCCGGCAGATTACCCGGCAATATCAAACTCCGGATGGTTTGCTCCCTTTGATCACCATGAACCAGGATTTAGAAAATCAAATTGCCAGCGCGATTCAGGATTCCGGGCAGGGTGCTTATCTTGGCTTGAATCCTAACATGGCACAGGCGATCATAAATGGAATCGACGGTATGATGGAACTTTTTACTGTAAATAACTACCAGCCGCTTTTGCTTTGTTCACCGCTGATACGCCCGCATGTTAAAAAACTGGTAGAACGTTTTATTCCAAATCTGGTTGTACTTTCCCATAATGAAGTGGCACATGATGTGAGGATTGAAGCCCTTGGCGTTGTGGAACTGAGTGGTTAGAAAATCCATGATCTCTCAAGCATTACGATCATTTGCTGAAAAGTTAAAAATGAAAATCTGTTTTTAAATCCTGACTCTTATGAACCTGAAACGCTATCGCGTAAAAAATATCAAAGAAGCACTCGCATTTATCAAACGGGATCTGGGACCTGACGCCCTAATTGTTTCCACACGCCAGGTTAAGGAAGGAAAAGGAGCTTTCGGAATGTTCGGCAAAACCATGCTGGAAGTAACTGCTGCTGCAAGTGAAGGTAAAAAAGCAGCCGTCCCGGCAAAGACGCCTGAAACAAAAGCGGTCGGGGCATACCGTGGTGATTCAGAAATTTCTGACACAACAATGGCTAACACCTTCCTGACTCCACAAAATAAACCGGCCCTTTCAATAACGGATGAAACACGCAAAATGATGCTTCCGATTCAAAAAGAACTTCAGGGGATACGGGTAACTTTGGGTGATTTGAGTAATCAGTCTGACGGTTTAAACAGCCACATGGTGGGTCAGTTGAAACATGAACTGGGAGAAATGCGGCACATGCTGCATATACTGGCATCCAACTCTGGTGCTCTCTCTGAACCGGATCTTCCGGAAAATCTGCTGCTGCTTTACCAGCAAATGAAATTCAGCGGATTGGAAGAAAAATTCGCACGGCGTCTTGCGCTGGAGGCACAGCGAAACATGTCGGAGGAGGACGCCGATAATTATGCTTATGTAAAAATTTTCATCGCACGGATGCTGATGAAAATAATAAAAATTACAAGAGGCCTGGAAAGCTTGAAAACCAAGCAAAGAATTGTGGCACTGATGGGACCGACCGGAGTGGGCAAGACCACCACTGTGGCAAAGATTGCTTCAGAGCAAATGAGGAAATACAAGCGCAAAGTAGCTCTTATTTCTGTTGCCACAAACCACAGCTCCGCCGCCAGGCAAATTCGATCATATGCCAAAATGCTCAAAGCTCCATTCAGTGTTGTTTCCGATAAAGCTGAAATGAACAATGCCATCAGCAGCTATGAAGATTATGACTCAATAATTATCGACACAGACGGATGTTCCCAACGCAATGATAAGCAGCTGCTGGAAATGCGCGAATTCTTTGACGAACGGGGGCGAATACATAATTATCTTGTTCTCAGCGCTACAAGTAAAGACAGTGACATGAATGAAGTCACAAGGAAATTTGGCTGTATGCCGATTGACAGTATCATTTTTACAAAACTGGATGAAAGTGCGGCTTATGGCTCACTTTTCAACCATGCAATCCGTTTCAAAAAACCTCTCTCATATTTGTCTGTAGGACAGAAAATCCCTGAGGATATTGAAGTCGCCTCAAAGGAACGTTTGGTGGATTTACTGCTGAACATTTCCGGAACATGAGAAATGAGTGGTAACAATGCCTGCCACACAAAATCCTTACACTGAACAGACCCGGCAAAGCAGGGAAGATCAGCTGGAAAAACATGCGCACCTGGTAAAACGTGTAGTAACCAGAATGGCCGCGCGTCTTCCTCCGGGAGTTGACCAGCAGGAGCTTGAACACGTCGGCTGTATCGGACTGCTGGACGCAGTTGATAAGTTTGATCCCAAACGAGATGTGCAGTTCAAAACATACGCGGAATTCCGCATCAAGGGTGCCATTCTTGATGAGCTGCGCTCCATGGACTGGGTACCTCGTTCGGTTCGTGCCGCCACCAACGAATGGAGTGAGGCATGGCGCAGCATGACTTTTGAACTCGGGCGTGAGCCAAATGATCATGAAATGGCGGAACAGATGGATATGAACCTTGATGAATATCACCAGTTCATTCTCAAGGCCAGTCCTACTCCTTTGATCTCCATTGAAGAATTCAAAGCACAATCAAATCAGGAAGAAAGCGTCAGTTTGCTGGAAATCCTGGCCAAGCCTGGAGAAAAAGATCCCTTTGACCTGCTTTCAATGCAGCAGATGAAGAACAAGCTTGCTGATGCAGTTTCTCAGCTTGATGAACGGGAACAGCTCATTCTAAAACTTTATTATGAAGAAGACCTGAACTTAAAGGAAATTGGGGAAGTTCTGGGAGTAATTGAATCCAGGGTTTCACAAATCCGTACAAAGATAATCCTCAAACTGCGGGCCAAATTGAGACTGATGACCAGGGAGAGAATGGAGGGTTAACAAAACTCAAACCACCGCAATGCCGGAAAACAGAGATTCAATTGAAGAGCTGCTTCAGGAAATGATTGCGCATCAGCAGGCAAAAGTTCTCAAAGTCGCACGTGAAATTGTTCCGGACGCGACTCCGGAAGACATCCGCAATCCACAGGATTTTCCGGATCTTGTAGCAGATACGCTTTTCAATTACGAAGACGGTATCCTCACCGGCTATCTTTCTCTTCAGACAGCACTGCGCAGCCGCACCAAAACAGAAAATCCGGATTCCCAAATTTAACTTTTAAAGCCAAGGATCATTCCTGCTCCTCTCAATACATGCCTGTTTTCCGGCCTTCTTATGGTTTGACAAATTAGCCTGAAAGCTTTAGATTCCGGCCAATATTTGATTACCGCTTAAAAAGAAAAAATGTCGACCTCGGTTGTCATTCAGACTTTCGCGGGAATTTCATGTTTTTTCAAATCCATCATATAATATGAAAGCACGCATTCCTTCAGGGATGTTTCTGATTTCCGCTGCCTCCCTGATGTACGAAATCAGCCTTGCTCGTCTGCTGGCAATTGAGTTGTGGCATCATTATGCTTTTCTGATCATCAGCTGTGCCCTGCTTGGCTATGGTGCAGCTGGAGCGTTTCGTCTGATCTGGTCCGGACACATCCCCGTATTCCTTCCGGCGCTCAGTTTTTCTCTGCTGCTGATACCGCTTTTCCTGCTCAGCAGTCACCTTCCCTTTGACCCAGCGCTGATGTCGCTTGATCCATGGCATGGAGGCTGGCTGCTGCTGAATTTCCTGCTGCTGGCTGTGCCCTTTTTTCTTGCCGGGCTGACACTCAACTTGTTGCTGGAACAATACACCGATCACGCGCATTTTCTTTACGCTTTTGATCTGGTCGGCGCTTCCTTTGGCATCCTGCTGTTTTTCATTTTTGTTCCGCATCTTACAGAAACAGAAGTGCTGGGCGTATCCGCCTTACTTGCCGCAGGAAGCAGCCTCTGCCTGACCTCCGGGAAAAAACAAATTGCTGCCGCACACATGATTTCACTGGCGTTGCTACTAGGCTGGTTTGGGCTGGAAAAACTTGAAATCAGAATCAGCGACTACAAGGAACTTCCACTGGCATTACGTCATCCTGAAAGCAGGATTTTGGAAACACAACGCGATGCCTCAGTACGGATAGACACCCTGAAAACTCCGCTGGCCCGCTTTGCTCCCGGATTGAGTCTGTCATATGGGGGAACACTTCCGGAACAGCTGGGACTTACACTGGATGGGGACCGTCTCACGGGAATGGCACCTCTGGTTCCCGAATCATTGGGAGAATACCTGCGATTCCTTCCGGAGTGGATACTTTATTTTGAACAGCTTCCTCCGGAAAATGTGCTGATCATGAAAACAATCGGCGGACAGCAGGCACTGGCCGCGGTTGAGGTCGGGGCTGCATCAGTCATGATTCAGACTCCTTACACGCTGCTGGCGGAAACGCTGAGGAACAGCAGCCAATTCCCGCAAATCAATGTGCGTTCAATCGGAGCACGCGCCCTGCTTGCAGAAACATGTCAGGAACCTTGTCAACAGCAGCAGCACAATTTTGACAGGATTCTAGTTACTGTCGAAAATTCCGCGCCGGTTGGAAGCACAGGCATGTCCCCGCTGAAAACCGATCTGCTGATGAGCGTTGAAGGGGTACAGTCACTGATGTCCCGCCTGTCGCCCGGAGGCTGGCTGGCAGTGCACCGTTTCCTGCTTCCGCCGCCACGAGCCGAAATGCGCCTGCTATCCACCGTGATTGATGCTACCCGCGGTTTGGGATTGCATCCGGAACAACGTCTTGGCGTTTTCCGGACTCTCAGTACGATGATGATTCTGGTTTCACGTGAATCGTGGTCTCCTGAAGACCGCCACCGCTTCATTGAATTTTGCCGTGACAGAGGTTATGCAGCGGTTTATTATCCGGGCATGCCTGACAGGGAAATGAATCAAGGCATACCGCTTCCGGAACCGGTATATGCACGGGGAGTACAACAGCTGCTTTTCGATGCTGAGGCTTTTCACCAGCAGACCCCTTTTGATCTTGAGCCGGTTTCCGATGACAGACCCTATTTTGAACTTTTCCTTGACTGGTCCAGGTTAGATGAAATCCATCAGAGTCTTGGCGGTAAATGGGAAGGTCTGGCTGAAGCCGGACTGCTGGTTCCGCTGCTGTTCGCTGGAGTTAGTCTTTGTTCACTATTGCTGATTGGGGTGCCGATTTTGCCGCATTTCAGGAGGACAGCAAACCCGTTTTCAATGCTGCTTTATTTTGGCGGAATCGGCCTGGCTTTTATGCTGGCGGAAATTGCACTGCTGGAAAAACTGACTCTGTTTCTGGGGCATCCTCTGTATTCATTCGCGCTGGTACTGGGCGGACTGCTGACTGCCAGCGGACTTGGTTCATTTCTGAGCCGCAGCTGTACGAGACTGGAAATTCGGTTTTTCATGCTGCTGCTGATGTCTGTGTTGTTCAGCTGTTACTGGATACTTCCTGACATGCTGGGGCTGCTCTCCGGAAAAGGATTGATCCTGAGGCTGCTGCTGGCCTGGTTTGTGGTAAGCGCGTCCGGATTGCTGATGGGAATACCATTCCCCGCGGGACTGAAATACTTCGCGGCAAGCACCACAGGAAATGAAGAGCGAAGGGTAAGGGTGGCGCTGTGCTGGTGCAGCAATGCCTGTGCTTCGGTTACAGGCGCTGTTGGAGCACTGTTGATTGCGCAGATTCTGGGACAGTCAGTACTATTTCTGCTGGCATCACTGCTTTATGGCGGAGCATGGCTGATCATTGAATTACGGAGAAAATAACAGAACCGCGGTTTATTCCTGGGCCCTGCCGACCATTGGAACGAAGCGCACCTGACCATGCTGCGAAGCACGAGTTTCACCCTCAGAGTTTTTTTCTATAAGGGTCATATTCTGGTAATAGCGTACATTGCCAAGCGGCAGAATCAGTTTCCCACCGGGCTTCAGTTGATCCAGCAGCGGACGCGGTACATGGTTTGCCGCGGCAGTTATGATGACACGGTCAAAGGGAGCATGTTCCTTCCAGCCGTAATAACCGTCTCCTTGCCGAACTTGCACTCTATATCCCAGCAATCTCAAACGGATTTTAACATCGCGAGCCAGGTTCGGTCTGATTTCCATGGAAAAGGTATGTGCCCCCAGTTCGGCCAGGATCGCAGCCTGATAGCCTGATCCTGTGCCGATTTCAAGTACCTTCATTCCCTTCTCAAGCTCCAGCATCTCCGACATCCATGCAACCACATAAGGTTGACTGATAGTCTGCCCTTCACCGATCGGCAGCGGTCGGTCGGCATATGCCAAACCGCGAATGCTCTCAGGCACGAACTCGTATCTTGGCACATCCATCATCGCCTTCAGCACTTCCGTACTTGTTATCCCCCGTGGCTTAAGATCCACCTCAATCATCCGTCTTCGCTTTTCCTCCCATTTTTCAGCAAGTGCCGAATTCAACACAAACATGAAGAAAGCCAGAGCTGAAAAGCAAAGCAATCTGATTATGAGGAATTTTTTTGTGTGGGTTGCTGTCATTATTGCTGTTGTCAGTTTAGTGTTTTTTCCCTGGCTAATCATTAGTCTATTTACCTTTATGCGGACAGTTCATTCGAGTTTGAAAAAAACTCCTCTCATTTAATCAATATATTCCTGAGTATAGATTGTACGCGAGGGCCAGTGCATACCGCTCAGCAGCTGACCACGGACTGTATCAATACAGACCGCGTATGAAGACTCAGGACGGATCATGAAACGTGTATCAAAAAAATGCGGCTTAACGTAACGGTATCCGTTGTGACCAAAAACCTGGAAAATTCCTTCCCGCGGAACAGGATCTTCCCGATTCCAGATTATACTCTCTTCAAGCGGGCTTCGTTCAAGATGATCTGAAGTCTCAATGTCCTCCAGACTCCAGCGCCTGTGAATCGGTGCATGTGTCACAATCAGTCCCTCCTCCCGGAAAAGCAGAGGCAGAGATTCAAGGTAATCCATCAGGATTTCAGGCAGGGAACCTGTGCGTTCAAGTCCCAGAGAATAAAGTGTGGCATCGCCGCTGTTCAGAAGCCAGATATTGGGCATATAAATTCCGCTGCCCTTAAAAAAATCCAGCATCATGTGCTCATGATTCCCCAGCAGCGCTTTTCCGTTTAGCCGGAAAAACTCAAGCACCTCCCGGGAACGCGGTCCGCGGTCAATCATATCACCCACAGAAACAGGCTCATCATCCGGCATCTGTTTCAGCAAAGCCCTCAGAGTATGGTAATTACCCTGGATGTCTCCGATCAGGTTCATTTTTTCATTCGGCAGCTATGACTTCAGCCAATGGTTGGCGGCTTCATCTGCCTGACTCTCTTTTTAAATCGAAACCCTGTGCTTCTGTTTTTAGAGTTTTTTATATTGACAACAGTCTGCTCATAGATGTCATTCCGGGCAAAGCGTAGTGAAGACCCGGAATCCAGGGTAATTGCTTAATACTGTTGCTCTGCAGTCGGTTAAGTCAGTGGCAATATCTGGGACGTTAAGCTGACCTTGGATATGAAGCACTGTTTATGCAATCCCAAATTTACTTAATTTCATAGTAGTTCCAAAATCCCTTTACGCTGCCTTCCGACACATTGCTGCCTAAAAAATTTCTTGACAAGATATGTGGATAATATATAACATCCAGCAGATTAATTCCATTTAGTATTATAGCTTTTTAAGAGCAAAACCAACAATAGAATTCGCTCAGAAATTACTCTGCTCAGATAAAGTAACTTGCTGAATATCAAGGTAATTTAATACATTGATATAATTTACAAACCACAAATTGAAAGGCTCCTTGCATGTCAGAAAAACCAATCAGCCGCTTCCCTGTTCCTGAGCTGAAGGATCTGCCGGAAGACGTCAGGGATAGAATACTGGCTGTTCAGGAGAAGTCCGGATTTGTTCCGAATGTTTTCCTGGCGCTCGCCAATCGTCCGGATGAATTCCGGGCATTTTTCGACTATCATGACGCCTTGATGGAAAAAGAAGGCGGTCTCAGCAAAGGAGAAAGAGAGATGATTGTGGTTGCGACTTCAGCCCACAATCAATGCATTTACTGTGTTGTGGCACACGGAGCAATATTGCGGATACGGGAAAAAAACCCGCAGCTGGCAGACCAGATCGCAACGAATTACCGCAAGGCAGACATTACTCCAAAGCAGAAATACATGCTTGATTTCGCCGTCAAAGTCGCCATGCGCTCACATGAAATCAGCGGCGATGATATTGACGAAATGCGAAGCCACGGTTTTTCTGATGATGATATCTGGGACATCGGGGCAATTTCAGCCTTGTTTGCTTTATCAAACAGAATGGCCAACCTGACAAGCATGAGACCAAATGACGAGTTTTATCTTTTGGGACGCATTCCAAAAGAAAAACCTTAATGCCCCTTTCAGCCCCCACTCCGTAATGCAAAAGAAATTTTTTCTGCATCAAACAATAATACCGGTTCTGATCATCTCTTTTTGCTTGATGACACAGTCCGCGTCGGCCAAAACAATCCTACAGGGCGAAAGCAAGGGCATGAAATTCCAGGTTGAAAAAGTCGCCGAGCGTCTCCGAATTCCATGGGGAATGGTTTTTATTGCTCCGGATGAAATTCTATTTACCGAACGAAACGGCAGGATTGGGATTCTTGCTCCATCCAGCGGAAAAGTTGTGCGCATCACCGGCGCGCCGAAAGTGCGTGCATCCGGACAGGGCGGCCTGCTGGACGTGGCGGTCAGTCCTGGATATAAGCCCGGAGACTGGCTTTACTTTACCTACAGCAAGAAACAGAGCGGAACAGGCTCAGCAAATGCTGCCACCACACTGGCGCGTGCAAAACTGCGGGGAGATCAGCTTATCGATTTGGAGGATCTGCTGTTAACACAGTCCGCAAGCGATTCGGACAGGCATTTTGGCAGCCGCATCACATTTGATGGAGAGGGTCATCTCTTTTTTTCAGTTGGAGATCGGGGCATGCGTCCCAGCGCCCAGGACCTGAGCACACATTCCGGATCAATTCTGCGTTTAAGAATTGACGGCAGTGTACCGGAAGATAATCCGTTTGTGAATCAGTCCGGCACGCTTCCGGAAATTTGGAGTTATGGACATCGCAATACGCAGGGACTTTTCTATGACCGGCTGCGGCTGCGGCTCTGGTCGATTGAACACGGACCTCGAGGCGGTGACGAAATCAATCTCATCCAGCCCGGACTTAATTACGGATGGCCGGTAATCTCCTACGGCAAGGAGTATTATTCCCCCGCTCAGGTTGGCGAAGGCACGGAAAAGGAAGGCATGGAACAGCCGGTGAAATACTACACGCCCTCTATTGCTCCCGGAAGTTTGATTGTCTATTCCGGAAAAGCCTTTCCTGCCTGGAAAGGGAATTTATTTGCCGGTGCCTTGAAATTGAGACACCTGAACCGCGTGGAAATTGATCCGGAAGGAAATGCTGTTGCCGAGGAGCGCCTGCTGGAAAAGCTGAGGGAACGAATCCGTGCAGTAGTCGAAAGCCCTGAAGGCTGGCTTTATCTCTCTACCGACAGGGGGAAAATCCTTAGATTAAAACCTGCTGAAAAGAGCTAGCGAAAATGACAGGCTTTTAAGAGAGTCATTAAAGGGAATAAAGGAAATACTGTATAAGACACATTAGTCATCCCGGACTTGCTCCGGGATCCAGGGGGAATGACTGCTATATTAAACAGAGGTGCGGAACCATTATCACAACCGCAGGCAATACACTGGATTCCCGCCTGCGCGGGAATGACAAAGTTACCACCGAAACATTTACTGGATTCCCGCTTACTCGAGAATGACATCTTTTTATGTTTAACAAGGATAAATAAGTGAAAAAAGCAGTAATCATTGGCGTCGGTGCGGAACTAGGTTTAGGGGCTCAGCTGGCAAAACGATTTGCCTCAGAAGGGCTGCATGTTTTCATCGCCGGACGTAGCCTTGACAGAATTGAGGAACGTGCAGATGAAATTTCCAAGGCAGGCGGAAAAGCCACCGCGGTTTGTGCTGACACCGCCGATGAAGAACAGGTGATCGAGTTATTCAATAAAGCCGGCAGTGACCCGGGCCTGGCAATCTACAATGCCGGAAACAATTTTCCAGGTCAAATCATTGACATGGACGCAGAATTCTTCAGGAAAAGCTGGGAAACATGCTGCTTCGGCGGTTTCCTGTTTGGACGTGAGGCACTCCGCCGCATGTCACCTTCCGGAAGCGGAACACTGCTTTTCACCGGCGCTAGCGCCTCATTGCGGGGTCGTCCGAATTTTGGCGCCTTCAATTCCGCCAAGTCCGGACTGCGTACTCTTGCCCAGGCAATGTCCAAGGAATACGGCCCGCAGGGAATCCATGTAGGACATGTTATAGTTGACGGTTCTATTGCCGGTGAAAAAATAAGGAGCAGAATTGCTGATTTTGACCAAAAACTTGATGACGGCCGACTGATCAATATAGACGGAATCGTTGACGGCTACGTATTCCTTTACAATCAGTCTCCCCAGTCCTGGACATTTGAACTAGATCTTCGCACATCCAAAGAAAAGTGGTAAATATGAAAAAACTTTTACTGGTGACAGCCTTGTACTTTATGTTTTCAGGATGGGCCGGAATAAATCCGACCTTGGCCAATACACCCCCCTTGCATACGGAAGTAATAGAGTTAAAGCGGCAGGGCTGGAAGGTTACAGAAATTCACAGCAGCATCGAAGAACGTCCCGGAATCAAGCCCTACCAGAATCTCACACGTGTTGTTCAGGTAGTAAAGTACAGGCTGAATAAAGGCAGAAACATTCTGTTCTGTGTTGTTGAATACGACAGCCAGTGGGATACTATCCATGAATCATGTGCGGATAGTCAACAAGAAGCTGAAAAGAAACTGCTGCAACAGTCTGATTTATAAGACCGTTTTTGCTAAGCCTCATCTTTTACTGAAAGAAGACTTATTTCTCTCCCCCTCGTTCAGGCCTTCTCCCCAAGGGAGAAGGGGGATGGCAATGCCTGAGCGAAGTCAAAGGTACGTTGGGTGGGGGTCATGAAAGCAAAATGTTTGTTAATGATTTGGAATCACTATTGTACCGCCACAAGACAATCTCAATGAACAGCCGGCTCATCCTCGCAATCCTCGCCCTGATGCTTTTCCGCATCGAACCAGCCACTGCCAAGAGGCCTTACACATTGACCACGAACGACTGGCAGGAAATCACCCGCGAACACTTGCAGTTTCTGGAAGGAGCGCCTGCGGACACTCCCCTGAAAGTGTTGTAGTCCGCCGACTGGGAGGACACGCTTTCCAGCAAGCAGGCGTATGTCGATGGGTTCTGGATGAAATTACAACTACAAAACGAGTCCGCATCTGAACTGTTCGGCCTTGGTGTCGCTGGGGGACTGCTGGAGCATCTTGATCCTGCGGAATATCCTCTTTCTTGGACAGCGCACCTACCTTGCGCTCCTGAACAACTCTGAAGAAGGAATTTCCAACAACATCCTCGCAGATCGGCTCAAAACGCTCTGCGAAACCGGGAGGCTGAGAGGGAGGCAAACTCAGATCAATCTCATAGAAGCCGGACAATCCTGTTTACTGCTGTCTGTGCCAGGGTTAATGCGTTACATTGTAAACTTAAATTGTGATTACAATTGCAGTAAACTGATTCATATTTAATCATCACCAAATCTTGGAACACCTTGCTTTCTAGCCCCTCACACACCACACCTTCGACTTCGCTCAGGCATCGCGGTCCACCCTCTCCCGCTGGGAGAGGGCTATGGTGAGGGGAAGGGCAGGATTTAGCTGTTCCTATTGAGATTTTCTATAAATTATTAATGATGTTAAAGTGGCGTGCATGTATTAAATTTACTCCAGGCTGACTCGCCAGGCAGTAACAAGACCCACCAGCATCAGCGGGACGAAGGCCGCGAAGGACCAGAAGGCAACATTCTGCGCCACCGTCACGCTGCTGGCTTCGGAGAATCCGGAATAGTTGGCGATGATTCCGCTCAGCGCAGATCCCATCGCCATCGCCACACGCATGAAGGTGGGTATGGAAGCCGAAGCCTGGGTGCGCTCTTTTTCCGGAACATTGGCGATGATGCGCTTTGAGACAAAACTCCAGGACATACCGAAGCCCATGCCCATGATGACGGCAAACAGGGCTATCAGCCAGAGCGGTCCAGATGGCATGGCGTAGATCAAGCCGAGCATCGATACACTCACGAAAACCGCTCCCGTCCGAATCAGCCGGGGTTCTATACGCTCCCTTACTCCGGAGGTGAAGATTGCGGTCAGTGTCCAGCCCAGCGATTCAAGAGCAATGACGTAGCCAGCAACCAGCGGTGCTGCCCCGAAGATTATATACATCAGCAGCGGTCCATAGACGGTCAGTGAGATGGTTGCCATGAAGAGGGCCGACATCATCACCAACCCGGAACCTGATACAGTCCGAGGGTCCAGGATTCCCCTGGGAAAGATGCGGTTTTTGCTGTCCGCGTCCTGCTTGAGAAAAATCAGCAGCAGCACAATTCCTGCCGCGCAAAGTCCGCTTGCAAATTGTGTGGATGTCACCACTCCTGCCTGGCAGATCGCCAGCACCGCGATGCTCAGCAGTCCAAGCCGCGCGAAGGGCATTGCTTGCTGAATGGAGTCGGTTTGGGTATGTAACTGGCGGCGAAGCAACGGAGGGGCGATGAACACAGTGACCAGGCCTTGTACCGCAAAAGCCCAGAAGGCACCCCGCCAGTTTCCCCCTGAGACGAAATATCCCCCGATCAACGGCCCGCACAAGGATGAAATACCCCAGATTCCGGAAATCACGGCAATGACACGCACCCACATTTTTTGCGGGAATAAAGTGGACGCGCCGATGAAAGCCAGCGAGACCAGTGCACCACCGCCCATGCCCTGAAGTATGCGTCCCACGATCATGGTAGTCATATCCGGGGCATAGCCGCTGAGCGCGCATCCAAGTACATAGAGAATTCCGGCCGCGATTTCGGTACGGACGATTCCGGTACGCATAACCACCAGACCAGCAATGGCTCCGGTCACAACTGAGCCAAGCTGGTAAAGCGTATAGGTCCAGCTGAGGTACGGCAGCCCGCCGATGTCCTCTACCGCAACAGGCATCACCGTGGCCACAAGCGTGGAATCAGCGGCATAGAGCCACACGCCGAAACACAATACCAGCAGACGGTACAGGTGTTCTGATTCAGTCAGCGCTGATAAAGGGACAAGTTCAGCCTCGGGTTGGGACATGCTGTGTACTGTAGAGAATGGATGGAATCATGTATTAGTATTTTTTTGAGAAAAGTATGCAGACAGGCTGATTAACTTTTTTTATTCAAATCAAAATCATAATAAGTATTTTCAACGACGCAGTAGGATAACATTTCAGTGTTCAATAATAAAGAAAGTGTTTCAGCTGCTATGCATCCCAAAGGTGTTTTTTGAGAAACACTTTTCTTGCTCAATTATCCAAATAGTGCTAAATAATATATCCAGTGGAAATCGGAAGCCGTTCCTTTTAATAAACCTTGATCAATAACCAAAGAAATCCCTCAGCCGGTTACTATGACTGAATCAACACCAAGACGTAAACTTGCGGCCATCCTCGCCGCCGATGTGGTAGGCTTCAGCAGGAAGATGGGTGAGAACGAAGAGCGCACTTTGCACAATCTCAAAGCCTGCCGCAGTTTGACCGATGAAGCAATCAAGGCACACCACGGACGAGTCTTCGGCAGCGCCGGGGATTCAATAATTGCCGAGTTCGGAAGTCCGGTGGACGCCGTTGTAACCGCAGTGGAGTTCCAGAAAAACATCATGGATCGCAACAACGAAGTCGATCCGGAAGACCAGATGCAGTTCCGGGTTGGTCTGAACATGGGGGATGTGATCATTGAGGGTGACAACCTCTATGGTGAAGGCGTAAATGTGGCCGCAAGGCTTGAATCTGCAGCGGAACCGGGAGGCATCCTGGTCTCCGGGAAGTTCTACGATGAAGTGCGCCGAAAGCTGGACCTCGGCTTCGAGAACAAAGGAGCACAGGATATGAAGAACATCGATGAACCGGTGCATACCTTCAAGGTTTTGCTGGGATACGAAGGGGAGAAAGCAGATGCAGTTCCCTCAGCCTCATCAGCAAAATCCCCCGACTCCTCTCCACCGAAAGCTGCTGAAGCCAAGACCAGAGTCCCTGCAATCGCTGTGCTTCCATTCACGAACATGGGGGGTGATCCGGAACAGGAATACTTCGCAGACGGCATCACCGAGGACATCATAACCAATCTCTCCCTCTGGCGCACCTTCCCGGTGATTTCCAGAAACTCCAGCTTCACCTTCCGGGGGCAGTCGCACAACTTAAAGCAGGTTGCCAAGGAACTTGGCGCCCGTTATATAGTGGAGGGCAGCGTCCGCAAGGGCGGAACCCGTGTGCGCATCACCGCGCAGCTGATTGATGCGGAGGAGGACCACCACCTCTGGTCAGAGAAGTGGGACCGCACGCTGGAGGACATCTTTGACGTGCAGGATGAAGTTTCTGAAGCGATCGCCCGGCGGGCGGCGCCTTCAGTTACCGACCATGAACTCAAAAGATTGAGCCGAGAACGGCCTAAAAATCTGAGCGCCTGGGAAGAATACCTGCAGGGCATGAAATTTTTTAATGACAGAAATTATTCAGATCTTGATAATCATGGGCTTACTGAAGCTAGTACCCATTTTGAAAAGGCCATTGCGCTGGATGATACTCTTTCCGATGCTTATGCCTATCTTTCACTTTGCGGATTTTGGGATTTAGTACACTTCACCACTGATGACTCAAAAGCAACCCTGGAGATGATGAAAATTCATGGACGCAAAGCAGTGACATTGAACCCCAAAAACCCTGTGGCATTGGTGGGCCTTGCCGCTCATTACTTTTTCAGCGGCGACTTTCCCAATGCCTTGAACAACGCGGAGAAGGCGGTCCAGTTCAATCCCAGCTATGCATTAAGTTTATGGTGGTTGGGCCTCATTCAAGCCCATGCAGGCAAGTACACGGAATCTGAAGAATCTGTCCTCAAAGCCATTGAATTGAGTCCGGTTGATCCCGAACTGGAAAGAATTTATGGCGCATTGTTCTGCTCATATCTTGGTCAGGAGAGATATCAGGAAGCTCTTGAGGCTGCGGACAAGGCTTTGCAGTATCATCCGGATCAGGGGCATATGCTGGGCTGGCGGACAGCTGCTCTGGGTCACCTGGAAGCAGGTCCGGAAGCCAAAGCTGCTCTGGAGAAATATCTTAAACTCCGTCCTAACCTGAAGACCAAAGATGATTTTCGCAAAATATTTGTTCCAAAATCAATGTTGGCGGACCCCATCATTGAAGGTCTAGTTAAGGCAGGATGGGAACCTGAGGCTTAACCTTGTTTGGTTGAGCGCCAAAACAGAATCAAAATGAACACAAATAACCAGGAAGAGACAATGAGTGAACAACCCAAATTACAAAGGAGGTATCCGTTTATGCCATCATTGTTGCCGGAAAAAATATAAAATTCACTGAAACAAGACTCAAGCTTTTAAAAACAATATGAGTGACGACATCCGCTGGAAACAGCGTTATTCCAATTATCAGAAAGCGCTCAGCCAGCTGCAGAAATTTGTAGACAAAGGAGAATTGTCTGAACTTGAAGAGCTGGGATTGATAAAAGCATTTGAATACACTCATGAACTGGCATGGAACACCTTGAAGGATTTTCTGGAATTTCAGGGGCAATCAGGCATCTATGGTTCAAGAGACGCGATTCAAAAAGCTTTTCAATTAAACCTGATTGAGGACGGCGAGGGATGGATGGACATGCTGAAAAGCAGAAACAGGACATCTCATACATACAATCAGGAAACGGCCAGAGAAATAAGTCAGGCAGTAATAACCCAATATTTCCCTCTTTTTCAAAAACTAAACAACAAACTGAAGTCACTCGTTTCTAGTACATGAGAATTGAAGAAAAAGAACTTTACGGACTTTCTCTGGAAACATGTCAAAAAATCCATCATGTATTGGAGAGTTTTGAAGAAGTTGAGGAGGCAGTATTGTACGGTTCGCGTGCCAAGGGAAATCACAAATCCGGATCCGATATTGACTTGACACTGAAAGGCGTGAAACTAAATTTAAAAGTGTTAAACCGAATCAGCCTTGAGCTGGATGATTTATATTTGCCATATACGATTGACGTATGCATTTATCACCAGATTGACAACCCGGATTTAATAGACCATATACAACGAGTGGGCAAAGTTTTTTATTCGCACTGACTACCCCTCACCCATGCCCTCTCCGTTGGGGAGAGGGGTGACCGCGATACCTGATCGGAGTCGAAGGTGCGGTGGGTGAAGCGAAAGCAGGTTTGAAAACTTTTCAAGTAACTAAATCGAAATCATCTACCTATTATTGAAAAATTCTTATGACCGAATCAACACCAAGACGTAAGCTGGCCGCAATTCTTGCAGCTGACGTGGTAGGCTTCAGCAAGATGATGGGCGAAAACGAAGACCGCACTCTGCACAACCTCAAATCCAGCCGCAGTTTGACCGATGAAGCAATCAGGGCACACCATGGTCGTGTCTTCGGCAGTGCCGGTGATTCAATCATTGCCGAGTTCGGCAGTCCGGTGGATGCGATTGTGGCCGCGGTGGAGTTCCAGAGGAACCTGCGGGACCGAAACTCGAGCGCGGCTCCGGAAGACCAGATGCAGTTCCGTGTCGGACTCAATCTTGGAGACGTGATTGTGGAGGGAGACAACCTCTACGGCGACGGAGTAAACGTGGCCGCAAGGCTGGAATCAACTGCAGAACCCGGAGGTATCAGCATTTCAGGAAAGTTTTACGACGAGGTCTGCCGCAAACTCGACCTGAGTTTTGTGAGTACAGGGTCGCAGGAGATGAAGAACATAGCCACGCCTGTCCCCACCTACAAGGTCGAGCTTGGAAATACCTCCGAAGAGCTACAATCCTTCACAGTAGCGGCGTCCGCTGAGACGACACCTCAAGCCGTGCCAGCCCCTGCCACCACAGAAACCAGGGTCCCTGCCATCGCGGTGCTTCCCTTCACCAACATGGGTGGTGACCCGGAACAGGAATACTTCGCGGATGGCATCACCGAGGACATCATCACCAACCTCTCGCTCTGGCGCACCTTCCCGGTGATCTCCCGCAACTCCAGCTTCACCTTCCGGGGGCAGTCACACAACTTAAAGCAGGTTGCCAAGGAACTTGGCGCCCGCTACATCGTGGAGGGCAGTGTGCGTAAGGGAGGCAACCGTGTGCGCATCACCGCGCAGCTTATCGACGCCGATGAAGATCACCACCTCTGGTCGGAGAAATGGGACCGCACGCTGGAAGACATCTTTGACGTGCAGGACGAGGTGTCCGAAGCAATTGCACGGCGGGTTGCACCCTCCGTGACAGGACACGAACAGAAGCGACTCTCCCGCAAGCGTCCGGAAAACCTCAGTGCGTGGGAGGAATACCTGCAAGGACTGCGCTGCTACAACGAACGCCCGCGCTCGGATTACGAAGACCCCGGACTCACGCAGGCCCGGCAGCATTTCGAGCAGGCCATCAAATTGGATTCGACGCTTTCCGATGCCTATGCCCACCTCGCAATTTGCGGGGGTTGGGAATTGGTCCAACGCATCACAAAAAACGTGGACAAAACCCTGGATGCAATGCTGGCGATTATACTCAACGAGCGGTGCAGTTCAATCCCAGTTTTGCCCTGAGTCACTTTTGGCTGGGATTGTCTCAGGTCCATTCCGGGGAGTACCCGCAAGGGGAAAGCTCCGCACTCAAAACCTTGGAACTCAGTCCGGCGGACCCGGACTTGAGTGTCTTTCTTGGGTTACTTTACTTTGCCTGTCTGGGACAGGGGAAATACTATGAGGCGCTTAAAGCGATTGACAAGGCGTTGCAACGGGATCCGGACGTAGGTCATCATTTGGGATTCCGGGCGGCTGTGCTGGGGCATTTGCAGCGACCGGAAGCGAAGGCGGCGCTGGAGCGCTACTTCACCTTGCGTCCCAACCTCAAGACCCGTGATGACTATCGCAGAATCTTCGTCCCCAATTCCGCGCTGGCGGATCCCATCATCGAGGGGCTGGTCAAGGCGGGTTGGGAACCGGAGGAGTAACGCCTGTAACGATGATCGAATCGCAACTCTTTTACATTAACCTGAGCCTCCGGATTCTCGTCACCTGAAATGAGAGAGTGTATTTTCAAAGTATACTTTTAACAGGACTTTTAAGTCTTGATTTTAGGAATTTACTTTTGTACGCTTTACCAAAATTGTTTGTCGATGCCAATTTCGGCAGGATAGTTTATTAACCCAAACCCCTATTCAAGAAAGGGCACCATGACTGATCAAGCAACCCTAGAAGCATTTCAAGCCAGCTTGCGCGGCCAACTCATCCTGCCGGGGGATGAGGAGTACGACGAGGCCCGCGCCGTTTACAACGCGATGATTGACCGCCGTCCGGGCATGGTGGTCTGCTGTGCAGACGTGGGTGATGTCATGGCCTCCGTCAACTTCGCCCGCGAGAACGGCATGCTCGTCGCGGTTCGCGGAGGCGGACACAACGGTCCCGGACTCGGAACCTGCGACGAGGGCATGGTCATTGACCTCTCCGCAATCAAGTACACGCGGGTTGACCCGCAAGCCCGTACCGCACAGGTTGGAGGCGGTAGCACCTGGGGTGATGTGGACCACGCCACCCATGCCTTTGGATTGGCTGCCCCCAGCGGGATCGTTTCCACCACCGGAGTGGGCGGGCTGACCCTCGGAGGAGGACATGGCTACCTGACCCGCAAGTACGGCCTCACGATTGACAACCTGCTGGGTGCGGACATGGTGCTGGCCGATGGCAGCTTCGTGACGGTCAGTGCCGAGGAAAACCCCGACCTCTTCTGGGCCATCCGGGGCGGCGGCGGCAACTTTGGGGTCGTCACCGAATTCCGGTTCCAGTTGCATCCGGTTCAAACCGTCGTCGGTGGCCCCACCCTCTGGCCCCAAGAGCAAGCCACCGAAGCAATGCGGTGGTTCCGCGATTTCATGGCACAGGCACCGGAAGACCTCTACGGCTTCTTTGCAACCTTGATCGTGCCGCCGGGACCGCCCTTTCCCGAAGAGCTGCACCTGAAGAAGATGTGCGGGGCCGTCTGGTGCTACACAGGACCGGAATCGCAGGCCGAAGAGGTGTTTCAGCCCATCAAGGATTTTGGGCCTCCAGCAATGTACGGCATCGGGACCATGCCCTTCCCCGCCCTGCAAGCGGCCTTTGACCCCCTCTATCCTCCGGGGATGCACTGGTACTGGAAGGGGGATTTCTTCAACGAGCTGCCGGACGAGGCCATTGCCGCTCATGTGAAGCATGGCTTTGAGATGCCGACCTGGCAATCCACCATGCACCTGTATCCCATTGACGGCAAGCCCAACGAGGTGGGCCCGGAGGAAACCCCGTGGGGGCATCGTCAGGCCAAGTGGTCGGCAGTCATCGTCGGCGTGGATTCGGAACCGAACAACACGGAAGCCATCACCGCGTGGGCGCGGGAGTACTGGGAAGCATTGCATCCGCACTCGGCAGGCGGGGCGTATGTGAACTTCATGATGGAGGAAGGCGACGACCGCGTGAAGGCGACCTACGGAGCCAATTACGACCGACTCGTCGCCATCAAGCAGAAGTACGATCCCGCCAATCTGTTCCGGGTCAACCAGAACATCAAGCCTGCAGGATAACAAAAGTTGAATATATGGATTTTTCAAAGACCAAAGTAATTTCTTAGCTGGACAATATGACTGAATCAACACCAAGACGTAAGCTGGCCGCAATTCTTGCCGCTGATGTGGTAGGCTTCAGCAAAATGATGGGCGAGAATGAGGACCGTACTTTGCGCAACCTCAAGGCCTGCCGCAGTTTGACTGATGAAGCAATTAAGGCGCACCATGGACGTGTCTTCGGAAGCGCAGGGGATTCAATAATTGCCGAGTTCGGCAGTCCGGTGGACGCCATTGTAACTGCAGTGGAATTCCAGAAAAATCTGAGGGACCGCAACAACGAAGTCGATCCGGAAGACCAGATGCAGTTCCGGGTTGGTCTGAACATGGGGGATGTGATCATAGAAGGTGACAACCTCTACGGCGACGGGGTAAACGTGGCTGCAAGACTTGAATCAGCTGCAGAGCCTGGGGGTATTCTTGTCTCCGGGAAGTTCTACGATGAGGTGCGCCGCAAGCTGGACCTTGGTTTTGTGAGCAAGGGGGCGCATGAAATGAAGAACATTGAGGAACCGGTACACACCTTCAAGGTGCTGCTTGGGCATGAGGGTGAGGAGGAGGCCTCCCCGGCACCCGACGCGCCTTCCAAAGCAGCTCCGGTGGCCAACGTGAAGCCCCGCCTCATCGTCTTGCCCTTCAGCAACCTCAACAACGTCGAGGACAATGATTTTCTGGTGGATGGAATCGTGGAGGACATCATCACGGAGTTCTCACGTGTCAACTCCATCGAAATCATCTCCCGCAACACCGCCTTTGCCTTCAAGGGCAAGGAGATTGACAACTCAAAGATCGCCGCCGAATTCGGCATTGACTTCATTGCCACGGGCAGCATCCGTTCCTCCGGAAACCGCATCCGGATTTCCGTCGAACTGACCGACCCCGCCACCGGCAGCTCGATCTGGAGCGAGCGCTACGACCGCATGATGGACGACGTATTCGAGGTGCAGGACGAGATCGTCCGCAAGGTCATGGTCGCGCTCGTCGGCAAGCTGGAAATCGCCACTCTGGAACGCGCCAAGCGTAAGCCCACAGACAACCTGACCTCCTACGAATACCTGCTGCGGGGTCGTGACTTCCACCACAAGTTCTCCAAGGAGGGCGTGCTGTCTGCCATCGAGATGCTCGACAAGTCCATCGCCGCCGATCCAGACAACGCCCAGGCTTATGCGTGGAAGGCTTGCTCCATTGGGCAGGGATTATTTGGTGGGTACATCGAAGCAGATTTCGATGAAACTCTTACAGAAGGCAAAAACATGATCCAAAAAGCGCTGGAACTGGACGAAAACGATTTTGAGTGTAATCGCCTGATGCACGAAGTTAATAAAGCTTTCGAGGATTTTGATCAGTCTGAGTTTTACGGCAAGAAAGCCTACGACATGAACCCCAACGATCCCCGGATTGTTTCAGGCTACGGCGAGTTGCTTGTGCTGACGGGCCGGGCAGAGGAGGGCACTGAGCTGCTGATCAAGGCCTATGAACTGGATCCCGTAGGGATGGGCGCGTCCAATGCCGACAAGCGGCTGGGAGACGTGATGTTCGGGGCTTATGTAAAGGGCGACTTTGAGCAGTGCCTGGAGTTCGACAGG